>Ga0247666_1000036_pt1 | contig 83798 bp, 117 predicted proteins | sample CNK07_metaG_FD_183025 | JGI IMG/M metagenome (GOLD analysis project Ga0247666, IMG submission 183025) | Soil microbial communities from Purdue University Martell Research Forest, Indiana, United States - CNK07 | ecosystem: Environmental > Terrestrial > Soil > Temperate forest > Bulk soil...
AGCTCGCGCAAGACTCTCGGGCTCAGCCTCAAGTATTACGAGCAGCTGGGCGAGGAAGAGACCCAGCTGGCCCGCAACGCGATGACGCTGGACGAGGTGCGCGAGCTGATGGCGGACCTGTGGCCCGTCAAGGAGCAGGACCCCGAGAAGGAGTCCGTCCGGTCCAAGAACTTCCGCGAGCGCCGTGACGGCCAGCTGGAAGAGCTGTGGGGCAAGAACAGCGCACGAGCCGGGAAGACCGCCTACGCGGCCGAGCGGGTCGTGACCGAGTACCTGGACCACGTTGCCCCCCGCCGGGCCGTGGGCGACAAGCTGGCAGCGGCGCGAGCCACCGCCATCCTTGAGGGCACCGACGACGGGATCAAGGGCAGGGCGCACGAGAAGCTGATGCTGCGAGTGCGATGAGCCCGGAGCTAGGGGCCAGCCGCGAGGCTGGCCCCTACAGCCATTGAAGGAGGCGATATGCAGACCGGAGGATTCTCCGAGGCCGCCGAGCACCTGGGCGCGCACTACGGCCAGCCGGTCAGCCGCCAGCAGGTGTTCCAGTGGTACAAGCGCCATACGCGCAACAAGGCCGGTCGGCCGTTCCCCCGCGAGGTGGAGACCGACCTGAACGCGCCGCACGGCAGGCCGCGCCGGAAGTTCGACCTGGATGACGTGCTGAGCTGGACGGAGCCCGGCGTGCCCACGCACACCAAGGGGACGTACGGCACCGGCTGGCGCAAGCTAGGGCAGGGGTTATGAGCGCCAGCGTGTTCCTGTCCTGCGAGCGGCACCACTCGTACGAGTCGAAACAGCAGGCCCTGGCCGCCCTGACGGCGCGCAGGAAGGTCAGGGGCCTGAAGAAGACCCAGGGCCTGAGGCCGTTCAAGTGCCCCTCGGGCAAGCACTGGCACCTCGGCCGCGACAAGCGGTTCAGGAATAACTGAACCCCGAGGGGTGTTTACACCAATGCAGGGCTCGGAAGGAGCCCGAGCGGAAGGACAACGATAACGATGAAGATCCCTTTCCTCCCGAACACCACGGCGATGGATGCCGTGTCCGGGGAGATCCGGTACGCGCCCCTGGTGGGCTCGGACGAAGAGCCGATCGACCTGGAGCTGGGCGAGGACGGCGTTTGGGCGGTGCCCGAATGACCACGCCAGCCCCCCGTCCGCTGCACAAGATCGCGGACGAGATCACCCGCAAGTGGCCTGAGCCGTTCTACGGCGCGCGGCCCTACATCAGGGCGATGCGCTACCTGGCCACCATGGAGGACAACTACCACGAGGACAAGGCCGACGAGATCGTGCTGCGGTTCCTGACTAACGCCAGGGGCTGGCGCGGCGAGGACGCCAAGCGCATCAAGGCCGAGCTGCGGTCCATGCTCCCGAAGCGGAGGACCCGGTGAAGCGCTACAAGGTCACGGTCACCTACCGGCCGCACGCCAACAGCCTGCGGCGGGAGACGGCAGACTTCACCGTCGAGGCCCCCAACAAGCAGGTCGCCCTGGTGCGATCCGGGTGGATCATGCACGTGAGGGAGATCTACCACATCGCGGGCAGCCTCAGCGTCGAGATCGAGGTGCTGTGAAGGCCGCCCAGCCGTACACCGGGCCGGGCTACCCGGCCTGGTGGGCGGTCTCCCAGACCTACGAGCACCAGGGCAGGACCCTGGCCCGAGGTCAGGGCCTGACGATCACCGGCGAGCGCGGCGGAAGGTTCACCTTCTACGAGCACGTAGTAGCCCCGCCGAGGCCGGGCAGCCGCAAGCGCAAGCCAGCTGAGTGGATCACCGTCCTGGGCGGCCCGCTCGGCGTGAAGCAGTTCCGGTCATTCCGGCCGGATCGGATAGGGCGCGTCCTGCGCCCGGAGAGGCGGAAGCGGTGACCCGGCAGTCCAGCCTCAAGAACATCGTGACCCGGCCAGGTGACTACGACTACGGCAGCTACCCTGGCGATCACGAGCTGATCCTGTACGGCAGGGCCGCCGCGCCCGCCGTCCTGGCCAGGCGGGGCACCGAGACGCACCTGAGCGCGGACGACATCCGCAAGCACGTGCTGGTGTTCATAGCCGAGCACCCCGACGAGTTCGGTCCCGCAGTCAGGGCGATCACCGCCCTGTGGGACGACACAGACCTGGACCGGCTGAACCAGGGCATCCACACATTCAGCCTCACCGAGCGCGAGCGGAAGAGCTTGCGCCAGCACCTGGAGACACAACGATGACAACGATGACGATAACGGTGACGCACGACCAGCTCAGCCAGGCCCGTGACGAGGGTTCTGTGCTCACGGTCACCGGCACCGAGGACCAGACCGGAGACCTGGTGACCATAGCCGGGGACTGGCGGCCGATGATGCGCCTGTTCGAGGGCGTGACCGAGAGCGGCGAGGCTACCGCCGAGGTCGAGACCTACCAGGTAGTGCACCGCGTGCCCCTGCGCCGGGCCACCGTGGCCGTCGGCACCGGCCAGCCAGCCGAGGCCGCCCGCGTGGTGGACAAGTACCTGTACGGCAACTACCGGGTGACCGGGGCCGACCAGGAGCACGTCTACATCGAGGGCCATGATGACCACGGGTTCACGCTCGATGCCATCACCGACCGCCTGGCCAGCGGGATGCTGTACGCGAGGGAGGTCCGGTCATGAGATCAGCTGAGGCAGTCGAGTTCGTCCGCAACGCGGTGTTCAAGCCGGGCTGGCAGATGAAGGCCGAGCGCTACACCGCCGACATGATCATCTTCACCTTCTACATCGACACGGTAGACACCAGCTACCCGGACGCCGACGGCACCTGCCGCAGGCACGTGACGCTGGTCCGTGACGAGGTGTGGGACGTGAGCGGCCTGGACGAGATGGGCCTGATCGGCCGCATCCTGCGGCTGTCGGCAGAGACCGACGTGCACGAGGACCGCGAGTTCTTCAAGGTCCGCCAGCCCGACGGCAGCTGGCACGCCCCGCTGCACCCGCACACCTACGAGGGCCAGCGCGCCTGGAGCAACGGGCGAGCCCGCCAGGGCTGGCGGGACGTAGCGGACGAACTGAGGTAACCATGGCCACCTATCGCTGGTACATCATCGGCACCCGCCGGGACAGCGAGACGGTGCAGATCCTGGGCTGGTCCAGGGACCGCATAGCGGCCCTGGGCCGTCCGGGCGTCATCGCCGTCTACTACGCATCCAGCCGCCGGATGGCGGCCCGGCTGGCCAAGGCCGACCGGGGATTCGAGATCAAGTGGAGGAAATACTGATGAACACGGCTCGTGCACCATCTGGTGCACCGACCCGGCTGAGCTGGCGCAGGGTCCAGCCCGGCATGAGGATCTATGATCCGTCCAAGGGCAACCCGCTGATCATGGCGATCGTGCCCACCAACACCGACACCCGCCGGGAGATCCGGCACCCGGCCGCGATGGCCACCACCACCGACTGGCGTTTCGCCCCGAAGGCGGGGTTCGTCAAGCTGGTCTCAGCTGAGCTGGAGACGCTATGAGCGCGCGGAAGTCCCTGGCCCGGTCCTACCGGAAGGTAGCCCGAGCCCAGGCCATGATCCTCCGCGAGCAGGCGTATCAGCTGCGCCGCGCGAACGACGAGCACGACCTGGACGAGCTGCCGTGGTGGAGGCAGCGCACGCTGGGCAACCTGCTCACCGTCCTGATCCAGCGTTACTGGCCGTGGTGAACGACCCCCGAAGGCCCGCCCTAACCGGCGGGCCTTTTCGCTGTCACGGGCTTGCAGCCGGTAATCGGGTCCACGTCATCGTCCGGCACGGCGGCCATCGGCTCGGTCCTCTTGTCGATGAAGCGCCACATGCCGCGCGGGTTGAGCAGGTCCAGCACCAGCGCCGAGCTGACCATGGTGTTGTTGCCGTGCAGCGCCTGGAGCTGGGTCAGCTCGATGCGGACCCGCGCCTCGGCATCGCGGTAGTCGCACTCATGGTCAGCCCGCTGCCGCTGCCGCGCCGCCTTGAATGGCATCAGGACAGCTTCGCCCAGGTGGCCGGGCCGACAACGCCGTCCACGGCCAGGCTGTGATGGGACTGGTAGGACCGCACCGCCGCCGTGGTGGCCACGCCGAACACGCCGTCAACGATCAGCGGGCCGAAACCAGCCTTGTTCAGCGCCACCTGGAGCGTCTTGACCGCCTGGCCGGTGACGCCAGCCTGGACCGTGGGGTGCGAGGGACGCGGGCTGCCCGGCCGGGGCCACTGGCCGTAGTCCGCCTTCATGCTCTGGTCCCAGTCGGCGCTCTGGCCCGCGACCGTGACGCCGTTGTGCGTCTGGCGCAGCTGGGCTCGCGTGTCCCAGTTGCCACCGCTCCAGGCGTAGGTCTGCCAGCCGTACGTGACCTTGCCTGCGTCGAACGCGCGCTTCAGCGGGTAGTACCCGCTGTAGATCCCGGTGCGGGCCTTGCCGATGACCGAGGCCACGCCGTCGAGGTACGAGTTGATGGCAGCCTGCTGGGCTGGCGTGGAGTCGAAGTCGCAGGCGAAGTAGATGGGCGCGTTCTTCATGCCGAGCAGGCTGGCCTGGCCGTCCGCGTTCTGCGCGTCGTCCACGCCCTGCCTGTGGCCGCCCAGCATGGCCTGCGCGGTCTGCTCCCAGACCAGCACCACGTCCAGCCCGGCTGCCACGGCGGCGTCCAGCTCAGACTTCACCAGGTCCTTGGACGGGTCGTGGCTCAGGTAGCGGGCGATGAACATGACCCCGGCTGCCTTCAGGGCGCTGGGGCTCGGCTTGGGCTGCGCCCAGGCGTAATCGATACCCTTCATCGTGATCCTTCCTTCATCGTCATCAGGACCAGGCCAGCCTAACTCAGCAGCCTGCGATGAGCAGGTAGCCGCTGCCCTTGGTGAAGCCAGCCGGGATAGTCACGGTCGTGTTAGTGAACGCAGCCAGGGTGGCGATCCCGGATGACGGGCTCAGCACGGCAGCCAGCTTGATCACCTGGAAGACCGGCCCGCCCGTGATGGTGGCCAGGTCCACCGTGTCCCCGGTGTTGACGTTGCGCAGCCAGAAGACAGCGAACAGGTCCGGGCCGCTCTCGCTGTACTGGTTGATGACGTTGGTGCTGGTCAGGACGGCCATCGGCTTCTCCTTAGTGGGTCCAGTTCACGATCATCGCCGGGGTCTTGCCGCCGACTACGCCGCCGCCCCAGAAGTTGCCCCACCAGTTCAGGTTGGTGTTGTTGGGCGAGGTCGGGGCGAGCACGGCGTAGGTCGTGCCCCCGGCGGCGAACGGTGCCCAGGCGCTGGAGCCGAGCGTATGCGTCAGCAGCTGGCCCTCCGCGATGTTCCAGAAGTCCAGGAAGCTGGAGTACCCGGCCGAGCCCAGCACGGTCGAGCTGTGCAGCCCGACGGTCATCCCGTAGCTGTAGTACGAGCCCGTGTTCTGGAGCCGCAGCTTCACGCTGTTGATGCCGAAGGTGCTGAGCACCGTGTTCAGGTTGTTGCCCAGGCTGCCGACGTTGAACTGGATGTACCCGATGTTCCAGGCCGAGCCAGGCCCGCTGGGCGAGCCCTGGTAGAGGGTGCTGTTGTGGTTCCGCTGCGCGCCGCCCGAGTAGTAGCTCCAGGTGTTGGCCCCGTAGAAATACTCCGTCTTGGTCTGCGCGCCGCCGGACCCGCCGGTCGTGCCGGACCCGAGGACCACGCCGCTGTTGATGAACTGGCCGTTGTCCACTCCCAGGTCGGTGACGCGCATCTCGATCGATGTCTGGAACTGGATCGTCCCGCCGGTCTGGATCAGGCCGGTCAGCAGCACCCGGTACGGGGTGTCCACGCCGGGCGTGCCCGGAATCCAGGAGACGTAAGGGCTCATGAAGTTCTTGCTGGCATTCGAGATGGTCGTGATGGTCGGGCTGTGCCCGGCCACCTCCGACACGCTGCCGCCGACCGTGGTGCTGGGCGTCGAGCCGTCCGTGGTGTACTTCAGCCGGAAGACGACCTGGTTCCCGGATGCCCCGGCAGCGGAGACCAGGAAGTCCGTCGGGAAGACCTCAAGCATGTAGGCGTGCCCGGCCGGGATGGTGAAGTCGATCTCCAGCAGGGCGGTCTCGGCCTGGGCGATGGCAACGCTGGGCCAGCTGACGGGCGTCCAGGCGCGCTGGATGATCCCGCTGTTCCCCGCGACCAGGAACTGGGCCAGCGACGTGCCCCCGAGGATCACGTCCGTGGTAGCCGAGAGGGTCTGCCCGGTGATGTTGCCGAGAGCGTCGATGCCCGCGAGCTGGTTGTTGAACGGGTCCTCCACGCCGAAGACGTTGGTCAGGCCGGGCAAGCCGATGAAGTTGATGCCCTGCGGTACGACATTGCCGAAGGGGTCCGTCGTGGCGATGGGCGAGTTGGAGTAGACCAGGCCGCCGGGCACCGCGATGGCGTCGATGTAGTACACGGTGTTCACCGCGTCGGCCGCCGCCTGGTTGACGAAGAAGACGGCAGACTGCGCCCCTGCGGGCACGCCAGCCCCGGAGATGGAGACCGCGTAGACCCCGTTGGTCGTGGTGGTCAGCGTGCCCTGGTCCCCGCTGGCGCTGCCCAGGTTAGAGCCGGTGCCGCCCGGCCCGGACCAGAAGGTGAACCCGATGGAGATGCCTGTCAGGGCAGCCGGGGTGAAGATCTGGCAGGACATCGAGACGCTCGTGCCCGCGATCACCGGGAAGGCCGGGAAGGTCGCGCCCCAGTTCGCCGTGGTGTTGCTGTGCGTGATCTTCAGCGACATCTGCCCGTTAGCCGACCAGACGGTGCTCGGGGTCAGGGTGGCGTTGACGCCCGCAGGAGAGCCCGTGGAAGCCGGGACGACCGGGTTGTCCTTCAGCCCCAGGATGATGGCTGACCAGGCCGCAGAGACGATCGTGGCGCTGCCGGTGACCGCAGCCGCGCTGATGTTGGCGGTGTAGTAGATCGAGGTGTACTGGAAGGTGGCCACGTGCTGCTGGCTCAGCAGCGTCCAGCCGTCCGGGATGGCGCTGGGAATGCCCCCGGCGCTGGCGTCGGAGACGAACAGCAGCACGATGTCCCCGTAGTCGGCCGGGGTGCCGGACACGCTGACGGCGGTGCCCGAGCCGTTGGCCGAGCTGGAGAAGTCAGTGACCGAGCCGGACGGCAGCACCCCGGCCGTGGCGATGGCCGTGATGTTCTTCTCCTGCGTATTCGCTGCCGCGTAGGTGACGGTGATGCTGTCGTGGCTGGTCAGCACGTTGGCGTTGGGGCACTGGAAGACCTGCATCTGCTGGTTGACGGTGACCGACTGGACCAGCGTGTAGGTGTTCCCGGCCGTGTCCGTGACGCCGGTCGCCGCCGTGGCCCCCGAGCAGGAGGCCACCACGGTGACCGTGCTGCCGGGGATCGTGGCCGTGGTGGTGACGCCGTTCGCGTAGGTGGTCGAGCTGACCGCCGAGCTGGCGCTGAACAGCACCAGCGGGTAGCCGGGCGGCTCGAAGTCCCAGCCGGTCGGGCCGGTCAGGCTGGAGTAGATCAGCTGGGTGCCGCCGGGCGAGAGCTTCATCAGCAGCGTGCCGCTGGAGCTGAACCAGTCGATCGTGCCGTCGGCCTCGATCTTGAAGACCACCACGCCGCCCACGTTGGTGATCGTGATCGAGCCGTCGGCGTTGATGCTGGTCTTGGGGTCGGTGGCGCTGTTGCGCAGGATCGAGCCGGTGATCGTGGTCGCATCCACGATGCCCGCGACCACCAGGTTCGCCGCCAGCAGCGCAGCCGTGATGGTGCCCGCGAAGATGTTGGCGCTGGTGATCGTGGCCCCGGCGATCTGGCTGCCGAGGATGCCCGCCGCTGCCGCCAGCTGGGCTGCGGTGATCGTGCCGGTGGCGATCTGGAGCGCGGTGATCGAGCCGGGCGGGATGACGCCAGCCGGGATGACCGCAGGGCTGCCGCTAGCCTGGGCTGACGGGTCACCAGCCTGGCCTGCCCCGTTGACGGCCATCAGCGCGACGTAGTAGGTCGTGCCCGCCGTGAGCCCGCCGATGCCGAACAGGCCAGCGCCGATCATCTGGCCCACCAGCGTGCCGGACGAGGGAGTGAAGTTGGGCGTCACCGACACGTGGACCTGAGTCGCGGCGAAGTCGAGCAGCGGCGTAGTGCCGTCGCTCATCAGCCCGTCCCAGCTCACGATGAGCCCGCCGATACCGCCCAGCACGACGGGCGTGCTCGGGGACAGCGGCGGCACGACGGTGCCGACCTGCTTGACCGCGAACGTGCCGTCGGACTGCGCGCCGATGACGATCGCGGGTGCCCCGGTGTTGTCGTTGATCGTGAGGCTGCCGCCGTCGATCGACGTGTTCTGGCTGTTGTAGCCGCTGCGCTGGTTGCGCTCCAGCGTGGTGATCCGGGCCGCCATCTCCCGGATCTGGCCGGTGAGCTGGGTGACCGCCGGATCGAGGATTCCGCTGACTGGCATGGCTACAGTGTCCCAGCCTGGCCGCTCTGGGCCTGGTAGGTGAAGCTGTCGCTGCGGGCCAGCGTCAGTGACATCAGGTCGGTGGTGGGGTCCTGTGTCATGGCGACGATGCGGCTCCAGATGACCGTGTTCCGCCAGCCCTGGGCCATGATCACCGGGATGTCATCGCCGGGCATGAAGCTGCCGAACGGCGCGTTGGGGTGGTTCTTCACCACGATCTGGCTCACCGTGTCGATGTTCTGCATCGAGGACAGCGCCTTGGTTGCCTTGCTGGCCACCCTGGCTACAGTGTTCGCGGTCTGGTCGGTGAACACGAAGACCCGGCGCAGCCGCCCCGTGTTGGCGGTGGACGTGGTGACCCGCACCGCCGCCGCCCCGCTGCCCGCTCCCAGCCCGACGATGGTCGAGGCGTACTTGGTCCCGTCGCGGGTCACCTGGACCGGCTGGATGATGTTCTCGCCCTCAGCGAACCGCAGCCCGGTGAGCCGGGTGCCCTGCCGGGGCACGCCGAACAGCAGCTGGTGCCGTACCGTGGCGCGGGTCGGGTCGGCCCAGAAATGCCTCTCGCGGATGTCAAAGATGGCCTCGGACTGGATCGAGGTGATCTCGCCGCCCAGGTCGGTGCTGTTGTACCAGAACAGCTGGATCGGGGTGATCGTGCGGATCTGGGTGACCATCGTGCCCTTGGCGTACGCCTTGCGCAGGTTGGTGGCCAGGGTCATGTTGCCGGTGATGAAGCCCTTGGAGTCGGTGATGATCTGATTGACCACGTAGGCGTCCGGGCCGATCAGGATGTTCTCGCCGCTGGCGAACGGGGCCGTGGTGCCCAGCTGGATGTTGTTGGCCCCGGCTGCGGCGGCCTTGGCCAGCGGGGAGTTGACCGGCGTGGTCTGGGCCACCGGGTCACCGAGAGCGTGCGGCTCGGTGAGCTTGGAAGCCAGGGTGACCTGGCCGGTGGCCACGCCGTTCACGCGGAAGACATGGGCGATCACGTAGGGGATGCCGCTGATGGTGATGTTCTCGCGGTCGTTGAACGCCTGGGCGTTGGCCAGCCAGATGGTCGTGTCCCCGGTGGCCGCCTTCCGGGCCATCGTGTCGGCCGTGCCCGGTTCTACCTGGCTGCCCAGCAGCACCCCGGCCTTGTTGGTGCCCAGCTCCATGTTCAGGTTGCCGCCGGGCTGGCTCTGGAGCCAGGCCCAGATGTAGCGCACCACGTCCAGGGCGTCGATGTTGGTCCGGCTGAAGTTGGCCCCCTCGTACGGCATGCCGTTGGGGTAGCCGGAAAAGCCCATGGCGGTGATGTTCCACTGCGGGCCGCTCATGGTGGACTGGGTGACGATCCCGCCGAACTTGATCTCGTCTGATTCCTCCAGGTAGATCGCGTCCCGCCACTCCATGAGCAGCGCGTTGCCCGAGCTGTCCATCAGCTCGCCGCGCGGCGGGGCCAGGGTGCAGGTGAAGCTGTCGGCGGTGTTGAGCGCCCAGGTCACGCTCGGGCTGACGATGCCCTGCACGTCGCGGTTGAGCCACTGCCCGGTGATCAGGTTCTGGATGTGCATCCGGGGCATCCGGGACAGAATGAAGGCTGGCGAGGCGGGCTTGATCGCGGTGCCGGGCGTGGGCGTGGGAGCCCCGCCGATGGTGACCGTGATCGCGTCGGCTATGCCAGCCCTGTCCGTCATGGCGTTGGCCTGGCTGACGGCAACGCTGAAGTCCTCGGTGGTGGCGAGGACCTCGGTCTCGCCGGGGCTCAGCGCGGGCGTGCCGGTGGTGAACGTGTCGCCCACGCCAGCTGTGTCAGCCAGGGTGACCGCGACCGTGGCGGTGAACGCCTCCCGGACACCGGCTACGTCGGCCAGGGCAGGCGAGCTGGCCCCGCCAGCGGCGGGCAGGATCTCCAGTGCGGTCCAGGCGAAGTCGCTGGAGCTGTGCCAGGTCCAGCCCATCGTGGTGGCACCAGGAGTCACTGTGGTCACATGACCGGCGGCCTCGGCTACGAAGTCCGTGCCGTCATTGAAGAAGTGATCCGTGGTGACCCCGCCGACCGGCGTCGGCGTGCCGGTCTCGGTGTTGCCGACGGACAGGCCCACGCAGGTCCAGCTGCCGGTCTGCGTGGTGGTGATGCTCTTGGTGAACGTCGAGCTGGTGCCAGTCCCGTTGGCCGAGGCCGCGCCAGCCTGGCTGGAGTTCGCCCCGGTCAGGACATAGGGGGTGATCGAGAAGTTGGCCGTGCCGGTGGCGACCGTCCGGGTCACGGTGACCGTGATGGTGCCGGGCGCGCTGGCGTAGAAGTGGCTGAACTGGTAGGACCCGGCGAACTGGCCGTCGTAGGCGGGCGTGATCGCCGTGTAGCTGTTAGCCAGGGAGTCCGCGCAGGTGACCGTGGGGCCGGTGATCGTGGTGTTCAGGAACCCGATGTTGACGACGATGACGACCATCGAGTTGGCGGGCGGGCTGAAGCTCGCCGTGGCCAGCGTGCCCGAGCTGTTGCCCGTGCTGTCGATGGGCGCAGGCGTCGAGGCGTCCTGGAGGATGGGCATCTAGTAGACCGTGACCGTCCCCGCGTACTTCTTGGGCGCTTCAGGCGTGCCCTGGATGAAGCCCCACACGTCGTAGCGCTGGCCGACTACCAGGGTCGGCCCGGTCGAGCCCGGCCCGGTCGGGCACAGCTGCACGAAGCCCTTGCCGGTGCCGCCGGTCAGCCAGGTGCCGGTGAACCAGGTGACCGGCTGGGCTGGCGAGGCCGGGTTGCCCGAGCTGACCGGCAGGGCGTACTGGCAGACCAGCGCGGTCGGGTCGATGACCGTGCCGTCCAGGTCCGAGGTCCACCGGATCGGGATGTTCTCTTCGCTCAGCGCGGCGATCGGGTCGAACGCGGTCATCTTGATCCTCCACCTGGCTGGCTCGGGCTGGGCTGCCCATCGTGCGTGGCTCATCTCGGCCCTCCACCTGCCTGTCTCAGGCTGTGCTCCCCATCGTGCCGCAAGCGGCCCTGCTCGCCAACGCACCTCGCTCTGGAGCTGCCAGACCTCTCGGGGCGGCAGGACCACGCCCGTGAAGGCATGGAAGAACTCGACGGTCCCTGCAAGGTCTGAGAAGGCCAGGGTGACGACAGGAACCAGCAGCTCCACCGCAGCCGCAGAGTCGCTCAGCGGCACGCTCACGGCCACCTGGAGGGCATCTACGGCCCCCGCCGCGTCGGCCAGCGGGACAGCCGTGCCGGTCACCACGACAAGGGAGTCGGTGACCCCGGCTACGTCAGCCAGCCCGGCTGAGCTGGTGACGGTGAGCGCCTCGGCTGCGCCCGCGACATCGCTAAGCGCAGCCGAGGCAGTGACAGCCAGGCTATCTACCGCAGCCCCGGTCTCAGGCCAGGCCACCACGTTGCCGACTACCACGGCGATGGTGTCGGCTGCCCCGGTCACCTCAAGCAGCGGGACGGCGGCTGCGGCGGCCAGGGCATCGACCGCACCGGCCTGTTCCGGCAGGGCGACCGCTGCGGTTGCCGCCAGGGTATCGACCGCGCCCGCCGCGTCGGCGTAGGCCGCCTGGAGAGCCACGCTGATCGTATCGACCGCGCCAGCTGCGTCAGTGAAATTTTCAGTGGTACTTACGGAGAGAATTTCAACGGCCCCGGCCACGTCGGCCAGCGGAGCTGAGCTGGTGACCGCGAGCGCGTCGATGGCGGCTGCCACGTCCGCCTGCGGGATGGGCTGGCTGACCGCTACGGTGTCGATCGCGGCGGCCACGTCGGCCACGGCCAGGGCGGCGGACACGACAGGGGCGTCCGCCGCCCCGGCCACGTCAGCCAGGCTGGCCGTCACCGTGGCGGTGCTCGACTCGACGGCCCCGGCTGCGTCGGCCAGCGGCGCTGAGACGGTCACAGACAGGCTGTCGATCGCGCCCGTCACATCGGCCACGGGTACTGCTGCGGCGGCGCTGAGCGCCTCCGTGGCCCCGGCTACGTCCCCTAGCGGGGCAGCGGCCGAGACGGCCAGCGCATCGATGACGCCAGCCGGATCTGCCAGCCCGATGGCCGAGGCACCGCCGCCAGCTGGTGCCTCAGCACCTCGCGGCTGGGCGAACGGGGTGCCCGGCCCGAGACGGCTGGACAGCGGGCCTGGTCGCTGGGCTGGCGGGAAGCCCTGACTGGGAGAGCCCCCGCTGGCGGGCAGCACTTCAACCGCGACGATGCCGAACTCGTCAGAGGCGGTGTTCGTCCAGGTGATCGTCTGGTTGGCCCCGCCGCCCGTGCTGACCGCCGTGCCGCCGCCGATGTTGTCAGACGCAGCGGTCGATGACGTGTCGTGATGGAACTGGAGCGTGCCGCCAGTCAGGCCCCAGGTGGTGCTGGCCCCGTGGCAGGCTGCCGTGACGATCAGCCCGCCGGTATGGGTGCCGTTGACCGTGACGGCCAGGCTGGTGACGGCGGCATTGCCGCTGTTGGCCAGGAACGCGGTCCCGAAGCTGCCAGCAGCCGAGAAGCTGATCGAGCCCGCGTTCTTGTTGTTCGTGTCCGTGGTGGTGACCGAGACCGTGTTGGACCCGGTGGGTAGCCCGCCGATCCGGCCCCAGAAGGAAATGCCGCCCGACTGGGTGACGGTGCCGGTGAACGAGAAGCCGATCTTGGAGAGCGCGACCCCGCCGTAGCTGACAGCCGTTGTTGTGTCACTGCCAGTGAAGATGGTGACGCCAACGACGATGCCGTTGCCGTTGTTGACGTGCGTCCAGGTGCCGGTCAGGGTGGCGAACGCAGTGCCAGCACCGCCAGCCGGGCCTACCGCATCAACCGCAACCAAGCGGGCTCACCGCCCTCCGGGGGCTAGGCGGTCAGCCGGTGACCTCGCCCCAGAAGTCGGTGACCACGACGGACGGCGTGCCTGTGACGATGGACAAGGTGATGCCGATGTCAAGCTGCTCGGCTACGGCGGTGTTCCAGGTAGAGACGGTGCGCCCGGCCGCCGTGGCCCCGAGCGGGTAGACCGTGCCGACTGCCGTCAGGCCGGTGTTCCAGGATGAGAAGATCCAGCCGCTGCCGTGGATGACGCCGTTGGCCGCGCCCGCCGTGGCTAGCGCGCGAAACGTCCCGTCGTAGACCATTGTCAGGTTCCAGGCCGTGGCAGTGGCGCTGATCGCTATGCCGGTCTGTGAGGCCAGCACCAGCTCGGACCCGATAGCCGTGCCGGGCGGCCCGAACCGGAAGTCCAGGCCGCATGTCGGCGTGGCGCTCGTGCTGGTGATCTCCAAGTTGGCCTTCAGGCTCAGCCTGGCTCCAGGCTGGAGGATGCCACCGGGGATCTGCGGCAGGCTCACGCCGACCAGGCCCGAGGTCAGGGCCGCAGCCGTGACCGCTGTGCCCGCCGTGTACGCCTGCGGTCCTGCCGGGAAGCGGTAGAGGACAGCCATTAGTTGGTGTCGCCCCAGACGAGCAGGTAACCGGCGTCGTTCGCCAGCCCGGCTGGCAGGGTGATGACGGTGCCGTTGATGCCGCCAGCACAATCAACCACCAGACCGTCTCCCATGCCGCCGGACACTGTAGTCGCCAGCATCGCAGCTTGCTTGACCAGGCGGAAGTCCGAGGCTACGCCGCTCGGGCCGACATCCACCGTATCTTCAGCGGAGATATTGCTGATCTCGTAGAGCACCGCCCGGTCAGGAGCTTCGTTGACGTATTTCTTGCTGATCTGCTGCGCGGTGACCGCTGCCATGGCCTGCTCCTACGTGACCGTGCCAGCCCCGGACGGGAAGCCGAAGCTGATCGTCTCGGTGGCGGTCCAGGTCTGCCCGGCGGCCTTGGTGCCCTGGGCGCTGACGCCGTGGTTGAAGAAGATGCCGCCCGTGGTGGCATTGGACACCGAGTCGGCGTTGCCGTTGTCGGTGCCGAACTCGGCCCAGACGAAGTTGGCCACCGCCGTGCCGAAGATCGAGACGAAGGTCAGCGTGGCCGGGCTGGCGGCGGTCTGGATCGTGGGTGCGCCGGACACCAGCTTGAAGTAGCTGGTGGTGCTGGCCGCGCCCGTGTCGCCGGTCAGCGTGGTGTTGGCGTAGGCCGCCGCCGTGGCCGACGTGCCGACCCCGATCCGGCCCTGCGTGGCGCTGAACTTGTTGGTGATCGAGGTGCCCGCGATCGAGCCGAGCAGCGCGACCATCCCGGCGATGCAGACCAGGTTGCAGTTCTCGTCGTGGGTGACCAGGTAGGGCTTGACGCCGTAGTAGGCGAACTGCCTGGGCGGGATGTCGTGCCAGGGTGGCGCTCCGAAGTCCTTCTGCACATGGCGCAGGGTCCAGGCGGTCTGCTCTTCGTCCCACCGTTCCACGTGGAACGAGGTCTGGATGGTCAGGAACTCCCGCATGCCGGTCTCCGCGTCCACGCGGAGGTGCTCGGACGCTCCCGTGAACTCAGCTCCCGGCCCGAGAGGCGTGTCTGAATAGCTCATTGCTCTCCTACGTTGCTGCCGCTAGCTGCTGGAACTCATAGGTGACGGCGATCGATCCGCCCTCGTCCAGGCCGATGAGGCCGGTCTGGGTGCCGTCCGTGACCTGCTTCATCTGGAGCGTCTGGGTGGTGCCGCGCAGCCCCGGTGGGATGGCCGCGCTGAAGGCCCCGGTGATGCCGTGCCGCCACTGGCCGGTGGCCGACGGGATCGAGACGATCGTGGTCGGCATGGACAGGTTGGGCGAGGTGACCGACGCGCCGAACACGGGGTTGACGAAGCCACGGGCGAAGCCGGACGCCCAGAGCACGTCATTGATCTCCCAGTTCATGACCATCGTGGTGGCCCAGAGCGGGATGGGCACCTGGAAGTTGAACACGGCGGGCCAGGCCACGCCGGTCGTGCCGACGGTCCAGCTGTTCAGCGAGCCAGGCCCGGTGGCCGCCAGCATCTGCATGATCCGCTGCGGGTTGGCCACCTGGCGCAGGTCGTGGATCATCGCGTTGGTGATGGCCGAGGTCGAGACGGGGATGTCGATCCGGGCCAGGGCGATGGCGCTGATGCCGCCGGGCGGGACGGTCGCGGACCCGGACACGCCGCTGATGACGCGGGGGAACAGGATCTGGCCCGAGGCCGGGTTGCCCCAGGGGCTGCCAGCCCAGGTGGGGTCCTCGGCGCGCACCACGATCATGTCCGAGCGGATCGTGCCGCCGGTCGCGGCGATGGTCAGGGACGTGTCGTTGCCGACGTTGTAGCCGTAGTAGCTGCCCTGGAACGGCGTCTCCGCGCCGAAGACCACGACCGCGCCGGGGTTGATGATGATGCCCGCGCTCGGCGCTCCGGTCTGGGTGACGATGCAGTCAAGGTGGCTGACCACGCCCTGGCTGGACAGGGTGGCGCTCTGGAGCATGAGCCGCAGGAAGTTGCCGCTCTCGCTGTTGCCGTCTACCGCGTAGGCGGCGGTCTGGAAGGTCATGCCGAGCCCCCGATCGACAGCGCGGCATTGCGCCACTGCACCGTGCACGTCGAGTTGCCGGTGAAGTCCTGTCCGCTGAATCGCACGAGGGTGGCTCCTGGCTGGATCTGTAGTCCGATCATCGGGTTGCCGGTGAGCAGCCCGGCTACGCTGGTGATCCCGTTCAGCATCGCAGTTCTCGCCCAGGGACGGGTGTCTATCGTCAGCGTGTCGGTGTTGCCGAGTATCCCGTTGTAGCCGATCGTGACCGGCGTGTTCACGAAGCTGAAGGCGGGGTAGCTGACCGGCCCGGCGAAGATGATCACCGGCCAGGTCGGCAGCGTGCCGGTGTTGGTGATGACGTTCTGCTGGAAATTAGCTGAGCTGGCCAGCTGGTACGGCGGGATGAGCGGCGGGGTCAGCGTGCCCCGGAAGCTGGGCTTCTGGGTCAGGATGATGCTCTGCTGCACGTCGCTGTACCACGTGTTGTCAGCGCACTGGAACTGGCTGGTGAAGGGCACCTGCCCGGTGTAGACCAGTCCGAGTGTCGGCATGATCTTCCGGCCCCGGCCGTAGCAGCGCCGGGTCACCAGCGAACCGGGGTAGAAGGCCCGCAGCACCTGGACCGGCCCGTTCGCAAACCGCACAACGGGATCGTTCCAGATAGCGGCCAGCGCCGAGTAGGCGTCGAGCGCGTTGACCACGGGCACCGGGCTGTACGCGAAGCCGGTCTGGGTGATCACCATGCCAGGCAGCGTGTCCACGCCGAACAGCGTGCCGTCGTGGCCGACCACGGCCTGGTCCTGGACGGTAAGCGAGCCGGTGTCCGTGCTGGTGCTCTGGATCTGGATCGAGTTGGCCCCGCGCCCGAAGACGAAGGCGCTCGCGTCTCCGCTGGGCAGGTTCTTGCCGATCGAGTATTGCCCGGCGCTCAGTGTCGGGTCAGCCACCTGGCATCACCCCTGTCCAGCCCTGCTGCTGTGCCACCCTCAGCCTAAAGCTCAGCTCGGCAAATGCCTGGGCGAGCGTGCCCCCCTCAGGCAGCATGATGTTCAGCACGTTGGCCAGCTGGCCTGCGGGAGCCGAGCCGCCCGGCCCGGCTGGCGTGACCCACTCCTGGCCCTTCTCCCCGAAGGTGTACTGCGTGCCCGACGCACCGAACCCGATGACCGGCTCGCGGATCAGGCCGCCCTTGGCGAAGCCACGGCGACCGCCAGCCCCTAGCAGGCCCCGCGCTACCGGGTCCGAGGCCCACGGGCCGTAGCCAGATGAGCTGAACAGGCTGATGGCCGCGCGGGTGTTGTTGGCCGCGTTGAGCAGGTTGCCGAAGGCCCCGTTCTGCCGGATGCCGCTGGTCGGCGTGATCTGGTACAGGCCCCAGCCGGTGAGGCCGGGGGGCTGGCCCTGCTGCACCGCGCCGGGCCGGTCACCGGACTCGGCCATGGCGATGGCCGCCATGTTGTTGGCAGCCCAGCCAGGCCCGCCGAGCTGGCTCCACAGCGCCGCGATGGCCCTGGCGGACATGGTGCCCGCCGTCGCGCCGCCGCCCCTGGCCGTGCCCAGCCCGCCGGGCGGGACGCCGGTCCACAGCAGCGGCATCGCGTGCAGGTTCATCAGCTGCGGACCCATGCCGCCGCCCTGGCTGATGACGCGCATGGCGTCCCGCACGATCGCCACATGCCCAGGGTCAGCCCCGCCCGCCGGACTGTGATAAAAGGCGAGACCACCAGGGACAGGCGGGCTCCTGTGAACCCATGAGCCCTGTGCTTCTGATGTGCGTGGTGCGTTAATACCGAAGTGGTGGTAAATCGCTTGCGTAAATCCTGAACAGTCCGCACCACCAGGAACAGCAGTCCCACCCCACACATAGGGTATCTTGCCGATGAACTGCATGGCGTAGTCGGCTATGGCCGACCCGCTGGCCCCGCCCAGGCCCTGCCCGCTGAGCCACTGGGCCAGGTCGGTGATGATGATCTTGGGCAGCTGGGTCAGCAGGTTCCCGAATGCGCCACCGGCCCCGCCGTTGCCCAGGTGGTTGGCCAGTCCGGTGAGCGCCTTGGACACCATGGTGAGAGTCGCGCCGGGGTTGGACGTGGGGCTCAGGATCTCGGACACGATCCGGGGCACGTTGAGCGCGGCGTGCAGGATGTCACCGAGACTCGGCCCGCCGACGGGGTTCACGCCCGAGCCGAAGCGCGCCTGGGCTGGCGTGACGCCGGGCGGGTTCTGGCCGACCTTGCCGCCCTTGGCGTAGCCGGGGACGCCGATCGTGGCGAGCAGCGGGGCCAGCAGGCTGCTGTGCGCGGCCGAGAGCACCGTCTCGTCCTTGCTGGCCCGGATCAGCACGTCATCAGCGGTCGGGCCGGTGCCCACGGTGATCTTGCCGCCAGCCGCGAAGTTGCGGATGTACGGCGGCCTCGGGATGGGCGCTCCCAGGTGCAGCGCGCTGGTGATGGTGTCGAACCCGTTGGCCACAGCGCCCAGCACGGTGTTGACCACGAACTTGACCGGGCCTGAGACGACGCTCTTGACGCCATTCCAGAACCGCCCGATGTTGGTGGCGGCGGTCTGGAACCAGCCGGGCACGGTCTTGGTGAAGAAATTGGATACGTCGGTCCCGAATACCTGGTGGAACCAGTTGATCAGGTCACGGAACCCGCCCTTTACCGGGTTTATCAGCCGGTTGATCGTGGCGTGGTAGAAGGAGTCCCAGACGTTAGGTATGGTCCGGGTGAAGAAATTGGAGATATCGGTGCCGAATACCTGGTGCAGCCAGCCCCAGAATGAGCTTGCTACCTTCTGTATCTCACCCCAGATAGCCTTCCAGTGCTTGGCCAGCTCGATGACGCCCAGGGCGATCAGGCCGACCGGGCCGAGCAGCGGCAGCAGGAACTTGCCGAACCCGTCCCAGATGAAGTGCCACGCATCAGCCGCGAGCTGCTTGATCTCGCCCCAGACGGCTTTCCAGTGCTTGACCAGCTCGAAGATCCCGATGGCCAGCGCCGCGATGGCGATGATGATCAGCCCGATCGGGTTGGCGGCCAGCGCGGCGTTCAGAATCCACTGGACGGCGGCCCACAGCTTGACCGCGCCCCAGATCGCCAGGAGGCCGACGACGATGCCCTTCAGCACGTCCGGCGGGATGGCGTTGATCAGGCTGGTCAGCCCGCTAGCCAGGTCCTGGATAACCGAGACCACGGCGGTCGTGAAGAGGCCGACGAACGTGAGCAGCAGCGGCAGGATGACGGGCAGCACGGAAGCGATGGCCTGGAGGGCCACGGTAGCCAGCTGGGTCAGCGGCGGCAGGATGGCCAGCACGGCGCTGACCAGGGCGTTAATCAGGATGCCCGACAGCGCCGAGATGAACTTGATGATAGGCGGCAGCAGCGGGGTAAGTCCGTGGAGAAGGGCCGTGATCAGCCTGGCCAGCGGCTTGACCAGCGCCTCCAGGGCGTCCCCCAGGATGGCGAAGACGCCGCTGTTCTCCATCACGGTGAAGATCCCGGACAGCGCCGTGGCGAAGGCAGACAGGCTCGGGGCGACCGCGATCAGCAGCTGGGCGACGGCGGTAAAGGCAGCTACCAAGTCAGTGAGAATGGCACCGGCAAGGGATGCGATCAGCTTTCCGATAATGGTCAGGAATGGCAGCAGGGACTTAATGACGGCGGCAAAGGTGACGAATACGGGAGCCAGGGCGTTAGCAAATATGGCTGCCAGTTTCCCGATTATGGGGAATAGCGCCGCTACCACGTCGAGAAGGGCCTTGAGAATAGCCGAGGCTGGCTTGATGACCGGGGCGAACTCAGTCAGCATGGTGCCCAGGTCCTTGCCGATGGTGGCCATGACCTGGGCGAAGACGTTCAGGGCGGGACCGGCTGCCTTCAGCAGCGAGATCAGGCCGGGTAGCAGCCCGGTGACCAGCCCGCCCAGGCCCTTGACCAGCGGGGCGATCAGCGGTGCGGTCGCCCGGAACGCCTGCCCGAGCAGTGGCAGCAGGGTCTGGGCCACGCTGGTCACGCTGGTCAGAAGCGGCTGGATCAGGGTGCCTGCCCCGGCGAACGCCTGCTTCAGCTCGGGGGTGATCGACCGCATCAGGCTCGGGATTCGCTTCAGCGCCGCCATCAGCGGGGTCAGCATGCCCTCGGCCCCGGCCATCAGCCCGGCCTTGAGAGCCGCCCCGGCGGCCTGTGCCTCGGCGTACGCCGGTCCCTGGGTGGCGGGCTGGCCCTTGACGTTCTTGGTCCCGATGAGCGTCTTGGCCCCGAGTGCGGCGAACCCGAGCCCGGCCCCGGCGGTGACCGCCGCGCCGCCGATCGCGCCGACGGCGGGCAGCGCCCCGAGCGCCGCGCCGCCGAGGCCGAGGATGGTGGCGGCCCGCGTGCCGATCCCGAGGACGCCAGGCCCGATGCCCTTGAACAGCCCGGTGCCCAGGCCCTGGTTCTGGTTGCCCCCGCCGCCCCGGCTGGCCGCCCTGGCGATGGCCGCCGTGCCGACCGGGCCGATGCCGCCGCCACCGCCCCCGCCACCGCCGCCTGCGCGCTGCTGAGCGGCCTGCTGAGCCGGTGCGGACGCGGGGGTAGGAGCGTTGACTACCTTGCCGAGCAGCCCGCTGCTGGCGGCCTGCTGAGGGCTCGGGGAGCCGCTGACCGGATGCGGGCTGAACATCGCGTTGAGCGAGCCGAGCACGGAACCCTGCGGGCTGGACCGCAGCCGGGAGGCCGCGTCACGGGAGATCTGGTTATCCAGCTGCGCGAACATGGACCGTGCCCGGCCCAGGCTGGCATTATCGAACACCGCCGAGATGCGGACCTTGTGATCCTGGCGCTCGAACGCCTTGACCCGTTCCTCAGCCTGGGTCAGCTTGCGGTCGAACAGGGACATCTCGACATCAAGATGTGCCTGGATGGCACCCGCATCGAACATCAGGCACCACCCTTCTTCGACCTGTCTGCCTCCAGCTCGGCCCGCATCGCGGTCAGGTCCAGCACGTCCGCGCCCATGTCCACGTTCTCGCGGACCTTCGGCCCGGCCATGCCCGGCGTCAGCTCCGTGTTCTCTTCGCGGAAGCTGAAGGGCACGCTCTCATCTTCCGCCAGCCCGTCCAGGTAGCACTTCTGCACGTCCCATGCCAGCTCATCCCACTCGGCCAGCGAGAGGGACAGGTAGCGGCGGATGATGTACCCGATTACCCGGCGCGTGCGCCACGCAGATTCGTCACCTGCGCGTTCCCACCGCCGGTCACGGCTTCCGGGGCCATCACCTCTTGCTGGAGCCAGTTGAAGAAGACGGTGCGGATGCGCATCGGCAGCTGGCCGATCTGCTCAGCCGTGGGCGTGTCCGAGCACAGCTCCGCGTACACCTCGTTCAGCTTGTTCATGGCCCTGATCTGGATCTCGGGGTCCAGGTCGTCCAGGGCACCCAGCATCGACACCGGGTCCTCCAAGTCCACGCCCTCGGGCAGGTCCTTCTGGGCTGCCTGGAACGTGTCCTTGACCCCGGCCATGAACGCCGCGATCTGCCGGTCAGTCGGCTCCGGGATGGTGCCGTGCGCCTGGACGAAGGGCCTCAGGTCGAAGTCGAGCGCCTCTACGACGCCCTCAGCCTTGAATCCTGCCACTTGCTGCTCCTAGCTCGTGGCGATGGCCGTGAGGTCAGTCCACGTGATCTGGTTGAACGGGCAGACGGCGTTGAGCGTGAGCGGGTACAGCCTCTGCTGGGCTGCGCGCCGGTACGCCGTCTGGACCTGCCCGGCGGACACCACGGTGGGGATCGAGAGCACGCGGGCGAAGCCGAGCTGGTTCTTGCCGACGAGCGCCACGGCCACCTGCTGGAAGTTGGTGCTCAGCGTGAGCACCGACTTGCCGGGCTGGCCAGCGCCCGCCGGGGTGACCGCGACCGAGCCGCCGTTGCCCCAGGCAAGGTTGACGTTGGTCAGCGTCTCTTCCGACAGTGAGCAGGTCACCTGGAGGGTGGCGGTGCTGACCGCCACGCCGACCGGCGTCGGCTGCTCTTCAATCGTCAGGTCCTGGGTGGTCGGGTTGAACGTGACGGTGACGCCAGCCTCGGTGGCTCCCACGTAGGCCCAGCCGAGGCCGGTCCAGGACGAGCCGACGCCCAGGTTCTGGTCAGACGGCACCGCCGTGCCGACGATCGCCGTGAACAGGATGCCGATCCCGAACAGGACGTTGGTCGTGGTGTAGTTCGGGGGCGAGTAGACAAGCGGCGGGCCAGCCATCTAGATCACGTCTCTTCCTGGGTGAGCTTCACACCCGAGTCACTGGCCGCCTCCATCATCGCCTGCACGGCACGGGCGGGCACTTCGGTGTAGTCCTCGCCCACCTCAAGGCCGTTGTGGACGAAGGCGATATGCGGTGCTTCCACCTTCAGGCGGATTGTCTCGCCAGCTGCCGCCTGGGCGCGGACGCTGGCCAGCTCGCTCTCCAGCCTGGCTGCCCTGGCGGACAGGTCCTCGTCAGCCGCAGGCTCGGCGCTGGTGCCCAGGGCCGCGCTGTCGGCCTGGTCGTCCTGGGTCTCGCCTACCATCCGGGCTGCGAGCGTGTCCGTGGCACCGGCCTCTTCCGGTCCCGCGTAGCCGGGCTGACCTGGCTCTGTCATGTCTCAGATCCTCTCACGGCTGAACGGGAATGAGCGTGAAGGCGCGGACCACCAGGTTGGTGGTCGTGGTGAAGTCGATGAGGACGCAGCCCACGTCAGCGGCCACGACAGCCTGGCTGTTGAGTGCACCAGCCCACGTCTGCCCGGAGACGCCCTGGATGTTGTAGGTGGCCGGGGACCACGGACCCAGCCAGCCCGAAGACGTGACGCCGAGGGTGGCCTGGATGGTCGTGCCCGGCGCGTACGTCCCGGTGTTGCCAACCGGGTCTCCGATCAGCACCTGGGAGACGCCAGCCCCGGCAGCGCCGCTGGCCCAGTACAGCACCACCTGGCCGTTGTTCGGGATGCGGATCGCACCGGAGATGTTCGGCCAGGCGGTGATCGCGCTCGGGCTGCCCGCGTCGTAGCCGGGCGTGGCCGCTAGCGGGAACACGCTGGTCAGCGGCTGGCTGTTGAGCGGGATCGGCAGCAGCGTCACGCGGGGCTGGGGGAACGCCATGTCAGACTCCTGTAACGATAATGTAACTGCACGTGAACTCGTGCCTGAGGTCCCCTGGATCGACGGGCAGCGGGGTCGGGCCGTTGGTAGCCCTGTAGGCATTGCTGATCTGTACGCCATCGACCAGCACCGGGAACGGGGCTCGCAGGATCAGGTCATCCAGGAACTGGGCCGTGGCCTCAGGCTCGAACGGGTCGTCCTGCGGCCCGCGTACCCGCACCTGGAACATGCTGGCGTCTACCACGCCCTCGTCCGCCAGGTAGCCAGGCCCGCCGCCGCCCGTGATGAACACCGAGCGGTCGGGCTCGTCCAGGATCTGCGGCCCGGCGAACAGCGGGTAGCCGACCTCCTGGGTCGCGTCCCAGCCAAGGGACCTGATCCAGTCGATGATCAGCTGCGTCTGGGCTACCTGGAGGACGGGCATGTCAGCGGCCCCTCAGGTGCGGCGGGGGCTCCTGCTTGTTCATGACGTGCCACCAAATCCACCCGATCAGCTCGGGCGGCAGGTGCCGCAGCCGGGCCTTGGCCCGCAGCTCGGCGTCCGTCAGCCGGTGCTGCTTGGGCTGGCGGTCGTAGATGCTGCGGACCCCCACGTGCACCTCAGGGTGCCCGGAGCGGAGCAGGTCACCGAACTCGCGCGGCGCGTTGGCCTCGACCTGATCGCTCAGGTCCTCCATCGCGTTCTCCATCGCCCGGTGGCCGCCGTCGCGCAGCACGTCACGGGCGTACTGCGCCAGGTAGTCGTCGTAGTTCTCGTACAGCGGGGCCTGGAGATACTGCGCCCGGCCGCCGCGCGGGTGCCGCAGCTCCAGGTGCTCGTGCTGGTAGTGGGCGTAGACCTGATCCACGGTGACGGTGCCGTGCAGGTTCCCCTCGCGGCAGCCGGTCTTCCGGCGCAGCTCGCTCACCTGCTCGCTGAAGCTCTTCATGGCATCCAGCTCTGCCCGGACCAGTCCAGCCCGCGCGGGGACCACAGCCCAGCCGGGGTGTCGGACTCCAGGTAGCCGTCCTGGCCCACGCGGGTGTTGCTGTCGCTGCCGTTGAAGATGGGCGGGATGCGGTTGACCACGTGGGCCATCTCCGCGCCGACGCCAGCCCCTGCTACCGCCGGGTCCAGCCTGATCTCTCCCGAGCGCACCGCGTCCAGGATCTTCTGCGCGTTCTGGTACGCGATGAAGGCCGGGTGTGTCGCGGGTATGGCCTTGGACTTGAGGTAGTTCTTCCAGGCCCAGAAAGCGGCCAGGTCCAGGCACAGGTCGTGGAAGATGTCCGGCGGCACCGCCTGCGGCACGCTGGAGTCGTAGACTGCCCCGGCGTAGACGCTGATCCGGCTGCTGGCCGTGGTCAGCGCCTGGTTGAGCTGGAGGTCGCTCAGCTGCGCGGGCGTGCCGACCCCGCTGTCCGTGCCGGACAGCACCTCGCGCAGGTCAGCCAGAGTGGCATACAGGACCGTCATGGCACCGCGCAGGCAAGCAGCCAGGCCGCGAAGCCGCCGAACCCCCAGGCCCACGCCGGGCCGTGGAAGATGCCGCCGACGATGAGCGCGGCGATGGCGAAGCACACGAAGCCGAGGAAGCAGATGAACCGTGACAGGAACCACGGGGACCGTGCCACGTAGCCGGACTGTCCCTGGTAGCCGGGCTGGCCTGGAGCTGCCATCAGCCTGTCCCTCCGAACGACTGGGCCTCGCTTGGGTCATTGTCCGTGGTCGTGAGCGAAGTCAGGTTGGAGACGCCGTAGGCGGCCTCCAGCGTGCTACCGGCCGGTACGTCCACGATGGTCCCGCCCGTGACGGGGAAGTTGCCGCCATCCCAGTTCACGATGATGTCCTTGTTGACCACGCGCGGGTTGGCGGCCATCAGTTGCTCACCCCTGCTCCGAATCCGGTCAGCCCGCCCTCGGCGTGCGCCGGGTAAGGCAGGAGCGTCTGCGGGTTGTACCCGGCCAGCTCGGCCAGGGTGTTGTAACTGGCATAGACCGGCGCGTAGATGCTGGGCATCGGCGCGGTCCAGGCCCAGGTCGGTGCAGCCGAGTAGACCAGCGTGATCGAGCCGCCAGGCGGCAGCATCACCGAGCTGGGGCTGGCGATGGCGGTGCCACTCCGTCCGTCGGCCAGCGCGGTCCAGACCCAGGTAGGCGCGACCGAGTAGGTGATGGCGATCGTGCTGCCCGCCGGGACTACCAGGACACCTGCGGTCAGGCCCGAGGACACGCCGCCGACCGAGATGACGGTGACCGTACCGGCGGTCACGGTGACCGCGACGGGGAACGGGTTGGTGTTGCTGGCGGCCACCGTGCTGGCTGGGACAGCTGGCGTGGCGACCACGGGAGCGAGCGGCGGGGCAACCAGGATGCCGGTGACCGTGCCGCCGGTCACCGTGACGTTGACGAACTGCCCGTTGCTGTTGGGCGCAGCTACCGTGGTGGCCGGTACTGCCGGGGTTACAACGGTCATCCTGGCTCCTAGTTTGCGAGGGCTGCGTGCCCTACGTCATCGACACCCTGGGTGAACAGGCGCAGGTTGCCAGCCCCGATCGCCGTGAACAGCGGCCCGGCGGGGTCCAGCACGATAGCCGTGCCCGAGATGAACGTGGTGGGCCACAGGTAGCCAGCCTGGCCTACTGCCGTAGCCGCGTTGCCGAGCCCGGCGAGCCCGCCGCTTCCCTGCTCGCCCGCAACCGCCGTGGCCAGCGTCCCGGCGGCCACGGTGACGGTGGAGGTGAGCACGTAGCGGTTCAGCGCCATCAGAACCCCCAGCCCGGATTGCCGGGCACCAGCTGCTCGCCTGCCGCGCTGAAGGACGGGTTGACGGCCAGCTGGCCGAAGGTGACGCTGTTCGCGTGCGCCCTGGCGAAGCCGCCCGCGACCGGGATGTTGGTAGCCGTGCCGGTGGTGGTCACCACGACCACCTCAGCCAGCGCGCCCACGTCGTAGAGCAGGCGCATGCCTGCGGTGAAGCTCGCGCCGCCCGAGGCGACGGTGATCGCCAGCGTGGTAGCCGGGGTGACCACCGCAGCTGTGGCGGTGCCCGTCGGGGCCACCGCCGTGAAGGTGAACTGCCACTCGCACCCGGAGCAGCGGTACAGGACGCCGCCCGCGCTCACGTCGATGAACGACCGCAGCGCCTTGCATCGCGGGCAGAGTGCCAGCGAGTTGACGGGGATCGTGGCAACCATGTGCTACCTGCCTGCCTGGGCTCGCTGGCGGACGCGGCTCGGGATGATGTCCTCGGCGTCCACCTGGCGAGCGCCAGCCCCCGGATCGCCGTCCCAGTTCTCGCTGCCCGGCTGCGGCTCCTGGCCCTCGGGCACCTCGCGGTACTCCACGGCTGAGCTGCCCGGCGGGTCCGGTCGCGCGAAGTCCGTCCCCGGCGGGGGAGGGGGCGGCGCATGCAGCGCGCCGGACACCGCCTTGGGCGGGACGCGGCGCAGCGGCTCGCTGGTCGATCCGGGTCCGGTGGCCGGGCGGATCACCGCGATCCGGCGTCCGTCCCTGACGCCGTGCCGCATGTACGTCGCGGCCTCGGCCTCGGTCAGGTGCACCGTCTCGCCCGCCAGCACCAGGTCCGTGTTCTTCTCCGGGTCTCCCCGGCGCGGCACGGACAGCGGGATCAGGGCGATGTAGGGGTCACCGATGCGGACAGCGGGGGCCATGCCCGCGCTGGCCCGCGCGAGCAGGTCGTCCAGCGTCTTCTGCTCGCTGGCGGTGAGCGGCCGGGTTTCCTCGGCAGCCTTGGGCTGGGCGGGCATCAGACTCCAGAGAGCAGGCAGATGGCCAGCGGCTGGTCGAGGCCGATGGCGGAAGCCCGCTGGGTGTCGGAGCGCCAGGTCTTCCTGGGCTCGTCACGGTAGAGGGGACCGGCGACGTAGGGCAGCTCGTCCGCGAAGAACCCGGCGCGCTGGCGCTGCATGACGATCGCGTTGCCAGCCGGGACCTGGCGGCTGACCAGCACGTCCAGGTTGAAGATCTTCTGCGGGAGCTTGCCGGTGTAGAGCAGGTTCTCGCTGGCGATGTCACCGATGTACGGCGCGGCGAACGTGCTGCTCTGGAGCAGCGTGTTCTTGGTGCCGTGGTTGATGATCAGCGTGTCGGCCTCGAAGCCGAGCCACTGCGTGACCCCGGACGGGCTGACGATGTTGGCGTTCTCGATGAGGAAGCACGCCTGGGCCAGGTCAGCCCGGATGGTGGCCGCAGCCGACGCCCAGGTGTTGCTCACCGCGAGCGTCTGGATGCTGGAGTTGGCCACCACCGCCGAGTAGAAGGCGGTGTTCCAGCTGTAGACCATGGTGTTCTTGACCTGCATGAGCTGCCGGGTCACCGGGTCTACCGCCTGGCGGCGGCGCATCTCGTCCGAGAGCATGATGGCCATCGCGCGCTCGTGCGTGAAGACCACTCGCGGGATGCCGATGCTCGTCGGCACGACGGGCACCTCACCGAACTCTGGCCGGATCTCGGGGTAGTCATCCGCGTACAGCGGCGTGCTCTCCGAGTACCTGACTGCACCACTTGGTGCAGCCCCGCCCATGCGCAGCACCGAGTCCATCACGAACTCGTTCTGGGTCATGTCGAGGATGAGAGCAGGAATGACCAGGGGGTCCTTCAGCAGCTCATTGACGGTAATGCGCGGTGCATCGCTGTAGCCGCGAGTCCCTACCGGCATCGGTCACTCCTTTGTTGTTCAGGTCAGACGGTGAGTCGGACGCGGCCGAGGAAGAAGGATGCCGCGCCCTGGCCGCCGATCTGCTGGGTGAGCATGGCCGCAGCCACGCCTCCGGGGTGCGTGCACTTGCCGACGATCTGGTCCGTCGCGGGGGCGACACCGCCTGTGATGAGCGTGCCGTTGGCCGCTGCGATGACCAGCTGGCCCTGCGGCACCGCGCCCGAGAACCAGGCCCAGATGTCCGTGTGGCCGTAGTAGACGGACACGTAGTCGGTCAGCACGCTGATGTCGATCAGCGGCTGGCCGTAGGCGTTCGCCGCTCCGGTCTGGGTGGCGATGACGTTGGCGTCGTTGCCCGCGATGCCGAGCGCGAACTTGGACGCCGCCGTGCACGGCTTGACCGTGAGGTCCGTGGTGGGGTTGGTCACCGTAGTGAACTCAACGAGCTGTCCGCCGTAGATCAGCGTGCTGACCTGGAAGTTGGCAGGACCCATCTTGTAGTGCGGAAGGACTGCACTCATCCGACTATCTCTCTTTCCGGGTTGCTAGCTGCCGTTCGATACGGCGAAGCCGAGTCCGAGCTGGTCGTGCATGGTGGTAGTGGCCACGGCCCGCAGGTTGCCCGCGCCGAGCGCGGTTACCTCGGCCGCGCTCAGCTCCAGCACCTGCTTGACGAAGACCACTTTGGCCGGGTGCTGGTAGTCGGTCGCCGCGATGGTGACCGGGACGGTTACGACGAATCGTGACATCTACGACAGGCCCATCTGCTGCTTGGCCCGCGCGATCACGTCGGCGCGCGAGGTCTCCGCAGCGGTGGCCTGGGCGTCCTCGGGGCCTTCCATCGCGGAGCCCAGCTCCACGCCGAGGTCGAGCATCTGCGCCATCTTGGCGTACTCGCTCAGCACCCGGCGCATGACCTGACCGGCGTCCACCCGCGTGCCGCCGGTCAGCTCGATCACGTGCCCGGAGCCCTGGAGCAGCGGCCGGGCCAGCTCGGTGATGTACGGCGGGATGCCGAGGTCAGCCAGGCTGCGCTTCTCGCCCTCGAACTTCTGGGCGTCGAACTGGACCTGGAAGACACCCAGCTGGCGCTCGGTCTCGTCGGCGCGGGCGTTGGCCAGGTCGATGGCCATCTGGGCCTGGTTGGTCAGGCCGGTGGCGGCAGCGCCAGCCCCGGTCTCGGCCAGGAACTCGCTCTCCAGGTCGGCCAGGTCCTCGTCGCTCATCGCCTCGATGAGGTCGGCCAGCTCCTGGTCGGTCAGCTCGTTGTCGGGCTGGCCGCCGGTGCCGTTGGTGCCGCTGGCCGGGGGAGCTGGCGGTGCCGTGCCGAGCAGCTTGTCCAGGGCAGCCGCGTCCAGGTTGAGCAGCCTGGTCAGGTTGGCCTGCTGCTGGGCGTTCAGTTCGGGCATGGTGTCTTCCTCCCCAGCAAAGCTGGCTCCGGTGAGATCGATGACAAGAGACGGCGTGTTGGCCGCCTCGATGGTCTGCCACGCGCCCAGACCGGGGATGCGCGGGTCCAGCGTGCCGAGGACGTGCTGCACGGCGGCGGGGTAGAACTTACCGTCTGACCTGGCATAATTCTCGACAATCCTGGCCGACACCCCCAAATACGGGTTCTCCCTCAGCACCTGCTCGCCGCGCTCGGTGGGCTGGAGGTACAGCCAGAGGCCGTCATCCTCGGAGCGGAGGTCCGTGATGGTGCCCCTGTGACGCTCGGGATCGTTGGTGTGCGTGTTCTTCGCGTCGGCTAGCTGGAAGGACACCTGGTCGTAGGCGCGGTCGCGGAACGCCTGCGCCAGGCTGTCGTTGTAGTCCTTGCTGAAGTGCAGCATGCGGCCCTGGTACTCCACGTCATCGACGGGCAGCACGCGCTTCTTCCAGAGCCGGTTGCCCAGCTCGATCGCGTTGCCCCGGAAGAACGGGGTCAGGACCGCAGCGGTATCCATGGCTACTTCCCGAAGTTGTCGGCCCGCTTGGCGAAGGCGTGCGCCTTCTCGGGCGGCCAGCCCTTGGCCCGCAGCTTCTTGTGCACGCTCTTGCCCTTGGGACCGAGGTCCTTGGGCGTGTCGTCATCCTCGTCATTGTCGTCGTCCGAGCTGCCTGAGCTGGTGACGCGAGCACCGTTCGATGAGCTGGAGTTCGGGAAGGCGAACGTGCGGATGGCCGGGACGCCGAAGTGCTCCATCAGCGGGGTCTGGACGGCGGGCGGCTGGAGTCCGGGGGACTCAGCTGGCCTGGCCAGGCTGGCCGTGCCCTTGTTCCAGGTGGCGAGCAGCTCGCCCAGCGCGCCGCGCTGGTGCGTGTGCGGGCTCAGCTCCTTGCCCTCGTAGACGGCCTGCCAGCCCTGGTCCCCCTGCCGGATCTCCCCGATCATCCCGCCGCCCCGGCGGTGCCGGATCGAGGCGGTGCCCTGCGGCGTGCGGCTGACCAGCACGTCATTCGGGCTGGCAACCGGGTAGCGCGGGGTAGCCATGTCAAGCTGCGTTGACAGGCTGACCGTCTCGGCACGGTAGCCGCACCGGGGACAGGCACCCGGCGCGGGGCTGTTGCCGTCGCCCGCGAACTCCATCACGCCCTGGCCGCGAGCACGGCTGGCGATGAAGGCGGCGAGTTCAGCTGGGTTCGCTGCCCCTCGCGCGGCGAGCGTTCCCGTTGCCAGGCGACCGGCCATGCGCCCTCCAAGTCTCAACCTCTACTTGAGAGTCAGCGTAGACCGTCAAGCGGCGGATGTTAGCACCCGCCGCGCCTGAAATCAGGAATCACCACGCTGGATAGCCTCGTCAACGAACATTTCGGCGGCCTTCGCGGCGTCCTCGGGCTCCATGCCCTTGTCCTCGAACGAGTTCTTCATCACGGTGATCGCGGTCTGCCGGACATCCTCGGGAACTGGCATCAGACCTTCTTGACGAACTCGGTGATGAGCTGGACGGCGATAGGCCCGAGCGCGGCTGCGATGGCAATCATCGGGGCCACGCCGACTGCGGACAGGGCCATGGCGATGATGGCACCCGCCAGCGCCACGCCGCCCTCGATGGCCAGCCGCGTCCGGGCCGCCTTCTGCTCCTTGAGGTCCTGCGCGGCCTTGGTGGCTTCCAGCTCCTTGTTGGTCTTGTCAACCTTGTCGATGATCTCGTGCACGATCGCGGCGTGCTCGGCGCGCAGCTGCCCGGCCATCTCGGCTGCGGCGGCTGCGGCGCGGGCCTTCGCCACGGCATCTACCTCCGGGGCCACCTTGGGCAGCTCCCCAGACCCGGACTTGGACTTGTCCTTGGCCTGGCTGCTGATCAGCACGGCCCCGCGCGTCCACTCGCCGTGCAGCCCGCGCATCTCGTGCTCCCATGCGGCCAGGTCCATCACCTGCTCAGCGATCCCGGCGAGCTGCACCGGGGCCAGCCTGGCCAGCATGGTGCCCACGTCCTGGATCTCGCGCAGCGCGGCCCCGGTGGCCGACCTGGCCAGCTCGCGGACCCTGGACCGGCCCTCGGCCGCACGGGCGGCCGGGTCCTCGTAGACCCAGCTCAGCACGCCGTACGCCTGCCGCCCCTGGAGCGTGTCACCGCCAGCCCTGGCACCCATCAGGCTGCTCTCCCTTCACGGGCCATGCGCTCAGTATGCGCCGTCTGGTGCACGGTGCGGACGGCGGCGCGGTGCGCGTTCACGGCGGCTTCCTGCCCGGACCAGGCTTCCAGGATGGCCCGCCTGGTCTCGACCTCCACCCTGGCCATCGCTATCTCATCCGTCAGCAGCGGCGCGTCGGGCGAGTCCTTCAGCGCGGCCATGATCACCTGGCGGGCCATCACGTTCACCTTGCGGGACGCGCCCTCGCGGTTGATCTCGTCGGACAGCTCACGGGTCCGGGCGTAGCCGGGCGTGCTCATCCGCAGGTCGCCGTGCCCCTCGTCCTGGGCCACCTGCTGCACCCAGTCCTGGGCCATGGCGGTCTGCCAGCCGTAGTGCCCCCAGGCGCTGCCGTTCTTGATCTTCACCGGGTCCTGGGCCGCCAGGGCCATGTCCGCCAGCGTCTGCATCTGGAACCGCATCACGCCCGGCTCCGCGACCTTCCGTTCCCCGATGCCCATCGCCTTGAGGAACTCGGGGGCGTGGTGGATGGTGGCCAGCTCCGTGAACCCTTCCTCGATCGCGCCCGTGGCCGGGTCCTGGTAGGCGCGCTGGTGGTCGCTGTATTCCTCGCGGTACAGGGTCCTGATGCCGAACGACCGGCGCTTTTCGTTGATCTTGGCCTCGCTGCCGCCGATGTCCGCGTGGGTGAACTCGTGCAGCAGCACCTCAGCTGAGTCAGGGTGATCGACCGGGCGGAACTGGTGGGCCATCATTTCCTCGATGCTCCTGGCCACCACGCCTGAGACTTGCAGCTCCCCGGACCAGCTCATCTGACCGGCGGTGTCGGGGTCATCGATGCCCACGGTGACCTTGCCGTTCCACGCCTCGCGCCCGCCGCCCAGCAGGCCCGGCACCAGCGGAGCGCCTTTGGCCGCGAAGTCCCTGACGGCCTTGTGCATCGACTCGTAGGACCCCTCGCCCTGGAGCGGCGGGATGTCCTCCCCGGAGGGCGGGGTCTCCCTGCCGACCGCCGAGCCGTCGAGCCACTTGTTCATGTGCGACCACCGGCCCCGGTCATCCCGGCTCTCCAGCGGGTTGAAGTGCCAGGCTAGGAGGACCTGATCCCGGATTGAACCGCCGTGGCCAGCTCGGCTGCCATCGCCAGCCGCTCGTCCTCGGGCAGGTCCGCGTAGCCCTCCGGGACCTTGACCAGCACCTTGGTTGGCGTGCTCTGTGATGCGTCCGCCACCGCTGCCTCCTGTCGGGATCTCGGCGTAGTCCGGGAGGCTGTAGACCGAGATCTGGTTCCGCGACCTGCCCGCCGCTACCGCCATGGACTTGCTGGCGAAGTTGTCGCTGGGCTCCAGCCACAGCTTGCCGTCGTGCACCCATCCGCCCAGGTACGCCTGCTTCCCGGTGAACGAGTTCTTCTCGGCCATGATCATGTCATCGATGGCGCGGGTCAGCTTCGCGTGGTCGTCCAGGATGGCGGCCGGGTACGTGTGCGTGTGGTCTACCTGGGCCACCATGTACCCGCCGGGCGGGCTCTCTCCCGTCCGCACGCTGACGCTGAAGCCCTTGTGGTGCGCAGCAGCCGTACTGGCTGCGCTCTCAGCTGCGCCGAACCGGGTCCACCGTCCCCGGCTGTCCCGCAGCTCAGCCAGCTCGACAGCCTGCCCGCTGATGGTAGCCAGCCCGGCTGCCTTCTTCCTCAGGGCCAGGTAGTTCGCCCACCGGATCATCGTCTCGGTGTGCCAGAGCGAGCGCCCGTGGCTGGCGAAGTCAGCCTGCATGGACCGCAGCCGGGCCTCCATGGCGCGGACCTCGCCCTCGGGGATGCCGTTGGGGTTGGCGAACAGGGCGCGGGTGAACGGGCTGACGGTGCCCTTCTGCCCGTTCGGGCCGACTACGCCCGGCCGGAAGCCGTTGGTGCCGTAGGCACTTGAATTGTCAATCGGGACCGGCTTGTCCCCGTCCATCAGGTAGTTGTGCGAATGCCTGTCCGGGTTGTCGATCAGGTAGTCGAGCATCCCGATCCGCAGGCCCCTCGGGCTGGAGAACAGGTCCGGCATCGCGTCGTACGGGTCCTCGGGGTCCACGTTGCGGTCTGCCAGGTAGCGCTCGGCCAGCACGCCCTTGCTGAAGGCCATGGTGACCTGCTTCGGCCCGCTGCGGTGCACGGCCGGTGCCCCGGTGCCCTCCACCGCGTCAGCCACGGTGGCCGCCAGCTCTTCGGAGTCGGCCAGGTCCTTGGCCGGGTGGCCCTGCCAGTCGAGCAGCGTCTTCTGGACCGCCTTCTGGCCGTTGTTCAGAGTCAGGATCTCGGTCCTGCCCTGGAGCCCGTCACCGAGCTTCTTGTGCGAGGCGATCCCGCTGGCCAGGTCGCTGGCCACCCGCGCCACGCCACCCCGCGTCCAGCGCCCGTGCCGGTCCCGCAGCTCGTGCTCCCAGACGGCCAGCTCGACGGCCTCGTTCCAGTCGCTGACCACCTGAGCCAGGCTGGTCGTGCCGGGGTGCAGCGGCAGGCCCTCGGCCCCGGCGTACTTCGCCCACTTAGCCCAGGCATTCCTCAGCATGGTCGTGCGGCCCTTGGCGCGGGCGTTCTCGGGGCTGGCGGGGTCGGCGGCCTGGACCGCCGTGACGGCCAGGTTGGCGCTCTGCTGGTGCAGCCAGGTGATGGCCTGGAGCTGGTGCGGCGCGATCGGCGTGCCCTGCTCGTTGAGCTGGCGGGCTGCCTCGCGGTACTGGTCCGCGACGTACTCGTGGTAGCGGGCCTTGCCGATCGGCGGCTCGATGTTGTCGGGCAGCCGTACGCCCATGGCCACGGACAGGGCGTGCCGGTCGATCACCACATGGCCCTTGGTGTCGGACGGGGCATCGCCGCCGTTCTCGATAAGGTGCGCGAACGCCCTGGTCTTGGGTGCCTGGAGCGCCTCGTCCACGGTGGCTCCGTCCAGGGCCTCCTGGGCGTTGGCCTGCATGGCCCCGCTGATCAGCCCGTCCCCTGGCCCGAGCGCCCGGTGTTCCTCAGCCGCCCTGGCTGAGTTGAACATGTTGACCGGCCAGCTGGCCTGCGGGCTGTAGGCAGCCAGCAGGATCGCGCCCTTGCGGGCGTCCCCGTCAGCCATCTTGGCAGCCAGCATGTGGGCGTCGGCGTACCAGCGCATCCCCTGGGCCTTCTCCTGGTCCGAGGATGCCCTGTATGCCGCGATCACGTTGGCCGGGCTGACCGGGTGCGCCCTGAAGAACGGGTGGTCCTCCGGGTGCGGGTAGTTGATCGGGCTCTTGTTCTTCTTGATCAGCAGCCGCTCGTGCCTGGGCACCATATAACCCGCGCCCCTGCTCCATTGGCCGTGAGCATCCCGCTTCTCAGCCGGGTTGAACCGCCAGCCCAGATCCAGGGCCTGGGCGCTGATGCCAGCCCAGTTCTGCCCGCCAGCACCGGGAGCCGCGCCGGGTGCGATGTCGTTGAGCCGCGAGATCATCTGCGTGTACCAGTCATCGTGGCCCAGCCGGTGGAACTCGGGCTTGATCGTGGCCAGGCCCTCTACCAGCTGCTCGTACTCGGCCGTGTCCAGGACCTCGTTGTGCCAGAAGGGGCTGTTGGTCCCGTAGCTGCTGGCGAAGCCGCCGCTCATGTCGATGGGCACCGGCACGTCATCCGGGGTGATCATCCAGTTGAAGTCGTGCCGGTCGGGGTTGGAGATCAGGTAGTCGAGCACACCGATCTTGTGGCCCTGGGGGTTGTCCTCGCTCTCCAGGTCGTAGGTGTCAGCGCCGCCTGAGTAGTTCCCGGCCACCTCGCCGGGCACGAAGCCCATGATGATCTCGTCGGGCTCGCCGTCCGTCAGGCGGGCTACCGGCGGTGCGCCAGCCCCGACTACCTGGCTGACGTAGTAGGACAGCTCGTCGGCGTCCGGCATGGACTGGTAGCCGGATAGGTACTTCTTGTGCACGACCTTCTCGCCGCTGGGCAGCGTGACGATCTCGACGGTGCCCTGGATGCCGTCACTGGAGTCCTCGGAATCACCCATGGCCAGGTCATCCTCGGTGATCTCCTGGAGCTTCCTGACCTCCGGGCTGTTGTGGCCGACCTCTTCTGGCGGGCTCGGCATGCCCGGCAGCAGGTACTGCTTGACGCCGGGGGCCACCATGACGCCAGGCGGGCTCGGGCTCGGCGGCGGCGGCGTCGGCTGCTTAGCCGGTTCCTCCATCGCCCGCAGGGCCGTGTCGGACACGTGATGCTCGTTACCGGCCCCGTCGGTGATCAGCCAGGGCGCATCCGGGTTAGGCGGGTGCGGGTCGAGTGCGACCCACGCCATCGGCCCCGGCCCGCTGACCACCCGGAACTGCATCCCGGCCATGCGATTGATGTCCGGCGGCTTTGTCGGGCCGAGCAGCGAAGCCGAGTGGTGCTCAGCCATCCTCCTGGCCCAGGCTGCGGCCCCGATCGCGGGCATCTGGGAGATCGGCTGCTCCTGCCGGATGACCCCGCCGTTCTTCCAGTCGATCAGCCGCCGCATGCCGTCGGGCGCATCGACCACCACGTGGCCGCCTGCCACGGCCACGACACGGCCCTGGAGGCCCATGCTGCTCTGGGCCAGGTCCCCCTCCTTCGGAGCCCCGGTCCTCGGCATGATGCCAGTGCCCCGGAAATTCCAGGCTCCGGGGATGTGCGGCGGGACGGCGGGCAGTGCCGGGCCGACCTCGGACAGCGGGACGGTGTGCACGGGCACCCCGCCGTTGCGCCAGTCCACCAGGTGCCGCATGCGGTCGTTGGCGTCGATGGCCGCGTGACCGCCCGCCACGGAGATGACGGTGCCCCAGACGCCCTGGCTGTTCTTGGCCTGGTCCCCGACTCGCGGCTCCGTGACGATCTGGTTGCTGATGAGGCCGCCCCGGACGAACTGCCACGCGCCGAGCAGGTGAGGCACGGGCACGGCACGCCCGGCCCTCAGCGCCCTGTTCCGCTCGGCCTCTCGCTGCATGGCCTCGCGGCCCTCTTTCAGCGTGCTCGCGCCCTGCGGGAACGGGTGAGCATGCCGGATGATCTGGCCCTGCTCATCGACGGTCCAGGTCTGTCCGCCAGCCCTCCTGTTGTCGTGCTGCTTGGCCTTCAGCTCGGCAGCCGGTGTCCAGGGCCGGGATACGGGAGCCGGGTGCATCCGGTCCCACTCGGCCATGTGCTGACGACGCTGGGCGAGCTGACTGCGGATCGTCTCCGGGCCGTTGCCCTCGGCCTTCAGCCGCCGGACGATGGCCTGCTCGGTGATGCCGCCGCCGAACTGCTGGCGGCCCGCCTTGTCCCGTTCATGCGCCGCCTTCTGCCTGTAAACCTCGCTCGGCCAGCCCTGGCGCGCGTTCTCGCGGGCGAAGGTGTCCGGCCGCCAGGTCGTCTTGATCCACCGGCCGTGGCTGTCCCTCGGGTGCAGGACGCTGTTGAAGAACGCCAGCTCCAGGATCTGCTCGCTGATGGTCGTCACGGGCGAGCCCAGACGTAGCCGTTGCTCCAGCCGTTCAGGACCCTGAACGCTTCCTCGGGATCACCGCCTGCCTTACGGACGGCTGAGTCGGCCATGGTCTGGAGGCTAGGGGAGCTGGCCAGCAGCCGCCCGGCGTCCAGGCTGATCGTGCCGAGCTGGCCCTTGGCGTCGAACACCCGCAGCGTAGCCATCAGCTAGCCAGCAGGATGCCATCTGGCTCATTGGCCAGGGCGATCTGCTTCAGGTCGGCCGCGATCTGCACGTTGAGCTGGTGGATCTGCGCCCGGAGCGACGTGATCAGCTGCCCCCTGGTCGGGGCCTTCTTGCCCGCCGGTCCCTTCCTGGCCGGTGCGCCCTTCTTGGCTGGCGTGGCCGCCGCCGTCTTGCCGGTGGCCCCGGCCTTCTGGGCAGCCTTCGTGGTCTTCTGCTTGACCACCGTCAGCTTGGCCAGCTGCGCGGTGAGCAGCTTCAGCTTGGCCCGGTCAGCCTTGACCCGCGCCCGGAGCTGCTGCTTGCTCAGGCCCGCAGATGCCGTCGTGCCGCCGCCTCCCCAGGTGCCGACCGGCGTCCGGGCCTGCGCCGGGTTGAACCCGGCCAGCTCGATCGCATCGAGCACGTCGCCCCAGCTGTGCGCGTGGGCTCGGGCCTGCTTGGCGCTCCAGTCCGCGCTGGTGGCCGCCGAGGCGGCCCGCACCTCGGGCCTGACGTTGCCGCCGCCAGCCGCCCAGCGCTTGGATGCGCCCCGCGCGATGGCGATGGCCTGGCTGAGCGTCTTGGCCCGGCCGGTGCGCAGCAGAGCCCTGGCGATGTTCTGGATGTACGGCGGCAGCTCCATGCCCTTGACGCCCCAGAGCCCCGGCCCGCCCGGCTTGCCGAACGGGTGCGGCTCGGTCGCCAGCCTGCCGGTGTCGGCGCTCAGCAGGATCGCGGCGTCGATGTCTTCCCAGCTGGCCTGGATGGTGGCCATGATGCCCTGCTTGATCTTGGCGTAGTAGGCGGGGTCCGCGATGCCCAGCATCTTGGATTGCGCCGGGCTGAATGCGGGCATGGACGCCAGCGCCTCGAAGTCCTGGATCTTCTGCGCCGCTGACGCATCCCGCCGGTAGGTCCTGGCGTCCGCCGTGACCGCAGGCCCGTGCGAGTGGAGCTGGCCGGGGTGGGCCGCGTGCAGGTCCTCGTGCACCTTCACGAAGTCCTCGTAGGTGCGGGTCTCGCGGTTGAACCCGGTGCGGCCGGTGGGCAGCCCGAGCTGGTGGCCCTCCGCGATGTGCTTGATCATCGCTGCCCTGGTCTTGGGGATGCCGTGGAAGACCCAGCCGTGGCTGTAGCCCTTCGGGCCGGTCAGCTCGATCGCGTCGAGCACGTCAGCCCAGCTGAACTGGATGGTGGGCGGGCCTGGCGGCATCTCCAGGCTGCCGCTGGCCGACCAGGCGGCCACGTCGTTGTTCCAGCCCGCGACCTTCTTGCCGAACGTGGTGCCTGGTGTCGCCGCCTCTGCCTTCTTCGCCTTCCGGGCAGCCAGCTCCTGCTGGTATTGCAGGTCCCTGGCCCGGTTCTCGTGGATGTGCGCCAGCACGCTGTCCCCGCCCTCGCGGGCCACCTGCGCACTGCGCAGCTCACCCGCGATCTGCTGGGAGAGCTTGTCCTTCTTGACCCCGGCGGCGCGGGCACCGCGCTGGAGCTGGATGTTGGCGAGGACCTCATCGCCGCCCTCGCGGGAGACCTGGGCGGACCTGAGCCAGCCGTGGCTCCAGCCACCCGGTCCTACCAGCTCTACCGCTGCACCCGTTGAACTCGCCTGGATCATGGCCCGGCGGGCTCGTTCCTCGGCCACCAGCCTGTGCAGCTTGTGCTTGTGCCCCTCGGAGCTGAACATGTTGGCGAAGCCCCTGGCCTCGCGCTTGGACAGGTGCCTGCCGAACGGCTGGTTGAGCCGTCCTGCCGTCGCCTCCAGGGACGCCCCGGCCTCTACCTGCCGCAGCCAGCCGTGGCTCCAGCCGCCGGGTCCGGTCAGCTCGACGCCGCCAGCCGGGTTGGCGTGCTTCTGCCCGAGCTTGGCGAAGCCCTTGCGCCCGTACTTCTTCCGCCCGATGTACGCGGCCAGCGCACCTGGGTTCCTCGCGCCCCTCTTGGCCAGCGCGCCCTTCAGCGCGCTGAAGTTCTTGCCGCTGCCCGGCTTGGCCCCGGCGAACGTAGCCAGCCCGATCACGCCGTCGAGGTCCTCCCAGGACAGCGCCTTGAGATGCTGAGCCTGCGGGGAGACCGCAGGCGCGGCGGCGACGGGTCCTGGTGCACCATTCGGTGCACCGACGGGGACGGGCTGGCTGGACGGCAGGAACGTCTTACCGCTGGCCGCCGCCATCGCCCGCTTCTGCTCCATGAACCCCTCGTTGCGGGCTCGCACGTCATCGATGTCCTTGACGTTGAGCAGGTGCCGGTACGCCTGCTGCATGTAGAGCTTGGCTGCCATGTGGCCCTGGTCGTCGTGCACGCCGTGGCGGGTGATCTGGAGCGGGGCGAAGCCCTCGATAGCGGCGTTCAGGTGCCGCCTGGCTCCCTCTGTGCGCCCGCTGTCCAGCTCGCGGGCAGCGTCGGCCAGGTGGTCGTGCACGCTCATGTCGGGGAAGGTCTGGGCCACCTGAGCTGCGAGCTTGCGGATGCCCGCGCTGGTGCGCTGCTTCATGGGGGTGGTTGGGGTGATCCTAGTCATGCCACTCGTACCAGCCTCCTGAACGACGCGCCGTGGGCGCTTGGCAGCATTCTCGCACCGATGTGCGCCGGACCTGGGTAACAGCGGCAGTGCGGATGCACCGCGCCGGGCCAGCCGATCAGCGGGATGGCCGTGGCCTCGAAGTTCTTCCCGTTGGCCGCCTTGCACTCGGTGCTCGTGCGTGCGTCGAGCACCGTGTTCCAGCCGAGCAGGTTGCCGTAGGTCATGGCCGCCGAATCCACCTGGGCAGCTGCCTTCGCCCGGTTCCACATCGCGTCGAGATGCTGGCCGAAGTACCGTCGCTCGCGCGCAATTGCATCTGCAAGCGCCTTCTGCAACGGCTGACCGTGGCTGCGGGCCTCGGTCAGGTCGCTAGTAACGCGGCGGCCAGCTGCGAGGGCGAACTGAGCCCGCCGCAGGTAGTTCTGCCGTGCGGTCGTCAGGGACGCGGAACCAGCGACCCCCGTCCTCTCCGGTGGAAAGCTCATCACCATATCCAGGACGGCCAGCATCGAGGCGGGTTGCACCTGGGACGTACGGAAGGACGGAAGTAGGCTCGTCAGGACCGCCATGGGTGTCACCGCCGAGGCCAGCGCCGTGGCCAGGGCCGCGATAATGGCCGTATCTGTCGCCGTAACCGGCGAGGATGGCGGGGGCGGCGGCTGCTGAGCGGGCGTAGTCATCTGGATCGACTCCCATCGCTACCAGCATGCGCCTGTGCAGGTGCCAGGCCAAGCGCACCCGCTCCGTGTGCTGCCTGTCCGCGTAGACCCGCAGCCGGTGCACCCGGTACATCAGGATCACCGTCATGACCAGGCTGGCTGCGATGCCCGCCGTGACGAGCTGCTGGAAGTGCTGGTGCCAGTAAACACTCATCAGCCAGGTTTACCAGCTCGGGCGGCTGGTGTCGGCCCGGCCATCAAAGATCCCGCCCTGGGCGGCCTCGGCGGCCCGCTGACTGGCTGCGCGCCCGGAGGCGGCGGCGGGCGCAGCCCTGGTGCGCCACCCGGCCGCGCCCCCGCCTGCTGCACGATACCGTGAGCGGCCCCAGCCAGCCCCTGGAGCTGTCCTATGGACCCGGCGGTCTCCGGGGGCAGGCCCGGCGGCGGGTTCTGCGTCATGGCTTCCTGGCGCTGCGTGGCGGTGGCGATCAGCGCCGCGTGCACCTGGTCCACGTCGAGCTGGAGGATGCTGGCCATGCGCTCGGTGATCAGGTCGAACACCTGGAGCGGAACGTGCAGGACGGGGGCGGCTGCCATGGTCTGGAACATGGTGAGCAGCGCGGCCTGCTGCTCGTCCTGGAGCGGGCCGAACTTGGCGCTGGGGAACGCGGCCTCGGGGCCGAAGTTGAGTAGCACCAGCGGCCGGATGATGCCGTGGGAGTAGGCTTCCGCCTGCTCTTTCGCCACGCCCTGCCTGCTCTTGAGGTAGAACGATGACTGGTCCTGGCTCAGCGAAAAGCTGCCCTTGCCGCCCATTGCGGAGCCGGTCAGGCCCATGAACCCAGCCAGGACAGAGTGGGTCTGCCAGCCCTCCAGGAACGCCATGGCCTCAGCGAAGAACTTGCCGCCGTCCCCGCTGGTCTCCAGCACGTCGAACAGCTTCTTGTCCTCGGACGGGTGCACCATGCCGACCACGCCGCTGGACTTCAGCGAGGCGATCGAGTCGGCCTTGTCGTTGGCCTCGGCCTGGTCGTTGCCGTAGACCACGGTCCTGGGCAGCGCCTGGACCTCCAGGAAGTGATACCAGAGGTAGAGCAGCTTCATCTTGGTCTGGTAGCACCAGTAGGCCACCTCCATCTCGGACGCGCCGATCAGGGGCTCGCGGTGCTTGCCGTGGGTGTAGATGAAGCTCCGCACGTGCGGGATGTCCACGTAGCCGGGCGTCTTGGACTTGCTGCTCAGGGCCATCTGGCCGCCGAACAGCCAGACCTGCTGGCGGAACCCGTGCTCGGCCGCCGTGCGCGAGTTGTACCGGGCCTGGCAGGTGGACACCGGGCGGAACGCGATCTTGTCGTAGATGATCTTGCCGTCGTCCGGGCGGACCTTCCAGACCTTCTCGAAGAAGGCCCGGCGGTAGATCTGGCCGCTGGTGATCTGCCCGATCAGGTCCACGTTCTGCGTCTGCATGCCGCCGTTGTGGTCCGGGGTGAGCAGCACGCTGTTGACGAAATCGGCCTCGCCCTTGTCGCCCTTGGCCGGGTTGATACTGAAGTCGGCTTCGCGGATCGGCAGGGTCAGCACGCTCTCGACGGACTGGCAGATGCCGTCGCGCTGGAACATCACCTTCATGTCCCGGCTGGTCCATTCGCCGTAATCGAACACGTCGCCGCCGCCGTAGTAGGCGAACAGCCGCTGCCCGATGTCGAACTGGGTGCCGATCTCCTTGCCCAGCAGCTGGCTCTTGGTCGTCTTGATGTCAGGCAGCTTCAGGACCTGCGCCAGCTGACCATCCTGCTTCTGGGCCATGGCCCCAGGGTAGACCGTGCAGGCTTACCCGTTACCGCCCGCCGCGCTGGCGGATGATATAAGCGATCAGCTGGTGAGCGCAGCCGATATCGCTGGCGAGCTTGCGCATGGTCCACTTCCGCCGGTCCTCGTTGCGCAGCTCCATGATGAGCCGGTCCCGCGAATCACGACGGCGGCCCGCCTCCTGTTCGAGACGAGCCGCCGCCTGATGGTGCTCACGGGCCTGCTGAGCCCGTATGTCCACTGCTATCCGGCCTCCTTACAATGCGCCGCTGGCGAAGTCCGCCAGCAGCCTCGGCACGGCCTGGTCGAACCCGGATACGTCCAGCGTGCGCCAGTCGGCCGGGTCCGCGATGGTGAAGTTGGTGGGCGTGTAGGCCACGACAGCCAGCCGGGCGTCGATGCCCATCTTCTGCCGGTAGTCCTCCAGGGCCTGGTGCGGGTGGATGTCCCCGTACCAGGTCTCGTTGTCGGTGTGGATCTCGAACACGTCCACCGGGATGCGGTGCTTGGCCGCCTCCAGCATCGGGACGGCGCAGTTCGTGCCGCCCATCTGCATCCCGAGCGCGACCTGCATCACGTCATCCAGGCGCATGCGCGGGCTGATGGGGTACTCGCTGATGCCCGAGTTCATCCCGTTGATCCGGGTCCACCGGCTCGGGTAGCTGCCGTGGGTGAACGCGGTGATCATGTGCTGCGGCTCAGTGGCCGCCGTCACCAGCGCAGCTGCGCTGGCCAGCTCGCGGCAGCTGACCGGCAGGCCGCCAGCCGGGTGGCCCATCGAGCCGCTGATGTCCACGGCCACGTTGCGCCGCTTCCCGGTCACCGGCACCGCGCCGTAGCTCAGGTAGAACGACTCGTCCAGCGCATCGCAGACCTGCTGGCTGACCGGCCAGTGGTCCGTGCTGCGGGCACCGTGCCCGCTGGCGTAGGTGCGCAGCGCGACCAGCTGGTTGACCGGGTGGATGCGGGCCTTCGCCAGCCCCTCGGCGTCGGTCAGCCGGGCGGTCACCAGGCGCGTGGTCTCGCTCATGGGGGTGAGCAGGCCGAGGCGGCTGATCTGGCCCAGGCGCTTGACCAGCGTGCCCAGCGGGATGCCGGTGTGAATCAGCGCGTCCCAGACCTCGGGGCTGGCCAGGGCCTCGGACGGCAGCATCTCGTGCGTCAGCTTGGACGTGCCGGGCGTGCCGTTGTAGTCCCCGATCAGCCGGGCGATCTGGTGGTTCGTGGTGCCGGGGTGCCAGACCTGCTGGTAGGCGTGCAGCAGCTGGGGCATGTCGCCCTTCAGCCACATCGACTCGCGGCGGCCCTTCAGGATGTAGTTGAACAGCATCACGTGGCTGCGCGGGATGGGCTGGCGGCCGAAGTGGCTCAGCCGCAGCAGGTCGCGCTGGCTCCAGTCATCGCGGCTCTTGTACTTCATGACCTGGTAGGCGACCTCATCGGCGTCCTTGTCGGTGTACCACTTGCCGACCGCCTTGGTCAGCGCGCGGCCCCAGCCACGGAACTGCTCGATGTAGCCCGCGAACGTGAGCAGGTGCGAGCCGGTGCGGCAGACCAGCGGCAGCCGGTCGAGCGCGGCCTGGCGGTAGTGCGTGTCGCCCAGGCTGGCTGCGGCGGCGAGGGAGAAGATCGCCGGGTTGACGCGCGGTGCGCGCCCGCCGATGCTGATGTCCTCGATTTCCTCGATCAGCCGGTAGTCGTTCGCCTTGGCCATGCGGATCACCCGCGCAGCTGCGGCCTTGGTCATCTTGGGCTCGGTCGCGTTGAACGTGCCGCCCTCGGTGCCCATGGTCAGGAAGCGCCGCAGCGCGGTGACCTCGGAAGTCTGGAAGGTGTAGCCCCCGGCGCTGTTGGGCACCTGGCGCGGGTCAGCGCGCCGGGACTGCGGAGTAGGGGACCTGCGGGTGTATATGTCGGAAAGGGAGTCAGGCATCGTGATCGTTTCCTTTCATGAAGAAAGCCCCGCGAGCATAAGCATTCCGGCCGGGGATACTGTCCGACACGGTAACCGGCCGAATCCGGCTCGCGGGGCATTCAGTTCTTCTGGGTTGAGCAGCTGCCGTGTCCCCCGGTTTGGGGGGGTGAACCAAGGGACACATGCAGCCACAAAAAGCGCGGCGAGCATAAATGAAAGCCCGGTAAGAAGTGCCCTTGCGGACACCTTCCCGTTTGGAAGGCGGTAACCGGACCTAATCCGGCTCGCCACGCGGATGATCTTGAGTTATGGGCGATGAGCATAAATCTCAGCCTGGGGTTTTAGCGCTCTAGCCCTGAGCTACCGTCCCTGGCCCTTTCGGGTTAGCGGGACGGGCGGGGACTCCAACCCCGCATCCTCTCCGTTAGCAGCGGTAACCAGACCAATTCCGGCTCATCACCTTGTCCATAAGCTAGACGACTTTCGCCGGTCTGTCAAATCCATTACCGCCATGCCTTCACGTTGGGCCGCTCGCGGTTCTCCTGAGCCTGGCTGAGCGTGTCATCCTGCGGCGCGAACCCGTCTTCGGTCCAGTCGCCCCCGGCCCTGGAGTAGGCACCGCCGTGCGCGCTGGCCAGGCGGCGGCGCATGCTGCTCACCCTGCCGCCGGGCTCTTCCTCGATGTCCGGGCCGTACTCGGCCAGGTCCTGCATGCCAGCCCACTCCCGCTTGGTGGCGGGCACCAGCGGGCCGAAGGTAGCGTTCAGCCAGAAGTGGCAGCCCCACACCAGCGAGTCCAGCCTGTCTGGTGAGCGCTCCCCCTGGGCTCCGGTGAAGCTGCACATCTGGTCCTCAAGGTCTACGAAACGCTCGGTGTCGGTATGCCAGATCCTGTCTCCGCTGTCCGGGTCGGTGATCTGGTATGTGACGGACTTGTTGCAGTGCCGGACTATGCCGCGCTCATACAGGGCCGATACCGGCTCAGCACGGGTCCGCTTAGCCTGGCTGGCGTGTACCAGCTCGTAGGGGACACGGCCGGTCTCCTTCATGACCTGCTCGAATGTGGACTTCAGCCAGCCCCCGCCGTGGTTCTTCTCGATCACCAGGGTGGCGTGCAGCTCCTGGGCCTTCTTGATCACCCGCTTGGCGAACATCACCGGGGACTCCTGGCCGCCCCAGCTCTCTATGACGTAGACGTGCGGGTCATCGACCTGCCCCCTGGCGACCACGGTGTACGCCTGCTCGTCGCTGTCCTCAGCCCCGTCGCTGGGGTCCACGCCGATGTAGACCCTGGTCAGGAACGTCGGGCCGCCTTCCTCGCCCACGCCGGGGCACTGGATGGAATCGACCAGCTCGCGGGTCCACAGGGCGTTCGCCACGTCGTCCAGCAGCTCGCCCTCCAGCTCCTGGCGTTCGAGCCGGGTGCCCTTGGCCGCGCCGACGACAGCCCGGTAGAACGCCTCGGACAGGTTGGCGATGTTGTCGATGGTGCGCAGCCGCCGGGTGATCACGCCGCCGTGCTCGGGCTCGTTGCGGATCAGTGACCGGACCAGCTTGCGCGCCGGTCGGCTGACCTTGGGCGTGCCGGTGGCGATGATCTTGGACACGCCCATCCGCACCGCGTACCGCAGCGATTCGCCCCAGGCCACCTCCCACTTCTGCCAGAGCCCGATCTCGTCGCACCAGGCCGCCTTCAGGTTGCGGCCCTGGATGCGCAGGCCGCCCTCGTCGGCGCTGTCCACGTAGATCACGACGCCGTTGTGCATGACCACCTGGCCGTAGGTGCGCCAGGCGCTGCGGACCAGCTTGGAGCGGTGGTCCTTGACCTCGGCCATGGAGGTCCCCAGCGCTCTCAGGATGCCGCTCTCGCCCTCCACGCACTTGGTCCAGGCGTCGGCGTAGGTCGGGGCGATGATGCCGTACTCGCCCTCTCCGTCGGTGTCCATGAGCACGATGTCCGCCAGCCCCTGGGCACCGGCCCTGGTCTTGCCGCTGCCCCGGCCGCCCTGGAGGTAGAACACCCGCCACGGGTCCTCGATGGGCGGCAGCAGCTGCTCGGGCCTGCTGGTCGCGCGCCACCGCACGCGCGGGTCCTCGCTGGGCTTGGACAGCTCATCTGACCAGCTCGCCAGGACGATCTCGTCAGCGGTGGCTGTGATGGCCTACTCCGGGCCTAGCTCCGGGGCCAGCGTGACCACGGTCGGCGCGTCCACCAGCCCGGCCTTGTGCAGCCCGTCGCGGGTGCGGATGATCAGGTGCCCCAGCTCGTCCTTGCGCTCGGTCTGGAGGCTGTGCAGGATGTCGTCCTCGTGGCCGGTGATGACGTGCTCGCCGTCGGGCACGTCGCCGGTCGCAGTGACCGCGATGCTGCCGTTGTTGGACTTGATCGTGATCGTGTAGTCGCCCATCTGCCCAGGGTAACCCCTACTTGTGCAGCACGATGGTGATGATGATGGCGATCAGCGAAACCAGCATCGACGCGGCCATCAGGGAGACCACCACGTTGCTGTTCCGCAGCCCCTTTTCCTCGCGGCCCTCCCCGGCAGACTCCTTGATGCCCCGCGTGCGTTCCTCGATCGACGTGAGCCGGGTCCGGGCGTCATCGATCTTGTCATCGAGGGCCTTGCGGCTGGCGCTGCCTACCTGGTCCAGCGCCCTGATCTGCTCCTTGGTGTTGGCCTCGGATACCGCGATGGCCGCCGTGTTCGACTTGTTCTGCTCCTGCACGGCCTCCTTGGCGGCGGACAGGGCCGCATCCACGGCGGTCTTGCTGGCAGCGAACTGCCCGTCGATCGCGGCGAACTTCTCAGTCAGCCGGACGGCGATGATCTCGATCTGGCTCATGATGAACTCGCGCTCAGCATCGTCCCGGCTGTCCCGCTCAGCCCGCAGCAGGCCGACGAACTTATCCAGCTCCCTGGCCGCCAGGGCGATGGCCGTGTCCATGCCGTCGAGCCGCTGCTCGATCAGGGCGCGGGCTGACTCCAGGTCCCCGGTGAACTCGCGGCGGCGGCTCTCCAGCGCCTCGCCCAGGGCAGTGAACCGGGCCTCGAACGTCTCGCGCAGCGCGGTCAGCTCGCGGCGGAACACCTCGGTGGCACGTTCGACCGCTTCGGTGGTGAGCGTGGTGGGGTCGGGGATCGGCACCCAGCCGCCCCCCGACGTACGTCCTGGCTGATCAGGCCCGCCGTCTGCCATACCTCAATTGTCACCGCAGGGCCTGACAATAACGAACAGCTCAGGTAACGCTCAGGCAACGACCTTGAGGTGCTTGCGGAACGTCTCGCGGGCGTGGCCCTTGCGGTCCAGTGGCACGCCCGAGTCCTCCAGGGCCAGGTCCAGCGCCCGGTCGAGCATCTCCATCGTCTGCTGCCGGATGCCTACCAGGCGGGCGTCCAGGTTGAGCCTGCCGGTGCTCAGCAGCACGCCGGACAGGTCGCGCAGCGCCTGGGTGTAGAGCGCCACGTCGGTCAGCATCTGCTCGCCGGTCTTGCCCGCGTAGCCGCGCCGGTTGAGCTTGGCCACTTCCTTGCGCAGGATGTCCTTCCACGTCTTCAGCTCGCCTATGACGGCCATCAGCTCGCCGTAGGGGTCCGTCACCGGGTCGGGGTGCTCCAGGTCCGCAGCGTGCTGCTCGATGATCTCCTGGGCGCGCTCAGGCATCCTGCCGTGCAGCAGGGCCAGGCTGACCTTCGCCAGCTGGGCTGGCTTGTGCTTGGAGCACGCGGGCGGGTCGGTGCCCTCTGCGGCCAGCTCAGTGCAGACGCCGTGGCGGCACCGCTTCACCCCGGTGACCGCCTCGGCTTCCTCCAGCATCGACGCGGGCATGTGCCGCAGGCAGAACTCCATGCCCTCCACCTCGTACCGCTGACATCGCCGCCCGCCAGCGTCCGAGTCGATGCACCGTACTGAGCCGAGGTTCCGCATGTGCTCATTGTGCACGACAGACGCCCCGGCGCGGCGGCACCGGGGCGTCTGCGGCTCGCGCAGCTGGCGAGGCACCGGGCGGTCCAGGTGCCTGGAGCGGCCAGCTATCCCACTCGCGCGAGCTAAATCGTCGTGACTAGGAGTTGTTCTTGCCCCAGAGCTGGCCAGTGCGGCTGTGGTCGATGGCGAACTTGACCTGGATGCGGGCACCCTTGACGCCGATCGAGCCGTTGTTGGCCGGGTTGGTCATCACGAGGTGGTTGATCGGCTCGGTGTAGCTGACGAACTGGCCGTCAGCTGCGCCGAAGTCGGTCACGTTGAAGGTCTGCCAGGGGTTGAACTTGTTGGCGACCGTGTTGCAGACCCGGAGCTGCGCCGTGGCGAAGCCGTTGGGGTTCACCGAGGACAGGCACAGCCCGGAGCGGACGCCGAGCGGCGCGAACTCCAGGCTCACGGCGCTGCTGGTGACGCCGAACCTGTCGGTCAGCGTGGTGGTCGTGGTGATGGCACCGACATTGGCGGTCGAGGTGTCCGTGGTCAGGTGCGTCACGACCACCCAGTCCTCTGCCTTGTCGGTGGCCGACCGGGTGAAGACGATGATCGGGTTGCCGACGACCTTGGCCGCGCCCTGCACGTCGAGGTCGGGCCGGTTCGGCACCTCGGACTGGATGCTGCGGCAGCCGTTGAGCGCGATGTCGCATGCGTGCGTGCTGGCGTTCGCCGTGCCGGACAGGCCGACGGCCAGGCCGCCAGCTACCAGCACCGAGCCAGCCAGGATGGCTAGCCTCTTGTTCCTGCGCTTCATCGTGATCCTTTCGTCATCGTGAGGGCGATCCCCCCACACTTATCGCCCGATTCACACGGGACTCTACACCCGGAACGCCATGGTGGGAGCCCACCAGCCGCTCCAGGAGTGCCACCACACCCGTGTACCAGTTTGCTGGGCTCCGAAGGAGGTGTGGTGCCAGATCGTTGCGAACTCGACATGCCCGGACCCGAAGAACAGCAGGTCACCGCGCTGGGCCTGGCTGACCGGGACCACACGGGCGTGGGCGTACAGCCAGGCGATCATGGCATAGGTGGTGCGGACGGAGGACGGCCAGTGCGGGTTCGTATGCAGCATCGAGGCGTACACCAGGCCCGAGCAGTCGAATACCGCCGGGCCGGTTCCGCCCCAGCCGTACCAGTGCCCGGCTCCGTGGGCCTCGGCCCAGTTGAGCGCCGCGTTGCCGTAGCTGGTGCTAGCCTGGGCTGGCTGCGTGTGGACTACTGCCGTCGCCAGCCCGGTCACCATGGCCGCCGCAGCGATCGTGCGCGCAATGCGCGCGTAATTGATGCGCATGGTCAGCACCCGTCGTAGGGGGACCAGTTGTTCTGCCCGCCCTGCGCCATCGCGTTGTTGAAGATCTGCGTCTGGTAGCTGGCGCTGGCGTGGCCGAAGCTCGACGCGCTGCCGCCGTATGCCTGCCAGGTACTGGCGCTGAACTGGTAGAGGCCGTAGTGGCCGCTGGAGTTCATGACCTGCGAGTTCCCGCCGCTCTCGCGGGTGATCACGCACTGCTGGAAGCCGCTGTAGTTGTGCGGGTTCACGTTGCCCATGCCGCCGCCCGAGCTGACGGTGACCGCCCGGTGGATGACCGTGCTGCCGCCGCCGTGCAGCAGCGAGCAGGGCATGTCGTGGGCTCCGTCGCCGTCGCCGTCGCCGCAGCCGTACTGCGTGTTGCCGTCGAACTGATCGCGGTGGCCGCCGCTGGCGGACAGCACCGCCTGCTGCGGGTGCCAGCGCTGCTGCGGCGGGTCGGCGTACTTCAGCTGGGACGGCAGGTACTGGCAGCTGATCGCCAGCTCCTGGCCCGTGCTGATCATGTTCGCGTTCTTGCCGGTCAGGTGGGCGGCGCGGCTGGCGGCGTAGATGCCGGTCCAGTCACGGGCCTGGCCGTGGCACTGCTCGTCCGCGATCGAGGACATCGACTGGCCCGCCTTGACCTGGTAGGTCAGCAGGGCCGCGTCGGACTGCTGGCGGGTGGCCGCCAGGATGTGCCGGAAGCTGAGCTGCATCGCCAGCTTGTCGGGTCCGGCCGGGACGGACGGGCCGGGGAGGGTTTGCGCCTGGGCGGCGCGGGAAGGCAGGAACACCATGACGAGCGCAGCCAGCCCGGTGAGGGCGAAAATAACCCCGCCAGCTGCTTGTTTCGTTACCTGCCAGAGGTGCGTGACACGTATCTTCACCGTTATCCTTCTGCCAGAGCGGTCGCTTCACCGGGGGGCTTCCTAAGGCGCAAACCCGGCTAGGCGCTGTCTACAGCAAAGCCCAGGTCGCGGTTGCTACCTGGGCTTTGCCAAGCGTTCAATAGGCCGCTAGCTAGCGGCCTGCCTACTCAGCAGACGTGAACGCATGGCAAGCAGCAGCCTAAACCTGCTGCCGGGCCATACGTCAAGGATCTCGGGGGTTTACTGCGCGTGCCGCCAGATGCACAGGCGCGGGATGCACCGGCCGAGGTTGTGAAAATACAGGCTGACCTGCTCAGACGTGTAGCACAGGGTGCAGCCCTCGTCCGCTCCCTTCTTGTGCAGGGGACAGCGGATGCTGACCAGCGGAGCTGGCTTGGCCATGGTTCCTCCCTCCGCGCACTCATAGCGCCCGGTCCTGGTGTGATACCAGCCGCGTACCGTGACGTGGCCGAACTCGTGTCTCTCGAATGCCGTGCAGTCGCGGATCTGCTCCTTGCATTCGGTGCAGGTGATGATCACCAGTTGCTGATGCCGTAGATGACCGCCAGCCCGAACAGGCAGGCGGCCAGAGTCTGGGCGATCTCGGTCGGGATGGCCAGCATGATCAGGCCCATGGTGACGAACACCCCGACAGCCCGGCGGTCGCTGCGCCGCCGCTGGATGGGTGACCTGGCTGGCCTGGCTGGCTCCCTGAGCGCCGCCCTGACCGCCTGCCTGGTCTGCTCGGGCGTCTTCGGGACGGGCAGCGGCGGGAGCGTGCGCAGCTCATCGCAGTAGACGCACAGCGGCTGCACGTCCGGCCCGATCACCAGCGTCTGCGTCCCGCAGCGGTCGCAGGTGCCATCGCGCCACTGGCGCTTGGCCGTGGCCAGTGCACCATCTGGTGCACCAGCCTCTTCCAGGATGACCCTGGCTACCGTGCCGTCAGCTATCGCGCGCCGGATCTTGCGCAGCTCGGCCTCGTCCGGGGGACGCCCGTAGCTGCGGTCCCGGTGCGTCCGGCTCGGGCTGTCCGGGCAGTAGCCGTAGTTGCCGTGGCCGTCCGCCTCACGCAGCATGTTGCCGAGGGAGCCCGGCTGAAGCTCGCCGCCGCAGTAGTAGCAGCGCCTCAGGGAAGCCTTCGCCATTGCAGGTCCTCCCCCAGCTCGAACGCCAGCCCCGGCTCGTCCGTGGCCCGGATGACCGTCCCGGCTGGCTCCCCCGTGCTGATCGCCATGGCGTCAATGATCCCGCTCTTGCGGACGTTCAGCACGTTGCGCTGCTGCGTTTCGTCAAGCTCGGCGGTGAGCCGGGCCACCTCGGCGCGCAGCTCGCCGTTCTCAGCCCGCAAGCGGTCATAATCCGCCAGCTTGCGGGCGTCCTCTGGCCAGTTGACCATCACATGCCCTTCGGCCCCAGCTTGTCGAGGTCGATCTCGCCGCCGTCCTCGGGCTCAGGCCGGGCATGCCGGGGGTGGCCCTCTTCGTGCTGGGCGATCTGGTCGGCCATGTGGGCCATCATCGTGAGCAGCTGGTCCGATGCCTCCAGGCGCTCCTGGGTGACGTTCTCGCCCGCCTTGACATCGGGGCGGGTCTCGTCCAGCCAGGCCCGGAAGGCGTCAGCGGCCTCGGGCACGGTGTGCAGGTGCTCGATGGCGAAGCTGGCCAGCGCCAGCGCTCCCGCGCTCTGCGCCGCGCCCTCATCGATCTGCGGGACGGGGATCACCATGGTCTGGTGCGGTCCCCGCATCGCCTCGGCCACGCGCTCCAGCACGCTGGCCGCGTGGCCCTTGCCCGCCATGGCGCGCTTGGCCATCGTCATGACAGCCAGGTCAGTCAGGCTCAGCGAGTGCTCGCTGATGTTCTGCTCGGGCAGCGGTGCCCCGTTCTCCTTGGCGTAGACGCGGACCCGCTCGATCAGCTCAGGGTCGCTCTGGATGAGGCTGATGCACATGGAGGCCACGACCAGGGCCGATGCCTCGGCCCTGTCGATGCGGGTGGTCATGATGCGTGCTCCTTCTCGGTGTCAACAGCCTCGCGCAGCCGCTTCACGGCTGCTCGCTCGTAGGGGGTGAGGGTGACCTGGTTCTCGACGCGGGGCAGGATCAGGTCGATGTCGGAGACCGCCTTGCCGGTGAGGCCGGTGCGGCCCTCCAGCCAGGCCGCCGGGAGGCGGCCCTGGTGGCTCATGTGGTAGTCGAGCGCGGCAGCCGAGCCGGTCGCGCGCTCGGCTGCCTCGGTCTCGGCGCTGATGGTGCTGGCGGACTCCCAGTCGTGGATGCCCTGCCGCTGGCCCTCCAGCATGTCCTCGGGCTCGGTCTGCTCGTGCTTGCCCTGGTACGGCTCAGGCATCGCGCGCCGCCTTGTCCCGCTCGGCCTCGGCCGCCTTCTTCAGGCTGTCCAGCTTCAGCGGGCGCAGGTACAGGTTCAGGTCGGCCTGGGCCTTGTTGCGGGCCTTGGTGAGCCGTTCCACCTCGGCGGCCTCGGCGGCGGTCAGGCGGCGGGTCACGTCGCCGTGACTGGACCAGCTGGCCAGCTGCTCGGTGTCGCCGCTGTCCCACTTGACCAGGATGTTGCCGCTGGTCGCGTGGAAGCCGGTCACCTTGCCGTGCTGCACCCGGCCGTCGGCCTGGAGCCGGGTGAACGGGAACTCGAACTTCGTCTTGATCTTGCGCGCCTTGCGCTCCAGCTCAGCGAAGCTCGTCGCGTCCAGCCGGATGCTCCCGTGACCCGCGCCGGGCGTCTCGATCGTGACGTAGAACTTCCCGGTCTCGTCGCTGATATCGACCGGGAGATCCTTCCCGGCCACGCTGATGGTGAGTGCGGTCCTCATGCCGACAGCCCTCCTGCCAGCCGCCTGGCCTCGTCGGCCGCATCGCGCACCGACTCGAACTGGCGGGCGCTCACGAAGTCGTTCCACGCCTTCTGGGCGTCACGAACGTCCGCGATGAGCTTGCGCAGCTCGGCCTTGTCCTCGTCGGACAGGCGCGGCATCGCGTCGTTGATGTTGCTGCTGCTGTAGGTCTGCTCGGTCTTGCCGCTGGCCCAGCGGATGAGCATGTTGCCGTTGGTGGCGTGAAAGCCCGTGACCATGCCGTCCTGGCCGATCCGGTTGGTGAACGGAAGCTCGAAGCGCACCAGGCGCAGGTCGGCCACCTTCTGCTCCAGCTGGCGGAAGCTGTCTGCGCTCACGTCGTTCTCTTCGCCCAGGTGCAGCGTGAACGTCGCCTTGTCCCATTCCTTGGGGTGCGTCTCCAGGTGCACCGGGAACGCCTTGCCGCTGACCGTGATGGTCAGGCCGGTATCCATCGTTATCGTCTCCTTGATCGTCGTCCGCGTTTCGCGGGGTGTTTACATCCTACTACAACCTACTCTGAAGCCAGCCGATTCCCCAGCTGCTCCAGTCCCCGGCGGCCAGTCTGCCAGGAGGTGCAGCTCGTGGGCTACTGCGATACCTGCGGCAGGTTCGCCCTGCTGCATGAGGTCCTCAAGATATGCAGGCTGTGCCAGCTGAGCTGGCAGCCGCACGAGCGCCCGAAGGACCTGGGCATCCGCCGGTTAGGCTGGGCTCATGGGACAGCCGATCGCGCCGAGCACGCCGGTCCTGATGGTCGCCCTGATGAACCTCAACCAGTCCAGCCAGGCTGGTCCGCTGCCCAGGGTGCTGACCGGGCACAGCTTCTGGGCCAGCTCGCGCCAGGTGCAGATCCTCATCGGCGCAGGCCAGGCCCGCCTCTGGACGAATGGCGATCCGCCAGCCCCTCCCGCTGAGCCCAGGCTGACGGTGAACGGGGTGCCGGGCATGGCCGCCGGGACCACGAACAGCTCACACTGAACCTCGTCTAGATCCCTACTCAGCCGGTCGGGAACTCAGCGGCGCAGCAGCAGCACCACGACCACGATGATGAGGATCAGGACGATCGCGCCGATTCCGATATACATGCTGATGAGCTACCCGCCGCGCGCCATGTCATTCATGACCCGCTGGCGCACCGCCTCGGCGCTGGCCTCCCAGTGGGTGCGGACCTCAGGTGAGCTGCCGAACCAGTCAGGCAGGTGCTCGTCATGGACGCTCTTGTGCCCCGCGTCCTCGCTGTAGGCGTCGTAGGCCACCTGACCTAGGCTGCGCAGGTCGGCCATCTCAGCCGCGCCCGAGGGACGGCACGCCCTGCATCTGGCCCTGGATAGCCGGGGGCAGCGCGGACAGCTGGGCAGCCAGCACGTGGCCCCAGCAGATCCGCAGCAGGCCCAGCTGCGGCATGATCGAGATGGAGACCACCTCCGCGAACTGCGGGTCGGGCAGCTGCGCCAGGTGCACGTCGAGCTTCAGCGGCTCCTGGGTGTTCTCCTTCAGGCCCTGCTCGATCTCGGTCCTGAAATAGCGGTCGAGGTCGTTGCGGTACAGGCCCACGCAGATCGGGCAGAACTCCTTGCCCTCGGGCGGGACAGGGCCGTTGACCATCAGGATGGCTCGCATCGTGATCTTGATCCTCTCGTCGTTACGCGCCGCGCCGGGGGTCGGCCTGGCGGTCTGGTCTCAGCACGCTACCGGGCTCGTGGGCGCAGTCGCACAAGCGGCTGGCCAGCTTATCCAGGTCCGTGATGCCGGGGTCGAGCTGCCGGGCCACCTCGGGGCACTCGTGGTGCCGCCGCTCGCGGCACGGCGGGCAGATCACCGCTCGATGCCCTTGCGCTCCAGGTCGCGGATCGCGTCCCGCACCCGTGCCCGCTCCAGCTCGTCGCGTTCCTCGCGGTCCTCGCGCTCCCAGCGCTCCAGGACCCACGTAAGGGCCTCAGCGGGCGTAGGGCGGTCCACGATGAGCAGCTGGTCCATGTTCACGTCCAGGTGCCACAGGACGCCCTTACGGACGTGCTCACGCTGTCCCCAGGCCGTGTCCGCCAGCCTGCGGCTGGCGTACAGCCGGATCATGCCGCTCGGCAGCCGGACCCAGGTGAACACCGCTTCGGGGTCGCCCTGCTGCGCGGCCCTGATGGCGTCGGCCGCGTGCTCGCGGTACTGCTCGATGCTCACGCCGCCTCCGTGATGAACTCGGTGCCGGGCGGCGGCGGGGCCATGCCCAGGATGGCCAGATCGGCCTCGGTGTCAGTGATGATCATCGCGGTCAGGCAGCCCTCCCCGGCGAAGCCCTGGCAGTACCACCAGCCCATCAGGTCGTCGTGGGTCATCGGCCCGTGCTGGAGGCAGCTCAGCGTGATCACGGCACCTCGCTCATCATCAGCGGGGGCGGCGCGGCTACCGCACGCGCCATGTCCGGCCCGTAGCCGTCCGCCGCCTGCGGCCGGATCTCGATGCCGTACATCTTCTGGATGGGCTCGAAGCAGTCCTTGCACAGCTCCACGGGCTTCATCTCGTCGTAGCCGACCTGCTCGCCCTGGCTGGTGGTGTGCACGAGCGCCCCGCTCAGGTGCACCGTCAGGTTGATGCACTCCGTGCCGCAGCCGTCACAGAAAGTTTTCCGCATCAGAACCCAACCTTTCCGGGTGCTGAGGGCCTGTAGGAGACGGGCGGGTGGCGGCGAGCCCAGTGCCGCCGGTAGCGCGCCAGCGTCCTGCGGCGCGGCCTGCGGCTCCAGTCACAGGCCGCGCAGCTAACCCGCGAGCCGCCCTGGAGCGGCGGCGGGGTCCTCATCGTCATCGTCATCGATCCTCTCGATCTTGATCACTCTAGCCTTGCTGATCTCGCCGGTGGCGTCGAAGCAGCGTCGGCAGTGGTAGCTGGTCGTGTCCTTCCCCAGCATCAGCGCGTGGGCCTCGCATACGTCCGAGGCATCCAGGTGCTCGCCTATCGTGCACCCGATCCACGCCTTGTGGCTAGCGTTCCCCTTGCATCGCGCCGGGCCGCTGAAGATGACGCAGCCGCCGTCGGTGAGCTTGGCGTCATCCTGGTTCTCCCAGACCGGCGCGGGGCAGCCCATGAGCTGCTGGAGCGGGTCCTTGGACGCAGCTGGCCTCGCCAGGGACAGGGCCTGAGCCCTGCGCCCGGACGAGGCCAGCAGCGCTTCGTCAGCGTCCCTCAGGTCGGTCAATTCAGATGGGCTTGAACTTCGGGAACAGCCAGACCTGCGTGAACGGGATGTTGCCGTTCGAGAACAGCCAGCGGGCCGTGCGATTGTTGCCCCGGAGCGGCGCGGACAGCAGCCGCTTGCTCACGCTGATGATGGTGTTGTAGACACCGCCGACGTGGCCGATCGCCAGGCTCTCGGGCACCGTGATCTGCTGGCCGCAGTTGTACGTCACCGCGTAGTGGAACACCTGGCCCCTGATCTTGACCTCCTTGGGCTTGCCGCCCAGGCAGATGCCGGGGTGGGCTTTCAGGGCCACGATAATGACGGACTTGAACCGCGCGATCTTCCAGACCTGCTCCGCGTTGTGCTTGCTGGTGCACGGGGCCAGGTAGACGTACCCGCCGACGTGCGTGGCGGTGGTCAGGCACGGGTGACGCTGCTGGTCGGCCGTGATGTGGCCCTCAGCGAGCGACGGCGGCGGGCCGGGCTTGGCACTGGCGGCCGGGGTTCCGAGCGTGGCAGCCAGGACCAGGGCGAGCGGCAGCAGCAGCAGCAGCAGCAGCCAGCCCTTGCGGGGCTTGTGCATGTGCGTCTCCTTGTTTGACTAGGGGGCAGATCGGTGTCTACACCCAGTCGTCACCCATGTCAACACCCATGCCGATGAGCTGCTTGCCGCCGGGGGTCCAGTAGTTGCTGGCGTGGCGCTGGCGCAGCGTCAGCAGCACCGTGACGAGCCGGGGGCTGACCTCGGTGATGCTGTGCGCCTGGTCGTGGCCGAGCCGGTGGATGCTGAACCGGCGGTGCCGCTTATGCGTCACCTTGGCCAGGTCCTCCGGGTCGGTGTAGACATCCTCGTCGTACCAGCCGAGCTTGCCGCTGAAGAACGTGCGGCTGTGGTCATGCGGGTATTCCCGCTGGTCATCGGCTGAGTGCACGCGGGTCACGTCCAGGCCCAGGTAGGGCGTGCGGAAGACGATGAACCGGGTCAGGAAGCGCTCGCCGTTGATCTCGGACGTGTAGGGCCAGTACGCGCACCAGCGGCCCTCGTGGTTGCGGCCGACGCCCAGCAGCGCCCAGTTGGGCATGCCGCCGTTCTTGCGCTCGGTCTTCGCGGTGACCTGCGGGTTATCAGTGATCGTCATCAGAATCGGTTCCTCCAGAGTGTCTTGCGGTGGGTCCAGCGCCACCAGAAGGGCTGGTGCTGGCGGTAGTCGGCCGACATGCCGCAGCTGCACAGCGCGTCGGTCTCATGTGGCGGCACCTCGTACTTGTGAGGGCCTGTCGCGTTGATCTTCATCGTGGTCCCGTGGCATCCTAGCCCGGCTCGTTGGCCGGATGCGGGGCTTTCGGCTCAGGCAGCCGGGAACCGCGCCGCCGGGGCTCGGCGTCGGCTGCCTTCCTCACCAGCCTGGCCAGCCTGGCCAGGTCGTGCACGGGCAGATCGGCCAGCGCATTCGTGATCGCGTCATCGGAGCACGCGACCACGAACCGCAGGTTGTCCCGGCAGAAGCCGGGCGCGATCGGCATCATCCGGTCATGCGCCTTGGTCATCGCGGGTCCTCCAGGTCGCGGATGGCCGTGATGAGCCGGTCGCGGTCCCAGAGCCCGGCCGCGTCAGCGAGGCTGCCAGCCCTGTTCTGGTCCTGGAGCCGCAGGTACTCCGCGAGCAGGCCCACCCTGTCCAGCTTCGCCAGCCGGTGCACACGGCTGGCCATGCGGGTGCGCCACTCCGTTTGCGGGCCGGTGACCTGGCCTGATCCCCAGCTGCCCTCGATCTCAGACATCATCGTGGCCGCCCTCCTTCGCGCGGTAGGCGCGCACGCCGATGTCGGCGTACAGGCGCTTGCCGCTCGGGATCAGGGCCAGGATGACCGCCGGGGTGACGCCCTCCCTGGCCGCCAGCGAGCCCTGCACCGGGATACCCCGGATCTTGTAGTCGGGCGTGATCGCCAGCGGCGAGATGATGTCGCCGGTCAGCCTGCGGGCCTCCCGGAAGGCATTGCCCTCCAGCTCGTCCGGGGTGTCCCCGGTGACCAGCACGAAGACGGTGTAGCGGATCTCCTGCTCACTCATCGGGGCCGTCCTCGTCCTCGGGCACCCAGGTCCAGGTGCCGCCGCCGTGGTTCTTCACGGCTTCGTCGCCCAGGTACTCGACGTTGGACCGGAACACCTCGATGCCCCGGCGGATGTCACCGGCACCGGCCGTGACCAGATCCAGCGCGACCATGCTGGGCATGGCATCGCCCTCGGCGTCGGTGTAGTTCTGGGTCAGGTAGCGGACCACCTGATCCGGGCTGGTGCAGATCTCATTGCCCAGGTAGCGGTCGGTCATCGTGATCGTTGTCCTCTCGTTGCGCGGCCTTGCGCGCATGGTGTGCTTCCGCCCACTGGAGCAGCGGGCGCTTGATGGCGAACAGGGCCAGGATGCCGATGAACACCAGAATCCCGACCCACAGCGGCTCTGGCATCATGCCGCCCTCTCGGTCAGCGAGCTGATGTCCACCAGCTCAGCTAGCTCGGCCATGGTGCGCGGGTTGCGCGCATCCGGCCCCTGGTAGTGCGGCGGGGTCCAGAGCACCTGGAATCCGTGCCGCCGGACCCGGTACTCGGAGGTGCGGCCATCGATGCCGATGGCCTGCACCTCCAGGCAGCCCGGCCCGTCGAAGACAGGCTGGCTCATAACCGGATCAGCCTGCAATTCAGCAGGTCGCGGTAGTTGGACGTGAAGTGGTTGCGGTGCCCGTAGACATCGCAGTCGTACGTGTGGCCCGGCACCAGCTGGGCATACAGGTCGGTGCTGTTGAACTTGCCGTGCCAGAAGGCGTCGGTGTCCTTGAAGGTCTCGCCTGGCGTGGTCGGCGTGCCCCTGGTGAAGATCAGGTACTGATGGCCGTTGCTGCCGGTCGCCTGGTCGTCCTTGGACGCCACGGTCAGCGTGACGTGGGTCTCGGTGCCGAACTGGTAGCTCCAGACCCAGTAGCTGATGCCCGCCAGCCCGCCCAGGATGGCCAGCAGGATGAGCCAGCTGCCGATGTGCAGCCGGTGGCTGTCACTGCGGATGCGGCTCGGCCGGGGCACGTAGTACGTGCTGCGCTCGCGGTAGGCGCTGGGCCTGGTGAACGGCCGGTCGTCTTGCGGGTAGGTCATGATCGTTATCGTCTCTCCGTGAGATGGTGGGTGCAGGACCCGCCTATGTCCGTCTCGCGCTCAGGATGTCTCGCCTAGCTCGCGGCTGCATCGTCTTCCGTCCGGGTCCTGCACTCGTGTAAACACCCTACCAGTGCTCCGGTATTCCGAACAGGAACACCGCGCCGGTATGGCGGTCGGTCATGACGAAGCCGTGCACCACGCAGCCCTGCTGCGGAGCGCCGGGATCGCCCCAGTCGTACCGCCGCTCGCACGCGCAGATAACCGGACCCCAGAACTGCACCTGGGCGTAGCTCTCGCGCTCGAATCGGTGGACGGCATCATGAAACGCCTTCTCGGCGGCCTCGTACGCCGGGTTCACCGCCTGGCCCTGCTGCGCCGCGAGCATGGCGGCCAGCTGCGGGGGCAGCTCCCCGATCTCGGTCACGGGGCTGTCTGCCAGTTGCGCGCGATGGCCAGCCTGGCTGCGCTCAGCGTCATCTCGCCCGCGCAGACATCAGCCCTCAGGTCGTTTTCCACAGGGTCCTTCACATTGGGGACAGGACCGACCTCGGGCCACAGGTTGGTGATGTCGTTGCTGCCGCCCAGCTCCAGCGGCACCAGGTGGTCCAGCTCGCTGGTCGCGGCGGTCGGGATGTCGTAGGCCGGGTAGGCCACGCTGAACTTGGCGCGGGTCGTCTGGCTGGCCGGCGGGCGCACTGTCGCGGTCCAGCCCTTCATGCAGATGGTCGAGCGGATCGTCGCCTGGGTCACCTTGGCGTCGGTGCTGCCGGGCGTGCACAGCGGATCAGGCAGCCTGCCGCTGTCCCGCACATGGCACTGGCCGGGCCTGAGCGACACGCTGTAGGTCACGCGGCCCTCCGTGCCGCTGATGACATGCAGGGAAGCGCCAGCGCTCGCTGAGGGCGTGCTGGGGGCCTTCTGGGCCGGGCTGCTGCTGGCGGGGCTGGCTGAGCTGGCTGGCGGTGTGCCAGGTGCCTGAGTGCCAGCTGGCACAGCCGCGCTCGTGCACCCGGCCAGCAGCGCCAGCCCTGCCAGCCAGGCTGCCCTACTCACCGCGCCTGCCCGCGCGCTTGGCCCAGCGCACCCGCAGCCCTCGCGGCGCGTCGGTCTTGACGCGCACCTGCTCGGCGATGAACCTGTCCAGCTGAGCTGGCGCGGGCACCTTCGGCTTCTGCCAGCTCTCGTCCCAGGTGGCCACCAGGCCCTCCAGGTCGTGCCGCTGAGCCTTGCGCGGCATGGACGGGTTGCGGCGGGCGAAGTCGTGCCGCGCCTTATGGCGGTAGCGGCGCGTCTGTGCTGGCGTCATCGGGCCGCTGCGCTCACCGCAGTAGCTCGCCAGCCTGCGCACCTGGGTCATCGGCGGGGTCTCGCTCATGACGGCTCTGCCGTGATGTCGATGTCCTCGCCCACCTGGCCCAGCAGGTCGGTGATCACCTCGTAGCCCTCGTTGCTCACGCCCATGGCGTGGCCCTCGTCGGCGTACTCGGGGTCGATCGTCATCGTGATGCGGATCTTGCTCACGGCGTCACCAGCCGCTCCACTAGCACGCGGTACTCCCAGCACAGCCAGCGCAGGCTGTCGCGGTCGCGCAGGATGCCGTGCTGGTCGCGGCGCTGGATCTGGCTGGATTCCTGCATGGTGGCGGCCTCGGCGTCCAGCTCGGCCGCGCGCCTGCTGAGCAGCTCAGCCAGCCTGGACGTGGTGAGCGGCTTGTCCTGCTGAGCCCGGTCGATCTCGGCGCGGATGTCCTCGGGTGTCTTCATGACCATCGTGATCGTCTCCCTCATCGTGGTGCCGCCAGCCCGGCCAGGTGGGCTCGGAAGGCGGCTATGGCCTGCTTCGCGGGCAAGCGTACAGCTACGAGCAGCGGCGCGCAGCCGCGCCTGCACGTGCAGTTCACGCAGATCTTGTGCTGGTTGCCGACGTAGCCGAGGACTATCCGGTGCTCGGCCTCGGTGTCCAGCACCAGGTGCACGTTTTCACTCTACGCTGACCTGCGGTTACGGCTTCTTCTTGTCGATCTTCTCCTGGATCTTGTCAATGCCGCCCGGCTTGATCTCGGCATCCTTGGAGTCGCCCTCCTTCTTGATCTCTTCCTTGATCTTCTTGTCTTTGTCCTTGTCAGACGCCATATTCGCCAGTCTGTTCGTATCAGAAGCCAGATCATGGTGCATCAATTGGTGCAGCAGCACTCACTCGGCCTCGGCGGTCAGGTCGGCCAGGGCGTACAGCTCAGGCCAGTTCAGCACCTCGTTGGGCATCCCGGCCGCTGGCGGGAAGCGGACGATCTGGCCGTCCTCGTCGCGGGCGATGCCGAGCGCCAGCTGGATCAGCTCGACTCCCCGCGCGATGTGGATCAGCAGCGCCTCGGTGTTCCAGCCCTCGATGGAGGGCGAGGTCACCGGATGCGCCCTGCCAGCCTCTGTGGCTGCCGCTGTGGCCCTGTCCACGATCTGTCCCGGACTCAGCTCGGGGTCGTCGGACAGGGGCAACTGGGGCTGCTCGTAGCCGCTGGCGGCCCTGGCGGCCTCCACGGTCTGCGAGCGCACGCCCCGGTACTCGGTGAGCACCGCGTCATAGGCGTCCCGCAGCTGCGTGCCGGTGACCGAGGTGCCGTCCGCCAGCCCGATCATGGAGTCGCGGAAGCCGCCGGTCTCGCGGTCCTCCAGGTGCGAGCCGATCGAGCTGGGCGAGCTGAGCCGGGGCTTGGGGCTGAGCTTGTCCCAGTAGGTGGCGAACCAGCCGACCGCATCGGTGCGGGGCTGCTGGTCCTTCAGCCAGCTTGCGAACGTGGCCATGTGTGTCTCCCATCGTCATCGGAACCGTACCCCCATCCTAGCCTGTCCAGCCGGTTGACGCAGCCCTCGTTCAAGTTCTAGATGAGAGTTCCTAGAATCTACATTCTTCACAACAATTACACGTTTTTTGGTAGAACTTTCTCTATATAGGGGGGGTGTTTACTTCCTCTCTATAGGGGACTTCTTGACCGATTCGTGTAAAAGGTGAAACTAACTAAGATATATATAGGATGATCTAGGCTAGATGGTCAACCAAAGTTGACAGGCTAGAGCGTCAGGACGGTCACGTTTCTTACACGCTTTGCGGAAGACTCTCAGACCTTCGCATTCCAGTCGGCGTTCCAGCTCACTCCGTCATATCTGCGCGAGATCTTGTTCCGTACGATCCCCGGATACCTGCCCAGCTGGTCCATGAACTCGATCTTGTGCAGCCTGGCCGATCCCTTGCTCCACTGCTCGTAGGCCCGCCAGGCTTCCTGCTGCGGGACGTAGCCCGGATAACCGCCGGTCACCATGGTGTCAGCGACGAAATCGCCCACAGTGTTCTGCTCGGCCGCGTACTGCTCGGTGGCCGCCTGCACGTCCAGCGGCATCTCCAGGCCCCCGGTCCTGAAGTATTCGCGGCAGCCCATGGCCAGCAGCGCCAGGATGCCCTCGCGCTCGCTGTGCAGGATCGAGGACGCCAGGTGCGGGTCCATCTCACCGGCTGGCACCGTCGGCCCGCCGGGGAAGACGATGATCCGCCGCCGCATCGCGGGATCGAAGTTCACCAGGGTCGGCATCGCGTTCGTAGCCACCCAGATCGTCCAGGTGGACCAGGTGCGCAGTTCCTCGGTGGCGTAGTGGCGGTTGACCGATACCACCGGCTCCCCGGTCAGCCGCTTCAGCTGCGCCTCATCGATGCTCATCCACTTGCTGGTCTCGGTGATGGTCAGGAACCGCTTGCCCCGGATGCTGTTCTCGGTCCTGGCGTTGCGCCCGTGCCGGACGACTGTTATCAGGTCGGCGTCCGAATTATGGGCCAGCGGCCCGAGTACCTGGGCCACGATGTGCAGGAGCTGGCTCTTCCCGCTGCCCGTCGGCCCGCTGATGAAGAAGATCTTCTGCTCGCGGTTGTCACCTAGCAGGCTGTAGCCAAGGCACTTCAGGAAGTAGCAGTAGACCTCGTAGTTGCCGCCGAGCATCCGCAGCGCCATCTTGCGGAACCTCGGGCAGTCGGCCTGCGGGTTCCAGCGGTAGGGCAGGGAGTAGGTGATCAGGTCGGACTTGCGGTGCGGCTGCGGGACCAGGCTGGCCAGGTTGACGGTGCAGTTGTCGAAATTGAGCAGGCCCGATGTCCGGTTGCCCGCGTCCATCACGTCCTCGGTGCAGCCGCAGGTGCGCTTCAGCAGCCCGGTCAGCCCGGCCTGACCGGCCTCAGACCGCAGCCTGGCGGCGTATTTCTCGCATGCCAGCCAGGGTGCCCAGGCATCGGTGCGGGCCTTGTTCCTGGCGCTCTCCGATGCGTCCGTGGGTGTCCGGCGGTCGGCGTCGGACAGCACCCAGCCTTTCGCCGCCTCCAGCATCTGGTCGAGCCGGTTGGAGAAGTCCAGGGTCACCCGGTCCATCTCGCCGCTGTGATCGGGCGGGTGCGCCTTGCCGTTCCACACGTGCCAGGTGCCGGTGAGCCCGGTGTGGTGCAGCCCGCCGTCGCGCTCGCCGTCGATGGTCCTGGCCGCGATCTTGTCGTTGCCGGGCAGCGCGGCCTGCGTGGCCCCGGTCGCCATCCGCCCGTCATCCCAGAACGCGAGGTACTGCCATGTCCCGCGCGGGCCGCGCGCAGGCTCGCTCACCTGTCGTCACCGATCCGCTGTGCTGGTATCGTCTTCATCGGGCCGCCTCCATATCAGGCATCCACGGGCGGGCTGCGCTTCTGGGGAGTCGCGCGGCCCGCCTTCTGTTGTATGCGTGCGCCCGCGAACCTGGGCGGGGTCCGGGCTCGGGCTGTTCCACGCTACACCGCGCTCAGCCCCCGCAGAAGGAGCACAGGTATCCGTCCTCACCCGCGTCCCGGCGGATGGCCTCACCGGGCTCCCAGCGCTCGCCGCAGCCCCGGCAGACGCCGCTCCAGCGGGCCTCGATCCACGGACCCAGGCCGTCCTCGGGATTGGCGGTGCGCCACATCGCGGCCCAGTCAGTAGTAAGGTCCGCAGGCGGGCCGGTTCGTGAGCGCCTATCGGCAATGACTTTGTGCGCGCACATGCTCACGGGCAGCAGGCACCGATAGCAATACAGCTCAGCCATGGCGTCGGAGCCAGGACGCAGCCGACGCGGCATCGGCGTCCTCGGCGGCCCGGCGGCGGTCGATGAACCGGCGGGCCGAGTCGATGCTGACCAGCACCTCGTCCCACGGGTAATCGCGCTGATCGGTGTGATCCCAGATGACGCGCAGGCTGCCGGTCACCTCGGCCACGCCAGCTGGCGTGGTCCCGAACTTGCGGAACAGCGAGCACGCCACCCGGTGCATCATCGAGTTACGCTCGCCTCGCGGGATGCCGCTGACCGTCAGCCCGTCCGGGTCCGGGAGCTGCCCGTGCGAGTTAGCCGGTGACCCGGCGGAAGCGGCATCCCGCGCCCACAGCGCCAGCCAGCCCGGTGCGGCCACGGGCTGGCACGGGCACGACCCGCCGCCCCATCGGTAGCTCACCAGCACCTCGCCGCTGCGCTCGCCGTCATGGCCCCCGGCGGTCACCCAGACCGATGAGGGAGCCGCCGCGACGTATCCGCCCGCCGCCTTCAGGTCCACGCCGGGCAGGATGCCCTGGCGGCCGGGGACGCCCTGCGCGGCGTACCACAGGTGCATGCCGCCGCTGGGTGTCTCGGCGGCGGGAGCTGGCCACGGCAGCTGGCCTCCCCAGGACCGCAGCCACTCCCCGAGCGCCACCTCGCCGTTGTTCCCGTGCTTCACGTCCAGGTCGAGCACGGCCAGGCCGGATGCCCCGCACGCGATGCCGATGTTGGCGGCCGGGTCCAGGTCCCACCAGCGGCGAACCTGTCCTGCGTCAGCGGTCGCCCAGTGCACGCCGCCACGGTCGCCCAGCATCTTGTGCGGCCTCTTGCCGCCAGCCTCCAGCGGCAGCACCGCCAGCCCCATCGAGGCGTAGGTCCCGGCGGCAGCGGCGAAGGGCATCCGCGCCCAGTCGTGCCCGCACATGAGCTACGCCTGCTCGAACAGGTGCCAGACGTAGGGCTCCGCGATGGCGGTGCCCCGGTAGGTGGTGTCATCGGGCACGTCGTGCCCGGTGCCGAAGACCCGCAGCCTCGCGGTGAACGGGGTGCCGACACCGGCCAGCGCCCAGACGTGTACCACATCGGTGACGCCGTTGCGGCTGGCGACCTTCACGATCGGGCCGGACAGCTCAACGTCGTGCCACTTGCCATCGACCTTGATCTCATAGCGGTAGACGTTCATTCCGCCGCCGCCTTCGCGGCTGAGTTCATCAGCTGCTCGAACAGCAGCTCCAGGGTGGGCACGCCGCCCTTGACGCTGAGTACCGCGACCTCGCGCCCGAAGACGCCGACCTTGGTCACGTTGTAGATGTACGGCTGGTCGAGCGGGCTGGAGGCCGGGATGGTGACCTGGCCCTCATCGAGCTGGCTGGGGTGAACGTCCCTGGTCATGCCCTCCAGGGGTCCGTCGAGAAACACGGGGTGCTTCATGATGCTCCTATCTTGATCGGGATCTTGCGGCTACGATACCCGGCTGGAACAAGCATCCGGGATCGGGTGTTTACAGCAGTGACGATAACGATGAAGGAGAGACATGACCACCGTTCTAGACCTGCGCGCCCACGCGCAAGACAGGATGAACCGCATCAGGCAGAACCTGAGCGCCGCAGCCGATGAGTACCTCCAGGCCCTGGAAGACGAGGACTGGAAGACGCTGGGATTCCCCGACGTGGAGACCTGGCGGGCCGAGCTGATGGCTGGCGTGAAGTTCAGCAAGGCCGCCCGGCAGGCGATCGTGAAGACGCTGACCGTCCAGGGCAAGACCCAGCGGCAGATCGCCGCCGCGACCGGGGCCGGGATGGGCACCGTCGAGCGCGACCAGAAGGAAGTTGGTGCACCAAGTGGTGCACAAGCATCACCGCGTCAGCTGGCCGCCCGCGACCGCGAGGCCGCCAAGGACCGGCAGGCACTGCCGAAGACGAACTTCCAGCAGCCCCGGCAGCAGAGCGCGCCGGGTCCGCGACCGGCGGTGCAGCCGCCAGCCGATCTGCCGCCAGCCCCGGCCGACCCGAAGCTCACTGAGCACGCTGAGTTCGATGCCAGGGTGCGTCCCTGGCGGGACCAGGGCCTGAGCCGCGAGCAGATCGCCACCACGCTGGGATCGACCCGCGCCAGGGTATGGGACGCGCTCAGCCGCCTGGAAGGCGAGGACCGCGCGCTCCGCTCGTGTACGTGCGGTAACGCCAGCAGGGTGTAATGTTTGTTTACACCGGAATGACACAACGGGAGAGGAAGATCACGATCATGACCAACTACACCGAGGCCGTCACCGAGGCCCGGACGCTGGTGAAGCGCTCGGAGACCGATCAGTGGCGGCTGGCCCAGCTCACCTGGGAGAACGCCAGCCCGTACGAGGCCGACGGCAAGATGAGCCTCACGCAGTGGAGCAGGGACGTGGGCGTGAGCCTGTCCTATGCGGGCCGCCTGCGCAGGGTCTGGGAAAACTACCAGACCACTAGGAATCTAGACGAGGTTCAGAACCTGCCTCCCTTCAACGAGGCGTACCGCGAGGTCTCCCCGCACAGCGCCTACACCCCGCCTGCGGATGCCGTCCGCGACATGCAGCCCGAGCGCAAGGCCGAGGTGGCCCGCGAGCTGCTGGCCGACCCGGCGGTAGCCGATCAGGTCGTCAGCGATCCCGCGTTCGGCAAGAACGTCTGGGACGCCAGGGTTCGCAAGGAGCGCACCCGGCAGGCCGAGGTCCAGCGCACGCTGAGTGACAACCCGGACCTGGGCCAGGCCAACCGCAAGCTGGGGGACACCGATGCCCAGCTGAGCCTCGGCCAGGTGCTGTCCAAGTTCGCGGCGGGCGTGGCCGAGGTGCTGCCCCGGTGCGGCCCGGTGAATGAGGGCGAGCGCTTCTGGATCGAGGGTGCCCGCGACCGCGCGCAGCTCGCGCTCAACGCGGTCAACGAGTACCTCGCCACCGGGGAGCTGATCTCCGATGACGAGCTGACCCGGATGGCAGCGGGCGAGTCCGCATGAGCATCGGCGGCGACTGCATCCACGACATCCGGGCCGAGTGGTGCCTGGACTGCAACCCCCCGGCCGATCCTGTCTCCAACCCGCAGATCTGGGGCGAGCAGGCGTTCGAGGTCATCCCGGTGGATGACCCGATCCCGCTGGCCGAGGCAGCTGACCTGGCTGGCTTGTCCGAGCACCAGTTCAGCACGGGCGTGGCCTGGCTCCGGGAGACCTACCCGGACCTGCCGCTGGTCAGCTCCCGCAACGGCCTCCAGTTCACGCTGGACGCCGATCAGGTGCTCCAGTTCCGCGCCGCCCGCATCCGCAGCTCCCTGACCACGGTCAGGCGGGTGATCCGGGGTGCGGTCCTGCCGTACATCAGGCAGGTCAACCCCTCGGCAGAGCGCCAGCTGGCGCGGCAGGCCAACCGCCTGTTCGAGGACATCCAGGAGCTTCTGGACATCCCCGTCTGATGCACGAACCGGGTGCCCGCGCCTGCGGGCACCCGGCCGACGATCACGATAGAAGGAGAGAAATGCCAACCCCGAGACGTATCAACCGAAGCTCCCCGTCGCTCTTGTCTAAGAGCGAGCAGGAAGCCTTCGTCAACGCGGTCGAGCAGCGCGATGAGGTCCTCAGGGGCCTGGAGGCACTGCTGGGCGTCACCTGGGCTGATCTGAGCTTCGGTGAGAAGGTCAACGCCGCCCAGGCGTACCAGGAGAGCGGTCGCGGCGCTGCCGTCATGGCAGTAGCGGCCAGGGCCTGGCGGGACCTGGAAGAGCTGGGTGATGCCGCCACCGGCAAGATCAGCCTGGCTGACGAGCTGATCCGGGCTCGTGAGTACATCGACCAGCTGCGCGTCGAGAACGAGTCCCTGCGCCAGCAGGTGGCCAGGAGGGCATCATGAGCGCAAGGGACCTGTTCCACGTCGATGATGCCTTCGTGACGTATGAGGCACAATTGCAGATCAGGGACTTCCTGGTCGGCGGCGTGCCCAGCGGCCCGAGCACCATCCGCAACTGGCTCCGCGCCAGGCTGGACGCCGGGGACACCGAGCTGGAAGAGATCATCCGCGAGACGATGGCCGAGCGCAATAGCCCGATGAGCATCGATGAGCAGCTCACCCTGCTCATGGCATCGGATGCCAGCCCCTCGGTCAACGGATTCAAGAGAATGCCGACTGGTGAGCTGGCGTATGAATCCCGCTGCCTGAAAGGCGGGTTCAAAGAATGGGCCAATTCGGCTTATCCCGGATTGGACTGGGACGGGAAATGGGCGTCAAAGGACCCCGCTCCCGAGCCCGCTGCCGTTCCCGATCTCCCGGCCAAGGGAAAGCGCAAGCCCCCGGCGCGCAAAGCCGTATATGGCGTAGCGGGCCAGAAGGGCCTGCTGTCCACCGCAGCTGAGCGGGTGTTCTTCGACCCGCCGCTGATCGGCCTGGGCGTCACGGAACCGAGTGCGGTCGAGGAAAGAATCAAGCGCGTTCGTCTTCCCGACGGCCGACCGGCATCCGCTATCTCCAGGGTAGAAGTGGTCGAGAAGCCGCTATTGACCTTCGTGGTCAAGATCCGTGACAATTTCCTTTCCGATGAGGCATTGGGCAGGATCTGGATGACCGGCGAGGAAATCGGAATTGGCGCAGACCGCGCCCGATCCGACGGCCGGTTTGATCTGGTGTCGTGGAAGAGAATTTCGTAGTACCGTAGCAATCCGACGCCGTGGGGGCTGGCCCTGGGAAGTGCCAGCCCCCAGATACGGCTAGACAAGCCAGCACGACGTTCCTTAACCCTGCCGACCCGGCCTCCCGCCCTACCGACTAGCCTGCCCTGGCCTCGTCACGCCCGAGCCATGATCATCGCCGGTCCTCGCCCCGCCGTACCGACTAGCCTGCCCCTCGCCCCGCCATGTTCCGGCCGCGCTCATCTTCACGCCCCGCCAGCCCGACATGCCGCACCAGGCCCTTCCGTCCCGGACCGACTACCCGGCCCTCGCCTTAGCCCGACGCCCAGCCCCGCCGACTTGTCGCGCCCCCCTCGTGTCAAGCCTCGTCCGCGCCTGCCCGTCCCTGGCCGCACCGACTCGCCAGCTCACTCTCGCGCCTCGCTCGCGTGCATCCTCGCGCCTCGCCTTCCCGACCACCCGCAGCTCGCCTGCCCGCCCCCGAGCCGACTTGTCACCTCCTTGCCTTGGCCAAGCCATCACCCGCCGACAAGCCAACCCGAGCCGCCCCCGGATCGCCCCGAGCCGCTCCGTGCCCTGCCGACATGCCGCGTCATGCCATCTCGCGCCTCGCCCGGCCAGGTCTCACCGACTCGCCATCCCATGCCCCGTCAACCCGCGCCGACTCGCCAACTCCTGGCCCTGTCACCAGCGCACCGCGCCGATCCGTCCCACACCCACCCGACTCGCCGCGCCTGGCCGAACACGGACCTCGCCGTGCCCGTCCGACTTCCCCAGCCTTGGTCAGCTCCTTGCCGTATCAAGCCGACCACCCTTGCCTAGCCTCGTCAGCCCGTGCCGACTACCCACGAGCAGCCCCACCCATGAACGAGCCTGGCCATGCCTCACCGACGAGCCGCGCCGTGCCCCGCCCTGTTCTCACCCACCCCTCATCAGACCGACTGGCCTTGGCCATGCCTGCCCTTGCCGCGCCCGTCTCAGGCCCCGCCGTGCCCGACCGACGTACCCTGCCTGCATCTTTCCGCACCTGACCATCTTGACTAGCCTTCCCATCGCCACGCCCACGCCACGCCTCGCCGCTCCCCGCCGACAGTCCGTGTCCCGTCAGATCACGCCTGCCCTAGCCATTCCGCACCGACTAGCCCAGCCTGCCCGCCTCACGCCCGGCCGCACCGACTTGCCTCGCCGCGCCGCCCCCTTCATCCAGCTCAGACCGACTGGCCGTCCCTCCCCATCCCGATCCGCTCCGACTCGCCATGCTCTAGCCGAGCCTGCCCGACTATCCTCGCCTATCCGCGACCGAGCCAGGTCTTCCCACGCCGACTACCCGAGCCGCGCCTGCCCATCCCGACATGCCCCGCCCCGCCTCGCCATGTTCACTCCGGGCCATACCGACCATCCCTGCCTCTGTCTCGCCACCCCCAGCCGACTTGCCGTCCTCTGACCCGTGCCTGCTTCCTGCCCGGCCTAGCCCTCACGACCCGTCAGTCCAGCTCATGTCCCGTCCCGCCGTCCCTCGCCCTGCCGACGCGCCAGTCCATACCACGGCACCCCTCTCCAGACCAGCACGACTTGCCTCGCCATGCCCCCGACCTCACCCGGCCCAGACCGACTCACCTCGCCTCCCCATCCCTATCCGACTCACCTCGTCAACCCTCCCCTTGACCCGCCCGACTTCCCGAGCCTTCCCGTGCCGCGTCTCGCCGTCCCGACGAGCCTGATCACGCCGTGCCTCGCCTGCCCGCACCGACTCGCCCGGCCACGCTCTGCCTCCAGCCCGGCCTTGCCTGATCGACTGGCCCAACCCAACCGATCCACACCTCGCCACGCCAGCCCGACCCGCCAGCCCGCAGCTCACCACGCCATCGCATGCCGACTGACCTCGCCTTACACCTCACCTGGCCCGACCCTGCCGACTCGCCAATCTCTCTGCCAGGCCCCTCCTTGCCGTCCCGAGCCTGCCCGACGGCCCAGGCCCGCCCGATCCGCGCCGGTAGCAAGCCAGCCCGGCAAACCTGTGCGACCCTGACTCCATGGCACCAACCGAAAGCAAAGTGAAAGCATCGACCACCGCAGCTGCGATCAGCGGCATGGGCTTGTGGCTGCTGGGGCGGTATGTGTTTAAAGGTGCAGTACCTGATGTCGTTACCTCATGGACGTACGTCCTGGTGCCGGGCATCCTGGCCTGGGCAGCCGGGTACGCGGCGCACCATACGCATAGACCGGACCTGGAGGACCGATCGGCGGGGCTGCCGGGCATCGCCACCCTCGGAATCCCTCCGACACGCCCTGTGACCAGGAATAACACCGAGCCACCGCCTGTTCCGGTGACCGAGGAAGGGGGAGCCCAGGCCCCTCCCGTGTAACCTGGCCGGATAGGAAACGATGACGATGAAGGGAAGTCCGATGGCTGTGCTGGTCGATGGACGTGAGATCGCAGGCGAGCTGGCCTGCCCGCCGGTCAGCACCGAGCTGGACGAGAACGACCGCAAGCGTGACAGGTGGGTCACGTTTGAGCTGTACCGCCTGGACAACGGGGGCTGGCTGGCGCACCGGGTGGGGGAGTCGCGGGTCTACCACACCCTGAACACGCGGTGCGTGACCAAGACCGGCCGCCCGAGCGGCGACCCGGCCGCCATCGGCCAGCTGCCCGATGACGCGGTGCCCTGCCCGAGGTGCAGGCCGGACTACCCGGAGAACCTGCCCGACACCGACGGGCCGGTGGCGAGGTTTGAGTTCGCCCGCCACACCTGGGACGAATGCCCGACCGCGTACCTGGTCAAGGAGAAGCTCACGACGATCAGGAGCCGCGACGGCACGACCAGCACGGTCACGTCCGATCCGGTCGGCAAGCTGCTGCGCGGCGCGGCGCGGAACTACCCCGAGTTCATCCCGCTGGTGACGCCAGCGGCATAGACTGTAAACACCTACGATGACGATGAGGATGACATGAAAGAACCACTGACGGTGAAGCCGAGCCCGTGCGCGAGCTGCCCCTACCGGGTCGGCGTGCCCAGCGGCGTCTGGGCGGCATCGGAGTACGACGCGCTGACCGCCTTCGACGGCGAGCCCTCCGGGCAGGCCGTGAGCCTGTTCATGTGCCACCAGGCCGATGAGAAACTGTGCTCGGGCTGGGTCGGCCACAAGGACCCGCACGACATGCTGGCGCTGCGCCTGGGCGTCGTCAGGGGCCAGGTAGCGCCCGAGGCCCTGGAGTACGAGACCGACGTGCCGCTGTTCGCCAGCGGCGCTGAGGCGGCCGAGCACGGCAAGCGGGACATCGACCACCCGTCCGCCGAGGCCATGGAGCAGGTGTCCAAGATCATCACGGTGCGCGAGAAGCGCGGAGAGCCGGTGAACCTGTCATGAACGTCGATGTCAGCAACCTGGAGCCGGGCACGTTCGGCGTCAGCCACGGATCGGGCATGGGCGGGGAGATCATCCGCCACGCCACCGGCAGCTGGGCCGGGCATGCCTTCGTGTACGTGGGCGGCGGGATCATCGTGGAGGGAGCGCCGCCGGTAGCCAGGCTGGCATCGGCCGCCCACTACGGGGACGCGATCTGGGCGTGGCGGATGTACGACGTTCTGAGCAAGGAGCACAGCGCCCCCGAGATCGAGGCCATGAAAGCCAAGGTGGTCGGCCGGGCGCACGCCCTGGTCGGCACCGCGTACGACTGGCCCGCCTACATCGGCTTCAGCCTGGAGGTCCTCGGCCTGCGCAGCGGCAAGGAGCTGAGCCCGTTCTTCGTGCATGACAGCTACCGCGTGTGCAGCGCCCTGGTCGATGACGCCGAGACGTTCGGCGGCGTGCCGATGGACTTCGTGCCCGCTGACGGGCCGGGCATGGACGCCAGCCCCGGCACCCTGGTGACCATGCCGCCGAATTTGGTGGCCCCCGGAATGCTGCTGGGTCTCATGCAGCGCCTGGACTGGGCGTGAGCCCTCCCAGCGGCAGGCTGCACTACAGCAGCTGGGTGCGCGAGGGCTACACGCTCTGCGGCCGGGTGATCAAGGGCAGCCTGCGGGTGACCCCTGAAGTCGGCAGGATCACCTGCATCATGTGCAAGGGCAGCCCGGCGCTGGACGGCCTGCTGGGCAACATGACCCACGCGGGGCACTGATGCCCGACGGTGCGCTCGATCACGTCAAGCTGCACCGCGTGGACAGCCTGGCTGAGCTGGACAACTGCCGCCGCTGGGCATCGGAGCGGCGGGAGACACCGCTGTTCGCTGACACCGAAAGCGGCGGGCTCAACCCGCACAAGGACCGGCACCGGCTCAGCCAGCTCGGGGACAAGCGGCACGGCTGGGCCTTCCCGGTCGGCTGGACCGGCGCGTTCATGGAGCTGCTCATGAACTACGCCGGGCTGATCGGCTTCCACAACAGCCCCTACGACTGGCGGGTGCTGACCGTGCACGCGGGTGCCGTCCCGCAGTGGCACAAGACCGAGGACACGCTGCTGCTCGGGCACATCACCGACTCGCTGCGGCTGGCCGGTCTGAAGCCGCGCAGCGCCCAGGAGATCGACAGCCGGGCCATACGCGGCGAGACGATGATGCTGGAGGGCATGGCCGCCCGGCACTGGACGTTCGCGGACGTGCCCGACACCTGGGCTCCCTGGTGGATGTACGGCGCGCTGGACCCGGTGCTGGCGGCGCACCTGTGGGACCTGCCGAGCTTCCGCCAGGCCCGCCAGCTCTACAGCCAGGCGTATGACACCGAGCGGGCGACCGCGCGGATCTGCGCGAACATGATGCTGACCGGCATGATGACCGACGTTCCCTTTGTCGAGCAGAAGATCAGCGAGATCACCGCCTACACCGATAAGGCGGCGAACTGGCTGCGGCGCGAGTTCGGCATCGGCAACGTGAACAGCTCAGCCCAGGTGATCGCCGCGATGAACGCCACCGGCATCCCCACGATGGTCTACACCGAGAAGGGCAACCCCTCCCTGGACAAGGAGGCCCTGAAGTTCTACCGGCACATGTTCCCGCAGCACAGCCACCTGATCGACGCGATCGGCTGGTGCCGCAAGGGCGACAAGCTGGTGGGCAGCTACCTGTCCAAGTTCCTGGCGCTGCGCGGCTCCGACGACATCATGCACTACAACATCCACAGCTGCCGGGCCAGGACCACCCGGATGAGCATCACCGACCCGCCGATGCAGACCTTTGACCGGGACGTGCCCGCCGTGCGGGGGAGCTTCCGGCCGCGTCCGGGGCACGTGTTCATCACCATCGACGCCGACCAGATCGAGGCCCGGCTGGCCGCCCACTTCAGCGCCGACCCGCGCATGATCGCGGACTTCTGGTACGCCGACGAGCACCAGCTGAAGTTCTTCATCGAGATGGCCAGCCGGATCTACAGCGAGCGGATCACCAAGCGCGACCCGCGCTACACCTGGACCAAGAACGCCACCTACGCCCAGATCTACGGCAGCGGCCTGGACAAGGCAGCTGCCACGGCTGGCGTGCCCGTCGAGACGATGCGCCCCGCCTACTCGGGGCTGGCGCAGATGTACCCGAACGTCAAGCGGCTGATGGACCGGCTGATCGCGGAGGCGAAGGGCAAGCGGCCGAAGGTGCAGACCATCGACGGCCGGTGGCTCTACACCTACCGGGGCAAGGAATATGCCCTGCTCAACACGCTGATCCAGGGCAGTGCCGCCACCATCATGAAGTGGGGGATCATCAACCTGGACGCGGCCGGGCTCGGCCCGTTCCTGCGCCTGCCCGTGCATGACGAGATCCTGATGGAGGTGCCGGTCCCGTGGGCGGCCGACGTACTGCGCGAGGCCGAGCGCATCCTGACCGACCGCACCAGCTACCGCGTGCCGATCACCTGGTCCGGCAGCATCCTTGAGGAACGCTGGGTGAAGACGTGAGCTACCGCTCGGACGCCTCGCCGTGCTCGGTGATCAGCTCGGCCTTGGTCATGTTCTCGGCTTCCTCGGGGTCCGTGCCCTGGGCTACCGCGTGTTCCACCCAGTCAGCCTTCAGCGCGCTGCGGGCTGGCGGGCCGTCCTCGGGCTCGGGCTCAGCTGGCTCCGTCACGATGGCCTCGGATGCCAGCACCGGCTGGCTGCCGGGCTCGCCGGTCACCCAGTTGCGGTCCCCGCTGTCCTGGGCGGGCGGCGGATTGGACGGGAGAGATTCGTTCGACGTGGCTCCGTCGATTCCGGCCATCGCGGCATCGCGGACACCGGCTCCTGGATCTTCGCTCATGACTGGCTCCTACCCGTGATCGGGCTCGTAATCGCGGTGCTGGTCATCGTAGCCTGCGCAGTGCTGGCTGTCGTCATACCCTGCGGCGGGAGCTGGCTGGCCCGGCTGTGGTCCGAGACGCGGGGGCCGGACTTCCGCGAGCGCAGGAGGAAGGGATCTGGGAGAAGTGAGTAGCGCACCGCCGCCGTACCTGATGTGGCTGGACCCCGGCGGCATGACCGGGTTCGCCTGGCTGTTCGAGGGCGTTTTCGGAGCCCACGAGCTGCCCTGGGATGCCGCGTGCGGCCAGCTGGAGATCGCCTGCTCGTCCTGGGGCAACCGGCTGCACATCGGCTACGAGCGGTTCACCATCCTGCCCAGCACGCACAAGCTCAGCCCGCAGCCCGAGGCGTACGAGCTGCCGGGCGTCATCAAGTTCCTGGCGCGCAAGCACCGATGCGTGCTGCTGGAGCCAGCCCAGCCGTCCGAGAGGCTGAACGTCAGCGCGGACGAGCTGAAGGCGATCGGCTGGTGGACGCCGGGCCTGGATGACGCGCAGAGCGCCAGCCGCCACCTGCTGGCCTGGCTGCGCCGCGAGAACTGCGTCCCGCCAGCCCTGGCCGTTGCACTTGCGCGCCTGCGCTAAGGTGTTTACACGATCCACGATCACGATAGAGGGAGAACAATGCCAGCACCGATCATCCGCCTGTACGGGGAGTCCGACGAGTCCCTGGCCACGCGGTTCATCGAGCAGCTAGACGATGCGTTCCTGTACTGCCGGGCCAGGCGGCGTCACCGCTACCCGGTGATCCTGCCCCGCAAGGGCAAGCCGTTCAAGCCGCCGAAGGGCTTCAGCTTCGAGCTGATCCCGTCGAAGCCCGGCTTCCTGCTGGTCACCGAGACCTGCGAGATCTGCGGCCGGGTGTGCAAGACGGTCACTGACCGGAACGCCTTCCTGACCGGCCAGGTCCGCCGCAAGTACGAGGACCCGGCGGGCTACACCGCGCCGAAGGGCACCGGCAAGCACCTCCAGGGCAAAGTGGCCCTGCACGAGCTGGAGCGCCGCCTGGACGAGGGCGGCCTGTTCGGGATGCCTGACCAGTGAAGGAGATGATCCCGGTCATCTCCGATGACCTGGACCTCGCTGAGAAGGGCATCAGGACGCCAGCCCAGCAGGAAGCCAGCCTGGGCTTCATGGGCCGGTGGTTCGAGCTGGACCTGACCGATGACCACATGCTGGAGCTGTCCAGCATGCTCAACCGCTGGATCGCGGCCGGTCGGCCGACCAGCAAGCCGCAGAGCAACCGCCTGAAGCCGGGCAAGCCGGTCGGGTCCACCATGAGCTTCTACGCCCGGCACCGGGCCTGGCACCTGGAGACCTACGGCACCGAGGTGCCGAAAAAGCTCGACGGCCAGGGCTACCGTTACAACAAGGCCAGGGTGGCCGAGTTCAGGAAAGTGGAGGCAGATCGTGCCCTGGGCGGCGATCGACCCGAATAAGGGGACGCCGGTGCTGGCCATCGGCTGCTCCAAGTCAGAGAACCCGCTGTGCGAGATGATCCCCGGCTGCAACTACGGCAAGGCCGACGGCATCTGGCGTCTCCCGCTCAGCTGGCCTGGCTACGTCTGCTTCCGCACGGCCTGGGCCGGAACGCACATCGACATCCACCCGCAGCTGGAAGAGTACGGGCGCAGCTGCTGGGAGCAGGTGCAGCGGCGCTACGCCGACCGCACCCGGATCGACGCCGACGAGGACCACCTGCCCCACATCATGGACGTGGAGCTGGAGCACAACACCATGCAGCTGCGCCCCGACCAGCGCGGCGGGGTCGGCTGGCTGGTGAAGTGGGGCCGGGCGGGCATCGAGGACCCGACCGGCAACGGCAAGACCCCGGTGATCATCCGCGCGCTCCAGGTGCAGCAGCGGATGACGGGCTCGGCGCTGCCAGCCCTGTACGTGGGCAACGGGTCCGCCCTGTATGCCATCCGGGACAAGTTCACCCAGTGGGCTCCCGAGCTGCGGGTGACCGTGGTCACCGGCACGATGAAGGCCCGCGAGAAGGCCCTGGCCGTCGAGTCCGATGTCTGGCTGATCGCCTGGCCGAACCTGCGGCTGCACACCCGGCTGGCTAGGTACGGGTCCGAGCGCCTGGTCCGCTGCGAGAGCTGCGGCGGCCAGGACCCGAGGGTGACGCCCGGCCGGTGCGAGGCGCACGAGAAGGAGCTGAACGCCCTCGGCATCCGCACGGTGATCCTGGACGAGGCCCACAAGCTCCGCGAGCCGAAGTCCAAGCAGACCAGGGCGGCCTGGTGGATGACGCACCACGCCGAGTTCTGCTGGCCGGTGACCGGCACGCTGGTAGCTGACACAGTGGCGGACCCCTGGGGCGTGATGCACGCCCTGGACCCGCGAGCCTGGCCGAGCCGGTCGCGGTACATCGACATGTTCGCCGTCAAGGACTTCAGTTTCCACCGGGGTGCCGACATCCTCGGCATCCGGCCCGAGCACGCCTACCAGCTGCACAGCATCATCCAGCCCTACTGGCGGCGCATTCCCCGCGAGGTGGCCCGGCCGAACGACGCGCCGCGCGGCGAGCCCGAGTTCCGCTACCCCGAGATGAGCCCCAAGCAGGCCACGGCCTACCGCCAGCTGGCGAAGGAGGCGCTGGCCGACCTGGAGGGCAGCACGCTCGTCCCCGAGTACGCCATCGTCAAGTACACCCGGCTGTGCCAGCTGGCCTCGTCCATGGTGGAGACCCGCGACGGCGAGGACCGGCAGGGCTTCACCACCCAGCTGCTGGACCTGGCCCTGCCCTCGAACAAGGCCGATGACCTGATCGAGTTCCTGGAGGACAACCCCGGCCAGGTGGTGGTCGCGGCCATCTCGCCTGACCTGATCGAGCTGGCGGCGCGCAAGTGCCATGAGAACAAGATCACTACCGCCCGGATCACCGGGGGCATGAGCCGCGAGGCCCAGTACCAGGCCCAGCAGTGGTTCCAGGCCGGGCAGTGCCGGGTGATCTTCATCAACGCGGCGGGCAGCGAGAGCATCGACCTCCAGGCGGCCAGCACCATCGTGTTCCTGGAGCCCGACACCTCGTTCCTCCAGCGCGAGCAGAAGATCGGCCGCGTCGATCGGTACGGCCAGAAGTTCCCGGTGCGGCAGGTCTACATGCTGACGCCGGGCACCGTGGACCAGCGGCGTTACCAGCTGGGCTGTGATAAGCATGAGCGCCACGATCAGGTGGCGCGCGATCCTGACCTGCTCCGGTGGATCATCGAGGGCACGGCAGTCAACTGGGCCGCTTAGGCCCCGAGAGGAAAAACGATCATGATCAAGATCCGTTACACCGTGGCCGCAGCTGTGGTCACGGCTGCGCTGGCCATCGCCGGGTGCAGCTCATCCGCGAGCAGCGACGGCGCTGCCGCCGTCAAGTCGGCGGCGGCCTCGCTGTCCGCCAGCCCCCAGTTCCAGGCGGCTAAGGACCGGCTGAACGCGAACATGCGCAAGGACTTCCACCCGACGCACCCGAAGAAGTCGCTGGAGACGGTGCTCACCGAGACGTTCCCCGGCGCGCACGTCCGGCCGATCCTGCTGTACGGGGTGAAGACCTTCAAGGCCGCTGACCGGAAGGCAGGACCGGCCCGCACCGCCTGGGAGAACGGCGTGGTCCTGTTCGCGCTCCAGCAGAGCGCCCAGGGCGTCAGCGGCCAGGCGAGCATCCCCGGCGTGACGAACTCAGCCAGCCCCGCCGCGAAGCCGAGCCACTCATGACCACGCGAGCTGCGCCGGTCAGCAGGTACAAGCCGATCCCGAAGATCAAGCCGTGGTCCTGGCTGGGCCTGGAGTCCTTCGCCTGGGGCTTCGTCGTCGGCCACGTCATCACCTGGGCCGTGGACTGCTGGTACTTCATCATCACGCAGCTGACCTGGGGCTTCACCTATGCCAAGGCCAACGATCACGTCAACTACCTGAACCTCACCGACATCTGGGACCGGCTGCCCTACTGGACCGGCAGGACCCTGAACAACGCGGGCATCCACACCAGCTGGGCTACCTGGCTGATGCTGGCCAGCACCCAGCAGGGCTGGACCGAGCCCCGGCACCTGGCACGGGGCGTGATCATCGGCCTGATCGCAGGCGTGTTCATCCAGATGCTGTTCGCCAAGCCAGCTCAGTACGGCGCGGAGGACGTGAGCGCCTGGGCCTACGTGCTGGCCATCCCGAAGTCGCTGCTCTACGCCATCCCCGGCGTAGCCGCGATCGGGGTGCTGGCCTACTATCTGCCGTACCTGCTGAACCACGGGCTGCACGTACCCGGCAACAACCTGTTCAGCAACGAGGTGAACAGCCAGCTGTCGGCCGGTGCCTGGATCGGCACTGCGATGGGCCTGGCCGGGTCACTGCTGTTCGCCCGCTGGGCCAGCAAGAAGCCAGCCCAGGAGGCCCAGTGGTTCTACGCCGAGCGCAGCGCCGCCCGGATCGAGAGCGAGTCCGCGCTGGGCAGGCTGCGCGGTAACCGGGTGATCGGCACGCCGTCCCACCGGGTCCGGGTGCGCTGGCTGATCGACAACGCGATCCAGTGCGTCGAGCGCAGCTCCTGGTCCGTCCGGCTGCTGGTCGGCGGGCTGTTCTTCGTCCTGATCTCGGCTGGCGGCGGTGCCTACATCACGCTGGCGGGACCGGCGGCGGGGCACTGATGATCATCATCAGCAACACCGAGATCAACACCTGGCAGCGGTGCCGCCGCAAGTGGCTCATCAGCTACTACCTCGGCTACCAGCCCGACGCCGAGGAAGTGACCGGCCACCGCATCCTCGGCGTCCGGGTGCACACCGCCCTGGAGGGCCACTACGGTTACGGCCTGGACCCGCTGGCGGTGCTCCAGCTGCTCTACAAGTTCGAGCTGGAAGCCAGCCCCGAGTTCGAGCTGGAGCTGAGCGCCGAGCGCGACCTGGCCAGCGCCATGGTCGAGGGATACATCGAGTGGGCCGCCGAGACCGGCGCGGACGCGGGCATGGCCGTGGTTGCCACCGAGGCCGACGTGACGGTGCCGCTGCCCGGCGTGGAGGGCGTGAGCCTGCGGGCCAAGCTGGACCAGATCGTCTACAACGAGCTGACCGGGCTGCACTCGTTCAAGGACTGGAAGACGGCGGCCAGCTTCGAGCAGCACGACATCCTGGCCCTCAACCCGCAGTTCAAGCTGTACTCGCTGGTCCAGAAGCTGCGCAACCCCGGCGGCGTCCTGGTGGACGGCGGCATCATCACCACGCTGCGCCGGGTCAAGCGCACCGCGCGCAGCAGCCCGCCGTACTACCAGACCGATGAGTTCCGCTACAACCCGCAGACGGTCAACGCCACGCTGCGCAAGGCGCAGCGGATCGGCTACCAGATCAAGAAGGCCCGCCAGGCCCTGGACTGGGTGTACGCCGAGGACGGCGGCCAGGGCAAGGCCGACGCGCTAGACCTAGTTCAGCAATCGCTGTTCCCGCCGACGCCGATCGTCCGCGACTGCGGCTGGAGCTGCCCGTTCGTGACGCTCTGCCCGATGATGGATGACGGGTCGGACTGGATCGGCGCACTGGTCAGCTCGGGCCACTACCGGCAGGAGGACCCCTACGCCTACTACTCCGATGACCCGCTGCGGCGGGTCCGGCAGGTCCTGGAGGATCGGTAATGTCGGACCCCTGTGGTAGCCCTGATAGTCTGTCGTCAACCCGATAGGGGAAGATCACGATGACGATCCAGCCAACTCAAGTTGGACAAAGGCAGGCTTACCCCAACGCCCAGGCCGGTTTCGCTGGAGTGCCGCGACCGGCGCGGCGTCTCCAGGGCATCTCGGCGCTCGTGCACGGGCTGGCGAAGGCGGGCAAGTCCAGCCTGGCCGACTCCGGGCCGCCGCCGAGGCTCATCCTGGACATCGAGGGCACCAGCTTCTGGACGCCCAGCCGCAAGGTGTACTGGCAGCCCGAGTACGAGCCGGTGCCCCGGTGGGACGAGAGCTGGGACAGCTGCGTGGTGCTGGCCCGCGAGGCCCGCACGATCAACGCCACCTACCGCATCCTGGCCAGCGGCCAGCACCCGTTCAAGTCCGCCAGCGTGGACTCGGTGACCGAGTTCCAGCAGCGGATCATCGATGAGCGGGTGGGCTATGACAAGATCGGCCGCGATGACTGGGGCGTGCTGCTGCGCCAGGTCAGCTGGGCTACCCGGCAGTGGCGCGACCTGATCACGCACCCCACCAACCCGCTGTGGACGGTCACGTTCGTCGCGGGCACCCACCTGGACGGCAAGACGGCCAAATGGCGTCCGCTGGTCCAGGGCCAGGTGGGCGACTTCCTGCCCTACTACGTCGATGTGCTGGGCTACCTGGGCGCGATGCCCGACCAGTCCCGGCACCTGCTCATCGGCCCGCACCCGCAGTACGAGACGGGCGAGCGGGTCGGCGGGCGTCTGCCCTACTCGCTGCCGATCGGCTACCCCGGCCGGTCTGGCTACACCATGGAAAGCATGCTGGCCCAGGTGCTGGCAGGAAGGTAACGATAATGGGATACCCGAACGACCCCAACCAGGGCTGGCAGCAGCAGGGTCCGCCTCCGGGCCAGGGCGGCTACGGCCCGCCTCCGGGCCAGGGCTACCCGCAGGGTCCGCCCCCAGGGCAGCAGGGCGGCTACGCGCCGCCTCCCGGCCAGCAGCAGGGCTACGGCCAGCCTGGCCCGTACGGGCCGCCTCAGGGCCAGCAGGGCTACGCTCCGGGCTTCGGTCCCGGCGGGATGCCCGGCGGCGGCGGCGAGGACTTCGGCCAGATGTACGGCCAGGCCGACATGTCCTCCAACCTGATCGAGAAGGGCCGCTACCCGGCGCTGATCGAGTCCTCGGAGTACGGCGCGACCAAGGACGGCACCAAGAACGCCTGGACGATCGTGTTCCGCACCACGGGCGGCATGGCCCCGAGCTACACCGGGCCGGGCGCGGGCACCAAGCTCACCATGACGCTGAGTGTCAACAAGACCAAGAAGGACGGCACCGAGAACCCGCAAGGGCTCGGCATCATGTTCCGCCAGCTCGGCGCGATGGGCGTCCCGATCCCGCCAGCTCAGCCCTTCTGGGAGCTGGGCTGGAGCCCGCAGCAGGCCGCCCAGGCCATGGTCGGCCGCCCGGTCATGCTGTCGGTGATCCAGGACGAGTACGAGGGCGTCACCCGGAACAAGGTCCGCGACATCCAGCCGCCGATGCCGGGACAGCCGCTCCAGGTCACCCAGCAGGCCCAGCAGGCCCCGCAGCCGTTCGGCGGTGCTCCGGGCTACAGCCCGCCGCCAGGCCAGCAGGGACCGCCTCCGGGCCAGCAGCAGGCACCGCCAGCCCAGGGTCCGCCGCCGAACCAGCAGCCCTGGGGACAGCCGAGCTACGGCCCGCCTCCTGGCCAGGGATACGGCCCGCCGCCTCCCGGCCAGCAGCCGCAGTTCGAGGGCCAGGGCTACGGCCAGCCTGGCTACGGCCAGCAGCAGGCACCGCCAGCCCAGCAGGGCTACCAGCAGCAGGGTCCGCCGTCCAACGGCTACCCGCAGCAGGGCCAGCCCCAGGGTCCGCCTCCCGGCCAGGGTGACGCTCCCGCGCCGCCGCCCTGGGCTCAGCAGTAACAAGACGTGCCCGGCCCTGAGCAGTAGCGGCAGCAGCGGCAAGCCCTCAACTTCGCACCCGGCGGTAGAGATTCACGGGCACCGCGCGCATGCAGGCAGAGGAAAGTGGCCGCTGGCTCCCGCTTAACCGGGGCCGGGCACCTGGCCAGATCAGCTGGGCTGGACGGGAATGAACTGGTGGGGTACGGTGTTTACACCACTGAAGGGCTCACAGGGAGCCCGGAATGTCAGACCCGAGAGGCACGATTCCGATCATGACGACACCACTACTAGACAGGACCGAGGCGTTCAACGCCGAGCGGGCCGGTCTGATCCAGAGCCTGCGAGATAACCAGGCCAGCGCCGTCGAGCGCGCCGTTGAGTACAACAAGGGCATCGACGCCAAGATCAAGGACGGCAGGCTCGTCTCGCTGGGCAACGACCGCTATCAGGTCGTGGACCCCGGCAGCTGGGACAACGGCGAGGTCTGGACTTACCGCAAGGTGAGTACCCAGGCACCCGCGCTGCTGCTCCCCGAGCACGGCCTGGCCGAGCTGGAAGACGGCTCGGTGGCGCTGTACCGCAAGCGCCCCGCCTGGCACAACCTGGGCAACTTCCACCTGGAGGGCCTGACCGACATCGGCCAGGTGCTGAAGGAGTCGGGACTTGACTTCGAGGTCGCCCAGATCCCCAACCGCTACACCTGGAAGGGCATCCAGCACACCGTCCCCGGTGAGTTCATCAACGTCCGCGAGGACACCGGAGAGCCCTTCAAGACCGTCGGCAACGTCTACACCCCGGTGCAGAACCGGCAGGCGTTCGAGTTCCTCCAGGCCCTGGCCGACAAGGGCGACATCGAGTGGGAAACCGCTGGCATGACCGCCAAGCGACGGATCTTCGTCACGATGCGCCTGCCAGACACCCTGGTCATCGATGAGGGCGGCCTGAACGACGAGATCGAGCCCTTCGTCGGGGCGTTCAACAGCCACGACGGGCAGACCCCGTTCACCGTGGCCACCACCCCCTGGGCACCCATCTGCGGCAACACCGAGCGCTTCGCGCTCCGGGACGCCGTGAGCAAGTGGTCCATCCGCCACACCGAGAGCGCGGCCAAGAAGATCGAGGACGCGCGCAAGACTCTCGGGCTCAGCCTCAAGTATTACGAGCAGCTGGGCGAGGAAGAGACCCAGCTGGCCCGCAACGCGATGACGCTGGACGAGGTGCGCGAGCTGATGGCGGACCTGTGGCCCGTCA
>Ga0247666_1000037_pt1 | contig 83772 bp, 59 predicted proteins | sample CNK07_metaG_FD_183025 | JGI IMG/M metagenome (GOLD analysis project Ga0247666, IMG submission 183025) | Soil microbial communities from Purdue University Martell Research Forest, Indiana, United States - CNK07 | ecosystem: Environmental > Terrestrial > Soil > Temperate forest > Bulk soil...
GAAGGGCCGGAGCGAAGCGGAGGAGCTGCGTCAGCAGCTTGACACTGGCTCGGCGCAGGCTACGCGCTCGCCAAGAAAAAGGTCAAAAGCCGCTTGACTCTCAACAGAGTATCTTCTCCCCCACAAGAAGCGTGGGGGAGAAGGCGCTCGAATTTACAGCGTGGCGAGAGGGGCAAGAGAGCGTGGACGAACCTAATTCTGCGCTATCGGAACAGTCACGTTCACGCTCTTCACGGTCGTTTGTCCGCCGCCGTCCGTGCAGGTGATCGTGATCGTGTAGATGCGGCCCGTCCCGATGCCGGAACGCTCGGCGCGCAGGTTGACGTGATGCGCGTCGAAGATCTGCCAGTCGGGCGACATGTCGCCGTCGCCGAGTCCGTCGACCGGCTCGTTGCTGGTGACGGAGGTGATGGCGCAATTGACGCTTCCGCAACCGCCGCTGGTGCTGTAGCTGACGGTGACTGCGACCATCTTGTGACTCGGCGGCCAGAGTGACGAGGGATTGGCTGTGCCACCACCGATCACGAGCGGCGGCGCGACGACGGTGATCGTCTGGATCGCGCTGGCGCTGTTGTTCGCGGAGTCGGTCGCCGTCCATGTGATGGTGGTGGTGCCGAGCGGGAACGGCGCGGACAGCGGCTGCCCATCGCTGCGCACACTCGTGACCGTTACGCCGGTGCACGGACCCGAGGCGACCGGCGTGCCGGGATTGACGATGGCGCTGCACGTCGCGCCGGTGCTGACTGTGATGTCGGCAGGCGCGGTGATGGCCGGCGGATTGGTGTCGGTGACAGTCACATGCTGGATTGCGGCGGCGCTATTGCCGTGACCGTCGCTCGCGGTGTAGGTGACGTTCGTCGTTCCGACCGGGAAGATGTTGCCTGCCGGAACGCCGGTGCGAACGATCACGATGCATGAGCTGCAGTTGTCGGTGGCCGAGGCGTGGCCGAGTTGCGCGTCGGTGACGACGGCGGTGCAGGAGGGACCGGCAGGTACGCTGACCGCAGGCGGAGCGGTCACCACGGGCGCGGTCGTGTCGGCTGCTCCGGCGGTCAGGAGCACGCTGGTGAAGGATGTGTTCATGTTCGGGACGATCAGGTCCGCGGCGCCGTCGCAATTGAGATCGATGGCGGCGATTGCATTCGGCTGCCAGTGCGAGTTGATGCACGTCGGACCGTAGCCGACGCTGATGGGAACGATGGCGCCGAACGTTCCGTCGCCGTTGCCGGGCCGCGCGCTCAGATTGCTGCCGTCTGGCGTGCAGCCGAACTGATTCGCGGTGACGATGTCGATGTTGCCGTCGCCGTCGAGATCCGCGAGAGCTACGAAGATCGGATCGGTGACGACGGAGTTGATCTTGAACCGATCGCGCGTGAACGTGGCGTTGCCGTTGTTGCGGAAGACGGTGACGCCGCCGGGATAGTTGCCGGCCGTGGTGACCAGATCGATATCGCCATCGTGATCGATGTCGGCCGCGGCGATGTGCACCGCGCCGTCGCCGTTGAGGGTATCGGTGTAGGGAAGATAGGTTGGCGCCCCGAACGTGCCGTTGCCGTTGCCGAGGAAGATGCCTGTGCTGTCGCCCATGGTCACGGCGAGATCGAGATGATGATCGCCGTTCAGATCGACGGCAACGAGTGCGCCGGGTGTATGAGTGTCGGACGAGATGACCGCCGCGGCGGCGAAATGTCCGGTGCCGTCGCCGGCGTAATAGCGCACGCCGTTGGGCGAGCTGTTGGCGTCGACTGCAAGAAGATCGATCTTGCCATCTTCATTCACGTCGGCGGCGACGAGCCGCGTCACGAAACCGTTTGTGGCCGGACTGCTGGCCGGAGGAAGAGCGGTGAACGTGCCGCTTCCGTCGTTGTTGTTCAGCAGGATCGTTATGGTGTGGCCAACCGGGTCGGCGCTGAAGCCGGCGCTGTTCCCGACAGCAAGATCGGGCGCGCCGTCGCCATTGAAGTCGGCGGACACGATGACCATCGGCGTGACCAGGCCGGTAATCGTCGACGACGCCGCGAATCCGCCGCTGCCGTCTCCGAAGCGGACCGTGACGCTGTTCGCGAACTGGTCGGCGGTGGCAAAGTCGGCCGCGCAGTCGTTGTTGAAGTCGGCGACGGCAACAGATGACGGACCGGAACCGCCCGTCAGGATCGTTGGCGGGGGATAGGAGATCGTTGCAAAGAGATTGACTGATACGAGCAGAACGAGAACAGCGAGGAAACGCAGCGGGACCATCGGACGATGCATGGTGGCTCCTTATTGTTGACCGCTCCCGCGAATCGGCGGAAGGGTGGTGTCGATGAGAGAGAGCAAGAATGTAAGTTCGATGGGAGCGTGCGGATGTGAGCTGACGCACGTTTTTGGAAAGGCGGGGATCCCTTCGCTGAAATGCGAAGTACGCGACTTACGCCGCCGGCGTTAAGGTCGCGCTGCGCGTCGTTTCGCCTGCGCGAGAGACGGCAACGCAACAGCGCTCGGACGGAGCTCGCCGAAGACGATGACGTTGTGCGGATCGAGGATTGACGTCTTCGCCGTGATGGCGTGATCGGTGATGTGCATGCGGTAGAGCGACGTTTCGTTGGCGATCCACATGAAGTTCGGCTCGGCGTCGAATGCCATCGCTAAGACCGGCGAGTCAGGCGATGCAAGCAGCTCGTACACGAGTCGCCCGGCCGTGTCGTAGAACTTGATGTGATTGCCCACCGCGCCCGCGAAGCCGCCATCGCTCAGCGCACGAACGGCCTGGAAGCGCTCACCGGCCGCAATCGCAGGAAGCGGCATCTGCGCGCAGGCATCGTAGCGATTCGCGAAGCTGCCGTCGCCGATGTAGACGAGCGTGCATCCGTTCGGGCTGACGTCGATGCTGATCGCCCCAACCGGCGGGGTGAGATTCGGCAGAGCGAAGCGTCGTTGAAACGCGCCGCCGGCGGAGTACACATACACGATGCCGCTCTTTCCGACGACATACGCGAATCCCGCCGCATCCACCGCCAGCGAGCTCGACTCCTCGGGCAGCTTCACCGTCCTGATCGGCTGCAGCGAAGTATCCAGTGACTGGAGCGAGGTTCCATCGACGCCGTACAGGTTGCCGTTTGCGTCGAACGCCATCGCGTCGCCTACCCAGAGGTAATCCTTGAACGCGAGCGCGCCCGAGTAAAGGGAAGTGCGCGGCGGCGTCGGGCACAAGATGACCGGAATCGCCGCACTCCTCGCGACATCGCCGCGCAGCACTTCCGCCGCCTCGGTGCTCACCGAAACGGAGAGGCCGAGGAGCAGGGCGGCGAGGCGAACGCGCGTCATGAAGTAAGTCTAAGTCCGTGAGCGCGGAGGTGCAACGTCCGCCGGGCAAATTGCGATTGAGAATCATGAACCACAGAGACACGGAGATCACAGAGAAGAAATGAAACCTCTGTGTCCTCAGTGTCTCTGTGGTGAAAGGGTTTGGACGCGGTCGCTCAAACCGCCGTCACCGAGTTCCCCTCGTACAGGATCTCGTAGCGCATCTCGGTGGCGCCGACGCGGAGCTGGTCGCCGGTTTTGAGCAGCGCGTGGAACGAGCGGGCGCCGTTGAGCCAGGTGCCATTGCGGCTCTTGAGGTCTTCGATCGAGTATCCGTCGGGACCGCGGTAGATGCGCGCGTGATGGCCGGAGACGCCGAGGTCGGCGAGGGAGATCTGGTTGTCGCGCTGGCGTCCGATCAGATACTCCGATTCCGTCAGCGGAAACATCAGGCCGGCATCTTCGCCGTTCGTGATCGTGAGCTGCGCGATCGTCGGCTTGACCACGTCTTTGTACGAGAGCTTCGCCTCGGTCGAGACGAGCAGGTTCGTATCGTCGGCAACCTCGCGCACCGTCGAGTCGGCACTGAACGTCGCCGGCTTCTGGCGCATCGTGTCTTCGAGCGCCGGCATGGCCGGCTTCGTGCGGCTCGTGTCGTCCGGTTCCGGAGCATGCGTGACCGGCTCGATCAGCTTATTACCGAAGAGCCCGTAGATGACGCGATAGACGTGCAGCGGCTCTTCGTCGGCAGCAAGCGCCAGCTCGCCGAGCTTGCGCCGGCCGTTGATGAGGAAAAGGATCTTCCACTCATCGAGCGAGAGCGTGATCTTCTCGGCGTCGGGATTCGAAACGACTTTGAAGACCACAGAAGCGTCGGGAAGAAGGCGCTCGCACTCCTCCCACTCCTCGATGCGCCGGGCGCCTTCCATGATGAGGTTCGACAGATCGATGGCGATCGTCACGGCGTACGCAGGGAGGGTGGTGTCGTCGATGAAGGCGAAGGTTCCGCCCGGCCAGACGAAGGAGTCGTAGATGATCTCGGAGACCTGGACCTTGAGGAAGTCGCGAAGTTGATCCTCGGTGAGCAGCCCCTGCTGCACTGCAAGCTGCCCGAACCTTCCCCCCTCGGCGTGCATGAGCTTGTCGATGGCAGCGCGCTGCTCGACGGAGATCTTCTTCTTGCGCAGGAGAACGGCGCCGAGCCGGAGCGGCTCCTGATTCGATCCCGCGTAGACGACGGAGCCGTTGTCGAAGAAGACCGTCGCCTCCTTGCCGGCGCTCGTGAGCGTGAGCGTGCCGCTCTTGCGCGCTGACGCCAGAAACGTCAACACGTCGGGCAGCCGGAAGGAAGTGAGATTCCCGCGAAGCGACGGATCAGTCATTCGGTGCGGAGATTGTAGCAAGCACCTCAATTACAATTTCCAACCAATGCAATCCAACTCACGCCACGCCGTCGCCGCCGGGTTTCTCGGCTGGACGCTCGATGCCTTCGATTTCTTCGTCGTCGTCTTCCTTCTCGACACACTGGCGCTGCAGTTCGGCGTGCCGAAGTCGAGGATCATCCTCACGCTCACCGCGACTCTGGCGCTGCGTCCCGTCGGCGCGATCATCTTCGGCATGCTGGCCGACCGCTACGGACGGCGCACGCCGCTGATGGCGAACGTCATCTACTTCTCGGTGATCGAGCTCCTCTCCGGTTTCTCGACGACGTTCACGCAGTTTCTCGTGCTGCGGGCGCTCTTCGGGATCGGCATGGGAGGGGAGTGGGGCGTCGGCGCATCGCTGGCGCTGGAGAATGCGCCAACGAAGTGGCGGGGCGTGCTGTCCGGCATCCTGCAGAGCGGCTACTCGATCGGATATCTGCTCGCAGCGATCGCCACGCGGCTGGTTCTGCCGCACTACGGCTGGCGCTGGATGTTCTGGATCGGCGCGATACCGGCGCTGTTGGCGCTGTACATCCGGACGAAGGTGCCGGAATCGCAGGCGTGGAAGGAGCATCGCGTGGGCAGCTTCAGCGAGATGCTGCGCGCGATCCAGGGACAGGGCCGCAGTTTTCTCTACCTCGTCCTGCTGATGACGTTCATGATGTTTCTCTCGCACGGGACGCAGGATCTCTATCCCGATTTTCTCAAGAACGCGCGGGGCGTGGCGGCGACGACGGTGCCGTACGTGGCGATGCTCTACAACGTCGGGGCGGTGGTCGGCGCGATCATCTTCGGCCAGCTCTCGCAGAAGATCGGCCGCCGCCACAGCATGATCGCGGCGCTGATCGTGTCGCTGCTGGTGATTCCGATGTGGGCGTTCGGCGGTTCGCTGGTGATCCTCGCTGCCGGAGCGTTCCTGATGCAGGTGGGCGTGCAGGGGGCGTGGGGCATCATCCCGATCCATCTCAACGAGCTCGCACCCGATGCCGTGCGCGGCCTCATGCCTGGACTGGCGTATCAGTTCGGTATTCTCGTGGCCGCGCCGACGAACTCGATCGAAGACGCGTTACGGGCCCGGTTCGGTTACTCCTGGGCGCTCGCGGGATTCGAGGTCTTCGTGATGGTGGTGCTGACCGTGATACTCCTCTTCGGCCGCGAGAATCACGGAAGATCGTTCCATTCGGGGGATCTGGTGATCGAGAAGGATTGATGGTTCCCGGCAAACCATAATCACCACGGAGACACAGAGGTCACAGAGAAACGGTTCAACTCTGTGCTCTCTGTGTCTCTGTGGTGCAATTACTCATTTACCCGCCGCGCGCGCTCTTGCGAAGCGAAATGCCCAAACGCCGCCGTTTGTGCCACCGGTATAGAGCATATTGCCGTCGGGTGCCACGACGAAGAGGTTATTGACTCCGTGCCCGAGGCCGGTCCGCAATGAGAACCAGCTCTTGCCGCCGTCGTTGCTCCGATCGATTGTGGCGGCGGCGTTGAAGTCGGCGCCGCTGCTGTAGATGCGGCCGGGAGCGGACGCGTCAAATGCGAGAGTGATTGCCTGCCTCCCGCCGGCCACGACAATTGAGCTCCAATTGGCGCCGCCGTCGGTCGATTCGAACGCGGAGGAGCCCGACCAGGAGAGGAGATGGCCGGAGTCGAACGGATCGATGATGACAGTGGTGGGCGTGACCCCGCCAGCGGGCCGTCCAGTCGCAGTCCAGTTGGTGCCGCCGTCGATGCTCTTGTAGATTCCGATTCCTCCGCCGGCATAGAGCGTGGATGCGTTGTTCCGGTCGATCGTGATGAATGTCAGAGAACCGTTCGGGATGCCGGTGCTCGCTTTCACCCACGATGCGCTGCCGACTTTCTTGTAGACCGCGTTCCCGAGGATTGTGTAGATCGTTCCGCCAACTTGCGGATCGGCGGCCACGACTAACGCGGAGCCGGCTGGGAGTCCGGCCGTGAAATCGGACCAGGTTGTGCCGCCATCGGTGCTTCGCCGGACAGTACCGAATGGGTTGGCGTAGACGGTCTGCGAATTCTGTGAATCGACGGCAATGGATCCTGTCTGGTTCGTCAGCAGCGACGTCCAGCTCACTCCGCGGTCCACACTCTTGAACACACCGGCGGAACCTCCTGCATAGACCACCGACGCGTTTTGTGGGTCAACCGCGATCGCGAGCGTATAGAACGCGGTCAAGCCGGACGTGACCGCGAAATTCGCTCCGCCGTTCGTGCTCTTGAAGGTGACCGAGTTTGCACTGGCGAGGATATTTGCAGGATTTGCGGGATCGATGGCGGCAGGTTTGACGGTACTGCCGTTGAATCCAGCAGAAGTCCAGGTCGTTCCGCCATCCGTCGACTTGTAAAGGCCGCCGCCGATTCCCGCGACGATCGTCGCCGGTGTTCCCGCGCTGATCGAGAGCGAATAGCAAAAGGGCGAAGAGGGAAGCCCGTTTGTCAACGCAGTCCACGATCCGCCGCCGTCCGTCGATTTGAACAACCCGGGCGCTGCGCCGGCATAAAGCGTGGAGCCATTCGACGGATCGATAACCATTGAAAAGAACACTGCTTGGGGCAGTCCCGTGTTTGCCGGCGTCCAATGTGCCCCGCCATCGACCGATTTGTAAACGCCGACATTGGTCTGGTATGCGGCGTAGACCGTATCCGGCGATTGCGGATCAACTGCGAGAACCGAGACCGCGGCCGCTGCGGAGGGTAGACCGCTGCCGACGCTCCCGAACGTTGCACCGCCATCCGAGGAGCGGAAGGGTCCGCCCGTCGAATCGCTGTAGACGATGTTGGCGTTCGTGCGGCTTACGGCCACGGCGTACGAGCCGAACGGATGAACGACAGCCCAGGTCAGGCCGCGGTCAGTGCTCTTGTAGAGCCCATACCCGGTGGCAGCAAACACTTTCTGGGGATCGCCAGCCGCGACCGCAACGTCGTTGATCGGCGTTCCGAGAAGCTCAGAGGCGGCCGTCCAATGCTGGCCGCCATCGGCGCTCCGGAAAATGCCGTTGGTAGTTCCCGCATAGGCGATGGACGAACTGGCAGGTTCGAACACGAGCCGGTTGACGCTGCCGCCATCCGGCCCTTGGATGCTCCAGCGGTTGTCAGCGGCGAAGGTGGGAAGAGCGAAGAGAACGAGTAGCGTGACGATGAGGGCTTTGGGGACGGACATGCCGGCATTTTACGGCTGCAACCACGTCTTTTTGGAAATATCCGGTACCAGATCCGGCAGTCAACTTATGTAAGTCATACGACTTCGATTCTCTCGCCGCACGCTACCGCGTCACCGCCGCAGCCCAACCCGTGCAGAGCGCGACGACACCGGCGAACACTGCAGGCACAGGAAAGAAATACATCCAGGTCAGGACGAGCGATGCGATCTGAAGGGCAAAGAACGCCCATCCGAGAATACCGATTGCCTCGGGATGCGCCGCAGCGAGACCGCCGAGGTGCCACGCGAGCAACGCGGAGAAGAGAAGATAGGCGGTGATTGTGAGCCCGAAGCCTTTGTAGAAACCGCCGTAGGTGTAGGGCTTGCCGCCGACCGCGAAGTGGACGTTGTTCATGGCGTCGCGAACCGCGGTACCTTCTGCCGAGGGTGGCTTGAATGTGAGGAATCCGGCGGTGTGACCGGCGGCGAACAGGATCAGAACAATCGCGGCGATGCGGTAAAGGACGGTAGCGCTCATCAAGTCTCCTGCGTCGGTGTGACGATCGATGAAGTGTGACGGCGGGAGAGTTTACTGCTGAGCCGGGCAAATCAGAACGTTCTCCGACCCCCCACCCCCGACTCCCCACACCCCCGTAAGCAAAGCACTTTGCGGTACCATGGAATCGTGTCCGAAGCTCCTCTTCCGATGCGCGAGCACGCGCTCGACAACATCCGCTTCATCCGCAGTGCGATGGAGCGCGCCGGCTCATTCACCTCCATTCCCGGATGGGGCGGCGTGGGCGTCGGTGTCACCGCGATCATCACCGCGGCCATCGCACAGCAATTCCTGGGACGCTCGTTGCGTATGTGGCTGGTCACCTGGCTGGCCGAGGCGGCGGTGGCGGCGGTCATCGGCTTTGGAACGATGGCGTTGAAGGCGCGGCGATCCGATGAGCGCTTCATGTCGGGCGCTTCGCGGCGCTTCTTCATCAGCTACTTCGCGCCGCTCGTGGCAGGCGCGGTGATCACGCTCGCACTCGTGCGCGCCGAGGCCTACTCCGCGATTCCGGCGACATGGCTGCTGCTGTACGGCACGGCCTTCGTCAGCAGCGGCGCATTCTCCATCCGCGTGATCCCGATGATGGGTGTCGGTTTCATGCTCTTCGGTGTCATCGCCGCGCTCGTCCCCCTCGGTGCATCAAACATCCTCCTGGGCACCGCGTTCGGCGGCCTGCACATCCTCTTCGGACTCATCATCGCAAGGAGCTACGGTGGCTAAATCAGCAGCAGCAAAAAAGAGCGTGGAAAAACCGGAGAGCCGCGTCGTCGAGACGCACATCCCGGACTTCGACCGCATCATTCACGAGAAGACGCGCCTGGCGATGGTCAGCGCGCTGGCCGTCAATCCCTCGCTCACGTTCGTGGAGCTGAAGGCGATTCTCAAAACCTCCGACGGCAACGTCAGCGTTCACGCCCGCAAGCTCGAGGAAGCGAACTACATCTCGTGCAAGAAGTCGTTCGCGGGACGTGTACCGCGCACCGAGTACGCGCTCACCGCGGCGGGGCGACGGGCGCTGGAGCGGTATCTCAATCACATGGAAGCGCTGATCAAAACGGTGAAGCAGTAGTTAGCCGCCTGGAGTCATGTTTAGCGGCGGAAGAACCGTGTACGTGCAGAAGACTCTGGCTGTTATCGGCTGGTTGGCGGCATGGGGATGGGCGCTTATCGCGGGTGTGGGCGGCTTCCTGCTCCTCGTGCATCAGGGTCCGTTGCCCATTACGAATGGCTGGTTTGCGATGTTCTCGGGCATCGCAGCCTGTCCGCTCACCGGGAGGCTCCTGAAGAGATATCCCCGCGTCGTAGTTCCCGGCTATGTTCAATTCGCGGTCGCGCTGCTCATATTTATTGCGGGGCGTGTCGCCGTGGTGCTCGTGCTCCACCGCCCGTTTCTGGCCGGCAGACTCATGGGCGCTGCAATTGTGGTCGCCACAGTTGCGCTGTGCAGTCTCGCTTTCTCGCAGTTGCACGCCAGACCCTCAACGGGCCATTAGGGCCACACCTTCGTACCTTCGCCGCTCCGGATCATCTTCTCGCAAGTTTCGGTCCCCGAAAGACTTACAGCCTCGGATACCATTCACGGCAGGTCCACGCACTTGGTCGACCGAGTGGAGAAGCGATGCGTTTGCAATAGCCTAGGTGTGAATCGAGACTGAACGAGCGGCGACGTCTTCTGTGGCTGGCTGGCGTAAGCCAAGGCAATTGCGCGACTTGTGCCTGCGTACGAGGAGCCATCTCTGCTAAGGCCGGACCGCAAGCCAATTCTCTGTCGCCCGCTGAAGCGGGCTTTGCAAATTGGGGATCGCCCCCGATACCCCCGGCTGAAGCCGGGGGCTACGGATCTCACAACCGTGACACATTCGATTCCGTTCAGACAGTATCTCCGATGGTCAAGCGGCGCATCGTGCACGAAGTTCCAGCAAAACAACCGATGATGAGAACCGTAGCCCCCGGCTTCAGCCGGGGGTCTTCGCGAACGTTCCCATCCGAGCAAGCCCGCTTCAGCGGGCGACAGAACGATTCCGGTGGAACCCACGCTCAGCCGCGATCCCGCCGTCGCGCGCTGCTGCTGCACGAGCGGTATGCTTCTGCGCATCGCGGGCCGGACAGGTGAGCCGTGATCCGTTAGCGCTATCCGGCGAGGGAGGCCTCTGATGTCCTTCATCAACTGGTCCGATTCCCACGAGATGCTTGGTTTGCTCTCCGAGCTCGTCATCGACGAACGGCGCGAATCAACCGACGACCCGGCGCGAGCGCACTTTCTTGCCGGTGTGCTGGAAGAACTGGGTGAACTTACGGCGCGCATCGATGAGACGAATGACGACGATTCCATCGGAAAGCTTCGGATGATCCTGGAATCCGCGGACGCTGAGTTTCGTGGGGACCCCGTTCTCGAACATGTTCAAGCGTGTATCGAGGAGCTCGAGCGCATTCGAGACCGAGTGAGTGCCTGAGCCAATAGCATCACACCTTCGTCGACTATCCTTCATGCCTGTCACGGAAAGCGGCACCCTCGAAGGGAGCAAATCCATGGAACCATCCGCCGACCCCTATCCGAAGTATCTGGACTGGCTCCGCTATCTCTCCGCCTTCCTGCTCCTGTTATACGGAACGAGCAAGCTCCTCGGCAGACAGTTCAGTGTCCCACCGGGGCTGGCTCTCAGGCCGGTTGGATCCCTGAGCGGCCGTGATCTCGCCTGGTACTACTACAGCTACTCCCACGTCTACGCGACTCTCCTCGGATTGATCCAGCTGGCCGGTGCCGCGCTGCTGCTCTTCCGTAAGACGACGTTGTTGGGAGCGGCCGTGGTGATGCCCGTGATCACGAACATCCTCATGATCAACGTGTTCTACTTCATCGCCTGGGGTGCAACCTGCACGTCGACGTTCATCTTTGCTGCCATGGTGGCCGTCCTCTGGCACGACCGGAACGCGCTCCTCGGCGTCTTCTGGACCAGTCAAGCCAGCGAACCGGCCGAACTGCGAAGGCGCCACCGAATGATCGCCGCTGCGGTTATTCTGTCGGTAATCGTCCTGATGGCCGTCGGCTTATGGCTCTCCGCCGCCCGTACCAGCGCCTTGCCGCGGTGAATTGGAGCGGTTAACCTGAGGGAAGAAGGGAGAAATCAATGAAACGGGTAATTGCGCTGGGTGGAATGTTTGCCGTTGGAATGGTGGTGGGTGGCCTGTCGACGGAGTTTGTTCATGCTCAGGCTCCGCAATACCAAACGAAGCAGGTTCTACAGACAGATTTGAACAACCTTCCGGGTCAGGAAATCATCGTCTTTGAATCGACGTGGCAACCGGGATTCAGACTGCCCCTGCATATGCATCCGAACGGCCATGAGATCACATACGTCATCGAGGGAGAACAGACGTTCGAAATTGAAGGCGTCGGGACAAAGGTCGTAAAGGCAGGCCAGGCAATCTACACGCCTCCCAACACGCTGCACTTCGGCCGCAATGCGACGGATAAGATATCGAAGACCGTAGTAATCCGAGTCAAGGACAAGGACAAGCCGATCATGGTTGAGGCTACGAAGTAGGACGACCTGATGATTGAACGTCCGCATCTGGCCAGCCCTGTCAGTCCGGCGTGGCTGACGTTGCGCCGAGCACCCCGGTCGCGTCGAAGCTGCTGGCACATCAATTCGGCACGGACACCAATGAAGGCCGATATCCACGCATTCGAGGTTGAGTGGGATGAAGAAGGCGTCCGCGCTGATACGATGAATCGCACAAAATGCTTTTAGCGGTCGGGATTTTCGCCTGGCTTGTTCTCTTTGCCTTCGCCCTGCGCGGCGCGCGATGGGCATACGCGATCTTCGTGATCTTTGCGTTCGTCTGGATCCCGGCGCGCACCGGTTTTCACCTCCACCGGCCTCCGTGCCAAATGCAGTTTACGGCCGACCTGGCTCTCAATTCGATCCTGAAATACAAGCACATTTCTCTCTGGGCCGCGTTCTTTCTGATGACATGGGTCCAGGTTCGACGCAGCCGCCATGCACTGCCAATCGCTGCGATCGCGACGATGGCGGTCGGCATCCTCATTGAGCTCGAGGAAGGAGCAACAGGCACAGGGATGTGCCGAGCCACTGATCTGTTGCCCGACGCCCTCGGCGCGCTGACCGGCGCACTCATCGCCACCCTATGGCAAAAACGCCAGGCGAGAGCAGTGGTAATGCCTCCGGCAGTGTGAACGCGCAGTTCCACACGGGAGCGGTGCACTGCCGTCATCAACCTGGTTGCCAGCGTTCCTCGGGTGAGGAGCAGCGTGGGGTCAGGTCTAAAGTCTAAAGTGCCGAGGACGATCGTCGTTACGGCGATCGGTCCAATTCGGCACTTTAGACTTTAGACCTGACCCGTCAAACGCGAATGAGCCAGCAGGGTCACCCGTTTGGATCGGTCTGATCAACCGCCGAAGATCGGCGCGAAAACGCGGCTGCTAGCTTTGCCGTGGAGCGGACTTCGGCCGCCCGCTGATATGCTTACTCTCACGTTCTCGAAGTAGGCCGAAGCCGCTCACTTGGGGACGTTGACCGACGAGCTCATGACCGAAGCGACAGCAGTTCCGGATGCACCTCCACGCGTCGGCTACGCTGGCAGGAATCGAGTTTTGGCGATGATGGTCGATTACATCCTGATGTTCTTGCTCGCACTGCTGGCAACAAAGCTGCCCGTGAGCGGCGCGCTAAAAGGCCCGATCTTTGTTCTCGTCGCCTTTGCCTACTTCTTCGTTCCGGAATGGCTCTGGTCCGCCACACCCGCAAAATCAATGTTTGGGCTCCGCGTGGAGCAAGTGCAGGGCGGTTCGTGCACACTGAAAGGTGCATTGAGTCGAACAATCTTCAGAGTTCTCGAGGCGAATCCCGTGTTTCTCGGCCCGATTCCCGGAGGGATTGCGATCATGCGGTCGCCACTGAAACAACGACTGGGCGATCGCTTTGGCGGGGTCCTGGTAGTGGAAAAACGAACGCAGGGCAAGAGTGCGCCGCCGGTCGCCGCGGTCTAACTTCGGGGCACCGGACGCGAACGGGAGTGGACCAGCGGGGCCACACCTTCGTATTTTCGCCGCCCCGGAAGATTCCGGCGTAAGTTTCGGTCTCCGAATGACTTACAGCCTCGGACACAATTCACGGCAAAGTCCCTGCGATTGGTCGCCTGAGCGGAGAAGCGATGCAGTTGCAATCATTTAGGTGTGAATTGGAGGATGACGGCATGACGACGTCTTCGGCGGGCACCTGACGTAAGTCCAAGAAGCTGCGCAAGTTATACCCGCGTTCGCGGAGACTCTCGAAGACCGACGGTGTGACCCCAAGGTCGCTCCTACGGCCACACCGCGCGCATCGAATTCATTGAGTTGAGATCGCCCGTGTCACGGCAAAACTAGTCCAAAGGAGAGATACCCCCTGTTTTACGCCGGATGAACGCGATTTTCGGCGGAAAAACGTGACAACACGCCGGATGAACACGATTTTCAGCTGAAAAACGCGACAGGACGCTGCATGAACACGATTTCCGCGGGTAAAACGCGACGGCACGGTAGATAAACACGTCAGCACGCGGGATGAACGCGACAGCACGCCGGATGAACGCGACAACACGCGGGATGAACGCGACAACACGCGGGATGAACGCGACAACACGCGGGATGAACGCGACAACACGCGGGATGAACGCGACAGCACGCGGGATGAGCGCGACAGCACGCGGGATGAACGCGACAACACGCCGGAAAAACGCGACCGCACGCCGGAAAAACGCGTCAACACGGTGGACAAACGCATCAACGCGCCGGACAAACGCGACAGCACGCCGGACAAACGCGACAGCACGGCGGACAAACGCGTCAACACGGTGGACAAACGCGTCAACACGGTGGACAAACGCATCAACGCGCCGGACAAACGCGACAGCACGGCGGACAAACGCGACGGCATGACGGTTTGTCGCGACAGCACGGTGAGTTGCCCTGTTAGTCCTCCATTTGTCTGCGTGTCAACCTGCCGTTTCGGTCTGCAGCGACCGTTTGTGTCAACGCGCACGGCACGGAGACAAGGTCAACACCTTCCCTCGTGTGGATCTCTTAATCAGAGCAGGAGCCAGCAGGGTCACACCTTCGTATTTTTCGCCGCTCCGGATCATTTTTTCGCAAGTTTCAGCCTCCGAATGACTTACAACCTCGGACCCCAAGTCACGCTACTCGTCGCCGAGCGGAGAGCAACGCGCTTGCAATGACTCACGTGTGAATTCGAGGACGACCGCACGACGACGTCTGCTGTGCGCGGCTGCCGTAAGTCCGAGAAGCTGCGCAAGTTATACTCGCGTTCGAGAAGACTCTCGAAGACCGAAGGTGTGACCCCATGGTCGATCCAATGCGGTGTACGATCGGCAAGTCGCAGCGAAGAAGACAAGTGCGGTACCCTCTCGCGTGCGGCTCCAGGTCGGTTTGGGCGCGCTTAGATGGCCATGCGCGAAATTTCACCTGCCCACAACTTGTCGTCGGACGAGTACTTGAGAAAGGTTCCGGAGACAGCGCGAAGAAGCGCCGAGAGAATTCGTACTGAGAAGGAGGCGGGACTCAGGCCTAGGCCATCGACTTCTTTGTTGGACTACTCCGAACTGTTATCAACAGGGGCGAGAGCGGTTCTGTTGGATCGCGTTGCGTCCTTGGTGGACGAGAACCTCTTTGGACGGTCTGAGATGTGTATGCAGTTTGCCGAACTGCTGGCTCGGGCGCTCAGGCTCCGGGGATTGCCGGCGCGCTATGTCCTTGGTACGGCGATGTATTTCTCCGAGGGGAATGAGATCTTTCGTTGGAATCACGCTTGGGTTCGCGTCGGCGAGGAGGTCATCGACGGGAATGTCGATGTTCTCGTTGAAAACCCGCTCGTACCAGCGAGAGTTAGAGTTGTTCCGTACTGGGGCCCGATCAGTCAGATCCCTGCCGACAGGCGGCTGCGTTCCGACGTCGGTGCCACGTCACCACCCGACACCGACCTTGATACTGTGTGGTGGCCTGAGTTGCGTGCTTCGTTGCAGAGTTCATGACGGTTGGCACGAAGCCGCTGAACCGCGGATCCGTTAGGCATTGGCCCCGACGACAGTTGTGGAGCACATATGGGATGCGTTCTGAAAGTTGTCGGCTGGGGGTTATCGGCACTTGGATGGCTGACAATCAGCTTGGCCACTCTGCTCCTCATGGTTCTCTCCGAGTGGTCTGACCAAGGCCCGCCACAATCGCCGCTCTTCTCGCTGACCTTTCTTGCCGGAGCCGGGATGTGGCTAGCGGGGTATGCCCTCTCGGAAGGTAGAAAGCGCGTGCTTGTATTCCTGCGCCCATTTCACCTCAACGCCGCCAATACATTCACGGTCACCCTGGTCGGCCGGTACCTACGCAAGCAGTTCCGCGTCGTCACCCTTGACGACGGCAACATTCCCGCGCCCCGCGTTGATCTCCGTGACCGAGCACTCTTCGCCGTCGCAGCAATCCCGTTGCTCTTGGTAATGCTTTTTGTGCTCGCTACCTTCACGCCGCAGCCTGGCGAACCCCAGACATCCCTCAGCAGGCTGAATCTTCTCGTCCTATGTGGCGTCTGGGGCATGTTGACATCACCGATCTTCAGGACGCTTAGCGCAAAGACACTTAAGAATCGCTTCTCCATCACGACGTCCGATGATTTGGCATCCGCAAGGAAACGTACGATGGCTCTCGCGGGCTTTTCACTGAATGTTACAATGCCTCAAGTGACGGTCTTTCAGAGTAGCGACGCTTGCTGGCGGCCTGCAGTAGCCGAGATGGTCGAGACATCCGACGTCGTCGTGATCGACGTCTCCCTCGCAACCCACAATGTGTGCTGGGAATTGGAACTGCTGAAGTCGCAGCCCCGCCGGACTTTTGCGGTGATTTCGAGCGCCGCTGCGGGCGCAATGCTTGAAAAATATCCCGGAGACGGGTCGGCAATAAGGCTTCGACAACTGCTCCTTGGTACGCCAGTACTCCAATACCCTCAGCAAATCGCAGCCGATCGCTCCTTTGCCCACCAACTGGTGCAGCTTTTGAACGCTTCTCCAGCAACCAGGCCGGGGGGGCTGGCGCTCTAACGGCGGTCCAGTGAAGTGTGTAGCCTTTTTGACCCGAAGTACGGAGCCAACTAGTGCACACCTCGAAATGAGCCAGCAGCCGCACACCTTCGCATTTTCGTCGCTCCGGATCATTTGCTCGCAAGTTTCGATCTCCGAATGGCTTACAGCCGCGGACACAATTCCCGGCAAGTCCCTGCCATTCGTCGCCGAGCGGAGAAGCGACGCGTTTCCAAGGACTTAGCTGTGAATTTGAGGATGAACCGCACGACGATCGTCTTCTGTAGGTGGCTGACGTAAATCCAAGACGCTGCGAAGGTTATGACCGCGTTCGAGAAGACTCTCGAAGACCGAAGGTGTGACCTCATGGTCGATCCGGACATCGACTGGCAAGTCATGGACACACTGTTGAAGATGCAAGTTGGCGGCTATAGCGCGGAGGTGATGCCACTGACGCAGAGCAGGCACCAGTGGTTTCGCACGCTCGCACAGCAGTACCTACGCGTACCCGGCGCCCAACTAGCCGCTGCACCCCGACGCGGCAGAGCCGTTTGGGCGCTCCCCACGTCGCGTCTGCTAGACTCGGCGGATGACAAATGTCGATTTAGTCGCGGACGCCGAGGTTTCGGTCGAAGACGACGCCGAGTCGGATGAGATAGTTCCACTCGTCAGCTACGACATAACCAGCTACGGCGCTGATCCCGATGTAGAGGGTCTCGTTCGCCGCCTGAAGCGTAGCGAGATTCTCATACCTCCATTTCAGCGAGACTACGTATGGAAACAACCCGAAGCCTCGCGGTTCATCGAATCCTTGCTGCTTGGTCTTCCGGTACCCGGGGTCTTTTTTGCCACTCAGTCAGGGACTAACAAATTGCTGGTCATCGATGGCCAGCAACGACTGAAGAGCCTTCAGTTCTTCTATGACGGATTCTTCAATCCAAAGGTCGGCGACAAGAAGCAGAAAGTGTTCGATTTGATCGACGTACAACCACAGTTTGTCGGCCGCACGCACGCGACGTTGGATGAACCGGATCGAATCAGACTTGACAACTCCATCATCCACGCCACGATTGTGAAACAGGAAGCTCCGCCGAATAACGACACGAGCATCTACCACATCTTTGAACGGCTCAACAGCGCGGGTCGGGTGCTGGCGCCGCAAGAAATCCGGTCTGCTCTGTATCACGGCACTTTTGCTGACGCGATCCGCGAACTAAACGACCTTGCAGAGTGGCGGAGCATCTTCGGCAAGCTTCACTCCCGTCTGAAAGACCGCGAGCTCATCTTGCGCTTTTTGGCCTTGTACATGCGTGCGGACAAGTACGAGCGTCCGATGGAAGAGTTCCTGAACAAGTTCATGGCGAAGCATCAGAACGCTGATGACGCGTTCCTCGAGAGAGTCCGCGAAGCGTTTTCGCGGACGGTCCGTGCGTTCTGGCGCGCCCTCGGGCGAGAAGCATTTCGCCCTGGCAAGACGTTGAACGCAGCTGTCTTCGACTCCGCTATGGTTGGGCTTGCAACGCGGCTCGCGACCGACGAGGCTATCTCGGATGCCGAGGTTCGCGACCGATACCGAGGACTGATTGCCGATTCGGAGTATTTCGCGGCTACTTCACGCTCCACGTCGGATGATGCGTTTGTCAAACTGCGTCTGACCAAAGCAATAGCAGCATTCGCGCAATCGTGATCAAGAACCTGACACTCAGGCGCCAGGTCGAGCGCATTGAGCGCCTTGTGCAGCAGTCGAGTCAGGCAACGGCTTCTGATCTCGCACTCCATGCGCATTGGGGTCGATACCTCTGCGTGCTAGTCGCGGGGTTCATGGAGAACGCGATTTTTGAGATTTACTCTGAGTTTGTGTACCGATGCTCACCAGAGCCGGTAGCGCGATACGCGGCTGCTCGACTTGAGCGGATTTCGAATCCGAAGGCGAGTACTTTTGTCGAGACCGCGAGAGCTTTCAAAGATACCTGGGCGATAGAGCTTGATAACTTTTTGGCCGACGACGGGCGCAAAGACGCCGTAGACTCAATCATGTCCAACCGGCACCAGATCGCGCACGGGCAGGACACCGGTATCACCCTTGCGAGGGTGAACTCTTACTTTGTGAAATGTGTTGCAGTCGTCGAATTCATTGAGAAGCAGTGTGCGTAATCGAGCGTCCCAACTCGCGGTTGCAGCGGACTTCGTGCCGCCATCTGCAGGATTTTCCTTCACGGGTTTGCGACCGGCACGAAGCAGCTGGGGAAAGCGTCAAGGCGGAAGGCTGTGTAGCGGAGGTTCACGATGGCGTGGTTGACAGCTCTTTCGAGCGGTGCTCTGGGAGTGGTGATCGGATGGGTGGTGAAAGAGGTCATAGAGTTCCTGAAGCGGAAGGAATCTCATCGCGCTGATCTCCAGAAGCGGTTTTTCGACGTCCAGCTCGAAACAACGCTGAGGGCGATGCAAATGATCAAAACATCGTCCTCGGGTTTGCGTGTGATGCTGGAGCTGGTTCGGAATGACATCGCGGCGGGTGGCAACTTGGTTCAGCCAGACATCATGGTCGGTACGATGAACAACATTCAGGACGAGTTGAAGCGTGTTTCGGAGAATGCAGCCGGCGCTATCGCACTTCTCGGCTTCTTCCAGGGCGAGGAGCTGGCGAAAAGGACAGATCAGACCGGGCAGGCGGCGATGGTTCCGATTACGCAGAAGATAACGAGCGTGTTTGGGAAGATGACGGCACACCGAGCTGCTGTTGAAGGGCTTCCCGAGGCGCAGCAGGAGCTGACGTTTGCGCAGAATGTGAAAGCGGATGCGGCGCTGCAACAGGATGCGGAGGATGCTCGGAAACTGACGGTTGCGCTGGATGCGAAGGCTGACGAACTGACTGCCGAATTGCGAAAACGGTACAAAGGGGTGATCTACGGGTTCGAGGGATAGCTACACCACGGCGGTCGCATCTCAAAGCTTCCGCAATTTGCGGGACATGCTTTCATACTTAGAACAACCACCAGAAACGTCAAGGGTGCGAAATAGCATGAAGGCTGGTGGTACGCTCGTGCGCGTTCGGCGGCAAATACATGGCCGGAAAGGGTCAGGAGGATTCCGATGGTAGACGACGTTGATCGCCTCGTGGAGTTCTTGAAGCAACTCGATCAGTTGATCTCCTTCTTCTTCGAAGTTTTTCTGGAGGTTATTCCGCGGTACCTGCAGCCGAGTTTGCGCAACGTTCGACAGCCATATGAGAATCGTTCGAACGCGCTGAAGGCCGAGTTGGAAAGGCGGTCTCCGGAGCAGATGCAATTCCTGGAGGACCACGGGCTGACAGGTGTCGAGCTGGATGTGAAGCTGGCCGGCTTCGAAGGCGCGTTTAACGAATTTCAAGCCTCTAGAGACGATAAGGAGGGAATGCGCTGGCTGCCATGGCTAAAAAGAGCCTTAGATTGGGCGGAAATCATCCTTGGCAGCCTGGGTGTCTTCCCTCCGCTTGCGGCGCTTGCTGGTGCGCTGAACGAGCTACGGGGGGTGGTGAAGAACGCAATCGAGGCCGCTGAGAGGCCAACGAGTCCTCTGTTGCTGCCCGCGATATTCCCGGAATCTGAACCGACGCACTAGTTGGCGAGTAGCGTTCCGTCGAGGCTTTCAGGCTAGCTGCACCACGGCCAGCACTCGCTCGTGAACCCTCCGCACCTCTTTGTCGTGCTTGGAATCCTGCGATACGCTCGTGTGGCATCTCTTACAGTGGAAGGCGGGAAGGGGTTCGGCCGGGCGGGAGGAGTCGGAGATGGTTTCAGAGCCAGGAGCCAGTAGGGCCACACCTTCGTATTTTGGCCGCTCCGGATTATTCTCTCGCAAGCTCTGCGCTGGTGTGGCTTGGGGGTCAGGTCTAAAGTCTAAAGTGCCGACGACGATCCTCGCTAATGCGATCAGTCAGTTCGGCACTTTAGACTTTAGACCTGACCCTTCAGTTGTCTCCGCCCTACTGCGCCGGCACGTATGTAGGGTCGTTGGTCTGCATGTCGATGACCGAGGCGTAGGAGGTTACGCGGCCCTGGCCGCTGATGACTTTTACGCTGACTCGGGCGTTGTACGTGTTCGACAGTCCCATCGATTTGAGCAGTTGCGGGTATTGGATGTACTGATTCGGGGTGAGTTGGATTTGCGTTGAGGCGGCGACTTTCGAGTCGGAGGGGATTGCGGTGACTTCGACGGTTGCGGCGTTGCCCGTTACTTCTGCGAAGCCGACGTTTGTGCGGTAGCGGTCTGATTCTTCGATCTGCAGGATCTGCAATGGGCGCGTACCGAGGGCGGCGGCGTCGTTGGCGGTTACGGCCGCGATGAACTGGCCGTACGTGCCGTTGCCGGTCTGGTTGTAGGTGCGGGCGGTGGCGACGAGCGGGGTCGGTGCGGTAGTGGCGATGTGGAGGGCGCCGCCGTCGTTGGAGATGCCGAAGACGTTGCGGAGCGTGGCGTCGAGGGTCTGCACCTGGCCGGGGGCGAGCTGAATGTCCTTCGACTGCGGCGCGCTACCGGTTTGCGAATAGAACGTCAGCGTCGCTTTGACGATGTTCGTCGATGGATTGAAGATGCGGACGTCGGTCTGCCAGTTGGCGACGCCGTTGTTCAGATCGGCGACGCCGGGGATGACGTACTTCACGGCAGCGGTCTGGTTGACGGCGACCGGCGAGACGAGAAGGGGATCGTTGGTGAGATTGTCGAGCACCGAGGCATACGCCGTGACCTTGCCGCCCGGCGAAACGACCTTGACCTCGATGCGGCCGTCGGTGACCTGCAGGTTCTTTGTCGCCAGGATGGAGTTGAGCTGGATGTGCTGGCCGCCTTTGAGATCCTGCGTGAACTCGGTGAGTTTCTGTCCGTTCGATCCGAAGACGCTGATCAGTACTGAGGCGGGATCGCCGGAACCCTCGACGATGCCGAGGTTGGTGCGGAAGGCGGAGGACTGGGCGATCTGCTGGAGGCTCAGGATCGTCGATTTCGTCGGATCGCTTCCTCGGCCCACGAACGCCGCGAACGGGATGGCCGGGATGTATTGGCCGAACGTGCCGTTGGCGGTGGTGTTGTACGTGCGGCTGGAGGCGAAGGTGAGGATGTTGGCCAGACCGGCAGGGAGTGCGGTGGCTGTACTGGACGTAGGCGCCGTGGTGAGTGGACGGACTTCGAGGGTTCCGGTGGCGGCGCTGTCGCCGAACCACGATTGCAGGACGTCGTCGAGCGCGATGGTGCGTCCGGGATCGATGTCGACCGTGGTCTGCTTGCCCTGCGTGATGCCTGCGTCACCGTCCGGTACGAACGTGACCTGATACTTCATCGGCTGGGCCGAGGAGTTCGTGACGCGGATGTCGGACTGGAACTTCGAGTTGATGCCGGCGGCGTGCGCGACGGCGGGGATGATGAGCGCGTCCGGCGGCGGGCCGCTCTTCGCGATCGGGGAGACCGGCTGCACGAGGTTGACGGAGACTGTGGTGTTCGACGGCGGTGTCGTGCCGAGCGCGACGCGATTGCCGGCTCCCGAAGCGGAGGCGAACGCGATACTGACCGCGCCACTGCTGGTACCGACGGGCAGACCGTCCGTCTTAGCAGTCACGTTCAGCGTCGTTCCGTCGACGCCCACGGTTCCACTCGACGGCGAGACGGTGAGCCACGGTTGATTCGTCGTGGCGGTGAAGGTGTCGCCGGCGGCCGCGATGATCGCACCCTTGTGCACTGAGTTGCCGGACGTTCCGCCGATGTGGATCTCGTAATGCGTCGTCTGCGGGTTGTCGGCCGGCGTCGAACCGTTCGCGGAGCTGGGATCCGTCACGCTCGACGGCAGAACGCTGACGGTCAGCGGTTGCGAGAAGAGGCTGCGCGCGCCGGTGCAGGTGCCGACTGCGCGAACGCGGTAGTAGTACGGGATCGGAGCGTCCGTACTGTTGATGTGCTTGAACGCCCACTCGCTGGCGTCGGTCGTGATTGAGAGCGGCGCGCTGAAAGCGGCGTCGGTCGATTCCTGCAGGTCGTATTGCGTCGTCGCTTGCGGCCCTGCCGGCGTCCATCGGATCACGTATTCGACGTTGGTCGACGCGGTGCTCTCCGCGCGCGGCAGTGGAACCGATGGCGTTGAACACGGCGGCGGTGGCGGTACCGCCGTAAATGTACTTACCGTGGATTGGAGCGCGGGGCAGTGATCGAAGAGCGCTTCGACGAACCACTTGACACCGCCGGCGGGAACGCTCTGGTTGTCGAGATGGGTGGCAGTCGTCGTACCGATGGTGACGGGCGGCGTGTCGCCGTTGCCGAGCCAGACCTTGTACTGCGTAGCTCCCGGCACGTTGTTCCATTGGAGATCGACCGGCGAGAAGACGACGGGAGCGCCGTCGACCGGGGCGGTGAGGATGGGACGGACGAGCGCGCAATCAGCCGGAGGCGCGAAGGTGAAGTGCGCATGCGCCGACTCCACCGGATCGCATCCATTGAATTGTGCGCGGACGAACCACTCGACCGTGCCGGCTCCGACGGTACGGCGCAGCGTTGTCGCCGTCGTCGTTCCGGCAGGTGACGGTGTTCCGTTGTTGAGGGCGAGCCACAACTCGTAGCCGATGGCGTTCGGCACTCCGGACCAACTGAAATCGACTTCGCTGTTGGTGAGCGTGGCGTCGTTCGATGGCGCCAGCGGTGTGGGCGCGGCGTTGTTGCAGTTCTGCGCGGCGGGAATCGTGAACGTTGCCTGCGCCGACGGAGACGACGCGCATCCGTTGAAGAGCGCTTCGACAAACCAGACGACGGCTCCGCTGCTGAAGATAGCGTGCAGCGTCGTGGCGTTCGCGGTGGTTCCGATCGGTGCCGGCACGGCGCCGTTGACTCCGGCCCAGACGCGGTAGCCGTTGGCGTTGGCCACGGCGCTCCACTGCAGATCGACGATCGATGACGCCAGCGTCGCTCCGGCTGCCGGTGCGATGAGCGACGGAGCGCCGTGATTGCCGCAGGCATCGACGGCTGCGATGCTGAACGTCGAGGTTGCGGACGAGGTTGGGTTGCAGCCTGGGAAGTTCGCATCGACATGCCAGGCGATGCTGGAACCGGAGAGCGCGACTGTCAGCGACGTCGCGCCGTTCGTGGTGCCGACATCCTGCGCCGCACCTCCGTCGATGGCCACCCACACGCGATAGCCGACGGCCTGCGTGACCGCTGTCCAATTGAAGGTCACAGGCGAATTGACGACCGCATTTGGCGATGGCGCGATGAGCTGCGGCGCGTCATGAACGCAATTCGTTGCCGCGGCAACGGTGAAGTCGCGCGGCGCGGAGAAGAGCGTCGGACAGTTGCCGGCGAAGTGCGCTGCGACGTACCAGGTGGATGGACCGCTGGGGAGACTGAGCATCGCCGTCGTCGATTGCGTCGTCGCGGCGATGGCAGGCGCGGCGCCGCCGCTGGCGATCCAGAGATCGTACGAGATCGCATTCGCGGTGGACGACCAGACGAACGTAACCGGGTTGGCGACGTTGGCCGCGCCCGCTGCAGGGGAGACGAGCGACGGCGCGCTGTTGTTGCAGGAAGGCTGGGCCGCGATCGAGACCGAGGTGCTGGCGCTATTGTTGGTGCCGTTCGATTCGGCGGTATCGGCGAGGACGTAGGCGTCATCGCCGGCGCTGTTCGCGGCGGATGCGGTCGCCGTGATGGTGAGCGGCGCGGCGGGGCCGGGCGGCAGCGACGCGGCAGAGCAGACGACGGTGAGGTTCGAAGTGGTGCACGACCAGCCGTTGCCGCTCGCAACCGGCGCGCTCACGCCGAAGAGATTGTTCGTGATCCGCGCATTCAAAGCGGTGTTCGGCCCGTTGTTCGTGACGTTCAGCGTGATCGTCACCGTACCGCCGGCGTTGACCGGATTCGGGCCGGCGATCGCGGTGAGGGCGAGGTCGGCGGCGTCGGTGATGGCGACGGTGGCGCTGCCGGAGGCGGTGCAGGAGCCGCTGGTGACGACGACACTGATTACAGCGTTGCCGCTCGCACCGGCGGTCCAGGTGATCGACGGCGTTCCGTTGCCGTTCGTGATCGTCCCGCCGCTGATCGACCAGTTGTATGTCGCGCCGGTCGCTGCTGGGGGCACCGAGGCGGTGTTGCCGGCGGAGGACGCTGCGACTGAGGAGGGGGCGGTGACGGTCGTCGTCGAGGCGCCGCTCGAGACGGTGACGGTCTTCGAGGCCGAGCCGCTGCAGCCTGCAGCAGTCGTGACGGTGACGCTGTAGGTCGTCGTCGTGCTGGGCGCAACGGTAATCGTCTGTGTGAGCGCGCCGTTCGACCAGTTGTACGACGCGAAGCCAGCGCCGGCGTCGAGGGTAACGTTTCCTGATCCGCAGATCGACGATGGTCCGGTGATGTTCACCACCGGATTGGGATTGACCGTAACGCTCACGGCGGACGACGTTCCGCTGCAACCGCTGGCGTTCGTGACGGTGACGCTGTAGCTGCCGCCAAGGGTCGCGGAGTACGACTGACCGTTGGCGCCGCTGATGGGTGATCCATTGATGAGCCATTGATACGACGACGCGACACCGGTCGAGAGCGTGACGCTGCCGCCGCTGCAGAAGGTAGTCGGGCCACCTGCTGTGACCGTAGGAGCGGGCGTAGCGTTCTGCGTGACGTTGACCGCCGCAGACGTTCCGCTGCAGCCGCTGGCGCTGGTCGCGGTTACGGTGTAGCTGCCGGCAACCGGAGCCGCGTAAGTCTGCGAGGTCGCCCCACCGATCGGTGTGCCGTTGAGCGACCATTGATACGACGTCGCGGCGGAGGAGGTGAGCGTGACGCTGCCGCCTCCGCAGAACGACGCGCTGCCGGACGGAGTGATCGTGGGCGTGAATACGCCGACGCTGATGCTGGCGCTGCCACTGGACGAACAGCTGTTAGCTGTTGCAGTGACGCTGATCGACACCGGAGAGGCCGTTCCGACGGAGAAGGTGATCGACGAAGTGCCCTGGCCGGTTTGCAACGTGCCGTTGGTGACGGACCAGGTGTACGTCGCGCCGCCGACAGGACTTGTGATGTTGGCGGCGGCCGTGCTGTTCGGGCAGACCGATGCGGGCGCGCTGATGCCAGCAGAAGGCGGCACGTTGACGGTTACCGATTGCGGTGCGGATGTGCCGGTGCAGCCCGCGGAGTCGGCAACGGTCACGCTGTAGTTCCCGGTGGCCGTCGCGGAGTAGGTGATTCCGTTTGCGCCGCCGATCGGGGAGCCGTTCAACAGCCACTGGTACGAGGAGAAGGTTCCGCTGCCGCCGCTGGGATTCGCGGTGAGGGTCACGTTGCCGCCGCTGCAGAATGTGGTCGGGCCGCCCGCGGAGATCGTGACGTTGACCGTCGTGTTCGCGGTGACGGAGACGTTGGACGATGTGGCGGAGCAGCCGGTTGCATCGCTCACGGTCACGGAGTAGCTGCCGCTGGTCGTGGCGTTGAATGTCTGCGCGTTGGCGCCGACGAGCGGCGTCCCGAAGTTGCGCCACTGATACGACGCGCCGGGCGAGGAAGTGAGGGTGACGCTGCCACCGGCGCAGAAGGTCGTCGGACCGCTGGGGGTGATCGTCGCCGCAGGAGGCGTGCAGGGATTGACCGTGACCGCGGCGCTGCTGCTGTTGTTGGTGTTGTTCGGATCGGTCTCAGTCGCCGTCACGCTCGCGTTTGCGGTCGCGGTGCCGGTGGCGTTCGCGGTCACGTTGATGGTCTGCACCGCCGTGCCGTTGACCGGCATCGTGCCGATGGTGCAGACGATGGTGGTGGTTCCGCTGCACGATCCCTGCGTCGATGTTGGCGTGCCGCTGAGGGTGACGTTCGCGGGAAGGACGATGGTTGCGGTTGTATTGGTGGAGGGCGCCAGACCGTAGTTCGTCACCTGGGTGAAATAGCTGAAGCCAGCGCCGGTGGTGACTGTGGATGCGGAAGACGTGGCGATGATTCCCACGTCAGCGGTCGTTGGTGTCACCGGATCGATCGTGACGTCGAGTCCCGTTGCGTCGCCGGTGTTGTTTCCGTTGCTTCCGTAGCCGACCGTGAACTCGATCGTGTCGCCCGCGGTGAGCGACTGCGTGACATCGAAGTTCTGCGGAGCGTTGTAGGAGTTGATGGTGGTGCTGAAGAGCGTCTGGGATGTGGAGTTGTTGTGCAGCACCGCGACGTCGGTCGTGGTGGGGGATGACGAATCGAGGCCGACGAAGTATCCGTGAATGCGGAACGAACCGGTGGCGGGGGCGGTCCAGCGGAAGACGCTGTTTTCGCCGAGGTTGCCCGGATGGAGCTCGATCTTCATCGATGGCGTGAAGCTTGTGGACTGCTGGAGCGTGCTCGAGGTGGAGTTGCGCCCGAGGTCAGGAAGACTACCGGCCGACCAGGAATCGAATCCACTACTCGACGCATGCGACGTATACAGACTGAACGCCGCTCCTCGGCTTGCCTCATACCCATAGGTCCAGCGCGCCGAGGGATTCGTGCTGACGAAGAAGTCGCGCGCGGCGTCGTCGTTGTCGATGTAGGTGAAGGCGTTCGTGAGCGTGGTGCTGCCGACGTTGTTGGTTACGACGACGTTGACGACGCCGGCGACGTGAGCCGGTGCGGCGACCGTCAACTGACCGGCGGAGCTGACGATGATCGTTCCGCTGACGCCGCCGAAACTGACGGAGGTAACGGTATTGAGGTTCGTGCCCTCGAAGATGACGCCGCCCGAGCCGGCAGTCGATGCGCTGCTTGGCCGCATGGCGGTGATCACAGGGGAGAGGTCGTAGGTGAAGCCGTTGGAGACAGTCGTCGGCTGGCCGTCGCCGTTCGTGATGACGACGTCGACCACGCCCGACGCGTGTGCCGGCGTGGTGCAGGTAATCGTCGTTGCACTCGCGACATTGACGGCGGTTGCGGCGACGCCGCCGAACGTGACGCCAAGCGATCCGCCGCTGACGAAACCGCTACCGGTTATGGTGACTGATGTACCGCCGGAGCCGGGACCCTGGTTCGGCGAGAGCGTAGCCGTGACCGTCGGACCGCTTGCGGTGAGAGTGACGGCGGTGGCGGCGTAGCTGTCGGCGAAGGAGCGCACAGGAGCGCTGCCGTAGGTCAGCGTCTTCGGTGAGAAGGTCGAGGTGCTCCCCGACGGATAGGTGATGATCTGGTACTGCTGGCCGCCTTGCGGCACGAAGCTGTTGACCGGCTCGGCGACGAGCGCGCCGGTGAGCGCGACCGGACTTGCGAACGAGAGGTGGCCGTAGGTGGTGGCGCTGCTGATGCCGAAGTCGTAGATGGGCGACCCGCCGGAACTGAAAGAGTTGAAGGAGATAAGGCCGCTCTGTGGCTGCAGCGTTCCACTGTTGGAGAATCCGATGTTCTGGATGGTGGTCGTTCCGGTTGCGGTGGTCTTGCGGAACGTTCCGGCGTTGTTGAATGCCTGGCCGGGCGAGCAGCAGGACTGGTAGATCAACTGGTCGTTCGTGACGATGAACAAGCCGCCGCTCTGATTGTTGATGAGGCCGGAGTTGACGACGGAGATGTTGCTGGTGCCGCTCCAGTTCACCGTACCGCTGTTGTTGAGCGTGCCGGCATCGATGTTGCGCGTGCCGGCGCCGGTGATGTTCATCGTTCCACCGCTGCCGATCGTGAGAGCACCTGCGCCCGTCAGCGTGGCGTCGGCACTCCAGTCGACGACGCCGGATGCCGAGGTGCTGACCGAGCCGGCGATATTCAGCGTGCCGCCGGTCATGGTCAGGTGGTCGGTGGTCACGCCGGTGGCATTGACCAGCAATTGTCCGCCGCTGACTTGGAAGTTGCCGCTGCCGGTGAGCGTGGCTCCCGTGCCCAGCGTGTAAGTGCTGTTGTTGAAGAGGACCGTGGTGCCCGACGCGGCGTTGAAAACGCCTGTGCTCGTGCCGCCCGAGGCGGGGTTGAACGTGCCGCTTTGGATATCGACTGTGCCGCTGTTGGTGAAAGGGTTGTTCTGGATCGTGGTCGTGCCGGTGGCGACCGACTTCCGGAACGTTCCGATGTTGTTGAAGGCTTGACCGGGCGAGCAGCAGCTCTGATAGATCAACTGATCGTTCTTGACGCTGAACAATCCGCTGGCCTGGTTGTTGATGATTCCGGAGTCGACGACGGAGATGTTGCTGGTGCCGCTCCAGTTCACCGTACCGCTGTTGTTGAGCGTGCCGGCATCGATGTAGCGGGTGCCGGTGCCGGTGATGTTCATCGTTCCGCCGCTGCCGATCGTGAGTGCGCCGGTACCGGTGAGCGTGGAATCGGCGCTCCAGTCGACGACGCCGGATGCCGAGGTGCCGACGGCGCCGGCGATGTTCAGCGTACCGCCAGTCATCGTCATGTGATCGACCGTCACGCCCGTCGCGTTGACGAGCAAGGTTCCGCCGCTGATCTGGAAGTTGCCGCTGCCGGTGAGCGTGGCTCCCGTGCCCAGCGTGTAGGTGCTGTTGTTGAAGAGGACCGTGGCGCCCGACGCGGCGTTGAAAACGCCTGTGCTCGTGCCGCCCGAAGCCGGGTTGAACGTACCGCTTTGGATGTCGACCGTGCCGGTGCTGGTGTTGGTGAAGCCGTTGTGCTGGATCGTCGTCGTTCCGGTGGTGACCGATTTGCGGAACGTCCCGGCATTGTTGAAGGCCAGCCCGGGAGAGCAGCAGGATTGATAAATCAGTTGATCGTTCTTGACGTTGAACAGACCGCTGCTCTGATTGTTGATGACGCCGGAATCGACGACGGAGAGGTTGTTGGTGCCGCTCCAGTTCACCGTACCGCTGTTGTTGAGCGTGCCGCCATCGATGTAGCGCGTGCCGGCGCCGGTGATGTTGAGCGTGCCGCCGGTGCCGATGGTCAGTGCGCCTGCGCCATTGAGAATGGCGTCGGCGCTCCAGTCAATGACACCCGTTGCCGAGGTGCTGATCGAGCCGGGCACGTTGAGCGTGCCGCCGTTCAGCGTTAGATGATCGACCGTCACTCCCGCGGCGCTCACGGTCAACTGTCCGCCGCTCACCTGGAAGTTGCCGCTGCCGGTGAGCGTGGCGCCCACACCGAGCGTGTAAGTGTTGTTGTTGAAGAGGAAGGTTCCGCTCGACGTCGTGTGGAAGATGCCGGTGCTCGTACCGCTGGACGTGGGGTTGAACGTTCCGCTCTGGATATCGACGGTGCCGGTGTTGTTGAAGGCGTTGTTTTGAATCGTGGTCGTACCGGTGGCAACCGTCTTGCGGAAGGTCCCAACGTTGTTGAATGCCTGTCCCGGTGAGCAGCAGGACTGGTAGATGATCTGATTGTTCGTGACGCTGAACAGTCCGGTACCGAGGTTGTTGATGACGCCGGAGTCGACGACGGAGAGGTTGTTGGTGCCGCTCCAGTTGACCGTACCGTTGTTGTTGAGCGTTCCACCGTCGATGTAGCGCGTGCCCGTGCCGCTGAAGTTGAGGGTGCCGCCGCTGCTGATCGTGAGCGCGCCAGCGCCGCTCAACGTGGCGTCGCCGCTCCAGTCGACGACGCCGGTGGCGGAGGTGGTGACGGAGCCGGTCGCCGTGATGTTCAGATTGCCGCCGGTCATCGTGATGTGATCGACGCTGATTCCGGATGCAGAGACATTGAGCTGGCCGGCGGACACCTGGAAGTTGCCGCTGCCGGTGAGCGTGGCACCAGTCGCCAAGTTGTAGGTGCTGTTGTTGAAGAGGAACGTGCCGGTGGAGGTGGCGTTGAACACGCCTGTGCTCGTCCCTCCCGATATGGGATTGAACGTGCCGCTCTGGATGTCGACGGTGCCGCTGTTGTTGAAGCCGTTGTTGTTGTTGACGGACGTCGTTCCCGTTGCCACCGTCTTTCGGAACGTACCGGCGTTGTTGAAGGGCTGACCGGCTCCGCAGCAGTGCTGGTAGATCAGCTGATCGTTCTGAACGCTGAACAGACCGGTGCCGAGGTTGTTGATGACACCGGAGTTGTAGACCGAGAGATTGTTCCCGCCGCTCCAGGTGACGGTGCCGCTGTTGTTGATCGTGCCGCCGTTGAGGAATCGGGTGCCGAAGCCGTTGATGTTCATCGAAGCGCCACTGGCTATGGCGACGGTCGAATCGATTTCACTGTCCGCGTTCCAGGTCAGGGTGCCGTTGACGGTCAGCGCAGCACCGAGCAGCCTTCCTCCGGAGAGAGTGAGCGCGCCACTCGCGGTGATCGTGCTGGCGTTCGTGAAGGTGATGTCTTGCGAGGTCGTGTCGGCGAGCGTCTGCGTACCGGTGGCGCCGCCGCCGATCGTCAGACTGTTGCATGCGGGGGTGACGTCGAGCGTGACGGTGTACGTTCCGTTGGCGTCGATGACGACGTCATTCGCAGCCGTCGGAACCGTTCCGGTGGACCAGTTCGAGCTGGTGCTCCAGTTGCCGCCGCTGCTGTTGATCCAATGCGCGGCCGTGACGCCGGTGAATGACGAGCCGCTCGTTGCTGTGCCGCCGCCGGCGATGACGGAGATCGTGCCGGTCGTCGCCCCCGCGGGAACCGTGGCGGTGATCTGCGAGGTGCTGTCGCCCACGAACGTGGCCGCGACGCCGTTGAACTTCACGCTGCTGACGCCGATGAAGTTCGCGCCGCTGATGACGACGCTCGCTCCGGAGCTGGCCGAGCTGGGGGTGAAGCCGCTGATCGATGGGGCGGAGGGCGCGACGTAGCACTTCCCAAACGTCCCCGCGCCTTCGATGTTCTGCACCTCGGTCTGCGAAAGGGCGCGGTTGTAGATCGTCACCTCGTCGACGCGGCCCGGGAAGAAATACTGCGTCGCTAAGTTCTCGATCTCCGCGCCGATGAGCAGCGGGTTGGCGTCATACCCGATGGCCGTCGACGTCGTGGCGGTGCCGACGATCGCACCATTGACGTAGAGCGTTTCCGCTTGACCCGCGGCGTCGTACGTGTACGCGACGTGGTACCAGGTGCCAAGCGTGGGGGTCCAGGTGTAATCGACGATCGTTCCGGGACCGCTCGTGTTGCCGACGACGCCGTGCAGCGCGCCGCCTTGATACCAGAGGAGGTACGAGTCGTTGGCGCCGCTGCCTACGGTCTTGCTGACGATGACGCCTGTCGATGGGATCGACGAAAACAGCACCCACGCCTCCAGCGTGAGGCTGGATGGGCGGAGGGTGCTGTTGTCGGGCGCCGAGACGTACGCCGTCGAGCCGTTGAGATTGAACGCCTGGCTGACTTCGCCGGTCGTGTAGGTGGCGCCGGTCGCGGTCGCGAAGTTGGGGCCGACGGAATCGACGCCGTTGTTCTCTGCGCGGTACCAGGCCACAGCGCCGCTGGGAACGGCCGTGCAAGCCGTCGGCGTGACGGTGCTCGTCCCGCTGCCGGTATTGTCGGCGGTATTGGGATCGGGCTGCGTACCGGTGACGCTGGCGGAAAGCGTCAGCGTACCGGGGATGGTCGGCGTGACGACGATGGTGACGGGGTAGAGCGTGGTTGCTGGAATCGAGGCCCAACTGCAGGTCACCGTGCTTCCGGAATGCGTACAGGTCCCGCCGTTGGATGCCGAGGAGGAAACGTAGGTGGAGTTGGACGGGAGCGTGTTCGTAAGGACGACGTTCGTGCCCTGGGACGAGCTCTGGTTGTACGCATACCCGGTGAATGTGACATTGCCCGCGCCGAACGTGATCGGGTTGGGTGAGCCGGTGATGCTGTAGACCGCCAGATCGATCTGCGAGTTGACCGTAACCGACTTGTTGGCGCTGTTGTTGGGAGGATTCGAATCGGTTTCGGTCCCGGCTACGCTCGCCACGATGGTCAGCGGACCGCCGGCAGTAGGCGTGACGACGATGGTCACGGTGTAGATGGTCGTTGCCGGAATCGAAGTCCAGTTGCAGGTGACCGTGCCGCTCGACTGGGAGCAACTTCCGCTGTTCGAGGCCGTGGCGGAGACGAACGTGGAATTCGAAGGCAGGATGCTCGTCAGCGACGTGCCCGTTCCTTGTGAGTTGCTGGCGTTGTAGACCAGGACGCTGTAGGTGACGTTGCCGGTGTTTAGGGTGATGGGGTCGGGCGTACCGCTGATCGAGTAGATCTGAAGATCGATCTGCGCGTTGACGGTGACCGAATGGCTGGCGCTGTTGTCGGCGGTGTTCGGATCGCTCTCCGTTCCCGCAACGTTGGCGGCCAGTGTCATCGCCCCGCCGGAGGTAGGCGTGACGACGATGGTTGCCGAGTAGAAGCCGCTTGTCGGGATCGATGTCCAGTTACAGGTGACCGTGCCGCCCGTGTGTGTGCAGGTTCCGCTGTTCGTGGCAGAGGCGGAGACGAAGGTGGAGTTCGTGGGCAGCGTGTTCGTCAGGACGGTGTTCGTTCCCTGCGACGTGCTGGGGTTGTAGATCGAGACCGTGTAGGTGACGTTGCCGGTGTTGAGCGTGATTGGATCGGGTGTGGCGCTGATGCTGTAGACGCGAAGATCGATCTGCGCATTGACCGTGAGCGACTTGCTGCCGCTGTTGTTGGCGGTATTGGAATCGGGCTCCGTGCCGGCTACGCTCGAGGTGAGCGTCAGCGCGCCGCCGGATGTTGGGGTGACGACGATGGTCGCAGAGTAGAAGCCGCCCGACGGGATCGAGGTCCAGTTGCACGTGACCGTGCCGGCCGATTGGCTGCAAGTCCCGCTGTTGTTGGCCGAGGCGGAGACGAATGTGGAATTCGAAGGGAGTGTGTTCGTCAGGACGGTGTTCGTTCCCGGCGACGTGCTGGGGTTATAGACCGAGACGGTGTAGGTGACGTTGCCGGTGTTGAGGGTGATGGGATCGGGCGTACCGCTGATCGAGTAGAGCTGGAGATCGATCTGCGAGTTGACGGTGACCGAGTGGCTGCTGCTGTTGTCGGCCGTGTTCGGATCGCTCTCCGTTCCCGCGACGCTGGACGACAACGTCAACGATCCGCCCGACGTAGGCGTGACGACGATGGTCACCGTGTAGAAGCCGGACGCCGGGATCGAGGTCCAATTACAGGTAACGGTGCCGGAGTGGGTGCAGGTTCCGCTGTTCGTAGCCGAAGCGGAGACGAATGTGGAGTTCGCCGGCAATGTGTTCGTCAGGACGGTGTTCGTTCCCTGCGACGTGCTGGGGTTGTAGATCGAAACGGTGTAGGTGACGTTGCCGTTGTTCAGGGTGATCGGGTCGGGCGTCGCGCTCATGCTGTAGACGCGGAGATCGATCTGCGAATTGACCGTGAGCGACTTGCTGGCGCTGTTGTTGGCGGTGTTGGAATCGGCTTCTGCGCCGGAGACGCTCGAGGTGAGCGTCAGTGCGCCCCCCGCGGTGGGGGTGACGACGATCGTCACTGTGTAGACGGTCGATGCCGGAATCGAAGTCCAGTTGCAGGTGACGGTACCGGAGTAGGTGCAGGTTCCGCCGTTCGTGGCCGAGGCAGAAACGAATGTGGAGTTCGCAGGGAGCGTGTTGGTCAGAACGGTGTTCGTTCCTTGCGACAGGCTGGGGTTATAGACCTGGACGGTATAGGTGACGTTGCCGGTGTTGAGGGTGATCGGATCGGGCGTACCGCTGATCGAGTAAACCTGGAGATCGATCTTCGAGTTGACCGTGACGGTCTTGTTGCCGCTGTTGTTGGCGGTAATCGGATCGGTCTCCGCTCCCGAAACGGCGGCCGAGAGCGACAAGGAGCCGCCGGCGGTGGGGGTAACGACGATCGTGGCACTGAAGGCTGTGAAGCCTCCGATCGTGGACCAGTTACAGGTGACCGTGCCGCTTGAGTGGGAGCAACTTCCGCTGTTCGTAGCCGTGGCGGAGACGAACGTGGAATTCGTGGGGAGCGTCGCGGTCAGCACCGTGCTGGTACCCGCTGTACTGCCGGAGTTGTAGACCTGGACGGTGTAGGTAACGTTTCCTGTGCCGAGCGTGATCGGATCGGGCGAGGCGCTGATGCTGTTGATGCTCAGATCGACGCCGGCGCCCGAGCTCCCCACGGTCACCCCTTTGCTCGCGCTGTTGTTCGTGGAGTTGGAGTCGGTCTGCGCGCCGGCAACGCTCGCGGACAGCGTGATGACGCCGTTTGCCGTGGGTGTGACGGTAATGAACGCGTAATAGGTCTGTCCCGCCGGGATCGAAGCCCAATTGCAGGTCACCGTTCCTGCCGATTGGCTGCACGTTCCGCTGCCGACGGGCGTCGTCGCCGAGACGAAGGTCGTGCCGGCGGGCAAGGTGCTCGTCAATACGACGTTCGTCGCCTGCGATCCGCTGTTGTTGGTCGCGTAGACGGTGTAGAGAACGTTGCCCGATCCGAGTGTGATCGGGTCGGGGGAACCGGTGATGTTCGAGACGCTCAGGTCGATGTCGGAGTTGACCGTGCTCGCCTTCGTGCCCGTGTTGTTCGACGTGTCGGGATCGGATTGCGCCGCCGAAACGGTCGAGGTTAGGCTCAGCGATCCCGCCGCCGTGGGCGTTACGGTGATGTAGGCGTAGTAGGTCGATCCCGATCCGATCGTGGCCCAGTTACAGGTGACGGTGCCGGCTGACTGCGAGCATGTTCCGCTGCCGACGGGCGTAGTCGCCGATACGAACGTGGAGTTGCTCGGGAGCGTGCTCGTGAGCACCACATTGGTTGCCTGGGACGTGCTCGTATTGGCGTATTGCACCAGGAACTGCACGTCCCCTGTGCCGACCGTCATCGGATCGGGAGACACCGTCATGCTGGTGATGCCGAGGTCGATCTGGGAGTTGACGGTGACCGCTTTACTGCTGCTGTTGTTGGTTGTGTTCGAATCGCTCTGCGTCGCGGAGATGGTCGACGAAAGCGTCAGCACGCCGCCGGCCGTCGGCGTCACGGTGATGTATGCGTAGTAGGTCCCCCCCGTCGGTATCGTCGCCCAGTTACAGGTGACCGTGCCGGCGGACTGCGAGCAGGTTCCGCTCCCCACAGGCGTCGTCGCGGAGACGAACGTGGAGTTGACCGGGATGGTGCTCGTCAGCACGGCGTTCGTTGCCTGCGACGTGCTGTAGTTCGTGTACTGCACGAGGAACTGGACGTCGCCGGTGCCGAGCGTCATCGGATCGGGGGACACGGTCATGCTGGAGATGCCGAGGTCGATCTGGGAGTTGACGACGCTCGCTTTGCTGGCGGTGTTGTTGGACGTGTTCGAGTCCGACTGCGCCGCGGAGACCGTCGAGGTGAGACTCAAAGAGCCTCCTGCGGTCGGAGTCACGGTGATGTACGCGTAGTAAGTCGCTCCCGCCCCGATCGTGGCCCAGTTGCAGGTGACGGTTCCGGCCGACTGCGAGCAGTTGCCGCTGCCGACCGGCGTCGTCGCCGATACGAACGTGGAGTTTGTAGGAAGGGTGCTCGAGAGGACGACGTTCGTCGCCTGCGATGTGCTGTTGTTCGTGTACTGAACGAGGAACTGCACGTTGCCCGTGCCCAGCGTCATCGGATCGGGAGACACCGTCATGCTGGTGATGCCGAGGTCGATCTGGGAGTTGACGGTGACGGACTTGCTGCCGCTGTTGTTCGATGTGTCCGAATCGCTCTGCGTTGCAGCGACGGTCGACGAGAGCGTCAACACGCCGCCGGCCGTCGGCGTCACGGTGATGTATGCGTAATACGTGTTTCCCGCGGATATCGAGGCCCAGTTACAGGTGACCGTGCCGGCGGACTGCGAGCAGGTGCCGCCGCCGACCGGCGTCGTCGCCGACACGAACGTGGAGCTGGCCGGGATCGTGCTGGTCAGCACGGCATTCGTTGCCTGCGACGTGCTGTAGTTCGTGTACTGCACGAGGAACTGGACGTCGCCGGTGCCGACCGTCATCGGATCGGGCGACACGGTCATGCTGGAGATGCCGAGGTCGATCTGGGAGTTGACGATGACCGCTTTGCTGGCGCTGTTGTTGATCGTGTTCGGATCGCTCTCCGTTCCCGTGACGCTCGATGAGAGTGTCGCCGCGCCGCCCGCGGTTGGGGTGACGACGATGGTCGCGGAGTAGACGTTGCCCGCCGCAATCGAGGGCCAGTTACAGGTGACCGTACCGCTGGACTGGGAGCAGGTGCCTGAATTCGACGCGGTGGAAGAGACGTACGTCGAGCTGGCCGGTAGCCCGCTCGTCAGGACGACGTTGGTTCCGGCCGAGGAGCTGGAGTTGTAGACCTGGACGGTATAGGTAACGTTTCCTGCGCCGAGAGTGATCGGATCAGGGGAGCCGGTGATGCTGTAGATGCTCAGATCTACGCTCGCAGCGAGTGCGGCGCCCGGCAATACCGCGATGAGCACGGCGGCAGTAGCAATGGCGCGCAGCAACGTCTTGGACATGCCTTCTCCCCACTACGTGGTCTGATCATCCGGGCAGCGTCTGCCCGGACTAGCGGAATTGGTATTGGACCTCCAGCACGTCCGCACCTGGTCACGCTGTGCCGCCGTGCTGCCTTGCTGAGTGAAGCCGGGAATTGTACGCGCTACCTCAAATAACGTCTACATCTCGACGAACGGGGATACCTGAACATAGGGCCTGGCCGTTCGTTTGGTCGTGATCACGCTCACACCCTTCCTACGGCGCTGGTGCGAAAGCGGATTGACGGGACGCAGAGATCCAATCCGGCCTTAGACTGCGCTCGTACGTATCGGTCAGATGGAGTCGCGCTTCCTCAGGTTCGTGGCCGCCTCGGCGGTCTTCATGACGGTTCTGCTTCTCGTGGACCGGGACGGATTGCTGCAGCAACTCGCCCTCGGAGCTGCCACGGCGCTCTTCCTCTGGTATTTCGCACGCAACTCCGAGGTGGCGCCGCGTCAGATCATCTGCTGCATCATCGTCGCTACCGCTGGAGAAGTCGTTCTCTCCCTCGGGTGGGGTCTCTACTCCTACCGCCACGCCGTCATCCCGTTCTACGTTCCTCCCGGACATGGTCTCTTCTACACGCTGGCGGCGGAAACGGCGCGGCAGCACGCGGTCCGGCTTCGCGCCGCCGGCATCACGCGTCTCGTCCTCATCATCGGAACGATCAACGCCGTGCTGAGCCTCGCGTTCCGTCACGACACGTGGGGCGCGCTCTGGTGGATGGGGGCGGTGGCACTGATCTCCGTCTCGCGCAACCGGCTGCTGCTCTCCGCATGCTTCGTCTACACGATGATCCTGGAGTGGGTGGGAACGGCGATCGGCAACTGGCAGTGGGCGCCCGAGGTGCCGTTTCTGCGATTGCACTCAGCGAATCCGCCGGCAGGGGTGGGAATCCTGTACATCCTCCTCGACCTGATCGTCGTCGGGATCACGACGGGACTGATGTCGCGCAAGCCCGCGGCGGAGCTCGAGGAGGAAGAGATGTTAAGCGCGGCCTGAACGTTCTCTCCTAACTGGCCCGCATTTGTCGCGGTAGTTGGCGATCGGCGGCAGCGCGTTGCTGAAAACTGAGACAAGCGCCGATACCTGCCGAGAATGGCCATTGGGATGGCGCGATTTTGTCATCCTTGTTGCCATCCTGAACCGCCGAAGCCGTTGACGGTACGCGCAAAACGTGCGGTGTCATCCTGAGCCGCCGAAGCCGCCGCAAGATTCGCTGCACCCGCAACCGTCAGACATCGGCGGCGAAGGACGGTCGAAGGATCTCAAAATGCGGAGATCTCATTCGAGCGTTCTTGATCTGGTTCGCTCGCGCTGGACGAACACGATCTGCGAAGTTTGAGATCCTTCGACGTCCTCCGCCGCCGAGCACACGCTGCGCAAACATCGCGATTCGCGCGGGCGGCTCCGGCAGTCTCAGGATGACACCAACTCGATTGGCTATCACTCGGGAGGACGCTCAACGCTAACCTGCATCTCTTACTCGTTGTGGGGGATAGGCGGCAGCGCGCTGCTGAAAGGTGTGAGAAATGCGGACTTGAGAAAATTCTCTCCGACCTAAAGAAAGTTCTCTCCGACCCAGAGAAAGTTCTCTCCCACGCAGAGAAAGTTCTCTCCCACGCAGAGAAAGTTCTTTCCGACCTAGAGAAAGTTCTTTCCCACGGAGAGAATATTCTTTCCCGCGCAGAGAAAATTCTTTCCCACGGAGAGAAAGTTTCAGTCCACGGAGAGAAAGTTTCAGTCCACGGAGAGAAAGTTTCACTCCACGGAGAGAAAGTTTCACTCCACGGAGAGAAAGTTTCACTCCACGGAGAGAAAGTTTCACTCCACGGAGAGAAAGTTTCACTCCGCGAAGAGAAGGTTTCACTCCGCGGAGAGAATGTTTTACTCCGCGGAGAGAAAGTTTCACTCCGCGGAGAGAAGGTTTTACTCAGCGGAGAGAATGTTTCACTCCGCGAAGAGAAGGTTTCACACCGCGGAGAGAAGGTTTCACTCCACGGAGAGAACATTTCACTCGGCGTAGCGAAAGTTACACTCCGGCTAGAGAAGGTTTCACTCCGGCTTGCTCTGCCTGGACAGCAATTTCATTGCGCTCGGACAGCGTCGGCGATACCGTTCGCGCCCATGAAACGTGCACTCCTCGCCCTCCTCTCGCTTGCCGTTGCCGTCAGCGCCTTTGCCGCGTGGAGTGTCGTCCGGCACATTTCGATCGGTGGAACCGGCGGATGGGATTACACCGCCATCGATTCCGTAGCACGGCGAGCCTACGTCTCGCACGGAAACAGCGTGGAAGTCGTCGACGTCGACGCCGGCAAGGTCGTCGGGCTCATTCCCGACACTCCCGGCGTGCACGGCATCGCCATCGATCATGACGGCGGACGTGGCTTCATCTCCGACGGCCGCGTCGGCATGATGACGATCTTCAATCTGAAGACGCTGAACCGGATCACCGATGTGAAGACGACCGGCGACAACCCGGACGCGATCATGTTCGACCCCGCGTCGCAGCACGTATTCACCTTCAACGGCCGCGGCAAGAACGCCACGGTCTTCAACACCCACGGCAAAGTGATCTCCACCATCGACCTCGGCGGGAAGCCGGAGTTCGGCGTCAGCGACGCGCAGGGCCACGTCTTCGTCAACATCGAAGACACGAGCGAGCTGGCCATGATCGACGCGAAGAAGAACGTCGTCGCCAAGCGCTGGAAGCTGACGCCGTGCGAATCCCCGAGCGGTTTGGCGATCGACCGCAAGCATCACCGTCTCTTCACCGTTTGCGAGAACGAGATCATGGCGGTCGTCGACGCGACGAACGGCAAGGTCGTGACGACGGTGCCGACAGGGAAGGGGACCGATGCCGCAGCGTTCGATGATGCGCGCCAGCTCGCGTTCGCCTCGAACGGCCAGAGCGGGACGCTGACCGTCATCCACGAGTCAGCGCCCGACAAGTACGACGTCGTCGACAACGTAGCCACGCAGCGCAGCGCCCGGACGATGGCGCTCGACACGAAGACGCATCACATCTTCCTTCCCGCCGCGCAGTTCGGCGAAGCTCCTCCGAAGACGGAAAAGAATCCGCGTCCACGGCCGCCGATGGTGCCTGGCTCGTTCGAGTTGCTCGAAGTCGCGCCGTAAGGCTTATCCGCAGATCACGCAGATGGGCGCAGATGTTTTTTTTCATCTGCGCTTCATCTGCGCCATCTGCGGATCAATAATACGCGGCGCATGAAACGAACCGCCGCTCTGCTTCTCACCTTTCTTCTCGCCGCCGCCGCATCCGCACAGCAAACGCTCATCCGCACCCAGAAACCTCCGCTGCACGGCTCGCACTGGATGGCCGTCACCGGCAAACCGCTCGCGGCCACTGCCGGCTCGATGATCTTTCAGAAAGGCGGCAACGCTGTCGACGCCGCTGCGGCGATGATCGCCGCGACCTGCACGATGTGGGACACGCTTTCGTGGGGCGGCGAGACGCAAGTCCTCATCTACGATCCGCACGCGAAGAAAGTCATCGGTATCAACGCCCTCGGCGTCGCTCCCACCGGCGCGACCCCCGAGTTCTACAAGAGCAAAGGATTCGCGCATCCGCCCGATGAAGGCGTCCTTGCCGCCGTCACGCCAGGCACACCCGGCGGTCTCATGACGATGGTGGCCGAGTACGGCCGCCTGTCGCTGAAGGACGTTCTCGCCCCCGCCATCGAGATGGCGGACGGCTACGCCCTCGAGGCGCAGTCGGCCAATACGATCGATCGCAACAAAGACAAGCTGAAGGCCTGGCCGTACTCGAAGAAAGTCTTTCTCATCCACGAGAACGATCCGAAGCATCCCGGTCCGGTGGCAGGGGAGATCTTCCGTCAGCCCGATCTTGCCGCCACTCTGCGCAAACTCGTCGATACCGAACAACTCGCACTGAAGAAGGGAAAGTCGCGCAAGGACGCGATCTACGCCGCCTACGACCGCTTCTACAAAGGCGACATCGCGAAGGAGATCGTTCGCGGCACGCGCGAGCAGGGCGGTCTCTTCACCGAAGAGGATCTGGCCGGTTGGAAGGTCCACATCGAAGAGCCGGTGATGACCAACTATCGCGGCATCGACGTCTACAAACTGAACGTCTGGACGCAGGGTCCGGCCATGCTGCAGGCGCTCAACATCCTCGAGAACTTCGACCTCAAGTCGATGGGCTTCAACTCGCCGCACTACATCAACACCGTCTATCAGGCGATGAGCCTGGCCTGGGCTGACCGCGACTTCTACTACGGCGACACGTATGCGCCGCCCGAGGAGCCGGTGCTCGGGCTGCTGTCGAAGGACTACGCGAAAGACCGCGCGAAGTTGATCAACCCCGAGCACAACGATCCGAAGATCAAGCCGGGCGATCCGTATCCGTATCAGCGCACGACGAATCCGTTCCCCGATCTGCTGCGCAACTGGGATGCTCCGAAAGCACCTGTGGCGAAGCCGGCGGGGACACCGGAGTCCGGCTCGCTGCGCCGCAACGAGTTTCTGCACGCCACTCCCTCACTCTCGAACGATTACCTCTTCGCCTTTTACGCCGGCACCACCTCGGTCGAAGCAGCAGACGCGGAAGGATGGGCAGTATCGGTTACACCGAGCGGCGGCTGGCTCCCTGCTGTCATCGCCGGCAACACCGGCGTCGGTCTCAGCGAGCGGATGCAGAGCTTCGTGCTCGATCCGTCCGAGGGGCCGTACAACGTCGTCGCGCCGGGGAAGCATCCGCGCGTCACCCTTACTCCGACGCTGGCGCTCAAAGATAGCGCTCCATGGCTCGTCTTCTCCGTTCAGGGCGGCGACAGTCAGGATCAGAATCTGCTCCAGTTCTTCCTCGACGTCGTCGAGTTCGGGATGACGGTGCAGGAAGCGACCGAGGCGCCGAACGTCAATAGTTTCCAGATGCATAGCTCGTTCGGAGCGCACGACATCAAGCCAGGCAATATACTGCTCAATTCGGCCGAGCCGCCGTGGGTGCGCGGAGAGCTGCGCCGCATGGGCTACACGATGACGTTCGAGGACCGCACGTCCGGTCCGATCAACGCCATCATGATCGACCGCGCGCACGGCACGTTCTGGGGCGGTTCGAGCAACCACGGCGAGGATTACGGCATCGGCTGGTAACAATTTCGCAAGTCGCCAGTGGTAGATTTCGCCGCGGAGGAATCATCGATGAAGCTCGCTCGCCCCATCGTCGTCGCTCTCACCGTCTCACTCTTCCTCGCTGCATGCGCGGCGATGCAGCAACAGAAGGCGCAGGCAGCGCGCGCCGATACCGGCGAGTTTCACAACCTCCAGCTCTTCCCGCAGAACATCACGCATGATGAGCTGATCGCGAACATGCGCGGATTTGCCAAGGCCCTCGGCACACGCTGCGATCATTGCCACGCCGCGAATCCTCCCGGTTCCAAAGAACAATTCGACTTCGCCTCGGACGCCAAGCCCGAGAAGACCGCCGCCCGCGCGATGCTACGCATGGTCCACTCGGCGAACAACGACTACCTCGCCAAGGTGAACCCGCACGGTCAGATGGTCACCTGCAATACCTGCCATCGCGGACACACGGTGCCGGATGTCAACGCGCCAGCGGAAAGCGCACCGCCTCCGCCGCCTGCGTAGCGAAGTGCGTTGTTCCGCGGTTGACGTGACTGCTGACTGATTGTTAGCCTGAATGAATGAAACGACATCTCTTCTATACCCTGCTTGCTATATTCGCCGGAACGTCGGTAATCACGCTCGCGGGTGTCGTCGGACTACTCCCGATCGAACCCTTGCTGCTGAAGACTCTCTCAGGCGCGTTACTTGTCGAAACCGCGGCGGCAATCGTTGGTCTCTTCAAGGCCACCAACTTTTTTGAATCTGATCACCTACCGTCGGTGGAGCCTACGAAACGCACGGGTGACTCGCTTCAAGATGCACTCGACGCTGCTTTGAGTGAGATCAAGGTTCTGAAAGAGAGAAACGACGAACTCCGCGCCAATCTCGACAGGCGAACGGATTTGGAGAAGAGGGTTTGGGTCGCGCTAAATGCCGCCGACCAGGTTACGCTCCAGACTGTCTACTCACTGGTCGACGCCGAGACAGCTGTTGAACGTCAAGCCGTGCAAACAATAGTTGGTCACTTTCTGGAAGCGGGACGACTGCGAAAATCCCTAAACTCCGGGCATTACTGCGCGGTACCATTTCAGCTGAGTTCCACCACGAAGGTTCTCGGAAACAGCGGGTGATTCACACCACCCGGGCCGCCGGCAGGGGGTAGACGGCTCGCTCCAAAACATGGCCCGGTACGAAGCGACGGTTCGTTGGACCTTTTCATATCATGGAGCACCACTCTCCAGTGGAGATGAGAAAACGCCTACTACGCGCAACTTCCCGAGCATCAATCATTGGATAGGATCGATCGTAGGCTTGTGCAGCCAGCTTTGCGGTTCACCGATGATCAGGCGAACGGGGAACCATCCGTGACTAGCTTTGACGAAGGCCAGATGCCGGGCGTTTGCCGGAACGTCGAAAACTACGCGGCTCTCGAAGGAGCTTCCGGGACCGACGAATGAGCTCACTGGCTCACCGGCAAGGCCGGCCTGCGCCAGCGCCTGTTGCCCCGCAGGCGAGATCTCAAAGCGCCGCCCCGATTCGTCGATCAGATAGAGATAGACATCGGGCTCGCGCTGCGTGATTCGCTTTGCCCGACTGCTCACGCGAAGGGTCACCACGCAGAACGTGCCGGCCGCTTTCGTCGTCCCGATCGTCGCCTGCCGTGCTGACTGCTCGACGGTGATGCACCAATCGTCGAAACACCGCGTCGTTCCGATCGGTACTTCGCGCTGCGGCTCGAAAAGCGAGAACCCGATCAGCACCAGCATGTAGACGGCGACGCAGACCATCAGCCGGATGAACACTCTTCCTGCGGCGCGGAACCGGCGACGAATCGCAAGGTAGCCGATGCGGCCCACGGTGATGGCCGCCGCGGCGAAGCAAAAGAGAAACAGGAGATCGAAGAGCGACAAGAATCGATCATAGAAGAAGTACTTTGTCGTGACAAGTTAACGGCCGCAGTCCACTCCGAGCCGTGCGGAATGCCCTCGGCGCCCATCGCGCTGTAGAATGTCCGCTCCAAAAACATGGCCCGGCACGAAGAACGAGACGATTCCTACGATCTCCTGAATCAGTACCTTCACGAGATCGCTCAGGTTCCGCGGCTGACGCCGGAGCGCGAGTACGAGCTCGGCAAGCGCGTGCAGCAGAACGACAAGGCCGCGCTCGAGGAGCTGGTCAAGGCGAACCTGCGATTCGTCGTCTCGTACGCGAAGAAGTATCGCAACGCGCACGTGCTCTTCCTCGATCTGATCAACGAGGGGAACATCGGTCTCATCCACGCCGCGAAGAAGTTCGATCCTGACAAGAACGTCAAGTTCATCACCTACGCGGTCTGGTGGATCCGTCAGGCCATCCTGCACGCGTTGTCCGAGCAGGGAGGCGCGTTCCGTCTTCCTCCGAAGCGCGCCAACCTGATGTATCGCCTGGAGAAGGCCATCGCCGCGGCGATGACGGAAGGGAAGCACATCCCGACGCCCGACGAGCTGGCGGCGGAGCTCGGCGTCACGCTCAAGGAAGTGCAGACACTGCTGCAAGCCAACAGCGATAACTTCTCGCTGAACGCGGAGCTCGACGACGACACGCACACCGAGCTGGCCGAGATGATCGAGCAGACAACGGTTCCGTCGGCCGAGGACACGATGCAGGTGCAGGGGCGACGGAAGGAGCTGCTGGCGCACATGTCCGAGCTCTCGCCGAAGGAACGCCTCGTCCTCAGCCTCCGTCACGGCGTCACCGACAACGTGCCCAAGCGCATCGGCGAGCTGGCGTCGTTCCTCAATCGCGAGAACGAAGAGATCGCCGCCGTGCTGGCCACCGCGGTCAAGAAGGTGTGCGACGGACTGACGATCACCAACAGCGAGCTTGCCCAGTTGCTGCTCTACACGAATCCCAACGCAAAAGCGTGGTGGCGCTTCTGGTACGAGCTTCGCGACCTGCCCGAGGGGATGACCCCGCAGATCGACCACGAGCGCATCCCGTTTCTGGAGCTGCTCAAACAACAAGGCGCCGTGCAGAGGACCGTCGAGTCGCTGCCGATCGAAGAGAAGACGATCCTCAAACTTCGCTACGGCGTGCTGCAGGATGAGGAGCTGACCCTGCGCGATATCGGCGAGATCCTCAGACTCTCCCGCGAGCGCGTCCGCCAGATCGAATCGCGGGCGGAGGCGAAGTGCCGGCGCAGCGTGCGGCGAAGGTAGGCCTTTCTTCGCGCCTTCGCGGCTTCGCGTGATCGCACGAAGACGCGAAGACGCGAAGGAAACACAAGCTACTCGTACTGCTTCAGCAACTCTTTCACCGGCACGCCGGCTTTCTCCAATTGCTCGAACGATCCGACGTCGCTCCAGCCGAAGTCTCCGACGATCGCGGCGACGCGCGGCGCTTTCTCCATCAACGCGTAGTCGATCGAGATCGACGGCATCGACTCGTAGGTCTCGCGCGTGACGTTCGCGATCTCCGGCGCCGCGGCCGCGAGCGCGCGCCGGAAAACGCTGGCGCGCCAGACGAACATGCTGGCATTCCACGCGTAGTTGCCCGCCGCCAGAAACTCCTCCGCGCGCTCGCGTGACGGTTTCTCCGTGAAGCGCGCGACCGCGGTGATCCCCGGCTCGATCTCATCGCCGAGTTGCAGGTAGCCGTAGCCGGTGTTCGGTTCCGACGGTTCGATACCGATGGCTACGAGGTAGTCGTTCTTCGACGCGAACTGATACGCGCGATCGAGCACGCGCGCGAACTCGGCCTCGTCGGCGATGTAGTGATCCGAGGCCAGGACGGCGATCACGGGATCACCGCTAGTGATGGCTTCGATCGCAAAGCAACAGAGCGCGATCGCCGGCGCCGTGTTCCGCCGCGCGGGCTCTGTCAGGATGTTGCTCTTCGGTAACTCGGGCAGAAACGCCGCGCACTTCACCGCGTACTGATCGTTCGTCGAAATGAAGATCGACTCGGTCGAAACCAGCGGCCCGACGCGCGCCACCGTCTTCTCGAGCAGCGACACACCGTCAAAGATCCGCAGGAACTGCTTCGGATTGTCGTCGGATGACAGTGGCCGCAGGCGCGTTCCCGCTCCGCCGGCGAGGATGAGGGCGGTAAGGGGTGTGGGGAGTGGGGTGTGGGGTGTGGGAGTTGAAGCGGTACCGGATGCAGTCATGCCGGGTGAATTGGCGGACGAATCAGGAGCGGCGCTGTTCATGGAAGTTGAGCAGTGTTCGAAGCGGCTGAAGTGGATGGTGTCGTTTCTGCTCCGACTCCCGACCCCCGACCAGCGACACCCGTCTCGACCGGCTGCGTTGCGTCGGCGGTTGCTCCCACCCCCACCCCCCCACTCCCCACACCCTTCCTCCCAATCGCTATCAAACTCAATCCCTTCTTCGGCCTGTCGCCGTCGAGCGCTTTGATCAGTGGCACGAGGCGGTCGAAGATCTTCGATTGCGCGGCAGGAAGCGCGCCGCGATTGAAGATCTTCGAATTCAGTCGCCAGGCCAGCATCGCGGCGCGGTTCTGGTAGAACGAATCCTCGATCTCGAATCCTGCCGCGCGCAGCATCGCCAGCAGCTCGTCCCGGTCGTAGCGGCGCTGATGACCGATGCCGCGGTCGAGCGTGCCGAAGAGATCCTTCCCGGCCGGCACGAAGATGACCACGCGTCCTCCGGGAGTGAGCAGTTGGTAAACGCGCCGCAGCGCAGCCGCATCGTCGTCCGTGTGCTCGAGCACGTTGATGCACATCACCGTGTCGAAGTTGTAGTGGGCGAGAGCGAGCGCGGCATCGCTGTCGAGGTCGAGCCGCTCGACCTTGATGCCGGGACGCCGCCGGAACGCGTTGCGCAGACGGTCGATGTACGGCGTCTCCTTGTCCGTGGCCACGATCAGTTCGCGCCCGTAGAGAAAACGCGTCATCGTCCCGGAGCCAGCTCCCGCCTCGAGCACGCGCTGCCCGACGAACGGTGCGACCGCCTCCCAGATCCAGCGGTTGTAGCGGCTGAGCGAGCCGCGCCGGCGCAACGTTTTGTACGTCGCCGGCTCGTTCGACGGATCATCGAAGAGGCCGTAGCGGAAGATCGTCCAGATGGCGCTGAAGCCATCCTTCCAGTTGATCTTTTTCCCTTCCCAGTAATCGCGCCCGTAGTACGAGATCGGTACTTCAAAGATGCGATAGCCGCGCCGCGCCAGTTTCGCGGTCACCTCGGGCTCGATGCCGAAACGATCAGACTTCAGATTGATGGACTGGATCACATCGCGTCGGAAAACCTTGTAGCAGGTCTCCATGTCGGTGAGATCGAGGTTGGTCGTGCAGTTGGAGAGGAACGTCAGCAGGTTGTTGCCGAGGCGATGCCAGTAGAGCATGACGCGTCGGGGGTAGCCCTCGAAGCGCGAGCCGAAGACGACGTCGGCGTGACCATCGACGATCGGCTGAATCAGCTTCGGATACTCGTGCGGGTCGTACTCGAGGTCGGCATCCTGGATCAGCACGATCTCGCCGCGCGCCTCGGCGATCCCGCGCCGGATCGCCGCCCCCTTGCCCTGGTTCACCGGCTGGAACACGTGGCGGATCTCCGGCCACTCTTTTGCTAATGCAGCGACGATGGCTGCGGAGCCGTCGGTCGACTTGTCATCGACGACGATGATCTCCTTGTCGATAGGCACGTCGCGGACGAGGCGAAGCAGCTCCGCCACCGTCGACCGTTCGTTGTAACAGGGAACGACGACGGAGAGAAGCGGCGGTTTGGACGTGAGGCCGGCAGGGGAGTCGGTCGGTTGTTCGGCAGGAGAATCCGTCATTGGAGCGCGTATTGTAAGCTGTTGAAAACGATGCTCGATCAACGCAGGTCAACCGGGCTCGCGGAAGAGCCGCCACACGAAGCAAACGAGATGCTGCGAAAGTTCCTGCACATCGGCATGGGCTTCGGTGCGCTCCTGCTGGCGCGGCTTCCGTGGCGGTACGCGGCGCTCATCGGCGTCGCCGGAATCATCGTCAACTGGCTGCTGCTGCACCGCATCGTGGGCCGGCGTGTCTCACGCCATGAGCGCGGCTGGGACATCGGCATCGTGCTCTATCCGTTCTCGGTGACGGTGCTGATCATCGTCTTCCACTGGCACCTCGAGATTGCTGCCGTTGCGTGGGTGCTGCTCGCGTTCGGCGACGGTTTCTCGACCGTGATCGGTCAACGCCTGCCGCTCGCGGCGCTACCGTGGAATCCCGCGAAGTCGTGGGGCGGGTTACTCGCGTTCATCTTGTTCGGCGGTGCGGCGGCATTCCTGATCGCCCGCGTTTTCGGCGCGCCGCACGATGTCGCCATCGCCGCGGCCGTCCTGGTCAGCGCCATCGCAGAATCGCTGCCCCTCGGCATCGACGACAACGTCACGGTGCCGTTCATCGCGGCGGGCGTGCTCGCAGCAATGGCAATCAAGCCGATCATGACGCTGGCCAGCGTCCCGCCGATCGCCTGGCCATGGATCATCGTCAACACTGTGCTGGCGATTCTCGGCTTCGCGCTACGGAGCGTCGATGTCTCGGGCGCAGTGGCCGGCTGGATCCTCGGATGCGTCATCGTCATCGGCGGCGGTCCTCCGATGTATGTCGCGCTGCTTGCCTTCTTCGTCCTCGGCACGCTTGCGACAAAGCTCGGCTACGCGCGCAAGGCTCGCGCCGGTCTGGCGCAGGAAGGTGGCGGACGCCGCGGAGCCGCACACGCGTTCGCGAACGTCGGCGTGGCCGCGATCTGCGCCGTTGCCTGCTGGCGTGGCCTCGGCCTCGTGCCGCTGTTCATGGGAATCGCCGCATTGGCCACTGCCGCTGCGGACACCACTGCGTCCGAGATCGGGCAGCTCTTCGGCAAGCGCGCGTTCCTTCCGCTGACGCTACGCCGCGTCGAGCCGGGAACCGAGGGGGCGATCTCGCTCGAAGGAACGCTGTCCGGCGTCATCGCCGCGTCGATCGTAGCGATGGCAGGGACGGCCCTGGCAGTGCATCAGTTCCGTCCAGGCTTCACCGGCAACATCGTCATCGACCGGACCCACGTCGTCCTCGTCATCACCGCCTGCGCCTTCCTCGGATCCTGGATCGAGTCAATCCTCGGCAGTTGGAACCGCCGCCACGGTTCCCCAATCGCCAACGGCACCCTGAACTTCGCCAACACGATGCTCGGCGCGTTCCTCTTCTGGGTAGCCTGGCACTGGGTGCCGATGTTCGGGTTCGAGTTTTGATTCGTGCGTGGCCCTTGCGGGCCACGCGTTGTCTGTTGTCGGTTGATTGCCTTCGGCGTTGTCGAATTGCCTACGGCGTTGTCGGTTTTCGGTTAGTTGCCTTCGGCGTTGTCAGAGGATCGTGCTCGGTGAGCTGAGCGCGGCGCAAGGATCTCGGTATTTCGATCACGCGTGGCCGAAGGCCACGCATCTAACCGACAACCGACAACGCCGAAGGCAATCAACCGACAACGCGCGGCCCGCCAGGGCCACGCAATTAATGTCCGTTTCTCAGCGCCGCCCGGAACACCGCTCCGTTCTGCAGTTCGCCGACGATGCGGTCGAGGCCTTTGTTGCTCTGCAGGGCGACGTGCTGCGCGTACTCATCGCAGACGGGGCAGAGCTGGCGGCGTAGCTCGCTTTCCGGAACGCGCGATCCACAAAGCCTGCAGTTGCAATCAGCGTTCGGAGCCATGTGTGACATTGTAGCATTCGCCGTGCCGCCGCCCTCTCGGATTTCGCGCGCGGCGGAAGGAAATCCCAGAAGGAAACGAATGGCTACCAGCCTCAAGAAAATCGTCATCGTCGGACGTCCGAATGTCGGTAAGTCGACGCTCTTCAACCGGCTGGTCGGGAGGCGCCGCGCCCTCACGCACGATCTGCCGGGGATGACGCGCGACCGGCTCTCCGATGTCATTACGCTCGACAACGGACGGCGGTTCGAGCTGACGGATACCGGAGGACTCGAGTACGGCGACTCGCCGATGTCCGCCTTCGCCGGTGAGATCCGCGATCAGGCCCGCCGCGCCCTCGACACTGCCGACTTCATCCTTTTCGTCGTCGATGGCTCCGCAGGCATCCTCACGGAAGACCGCGACATCGCTCAGGAGCTGCGCGCTGCCTCGGATCGCACGCTCCTGCTTGTCAACAAAGTCGACCGCAAAGACTCGGCGGAGAACGTCTCCGACTTCTACGAGCTCGGTTACAACCGGATTCTGGCCTTGTCCGCCGAACATGGCGAAGGGGTCGACGAGCTGTTCGACATCATCGGCGAGATCGTGCCCGAGGATTCGATCGATGAGACGGAGGAAGGGGATCTCGGACCGATCCGCATCGCCATCATCGGACGTCCGAACGTCGGCAAGTCGTCGCTGCTCAATCGTCTTGCGAACGAAGAGCGCGCGGTGGTCTCGCCGATCTCCGGGACTACGCGCGATGCCATCGACTCAGAGATCGAGCGCAATGGGCAGCGGTATCTGATCATCGACACCGCCGGCATTCGCCGCAAAGGGAAGACGCACGACGAAGCGGAGAAGCTCTCGGTCATTTCCGCGCGAAAGGCGATCGAGCGCTGCGAGATCGCGCTCGTCATGATCGATGCCGTCGACGGCGTGACCGGGCAGGATGCAACCGTTGCCGGATACGCGGAGGATGCGGGCAGAGCTGCGATGCTGCTCGTGAACAAGTGGGATGCCGCCGCGCACACGCAGGACGATTACAAGAAAGTGGAAGAGGAGATCCGCTTCAAGCTGAAGTTCCTGCCGTACGCGCCGATCGAGTTCATCTCCGCGAAGACCGGGCGCCGCGTCGAGAAAGTCTTTCCGCGCATCGACGAGATCATGACCGGCTACCGAAAACGTTTCACGACCTCGCAACTGAACCAGATCCTGGAGCGCGCCATCGCCACGCACCAGCCGCCCGCCCTGCGCGGCCGCCCGCGCCGCTTCTACTACACGACGCAGCTCAAGGCCGCGCCGCCAACGTTCGCTCTCTTCTCGAACATGGACGATCCCCTCCACTTCTCCTACCGCCGCTTCCTCGAGAACCAGTTCCGCGAAGCCCTCGGCCTCGTCGGCTGCCCGATCCACCTCGTGTTGCGCGCGCGGAAAGGGATGAAGAAGGAGTAGAGGGAACGGGTTGCGAATGAGTACTGATCACGCGAAGACACGAAGATTCAAAGTTTGGATGCTCTCCTTCGTGTCTTCGCGGCTTCGCGTGAGTAAGTCTTTGCACCGCACTCACGCCACCCTACGCAGCACCAACATCGCATACGCCTCCACGACGACCTCTTCGCCGGCGAGTAGTTCGTGATGCGCGCGCAGGTCGGGGACTGGATGGCTCGTGTCGATTGCAGACTCCCACCGATTGCCCCATGGACCGGTTGGCAGGCGGAACGGCATTGGCTCGTAGTGGGCGTTGAAGAGGATCAGGAAGCTGTCGTCGACGATCGGCTGGCCGCGCTCGTCGGGGGCGGGGATGCCCTCGCCGCTGAAGAAGACTCCGATGCTGCGGGCGGTAGCGCTCTGCCAATCGTCGTCGGTCATCTCGCCGCCGTCGGGTTTGAACCAGCCGATGTCGCTGACATTGGCGCCGCGCAGGGGACGGCCGTAGAACCAGCGCCGGCGTTGAAAGACGGGGTGCTGGCGGCGGAACGCGATCACGCGCGAGACGAACGCGAAGAGGCCGTCATCGACGTGCTCCCAATCGAGCCAGGAGATCTCGTTGTCCTGACAATAGGCGTTGTTGTTGCCACTCTGCATGCGCCCCAGCTCGTCGCCGCCGCAGATCATCGGCACGCCCACCGAGAGGATCAACGTCGTCAGTAAGTTCCTCTGCTGCCGCGACCGTAACTCGTTGATCGCTTGATCCTCCGTCGGTCCCTCGGCGCCGCAATTCCACGACCGATTGTCATCCGCGCCGTCCTTGCCATTCTCGCCGTTGGCCTCGTTGTGCTTTTCGTTGTACGAGACGAGATCGCGCAGCGTGAAGCCGTCATGCGCGGTGATGAAGTTGATCGACGCGTACGGGCGCCTGCCGGTCCATGCGTAGAGGTCGGAACTGCCGGTCAGGCGATTCGCGAACTCGCCGAGGACCTGATCGGTACCGCGCCAGTAATCGCGGACGGAATCGCGATAACGCCCGTTCCACTCCGACCAGAGCGGCGGAAAGTTGCCGATCTGGTAACCGCCCTCGCCGACGTCCCACGGCTCGGCGATGAGCTTGACCTGCGAGAGAACCGGGTCCTGCTGGATGATGTCGAAGAAGGCGCTGAGCCGGTCGACGTCGTGCAGCTCGCGGGCGAGTGTCGACGCCAGATCGAAACGGAATCCGTCTACGTGCATCTCCAGATGCCAGTAGCGCAGCGAGTCCATGATGAGCTGCAGCACGTGCGGATGGCGCATGTTGAGGCTGTTGCCCGTGCCGGTGTAGTCCATGTAGTAGCGGGGATCGTCCGGCATGAGGCGGTAGTACGCAGCGTTGTCGATTCCCTTCATCGACAGCATCGGCCCGAGGTGATTGCCCTCGGCGGTGTGGTTGTAGACGACATCGAGGATCACTTCGATCCCTTCCGCGTGCAGCGTCTTCACCATCTGCTTGAATTCGTGAACCTGCTGGCCGGCCGCGCCGCTCGATGAATACTCGTCATGCGCGGCGAGATAGCTGATCGAGTTGTAGCCCCAGTAGTTGCGAAGGCCGCGCTCGATGAGCAGGGAGTCGTGGATGAACTGATGAACGGGGAGGAGCTCGACAGCGCTGACGCCGAGGGTCTTGAGATGACTGATGGCCGCGGGATGGGCAAGACCGGCGTAGGTGCCGCGCAAGCTCTCGGGAATGTCCGGATGGCGCTGCGTGAAGCCCTTGACGTGAAGCTCGTAGATGATGGTCTCGTGCCACGGCGTTCGCGGATAGCGGTCGCCAGACCAGTTAAAGAGTGGATTCGTGACGACGGAGTGCGGCATGAACGGCGCCGAGTCGGCATCGTTCCTGACATCGGGATTGTCGAAGTAGCGTCCGAACACCGCTTCGTTCCACCGAACCGCGCCGTCGACCGCTTTGCCGTAAGGATCGAGCAGCAGCTTGGACGGATTGCAACGCTGTCCCGCGCCAGGATCCCACGGTCCATGCACACGAAATCCGTATCGCTGGCCGGGACTGACGCTTGGCACGTAGCCATGCCAGATGAAGCCGGTCATCTCCGGCAGATCGACGCAGCGCTGGTTGCCTGCATCATCAAAGAAGCAGAGCTCGACACGAGTCGCCACTTCAGAGAAAAGCGAGAAATTGGTTCCCGCACCGTCATAGGTAGCACCCAATGGATAAGGGTGGCCCGGCCACACCTGTACCGTTGATTCACTGCGGCGTCCGCGGAGCATGTTCACAGGTGAGCTCGGCAAGGTGTATGCCATGGTGCGGGGGTGGCGGGTGGGGGGTGGGAGATGAATCATTGTCGGTCGTCGGTTGTCGGGAGTGGGAGCTTTACACCGACATCCGCGAGAGTGCCTTCTATCTCTCCGACCCCCGACTCCCGACCGCGACTGCCGCGAGCCCGCTCCCACTCCCCACCCCCCACACCCCACGCCCCACACCCTGTACCATGGCACACGACTCGCTTTTCCAACCGGCCATGAGACACCGCAATCCTCAGGATCGCCGGTGCACCTACCTGGTCGTGATCGACAGCGACCGGGAGCCACTGAGCGATCTTCGCGACTTTGCTTCCTACCTATCCACATTGTCCGTTGCCGGCTGCGAAGTCGTGGTCGTTGACGGCTCGTCGCAGGAGTCGTTCGAAGAAAACGGCAGAAGCTTTCGCTGGGTCAGCCGGCATGTTGCGGCTCGCCCGAGGCAGCGAAACTTCCAGGGATCGATCGATCCGGTTCGCGCGGCGCTCGACTTCGGCAGTTGCGACAAAGTCATCGTGGCCGGACCGAACGTCCGCTACGACGAAGATGCCGTCGGCCGCATTTGCGCGCTGCTCGATTCGCACGAAGTCGTCGAGCCACAGGATTACTTCGCACCGCTGCCGTGGTGGAGCGGGATCGAAGAAGCACGCATGCTGGTTCATCGCGGCGTCGATCCGCTACCCGATCATGGCGTGACGTTCGGCATGCGCAAGTGGCCCGTGCGCGGCCTGCGCTCGATCGACGTCGCCTGGTCCAACGGCGTCGATTCCGTCCGCCGGCTCGCTGCGCAGGGCGCCGAGGTGTTCAGTGCGTGCGATGTGTTCGTGCGAAGGCTGCCGCCGCGTCTGGCGGAGTGGCTGCGCGAACGTCCTCGCCAGGCAGACGACGACTTCGTGCTGCCGCTCAAGACTGCGTTCTTCTTCACGCTACTTCCGGCAGCGGTGTTGCTGACTGTCCTCGGCGGCGTCCGGCTGGCAGGCGGATATGCGGGCGCCGTCGCCTGCGCCTCGATGGTTCTGGCGATCCGCGGGCGAATGGGAGCCTCGTCTGTGTTCCCGCTTCGCGCATGCCTTTCTGCACCGCTGTGGGTGTTGGAACGATCGGTCAGCGTGTATTGGGCTCTCTTCCGCAAACTGCGCGGCGCGGCCGACGACACCGTTGGTTCCGTTCTCACAGAGCGGAAGATCAACGCAAAGATTGCCAGCGGCGAGTAAGGCGCTCCTGTAGAATGATCGGACAATCTTCCCATTCCAAATCGAGGGATTCCTATGTCCGACCAGATCGGTGGTGCTCCGTCTCTTCAGTTCGACCGCGCCGAGTTTACGGCTCCGGTTGCGTCGCTGACGTGTGCTGCGTGCGCGCAGCCAATCGTGCAGAGCTACTACGAAGCGGGGGGCAAGACGATCTGCTCTACATGCCGCGAACTGCGCAGCGGCGCGATGGAGACGCGAAGCACGGCGCGTTTCCTGCGAGCGCTGGCCGTGGGGCTCGCGGCTGCGATCGCGGGAAGTATCGTCTGGTGGGGAGTGCGCAAGCTCACCGGATATGAGATCGGCTTGATCTCGATCGGAATCGGCATCGCTGTCGGCCGGGCGGTGCGGTGGGGAGGACGGAATCGCGGCGGCGTCGCGTATCAGTTGCTCGCCGTCGCGCTGACGTATCTCTCGATCACCGGCAACTACGTTCCCGATGTGATCAACGAGTTGCGAAAGAGTGCCGAAGCGACCCCAGTGGCGAGCGCTCCATCAAGCACGGAGCCGATCAAGGCAACCGCCCAGCCCGCAAAGCCAATCGCCGTGAAAGCGAATGCGGCCCCGGCCGCGGATTTCCCTGGTATCGGCTCGCTTCTCATTGCGTTCGGCGCCATCCTACTGCTTGCAGCGGCGACGCCGTTCTTCGCCGGAGCAAGCAACATCATCGGAATCCTGATCATCGGATTCGGGCTCTGGGAAGCGTGGAAGATCAACCGGCGCGTTGACGAAGTGATCAACGGCCCATTCAGCGTCACGCCCGCCGGAGCGAATGGCTAACGTTCCATCGCTCGAGCGCAGCAGAGCATGCGTCAGTTGCGGAACGGAGCTTGCTGCTTCGCTTCTGGTCTGTCCGGCATGCGGCGCGCTCGTTCATCGCGACCGGCTCACATCGCTCGCGCGCGACGCGGCGTCCGCAACGGCGGCCGGCGATCATGGGCGCGCGCTCGGGCTGTGGCGCGAAACGTTGTCTCTGCTGCCCGAGGGGACGAAACAACACGCGTCCGTAGCCGAGCAGATCGGAGTGGCTGCTGCTGCCGGTGACGCCGCAGTCGCCGCGGAAGTGCGAAAAGGCCCCCCTCCCGGTTCCTTCTGGGGGAAGTTACTTGCTCCGCTCGGAACAGCCGGACTCCTGATCTGGAAGCTGAAGATCGTCCTCATCGCACTCCTGACGAAGGGAAAACTCCTTCTGATCGGATTGACGAAGATCGGCACGCTGGTGTCGATGCTGGCTTCGTTCGGCCTCTATTGGACGATCTGGGGCTGGCGCTACGCGGCCGGCATCGTCGTCTCGATCTACATTCACGAGATCGGTCACGTCGCGGCGATGCGGCGGCGGGGGATGGCGGCATCCGCGCCGCTGTTCATTCCGGGCGTCGGCGCCTTCGTGCGGTTGCACGAGCACCCGTCTTCGCCGCGCGAAGATGCCGAGATCGGATTGGCCGGTCCGGTCTGGGGGCTCGGCACTGCCGCGGCTGCGCTTGTCGTTTACCTGAGCGTGCGCTCCCCGTTTTGGCTTGCTCTCGCGCATACGATCGGTTGGATCACACTCTTCAATCTCACACCTGTGTGGCAACTCGATGGCAGCCGCGGCTTTCACGCACTCTCGCGCATGCAGCGCTGGCTGATGACCGCTCTGATTGCTGTCGTCTGGCTGGCGACGCGCGAGGGACTGCTCGTGCTGCTCGCTCTGGCTGCCGGTTGGCGCGCGTTCGAGAAGCAGCCCGAGCGCCGACACGATTGGACGATCTTCGTCTACTTCGCCGTCGTGCTCGCGGTCGCGGCTTCGCTGACGCTGCTGCGATCGCGTTGACACAAAACCTGCAATTAGCAGGTGCATGAACAGGCTCCGTCTAACTCTCTCAATCCTGGTTCTCGTGATGACGTTTCCAACGTTTGCTGAGGACGTCATCAGCGGTCCGCTCACGATGGCGGTATCGACGCAGAAGAAGATTCTTGTCGTCCGGATTGGCGCGACCGAAGTGCGACGGTATTCGGTTGCCGTTGGTACGCGGGCAAAGCCGACGCCGATGGGACAATTCACTGTGAAACACATCGTCTGGAATCCCGCGTGGAACCCGCCGGATGCCAAGTGGGCGAAAGGGAAGGCACCGGCTGGACCAGGCGATCCGAAGAATCCGATGAAGATCGTGAAGATCTTCTTTCAGGAGCCTGATTACTACATCCACGGCACGGACGCCGAAGATTCACTCGGCTCCGCGGCGTCGCATGGATGCATCCGCATGGCGCAGGAGGATGTGTACAAGCTCGCGCGCTATCTGCAGGATCACGCCGGCGCGCAGAAATCGGATGACTGGTACGTGCAGGTGATCAACGGCAATCAGAGTCAGAGTGTGATCCTGCCGCAGGCAGTGCCGATCGCGATCGGGAAGTGATGCAGCCGGCACGAAGGGAGGGGGAAAAGACGGGCATGGCTCTCCTGTATTGCGGAGAGTTTACTATATTGAATGCCGTCTGTAAATCAGGCTACGCGTCGAACGCTTTGAGCGCGTCGGCCTCGGTGTCGTAGACGCTGAACATCGGAAGCAGGTTCGTTAGCTTCAAGGTCTTCTTCACCCGGTCCTGCGGTTTGAGGAGGCGGAGCGAGGCGCCGTGACGGCCGGACACTTTGAGGCTTTGCACGAGTTCACCGAGGCCGTTGCTATCGATGTAATCCATCTCGGAGAGGTTGAGAAGGATCTTGCGGTTGCCTTCGTTGAGAAGCTGCTCGATGAGGCGGGGAAGAAGGTCGTCTCCGACGCCGACGGCCAGACGGCCCTCGAAATCGACGATGACGACGTCACCTTGTTTGCGGGTCTCGATGTTCATTGCCGGCGCATCATACATCGTCGGGAAGGACGTCGAGTGCGAGTCTGGCGGGTTGCGATCCGACTTGCGCGAACCATGTGACGCCCTGAGCGACGCAGTCGATTTCGAGCACGTAGTTGCCGGCGCTCAAACCAGGTAAGGCCATGCGAACGTGTACCGTCTCTTCGGGCGCGATCTCGCGGGGAGGGTCCGTCAGGTCCTGCCAGTGAAGGTCGAGCTTCAGAAGCTTCCCGGCCGTGTCGTAGAGATGAACGCCGAGGGCGACTCCGCCGACGGGATCATTGGAGGCAAGCCAGGTGGCGGTGCGGCGGTTCGTGACGGTGACATCGATCAGCACTGGCTGGCCGTCCTTCGCGGGCGTTTCGGCGAGCGTCGCTTCGATCTGGCAAACGAGGCCACTAGCGCTGCGGCTGTCGAGACGTTCGAAACCTTCGCGATAAAGGTAGAAGCTGCGGACGTTACGCAGGAAGGCGCGCGTTGATGCCATCCAGGTCGCGCAAGGGGCGCCGCCTGCGAGGAGATCTTCGTATTCATCGAGCGAGATGTGGAAGGGCGTTCCGTGAAAAGCGATCATCTTCAGATCGCGGAAGCCGCAGGTCTGCGCGGTGCGCCAGATCGACTGGATGTCGACGTCGTTCTCGATGACTCCGTACGTTCGCATCTCGAATTGCGAGAGGGGAGAGCGGGAGTGGTGCGGCCCGGGCTCGGCGAAGGCCGCGATCCCGCCGGGCTTGAGCACGCGTCCGAATTCGCGCAGCATCGCGTCGGGATTGGGCGAGTGGTGGAAGGCGTCGAAGCAGATGATCCGCTCGACGCTGGCGTCGGGAAGATCGATGCGCCGCCCGTCGAACTCGAGGAATTGCGGCGCAGGCCGAACGCCGATCGGCGGTTGGCGCTCGTACAGATCGCGCGCGATGTGCAACGCCGTGGCGGAGACGTCGAGCAGAATCACGCGGCAGCCGAGCTGCGTGAGGAATCGCGACAGCCATCCGGTACCGGCGCCGAACTCCAGCACCGTCGTTCCTGGCGTGAGCCGCAGACCCTGCAGCAGCATCGAAACATTCAAAAGAAGCGCGGGCGTCTCGTCGGCCTTGCTGAAGGGTTTGGCGAGATGGTGCTCCCATTGCGTGAGCGATGCGAAGTACTCCTCGGCAGTCCGATTGAGGTCATCAATCGACGTTCGCGCGATCAGGTCTCGAACGTTGATGATGGCGTCATCCGGCGTTGCCGTGATCGAAGGTGTGAAGTCGCTCTCGATGGAGGTGAATGAAAGCGGCGCCTGCACGAGGACGATCGCGCCGGTCGCCTCAGCGTTTCGTTCGAAGACGACGTGGCTGGCGACAAACCCAACATCGTCGAGGATGCGAAACACATCGTCGATGTCGTATGTGTGACTGGGGATGAACGGCTCGTCGCGCGCTTTGTGGCGCGCAAGATTCGCGACTGCATTGATGGCGGGCAGCCGCTCGCGTGCGAGGCGGGTCCATTCGACGATAGAGGGTGTCGTGCTGCGATAGAGGAAGTGAAACGCACCGACTCCGCCGGGGCCGAGGCAGCCGAGGAGTTTGCGAAAGAGGGCGAGACCGGCTGCCGGCCGAAGACGCTGGAAGACGTGATAGCAATTGACCAGATCGAACTTGCGCGGTTCGGAGAAGAAATCGCTGGCTGGCTTGAAGGCGATATTGACGACGGTCTGCTTCGCTGCCTCGCGCTTTGCCACGTCGAGCATGGCCGGCGAGCGGTCGACCGCGGTGACCGATCCGACGCGGCGGGCGAAGGGAATGGCCAGCCGTCCGGGGCCGCAACCGTACTCGAGTACCAGCTCGGGGTTGAAGTCAGGTGCCAGCTTTCGCTTGATCGTGTGGAAAAGCGAGTCGACGAGTAGCTCGCCGCTGTCGAAGAACTCCCGCTCGCTATGCGGCGTCCTGTTTGCGGTTCGGAATCGTGGATCAGTGAAGACCGCGTAGTACGGTTCGCGCGCGGCGAACGCTTCCCATCGACGGTCTGGCTTCAAAGGCATGCGAAGGGATTATCGTTGCAACCGCCTTGAACCTGATCCTCCTATTTGACGACGACTTCATCACCGCGACGCGGGTGAAGCTTTCCGGCCGCCGCCTCGAGCATGTGAGGAACGTGCATCGCGCGGCGGTGGGGGATGCGCTGGTGGTCGGAGTGGCCAACGGGCGTATCGGATTCGGAACGATTGCGCACCTCGACCGCGAAGCGATCGAGATGGAGGTCATGCTCGATCGCGATCCGCCGGCTGCGCTGCCGCTCACGCTGGTCCTGGCCCTCCCCCGACCAAAGGTTCTGAACCGTGTCATCGCCAGCGCGGCCTCGCTGGGAATCAAGCGAATCGTGCTGATCAACGCCTGGCGCGTGGAGAAGAGCTACTGGAAATCCCCACGCCTTTCTCCCGAGAACCTGCGACATCAATCCATCCTCGGCCTGGAACAGGCGCGCGATACGGTGCTGCCGTCGATCGAGACGCGCCGTTTCTTTCGAGCCTTCGTCGAGGACGAGCTACCGTTGCTCGCGCGCGAAACGCGCGCGCTGGTCGCACATCCGCACGCGCTCGAGCCCTGCCCACGCGACGTTCGCGAGCCTGTTACGCTGGTCGTCGGCCCCGAGGGCGGGTTCATCGACGCCGAGATCGCGTCGCTGCAAGCGGCGGGATGCACTCCGGTGACGATCGGAGAGAGGATTCTGCGCGTGGAGACGGTGGTGCCGTATCTGGCGGCGCGGTTGTTGCCGCCGTAAACTTCGTCGCCGTGTCGGGTTGTCATTCGCTGCCGTTGGACAACTTGGTTATAGGTAAGTCAATTCTCATAGTCCCGCGATTCGGTCACCAACTCCAGCAAGAGAATGGCGCGAGCGCGGCTATTATCGACGTCGATCTGTAGGAGATCGCCCATCGAGACCATTCCGAGGAAGTGACCCCGATCGACAACGGGAAGGTGACGGCAGTTGCAAGAGTGCATCCTGAGCAGCGCGTCGTCGATATCGTCCCCTGGCGCGGCAACGATGAGGTCTTTTGTCATGACCGCGTCGACGCGCGTCTCATCCGGGTTACGTCCCTCGGCGACGATGCGCCTCATTACGTCGCGCTCCGAGAAGATACCCACGAGCCTGTCGGAATCGAGCACCGCGATCGCGCCAATGTTGCGATCGCTCATCTTTTTGGCCACTGCGCGAACAGTATCTGAAGGCGACGCGTGAGCTAGCGAACGCCGCTCAATGATATTTCCGATCTGCGTCAAGGAACCTTGTGATCGCGCATTCGCGATCCTATCGGACGTCCAGACAATCTCCTTCGCGCCCAAGGGGACTTCGCAGAGGAAAGCTGCCCAATGGCGAGCCATTGGCGCACTCACCGGCAAGGACACCTCGGTTTCACCAGTAATCTTGCCGTAGATGACAACCGCATAAGGGCCGCTGTTGAGTTGCACGAGCCCACCAATCGATGGCTCGGCGGTCGAAAGGGGATCAGCATCGGACAATTCGATCGGAAACAATTCCTCAAGACGGTCTTTCGAGAGCCGGAGAAGCGCGATCGGTCTCGCATCTTCGTTCAACTCCTCGGGACTTGCTCTTCTCACTGGTCAACTCGCTTTACAATTCTAGCAGCGATTAGCACAACATCCGCGTCATCGTCCGATCGCACTACGCCTGCTTTTCCGATGGTCCATGTAGGTGATTGAGGTACATCATCATCCGGAGCAATGGTCGTGAAGAATTCGATCCCGCATCGACCGGCTGGCAACGATCCCAAACGCGCCTTCACCCTCGGAAACAGTCCAGCCGCAATGTTTCTGTCCGGCCGCCCTCCGATCAACCCTGTGCTGCTCATCAGCTCGTTTGCAGCTGCATCCTGAAACCGGTGGAACGGCCCATATTCACCTGGCGCCGCCAATCACACGCTCCACTCATCGATCAGACTCGCCACCAGCGCGGTCCATCCTGTCTGGTGCGAGGCGCCGAGGCCTTCGCCGGTGTCGCCGTTGAAGTATTCGAAGAACCAGATCAGGTCTTTCCAGTGCGGGTCGTGCGCGAAGAGCTCCGCCTGGCGCTTGCCTCGGGGACCGTGTGCCGGGCGGTAGCCGTCGGCGTCGGGGAGGAAGATGCTGGTCATCCGTTTTGCCAGATCGGCGGCCAGGCCGGTGAGAGTGGTTGTGTTTTCGGGCGGCGGAACCGGAACATTCGTCAGCGTCATACCGCGGCGGCGCGGGCGGGCGGCGCCGGCGCCGACGGCTTCGTCCGCGCGGGTGTCGGCGAGCGTCGTATCGGGATCGTTGTGGGGCGGTGTGTCGTGCGAGGGATCGCGTCCATTGCCAATCGCGATCCGCACGTTGCCGCTGTAGGCCTTCTCGAGTTTACGCAGCGTCTCGATCATCAGGAACGTCGTCGGGAACCATATGGGGCCGCGCCAGTTGCTGTTGCCGCCTTTGAGCTTCGTTGATGCTTCTGCCGGCTCGTAGGTCACCGACGCGTTGCCGAAGACGAACGGCTGCGCTTGATGTGCCTTGCTCAGACTGCGCAGGCCGTACGTCGAGAGAAACTCGTCCGGATCGGCGACACGCGCAAGAAGATGCTGGAGCTGATTCTGATCGACGACGGCCAGAACATGCGTCGTTTCGCCGTCGTGATGCACCGTCGTGACGGAGTGCTCGACGATGTCGGCGCGATGTTTCATGAACCAGTCGAAGTTCTCGCGGAAAACGGCGAACGGCTCGATCCACTTCCGCTCCAGCCGCTCGACCGCGTAGAGCGGAATCAACCCCACGAGCGAGCGGACGCGGAACGGGACATTCGTTCCGTCGGGGAAACGCAGCAGGTCGTAGAAGAAACCGTCGGCGTCATCCCAGAGCGTGCGGTCGCCGCGCATCATCTTCATCGCCGCGCCAATGTAGACGTAGTGCTCGAAGAACTTGGTGGCCAGACCCTCGTACGCCGGATTCTCTTCGGCCAGCTCCAGCGCGATGCGCATCATCACGAGCGAGAACATCCCCATCCAGCCGGTGGCGTCGCTCTGCTCCAATGTCGCGCCGCCAGGCAGTGTCTCGCTGCGGTCGAACACGGCGATGTTGTCAAGCCCGAGGAAGCCGCCTTCGAAGACGTTGTTGCCTTCGCGGTCGACCTTGTTCACCCACCAGGTGAAGTTCAGCATCAACTTGTGAAAGCACTTCTCGAGGAACGGCCGGTCGGCGCCGTTGCGGATGCGGTCCATGTTGTAGACGCGCCAGACGGCCCAGGCGTGCACGGGAGGATTGAGATCGGAGAACTCCCATTCATACGCGGGGAGCTGCCCATTCGGATGCTGGAACTGTTCGAACAGCATCAGCCAAAGTTGCTCTTTGGCGAAGTGCGCGTCGATCAGGGCGTGGACGACAGTGTGGAAGGCGAGGTCCCAGGCGGCGAACCACGGGTACTCCCATTTGTCGGGCATCGAGAGGATGCGCATCGAGTTGAGGTGGCGCCAACGCGAATTGCGTCCGTGCTGTCGTTCGGCGGGCGGCGGGCGGTTTGGGTCATCGCCGTCGAGCCAGATGTCGACGTCGAGCAGGTAGCTCTGCTTGGACCAGAGCAATCCCGCGAAGGCCTGCCTCTGAATATTGCGCTCCTCGGCGGTGGCGCGCGCCGGGTGGATGCTGTTGTAGAACTCGTCCGCCTCGGCTTTGCGAAGATCGATGATGGCATCAACACTTTGTTCCAGCGAGGCGGCGTCAACCTTCGCCACCCCGGGTCTCAGCCGCATCGACATCGTGTGCGATGCACCCGCCTCGATCTCGACGCGCATCCATCCGCATGCCTTCGATCCGGTTTGCTCCGGATTCACCGCGTCGTGCTCGCCATTGACGATGTGGCGGTGAAAAGCATCTTTCACGAAGCGGCTTCGCGATTGCGCGCCCGGTCCCCATACCCGAGGACCATTGGTCTCGTTGTCGGTGAAGAGGAGCTGCGTTCCGGCGGGGAACTCGAGTGTGTACGGACCGACGTGCGCGTCGTGGAGGAGGCCGGCCAGAGCGGGCGTGTGCGTGTCGTCGGCCTGAATGGCGGGATTGCCACTTGCTCCGCGTGCCGCTGTGATCGACGGAGCGACAACCGGCTCGCCGCTCCAACTCCATGTATTCCGGAACCAGAGCTGAGGGATGAAATGAAGCGGCGCGCGTTCGGGACCGCGGTTGTGCGCAGTGATGCGAATCGCGAGCGAGTCGGCGTCTTCCTTGGCCACCTCGATGATGACGTCGAAGTAGCGGCCGTCGTCGAAGATGCCGGTATCGATCAGCTCGAATTCGGGATCGTGCGATCTGCGGCGGCGATTCTCTTCGATGAGCTGAACGTAGGGATATTCACGCTGCGGATACTTGTACAGCAGCCGCTGGTAGGAATGACTCGGCACGGCATCGAGATGGAAGTAGCACTCCTTCACATCTTCGCCGTGGTTCGCTTCACCCGGAACGAGCCCGAAAAAGCGCTCCTTGAGGATCGGGTCGCGCTCGTTCCAGAGCGCCAGCGACCAGCAGAGAATCTGGTAGCGGTCGCAGAAGCCGGCAATGCCGTCCTCGCCCCAGCGGAAGGCTTTCGACCGCGCCAGGTCATGCGGGAAGTACGACCAGGCATCGCCATTGGCACTGTAGTCCTCGCGCACGGTTCCCCATGCACGGTCGGCCAGATACGGCCCCCACCTGCGCCAGCGAGCGAGGACGTGGGGTTCACCTGTGAGACGGGAGCGCTCTTCGTTCATGGTGAAGTGCGCCCGCTTCGGTCGGGTTCAAAACAGATCACCACAGAGACACAAAGGTCACAGAGACACATCAAAAAACTCTGTCTCTTTGTGGTCATTCGGTTTTCCGAGCGATCACCAACGATGATACGCAGGGTGTCCTTCCTTCACGGCCACGAACGTGCCGCGGCAGGTGTCTGTCACCTTGCCACTTGATTCGATCGAAGCTTCGACCACGGCGCGATCGTCGGTCACCTCGACGACGTGCGCGCGAATGCGCAGCGGCGCCATCGGCGTGGGACGTTTCAGGAAGACATGGAAGTCGGAGGTGACCGTGCACGGTGGCGCGGCGCTTCCATTGCGCTCCATCAGCACCATCGTAGCCGCCCAGTTGCTGTGGCAGTCGAGCAGCGCGCCGATGATGCCGCCGTTCAGAACGTTATCGAAGGCAGCGTGATGCGGCTCCGGCGTCCAGTCGCAGACGAACTCGTCGCCTTCACGAAAACTGCGGATACGCAAACCTTTGTCGTTTGCCGGACCGCAGCCGAAGCAGCGGTTCTGCGGAGCCCACGTTTCCTGGATGCTTTTTTCGGTCACGGGGAGAATTGTATGTCGCGGGAGTCGGTGGTCGGGAGTCGGGTGTCGGAGTTTGAGCTGCCGCCCTTCACGTCTCGCGCAACGCCATTACGTCGGGGAAGAACTCATGGAAGAGTCGCTCTAGGTCCGCGCGCGCGACTGGATCGGAGAGGAAATGCACGGCTGGAGCGAGCTGCGGACGCCGCGACAGCCGATACGAGATTCCGCCGAGAGCTCGCCGAATCCCCTCGATCGCCTGATACGAGCGCAGCCATCCTTCGTCGCGCATCCGCGGATAGACAACGCGGAGTGTACCGGGAAGCGCATCGATATGGGGATCGATCGTCGCGTACACCCGCGTGAGAAACGCATCGAGGCTCTCCGGAGCATACCTGTTGAAATCGACCGCCAGGAGGTGGTCGAAGAAGACGTCGGCGATCACGCGGGCGTAGTGGCCGTACTCGGGGATGAGCACGCGGCGGAAGGCGGCGACCGAGGGGTGAGAGTCGGTGAATGCATCGACGCGGCGGTGATTGCGAATTCCGGCGGCGATGCCCGCCGGTAGCGTGTCGCTGATCCTTCCTTTGACAAAGTCGCCAGCCAGGTTTCCGATCAGCGATTCAGCGTTGTCCGCGGCGAGGAAGAGATGCGCGAGATAGTTCAAGCGGATACGATAGCGGAAGGTTCGGGGGTTAGCTGTTAGCGAATCGAGTTAGCTCCGCCCCCCGACACCCAACGCCCGAAACCCATGAACGCCATCGAAACGCGCTCGCTGCGCAAGGTCTATCCGGCGCCGGCGATCAAGAGGCGCCGCGGTACGCCCCCGCCGGCGATTGCGGCATCCGCGGAGATCGTGGCTATCGACTCGCTCGATCTCGCCGTCGCCGAGGGCGAGTTCTTCGGCGTCCTCGGCCCGAACGGCGCCGGCAAGACGACGCTCATCGGCATCCTGACGACGCGCGTCCGGATCACGACAGGGGAGGCCTTCGTTTCCGGCGCGAATGTGACGACTGATCCGGCCGCCGTCCGCAGCCGCATCGGCGTCGTCCCGCAGAGGCCGAACCCCGACCGCAGCCTCTCGGTCATCGAGAACCTCGTTTTCCACGCCACATACTTCGGCATCGGGCGTGCCGAGGCGGCGCGGCGCGGCGAGCAATTGCTCGAACGGATGGGGATCGCCGACAAGATGCATGCGAAAGTCGATCAGCTCTCTGGTGGCCAGCAGCAACGGCTCATGATCGCCCGCGCCCTCAGCCACGATCCCAAAGTCGTCTTTCTCGACGAACCGACGGTCGGCCTCGATCCGCAAGCGCGCCTCTCGCTCTGGGAGATCCTGCGCGAGCTCCACGATCAGGGAAGAACGATCGTGATGTCGACGCACTACATGGAGGAAGCCGACCAGCTCTGCAACCGGTTGGCGATCATCGATCAGGGGAAACTGCTGGCGCTTGATACGCCCGCGGTACTCAAGGCGAAAGCGCCCGGCGACACGCTCGTGGAGGTGACGTTCGATGGGGATGCATCCGTCGCCGCGGATGCCGCCCGAGGCATGGAGGGAGTGTCGAGCGCGGAGGCGCGCGGACCGATTCTGCGCGTTTTCAGCAAGCGCGGCGGCGAGTTGATCCCCTCGCTGATCAACGCGGGCGAAGCGCACGGGCGGGTCGTTCGCGATATCCAACTGTCGCGTCCCAGCCTGGAAACGCTCTTCATCTCGCTGACCGGAAGGAAACTGGCATGACCGTGGAGCCGCTCGCACCTGTGGCGCCGTCCCGCGTCTTCTTCGCCATCCTGCTGCGCGATCTGACCGTGGCGCGGCGGGAGCTGCCGTACTTTCTGGTCCGGACGGCGCTTCAACCCATCCTCTTCGTGACGGTGTTCGGCTTTCTCCTGCCGCGGATGGGACTGATTCCTCACGGCTACTCGACGACGATGCTTCCCGGCGTGGTGGCTCTTAGCCTGGCCCTGTCGGCCATCCAGTCGGTGTCTTTGCCGATGATGCAGGACTTCGGCTTCACGAAGGAGATCGAAGACCGGCTGCTGTCGCCGGTGCCGATTCACCTAGTCGCGGTCGAGAAAGTGGTCGGAGGGGTGCTGCAGGGGATTGTGGCGGCGCTGTTCGTGTTGCCGGTGGCCCGCCTCATCATGGGTCCGATTCCCGGACTGAGCTTCCGAAACCTGCCTCTTTTGCTGGCGGTGACGATCCTCGGCGGGGCCGCGTTCTCTGCGATGGGCCTATATCTTGGGACGGGGATCGCCCCCCAGCAGATCGGCCTGATGTTCAGCGTGATCGTCGCGCCGATGATCATGTTCGGCTGCACGTACTACCCGTGGGCAGGACTTTCGCACGTGCCGGTGCTGAAGTGGCTGGTGCTGATCAACCCGCTGGTTTACGTTTCTGAGGGGATGCGGGCGGCCCTGACGCCCGGGATTCCGCACATGCCGTTGCTCATGATTCTGGCCGCGCTGGTGCTTCTGACGGTCCTTTTCATGGTCCTGGGGCTGCGGGCGTTCGACAAGCGGGCGATGAGTTGAAGCTGAGGTTAAGCAGCTTTTGCTGGTTTCGGGACACAAGTGCGCGTAAGATTTCTGTGCGACTCCCCTTCGCGCCAGAATCGTCGCATTAATCGTTTCGGTTATTCAATATTGATGGACTAGAAGTCAGGGACAGCATAGACTGTTCCAATGCTGTTCATCCAAGCATGAACAGAGAAAAGGAGAGAGTGTGACACCAGCTAAAAGCAATCGAGGCAGACCTATCGTTCACACCGAGCCATGGGCGAAGATCACCGTCGTCCTTCTGGATCGGCATGTCGCGTATCTTGATCGACTGGCCATCGACATCCGTTTGAGGCATGGCAAAGCGATCAGCCGGGCGGAAATCATCCGTGGGTTGATTGAAGCCGCGTTTCAGAGCGGGGTCGATCTTTCTGAGGCCGATTCGATCGGAACGCTCGTCGAGCTACTGACGGGCTCACCGATGAAGACGCCGAAGAAGCCGAGCTCGCGTTAGGCGCGGGGCGCAGTTCGCCTCCTGCTTTTGGATCGAAGCTCGCCTGCGGCGAGCCGAGCGATCTCGTACTCACTGCTAGCGGCGGTGAGATCGATGTTGCTCTGCTCAATGCGGTCGAGGATCGTCCGGATTGCCTGGGGCCATCCGAAGGCCTTCGGCATCGCGGGGTTGATTTCGTTTGACATCTTCGCCAGATACGAAGCATGTCTCTTCGAGAGGACAATGGTCTCTGTCGCCGGCGTCGTGCCGGCGACACTTCTTCCTGTGGGGGTCAGTCTCATAACCTGGTACTGATAGGGGAGTGTCGTGAGACGACCAAATCCCTACCCCCCACCCAAAAAAGTTTTTTCCTGGCCCTTCGTTGGTTCGCCGCGACCGGCCGCCGAGTCTCAGGCGGAGACGGGTTCGGTCTCTGGCACCAGCATCACAGGCGTGTCGACCTTCCGGATGATGTCCTGCTTCAGCGTGCTGATCTCGTGCGCCCCGACGTTGAGGAACAGCGCGTCGGCGTCCACGGTCTTGGCGTAGCGGGCCAGCTCCGCCTGGACATCCTTCCCCTGCAGGACGACCGGCAGGACCCGCGCTCCGTCGAACGTGCCGCCCGTCATCGCGTCGAGAAGATCCTGCGAGGCAATCCGCTCCGGCTCCTCGCAGACGATGATCAGATGGATCTCGGAGTTTTCACGCCGCGCGATCGAAGAAGCCAGCGCCGCCGCCGCGGTAGAACGCTGCTTCAGGTGGACCGGCACCAGGATCTTTTGCAATCCTCGGCGGCTGGGGATGCCATAGCGGATTGCCAGCACAGGCAGCGAGGCACCCGACAAGACCTTGAGCGTGGTCGATCCGATAATGAGATGGGCGACATGGTGACGCGCATGAGTCGAGATGACCATGAGATCTGCGCCTTCTTCGATGGCGGTGCTGCAGATCGCCGCGCCCGGGTCTGGAGCGCGCTGGATGACAAGACGCGTCGGAACCCTTGCATTGGCCCGGCGCGCGTGGTCGCGAAGTTTCTCGAGCTCGTGTTGCTCGGCGTACTCATAGAGCGAGTCGTCAGCGGGAAAGCGGAGCTCGTCCGGGTTTGAGGGACGTGTCGCCCGTACGTGAAGAATGATGAGCTCGGCGCCGGTCGTCCCGGCGATCTGCACCGCCGAATCGAACGACCATTCAGCAGCCGTCGAGAAATCAGTCGGGATGACGATGCGGCGCCACGGGTACATAAGCTCCTCGCGCAGGCCGGACTTCAGCCTCCTGCGCTCTACTCCCGATCGAACGCGTTTGTTGAAGGGGCGGCGGGCTTCGGTGTCTGCGCCTGGGCAGACTGAATCGGCTGCGGGGTAATCACGTAGCGGATGACCGTCTTCGGCTCCGCCTCCGTCTCGGCGATCTGCAACGTGATCTGACGGTCGCCCGGCTTCAGCATGTCGCCCGGAATGAAGGGATCCTGCATGGCTTGGTTGAGCTGAACCTCGAGGGTCCGCCATGTCTGCGTAGCGGGGTAGGGCGACTGCGTGGGATAGGCGCGAAACTGAGCAAGATAGGTGGTGTAGTAGTGGTAGACCTGCGGGAACGAGTCGTCCGTCGCCAGCGTATAGACCTCGGCGTTCGGTCCGTACTGGTTCTTGATCATGACGGAGTCGCGGCGTGTGAGATCGTCGCGATACTTCGCTCCGGCATAGATGGGGATCGCAGGGTTGATCGCCCGGAGCGCGGCCTTGGCGTCGATCTGGGGTGTTTCTGAAGCCGCGGCGGTGCTTGCGGTTACGGTGATTCCGTTTTTCCGAGGTGCCTGCTCTTCCGCGGCTTTGCTCTCCTGGCCGCCGGTGCACCGAACGAAAAGAGCCCCTGCGATCAGGAGGGATGCGACTGCGGTAGCCCGGCGTCCGGTCATATCACCATCAAACAGCAAGGGATATGCCGCTCGCTTCAATTGCTATCCGCCTTTCGTGCAGCGAACGCAACCGGTGGGCGCATACCGCCGCTGCGAAGACAGTCGATCGCCGTCTCGCCCCCGTAGCTGGCCACGAGCTTTTCGTCGTACTCGTCGGAAACGTTGGCGACGACGTCGAGGGATGCGATGAGTTGCTCCGGACGGAGACGGCGGCCCAGGAATGAGTGCGAGAAGAAGACGCTCTCGCCCTGCATGCTGAACGCGCCAAGGGGAACCTCGGCGTTGACTCGCAGCAACTCCTGCATCAGCTCGAACGACGGCTCGACTCCCTGGACGCAGAAGGCAAGCACCTCGATGACGGCGTCGTCTTCCTGATAGGGATCGATCGAGATCTCCAGCACGGTCGATCCGTACTTCAGATAGAAGTCGCAATGTTCGGCGTCGTCGAAGTGCTCATCAACGAGCTCGTCGAGATACGACTTCACCTGCCGGTAAACCTCTTCCTGGCAGGCGGTGTTGAATTGCTTTTCGCGCTTGGCGGGCATCTCTGGTTTGATTGTAAAGCAAGAACCGGCCCGCGGACCGGAATGCCGGCGCTCTTTCGCGAGCGCCGGCATTCATCAGGAGCGATTAGTGTGAGGGATGATGCCGCGGCGTGACGACCAGCGCGTTCACCGCGACGGAGTCGATCGAGCCGCATGAATTCGAGACGCGCACGAACCACGTGGCGTTTCCTTCCGGGTTGGTCGTGTACGACGAAGAGTCGGTTCCGACGGCGTTCGTCACCCCGCTGGCGTGATGGACGAACCATTGATAGTGCAGGTTCGCGCCATTCGCGACGACAGTGAACGTGGCGTTGTTCCCCGGATTCACGATCTGGCCCTGCGGTTGGGTCGCGATCGTCGGCGGCGCGGTGACGCCGATGAACGTCGTCGCGCCCGGACTGCTGTTGGTGCAACTGCTGTCAGTCACATTGGCAACCGTTAGCGTCGTCGCGGTCGTGACGCTGATGGTGCGCGATGCCGGCGATGCGATGACTGTCTGCGTGAGGCCGTCGGACCATTGCACCGTCCACGGGCCGTTACCCGTGAGCGTGAAGGGAATCGTGACCGTCGAGGAGCCGCAGGCAGATAAATTCGCCGGAACGCTGATCGTGGGTCCCGAGGTGATGGCGACATCCGCGGTCGAGGAGGCGCTGCAAGTGCTCGCCGTGGTCACGGTGACCGCAAGGTGCACGTTGCCGCTGTTCCCGGCGGTGTAAAGGATGTTGCTCGTTCCGATGCCGCCGGTGATGGTGCCGTTCGTGATCGTCCAGTTGTAGCTTGCTCCCGCGCCGGCGTCGGCCACATTGGCGTGGTTGAGCGTCGAAAGCGGGCAGGCAGTGCCGCCGTTGGTAATCGTGGCCGAGGGAAGCGGATTGAAGACGACGGTGGTCGACACCGCAATGCTGCCGCCGCAGGCGCCGGACGTGGTCACGGTCACCGTGTAGGTGCCCGGCTGCGTGACGCCGGTTGGATTCTGCGTCGTCGAAGTGAAGCCACCCGGACCGCTCCACGAGTAGCTCGCGCCACTGCCGGAGACGAAGAGGTTGACTGTGCCGCCTGCGCACCCGGGACCGCTGTTCGACGCAGTCGGCGCCGCGACCGGCGGGCAAGAGCCCGTCGTCGATGCGCTGCCGGTGATCGAGGGAGTCACCGTATCGGTCGCGGTGACCGTCTGCGCGCCGCTGGCGTTGAGCGTAACGCTGAACGTATGCACCCCGTTGTCGCCCGCGACGAACGTGTAGTCCGAGGGAAGGGTCGAAGAACCTGCCGAGGTGGTGAAGTGCGCCGTGCCCGCGTAGGTGGTCACGGTCGCGTTCGAGGCATCGAGCGCGGTGACAGTCACGTTGAACGGCGTGCCGGGAGCAAAGGTGCCGGGAGCGGTAACGCTGAAGTGCGTGGTTGCCGCGAGCACGTTCGTGTTTGCGCTGCCGGTGATCGAGGCGGTAACCGTGTCCGTTGCGGTGATCGTGCGCGATCCGTTCGATGTGAGCGTCACGCTGAATGTGTGCGCGCCGAGGTCGCCGGCGGTAAAGGTGTAATCCGAAGGCAGCGTCCCGGATGAGGAGCTGGTGAAGTGCACGGTGCCGGTATAGCCGGTAGCCGCGGTATTGGAGCCACTGAGTGCGCTGACGGTGACGTTGAAGGCAACGCCGTTGGTCACGTTCGCCGGCGCAGTGACGCTGAAGTGGGTGGCGGGCGGCGGCGGATTGACCGTCACGTTGACGGTGGCAGTCGCGCAGAGCGAATCTGCCGATCCGGCGGTCGTGCCGTTGTCGCAGACGGTGTAAGTGAAGGTGGCCGGACCGCTGTAGCCGGCTGCCGGGGTGTAGGTGATCTGTCCACTGGTAAGCGAAACCGTACCGTGGGTACTGCCGGTCGGCGTGACTGATGTGACGGTGAGCGTCTGGCCGGCTTCGTTGGCCGGTCCCGCGGAATCGTTGGTCGTCAGATCGCTGCTGGCAAAGGTGAGCGCGACGTTCGCTGTGGCAGTCTTGCTGTCATCCACTGCTGACGGCGGATCGTTCACCTCGGCTACTGTGATGGTCATCGTCGCGGTATTGGAGTTGTTCGTTCCGTCGTTGACGCGCCACGTGAATGTATCGGTCCCGTTGAAGTCCGGAGCCGGAGTGTAGGTTTGATTCGCGCCCGTTCCGGTCAGACCGCCGTGGAAGGGACCGGTGAGGATCGTGTAGGTGAGCGCGCCGCCTGGCGTCGCCGCGTCGAGCGTGATCGATTTCTGCACGTCCTCGTTGGTGCTCGTCGATTGATCGGCGGCTCCCGGCGGGTTCGTGCCGTCGACTCCGGCCTCGATGGCGTTCTGGATCGCTGGTGGAACGTTGGAGAAGAGGTCGTATCCGGTGAGCGCTTCCACCTGATCGACGCTCTTCAGATAGATGTGCCAGTCGTCATTCCGGATGCCCTGGATGTTGGGCATGATCACGCAGATCGTCCGCGTCGAGGCGGTGACGCGTGCAACGTCGTCGCCGGATGCTTTTGGTAAAACCAGCGCGCACTTCCAAGTGCTCGCCGGAACGGTAACGTGGCCGTTGGCGACGGTGTTGGTGACGCCGCCGTTGCTGCCCGTTCCGCCTGTACCCGCTGGTCCGGACACGATGTACAGCTCATCGACAGAAAGGAGAGAACGCAGATAGTTCTCGAGGTTCGCCCACGGTCCCTGGTTGTTGTCAGGCGCCTGCGCGACCATGTTCGACATCAGGAACGTTGCCTGGTTGATCGGGATCGATGTCTCCTTGTCGCGGTCGGCATTCGGCGTCATGTGCCCGCGGTCAAAGCCTGACGCGAAGAAGTCGCTGGCCAGTACGCGATACCAGGTGGGCGGAACTTCCGGATCGGGCCGGAACGTGTCGACACGCGTCAGCGAGCCAACCCACTCATCGCTGAGATGCCAGCTCACCCAGTTCGGACGGCCGAGGTCACGGTTGTAGCAGATCGAATTCTCGGGCTTCAGCATCAGGTAGGCGTTCGGAGATGACAGGCTGGTCGTACAAACCGATGGCTGGCCCATCGTCAGATGAACGGATGGCGGATAGGGAGGCAGAGTTCCTGAGGAGACGGTGAACGTCCACGAGTAGTCGGCGGGCAGCGTGTCGGTGCCCGGCGCGCTGTCGTCCGTGTCGCGGTCGTGCACGGAGTTCTGGAGGATCGTCACCGTGCACTGCTCCGCGGCGACGAAGTTGGCGTTGGGCGTGATCACCCATGTGTTCGGAGCGCCTTCAACGACCGTGGCGTCGTTGTGGTTGCCGGTCGACGTGCAGTTGATGTTGTACCAGCCCGGATCGACGTCCACCAGCTCGGAGAACGTGATGATCATGCTGGCGTCGCGAGGCGCGGCGGAGGCGTTGCTTACGGGATCGGTATTCACGACGGTCGGTCCGAACTCCTGGATCGGCGTCGTCCGCCTCGGGTTCGGTGTTCCGGTGACGAAGTCGTTGCCGTTGACGTTGGTGTCGGTGTTGCCGCCGTTCTTGCGGAAGTCGGACGTCGTGTTGCTTGGTGCCGGCGCGTTCGTGCCGCCTTCGTTGCAGTTCGCGGTGCCGTAGCCGACCAGATCGACGATCTCGGTGTCGGCAGCTGTTGCGGAGCATGGGCCCGGCACCGGGTTGCCGGTGTTGACGAGAGCAACCTTGCCGGTCGTTCCGCTCATGTTGATGCCGCTGTTATTGACGACGTTCGCTGCGGGGAGCGGGCTGCCGATTGCGCCGCCCGAGGCGAGCGAAATCAGGTAGTACTCGCCCGGCCCGATCGTGCCGCCGATCGGCTGCAGACCGGAGAAGGCGCCGGTGTTGGTTGCCGATGAATACTGCACGCTCCATCCCGCCAGGCTGACCGGAGAAGCGGTGGGGTTGAAGAGCTCGATGAAGTCATTGGTATACGTCGCGCCGGAGTTGCCGCCACCGCCGTAGAGCTGGCTGATGACGACGTGATTCGGTGTCGCGCCGGCAGGAAGAACGTTGATGTTCACGGCCTGGTTGGCAGTTGGGTTGACGTTGTCGGACAGGGACGCGGTGAAGGTCGCCGTTCCGTTGAAGCCTGCGTTCAACGCGACGGTGTATGTCACGGTGGCCGTGCCCTGGCCGCCGGTGACATTCACGCTGGCCACGCCGGTTCCCGGGGTGGCGGTCCAGTTGAAGATGCCACCGTCATCGGTTCCCGACACGCTTACCGTGAAGGGAGCAGGATCCTGCGCCACGGTGGTGATCGGATTCGTAGGCGGTGTGATCAGCGGCGGATTGTTGCCTCCGGCGCCGGTGACTTGAATGTTGACGAGTTGCGTGACCGCTGCGTTGATTCCGTCGCTCAGCGAGGCGGTGAACGTCGCCGTTCCGCTGAACCCGGCCGTCAGAGTGACGGTGTACGTCACAGTTGTAGTTCCCTGGCCGCCGCTGACGGTCACACTCTGCAGGCCGGTGCCGGGAGTGGCGGTCCACTGATAGACGCCGCCGTCGTCGGTACCGCTGAGATTGACGGTGAACGGCGCGGCATCCTGAGCCACCGATGCGATCGGATTCGCCGGCGGAGTGATCGCAGGCGGGTTGTTGACAACGCCGCAGACGTTGACCGCTGAGGAGCTGTTGCGCGGATTCGGAGCACCAACCGTGAAGTCGGAGTTGTTGTTGTTCGTATCGGTGCAGCCGTTGTTCTTACGAAGTGCAGCCGTCGTGTTGGCAAGCACCGCGGTGGGGCTGGTCTCGGAGCAATTCGCCGTCGGACCATAGCCGACGAAGTCTGCGATCGAGCCGCCGGTCGGGCACTGGACGCCGATCGTCGCCGTATCGGCAAGGGCGATCTTGGCAGCTGTGGCGCTCAAAGCGATCGTTCCGGTGGCGTCGGGAGTCGGAAGATTGACCGAGCCCGCTGCTCCGGCGGCTTCCTGCACGAGGTAGTACTGGCCCGGCGCGATCGTTCCGGAAAGTGCTGTCGGAGTCGTGCCGGCCGCTGGAGGTGAGTTCCACGTAGTCGCCGTGGCCGACGAGTAATGAATAAACCAGCCGCTCAGCGCGACGGTCTGCGTGCCGCGGTTGAAGAGCTCGACATAGTCGTTCTTCAGCGTAGAACCGGAGTTACCGCCACCGCCGTAGACCGTGCTGATGACGACGCCAAGGACCGACGGTGTATTCGGCGTCCCACTCACCTCGGCCGACGGTGCGCTTTCGCTCGGCGAGAGCGCCGTGACGATGTAGTAGTACGTGGTGCCGTTGACGACGGTTGGGTCGGTAAACGTCGGCACTGGCGTGTTTGTGGTGACGGTGTACGTTCCGCTCGTCGTGCCGCGCTTGACGTTGTACGACGTCGCTCCGCCCACCGGGGCCCAGGAGAGGATGACCTTCGCATCGCCGACGGCGATGCTGACGGGTCCGGGCGGGGGACCGGCGGGGGCGGGCGTCGCGGTGGCCTCACTCGAGTCGGGACCTTCGCCGCGTCCGTTCGTGGCGCTGACTTTGTAGAAGTACGGCGTGCCGTTGACCGCCGACGTGTCGTCGTAGTTCGTGACGGCGATGCCGGTGGCCAGGTTCGAATACCCGGTTCCGCTCGTGAGCGAGCGCTTTACGGTGTAGGTATCGGCACCGCTGGGTGGGTTCCATGTCAGCAGAATGTGCGAGTCGCCGCCCGATGCCACGAGGGTCGTCGGCGCCGCGGGCAGGCCCTGAATGGTGTAGCTCGGGCCGCCGGTGTAGCTGGCGGCGCTGTTGCCTGCGGTATCGACAACGGTGCCGTTGCCCGTGAGGTCGAGACGCAGTGAACCGCTGCCGTTGCCCGTGGCTACGGTGACTGTATACGTCGTGCCGCTGCCGGTGACGTTCGAAACCGAGGTGCCGGTAAGGGCCGGTGCGGTGATCGTGAAGTCCGCCGCGTCGACGCCGGTAACACTTTCGGTGAACGTAACGGTGAAGTCGACCGAGGTCGCAGTCGTCGGATCGGTGCTGGCTTTGACGATCGATTGCACCGCGGGAGCCGTCTTGTCGATCGTATCGACGTCGCCGGTGGTGAAGCCTGTCGCGAGCAGGTTGCCTGCGGTGTCGATGACCGTACCGCCCGTCACGACGTTGAGGCGGATCGTTCCGTCGCCGCTGCCAGTATTGACGGTGACGGTGTAGGTCGTGCCGCTGCCGTTGGTTGCGGTGACCGATGCGCCAGTCACGCCGCTGGTCGTGAGCGACCAGTCCTGCGCGGACACTCCGGTCACGACCTCGGAGTACGTGACGGTGAAGTCGACGCTCGTCGCGTTCGTAGTCGCGGCTCCGACGCGCGTGATCGACTGTACGGTGGGCGGGGTCTTGTCGATGGTGTAGCTCTGGCCCGACGTGAAGGCTCCGCTCGTGGCGTTGCCGGCGCTGTCGACGGCGCTGCCGAGGAAGTCGAGATGGAGCGTGCCGTCGCCGCTGCCGGTGTTGATGGTGACCGTGTACGTCGATCCGCTGCCGGCGACATTGGCAATCGTCGCGCCCGAGACGCCGCTCATGAGGAGGGCGAAGTCGTTGGAGGCAACACCGGTGACGCTCTCGCTGAACGTGACGGTGAAGTCGATGCTCGATGCATTCGTCGGAGATGAATTGGCGCGCACGATCGACTGGACGGCGGGCGCGGTCCTGTCGATTGTGTAGACCTCGCCCGTGGTGAATGTGGCACCGAGCGGGGCGTTGTTGGATTCGCTGTGGATTGATCCGTCGTTGGCGACATCCAGGCGGATCGTGCCGTCGCCGGTACCGGTGCCGACACTGACGGTGTAGACCGAGCTGTTGACTGGAGTGACGCTGATGCCGCCCGGTGTGATTCCACCTGTCGTGGTCAGCGTGAAGTCGCCGGCATCAACGCCGGTGACGCCCTGCGAGAACGTGACGGTGAAGTCGACAGACGCTGCATTCGTCGGGTTGCTGCTTGCGCGCGTCACCGATAGGACGGCCGGGGCGTTGGCATCGACGAGGACGCCGGTGGTGCTGCCGACGGAGTTGAGCGTGGTGTCGCCGTCGTTGCCGAGTGCGTCGCGAATCGTGGCGCCGTTGAGGTCGATGCTGCCCGCCACCACGATGCCGTCAGGGTCGGAGTCGCCGGAGACGACGGTGTAGCGGAAGAGCAGCGCCGTTCCTGGGGAGCCCGACACGTAGTTCGCGTACACGGTTCCGCTGTTGAGCGTGAGCGCGATGCGCGGCGTGCCGCTGGCCACGGTGGCGTTCTCGTTGAAGTTGACCGTGAAGTCGAGATTCTGTCCGGTCGTGTAGGTGCTGGCTGCGGGCCCGGCGACCGAGGTGACATTCGGGCCGACGTGATCGAGCGTGTAGGACTGGCCGGTCGTGAATCCACCGTTCAGCGGATTGCCCGGAAGGTCGGTGATGCCGGTGCCGCTGGCATTGACGTCGAGGCGAAGCGTCCCCTCACCGGCAGCCGAACCGACGGTGACGGTGTAGGTGTGCGCGTTGACCGGAACGACTCCGGTAATGCTTCCCGAGGCTCCGCCACCGGCAGTCAGCGCAAACGCGCCCGTCGTCACTCCGCTCACATCCTCGGAGAACGTGACGGTGTAATGAAGCGTGGGGGAGTTGGTCGGGTCGGCGTCGGCGCGGGCGCTGGTGAGGACGATCGGGGCGATGCCGTCGACGAGAACGCCAGCGGTGGAAGCGAAGGTCACCGCGGTATTGGCGTTGTTGCCTGCGAAGTCTTTGATGGAGCCGCCGTTGAGCGCGATCGAGGAGGCTGTGGACACTCCACCGGGGGCGGTATCTCCTGAAACGATCGTGTACCGGAACTGGAGAGTTGCCGAGCCTGAACCGGTGAGATAGGTCGCCAGTACGGGGCCACCATCCAGATTTACGGTGATCGAAGGCGTCCCACTAGCGACGAAGACAGGCTCGCTGAAGGTCACGCTGTAGTCGAGCGTCTGTCCGATGATGTGCGTGCCGTTTGCAGGAACCGTCGATGAGACGGCGGCCGGCGCGATGCCGTCGACAAAGACGGCAGACGTCGAAGCGAAGGTCACCGCAAGAGCCGCGCTGTTGCCAAGTCCATCCTTGATCGTCCCGCCGTTCGGCGTGATCGAGGAATCGACAGTGATCCCGTCCGGATCGGCGTTGCCAGAGACGACGACGTAGCGGAAGGTGAGCGTGGCGGTGCCGCTGCCATTCAGGTAGGCCGCCTGCACCGGGCCGCCCGTGTTCAACGTGACGCCGACGTACGGACTACCGGTGACCGTGACGCTCTTGTTGAAGGTGACCGTGAAGTCGAGATTGCCACCGACGCCGTACGTGCCATTGGCTGGGACGGTCGACGAAGAGACGGTTGGCGCGACAGCATCGATGACGATGTTCTTCTGCCCGCCAAGCGAGTTTGCTCCGCCAACGGCGGGAAGGGTAAGGATTGCCGCGTTTCCGCTCAAATCGCTGATCGATCCGCCAGCAAGAGCCAGGGCGCTAGTAGTCGTGTAGTCGAGATCTGCAGACGACTGGCCGGCGCCGACGGTATACGCGAATGTCAGTGTGCTGCCACCACTGCCCGAGGCGTACGTTGCCGTGCCGCCCGAGTTCAGCGCCAGCGTCGGAAAACCGGTCACGGAGACTGGCTCGGAGAACGTTACCGTCACGAGGACCGACGCGCCGGTACCATAAACGCTGTCGGCGGTAGGAGATGTGACCGTTGTGACCGTTGGAGCTGTCTTGTCGACGGTGTAGACCTGACCGGTGAAGTTGCCATTGCCCAACCCGGTACCGCCGAGCTTGACACCCGCCCCGTTCTGGATCGAGTCATCATCAGTGAGGTTGAGACCGATCGTGCCATCGCCCGAGCCTGTGTTTACAGTTACGGTGTAGACCGCGCCGCTTCCCGCGACCGCTGGATTGATTGATGCGCCGGTGACTCCGGTGGTCGCGAGCGAAAAGTCGGCCGCATCCACACCGGTGACACTCTGGTCGAAGGTGACGGTGTAGTCGACGCTGCTCGCGCTTGTCGGATTGGTGCTGGCTCGGGTGATCGATACGACGTAGGGACCTTGTGGGGTAATGGAAACGTCATCGATCGCGAGGCCGTGATCGCTACCGGCATCGTCCGAGTCCTTCCAGCGAAGCCAGATTTCCTGGCCCGCACTTACGGTCACCGTGAGAATTGCCGAAAGGCTCGTGCGGTTCGCCGCGGCATTTCCGTCGAGAGCGCCCGCCGTTGCCGTGGCAATCGGGCCAGTGAAATCGAGCGGATCGTAATCGAGCCAGTTGGTCGTAGGCGTGTTGGCATCCGTGATCGTGCCGGCACTCGCGACCTGATATTGAAAGTCGATTTTCTGCGCGGTGAGATTACCGCCGTTCCGCCACTGCTCGCCGTTGTATGAGATTTTGAAAGAGTTGATGGTGACGCCGGTGTTATTGACCAGCCGGACCCCGTAGTAGATCGCTCCAGGAGTGGCTGACGCGACGGAGCCAAACGCCCGCTCGGTGAGCGCGTTGACACCGGCCACGCCATAACTGTAGATCGCACCGGTGTTACCGGCGCCGCTCTCGGCGCGGTATGTGGTCGGGTTCGTCGTGACCGCCGTGAACTGGGCGTACCAGCCGGGCAATGTCGTGTTGTCGGCCCACGCATTTGCCGTGCCGCTCGTGGCCAGCGTGTCGAAGTTCTGCGTGACTGGAGTGCCGATCGCCGTCAGGCTGACCTGAGCGGCGGCAGAACCTGCCATGAGCGCGGTCAGAAGAAACGTGAAGGCGAATACGGCACTGCGCACGACGTTCGAGCGAACTGCCGTGTTCGAAACGTTACGATTCGTGTTCATAGACTCTCCTGGCGTCGCACCGTTCGGTCAGGAGAGGGGCAGTGTCCGGGCAGACTCTCCGATCAGCGAAGTCATCCCGCACACCACGCACCGAGGAAGTTGACGAGCTGAGGAACCGAGGGTTTCGAGGGCTGGCTCGGAGAGTACGAATAAACATGGGGGAACGCAACAAAAAAGATGAACCGGGCATGAATTCTCGGGGATGGAGACAACCGTAGCGCTTGCTTCAGGCGCATTTCTCACGTTTGCAGGGGCCTGGTGGCAGCGAGCCTCTAAGAGTGGTGAGAATTGCAAAGCGATGGTTGCGATATCGGAACCATTGCTTTCGGCATCGGAATGATTTGTTCCGATATCGGAACGATCGGTTCCGACATCGGAATGATCTGTTCCGGCATCGGAATGATTTGTTCCGACATCGGAATGATCCGTTCCGGCATCGGAATGATTTGTTCCGACATCGGAACCGCGGATTGCGGCATCGGAACAAATCATTCCGACTTATTACCGCCCTCTCGCGCCTTTTGACGCATTTCTCACGTGAAGGGGTCAGACCGGAAGTGGAAGTGACACATCGAAAAGGGTGACAGCCATTCACCATTCGTGGTGAGTCACTTCCACTTCCGGTCTGACCCCTTCAGGCTCACGCCCTTTCGTAACCTCTGAGCCCCAGCGCCTTCACGATCACCGTCGCCAGACGCCACTCTTCCTTCGCGATCGTCTCGATCAGTTCCAGATCGCGCCGGAACCTGATCATCGGCCGGTTGAAGTGCCTCTTCACCGACCGGTCGTCGATGGCGCGCATGACGCGCAACTGCCTGGACTGCAGATCGACGACGTCGAACGCCGCGATCAGGTTCGGTTCCAGCGCCGGCGCCACCTCGGCGTGCGCAAAGAGCCGCTCCGCGAACACCAGCTCGTCCGAGCGGACCCAATAGCGTTCCCGGTCGGCGATGTTCATCGGCTCGACCAGCGGCGGTCCGAACAGCGTCATCGGCTTCGAGAGGACCCCTCCCGTCTTGCGCTTCACGATCACGCGCGCGGGCGAGGCGGTGTTCATTGTCAGCAGCAACCGCTCGGGCGTCGACTTGTAGCGGTCTATGTGCCGCATCTCGACGTCGAATCCCTGCCAGCGTCCGCGAATCGCGCCGTTCCACCAGATGCGGCGCGGCCCTTCCCATCCGAACGTCGTGACAAGCGCCGCCAGCCGCGCCGAGAGCGCCGACGATCTCTTCGAGATCACTACCACGCCCACCGCCGCGACCAGCAGAGAGACGCCGATGACGACAAAGGGAATCTGTTGTTCAGTCACCGTGACAGCATAGCGGAAGGGGTCAGACCCAAAATTGAAAGTGACCAAGAATGGCATCGGCAGGGTGCCCAGACAATTTGCGTCACTTTCACTTTGGGTCTGACCCCTTCCGGCAAGCGATACCATGCGCCACGTATGGATCATTTCGAAACTGCCAATCGCCGCATCCTCACGCTCAAGTCTGGCAAGGAGCGCCTTGTTGCCAATCGTCATCCCTGGATCTTCGCGGGCGCGATCGCGCGCGAAAGCGGGCCGGATAACGCCGCCCTGGCCGATCTCCTCGATCCTCAGGGCCGCCGCATCGCCTCCGGGTTTCATTCGCAGCACTCGCAGATCCGCGTTCGCGCGCTGACGTTTGGCGATGAGGAACTGACGGAGGCGACGATTCGCGAGCGGATCCATGCAGCGGTCACGCGGCGAATGGGGTCAGGTCTGAAGTTGAAAGTGCCGAAAAACGACACTCACCGTGACGACCGACAATCCTCGGCACTTTCAACTTCAGACCTGACCCCATTCGACAACGCCTGTCGCCTCATTAATGCCGAGGGGGACGAACTGAGTGGGTTGATCGTCGATCGTTACGATGACATCGCCGTAATCGAGATTGCCAACGCCGGCGTCGAGCAGCTCCGGCCGCTCATCATTGATTGTGTGCAACAGGCGATCGCGCCGCGCGGCATCTGGTTCAAGAACGACATCCCGGCGCGGAAGATCGAAGGTCTGACGATGGATCCGGAGTGGATCGGAGAAGGGGAGCCGGCCGCCGAGATCCGCGAGAACGGGCTTCGTTTCCGCGTCGATGCGCCGTCGGGGCAGAAGACGGGATTCTTTCTCGATCAGCGTGAGAACCGCGCCTTGACGCGCTCGCTCGCTGCCGGCCGCCGCGTGCTGAATCTTTTTTCGTACAGCGGCGCGTTTGGCGTGTACGCGGCGGCGGGCGGGGCGACGTCCGTCGAGAACGTCGATAGCTCGACGGGCGCGATCGAGTTGGCGCGGACGAATCACGCGCTGAACGGTTCCGAAGCCACGTTCACGGTCGCCGATGCATTCGACTACGTCCGCAAGACCTCGGCGCGCTACGACCTGCTGATCTGCGATCCGCCCGCCTTCGCCAAATCGCGCGGCGACATCGATCGCGCCGCCCGCGGCTACAAAGACATCAACCTCTTCGCCATGAAGCTCCTCGACCCCGGCGCGCAGATGCTGACCTTCTCGTGCAGCGGCCACATGTCGCTCGACCTCTTCCAGAAAGTGATCTTCTCCGCCGCGCAGGATGCCGGCCGGCGGATTTCATTCGTTCGCCGGCTGACGGCCGCGCCCGATCATCCGGTCTCGCTGTTCTGCCCGGAAGGGGAGTACTTGAAAGGGTTCCTGCTTGAAGTGCATTAATGGGTCAGGTCTAAAGTCTAAAGTGCCGAGGACGATCGTCGCCAAAGCGATAAAGTCTCCTCGGCACTTTAGACTTTAGACCTGACCCCGAAAGGATCGAATCATGAATACGCCAAGCGCTCTTCGCGAACACATCGCCGAACTTCTCCACGGCGGCCACGCCCATCAGGACTTTGACTCGGCCATCGCCGAGGTTCCTGTCGCCGTGCGGGGAGAGCGTCCGGACGGCGCGCCGCATTCGCCGTGGGAACTGCTCGAGCACATGCGCATCGCGCAAACGGACATCCTCGAGTGGGCGCGGGGAGGCGACACGTACGTCGAGCTGGAGTTTCCATCCGGCTACTGGCCGTCGTCACCTCAGCCTCCGAACACATCCGCATGGGACGAGAGCGCGGCGAAGTTCCGTGCCGATCACGCGGCACTCGCAGCAATGGTGAACGACGAGTCCTTCGACCTCCTCGCCGACATCCCCCGCGGCGGTGCCACATGGCTGGCCAAGATCCTCCTCGCCGCCGACCACAACACCTACCACCTCGGGCAACTCGTCCTCGTGCGCCGGATGCTGACAGGGAAGTGAGCACCATCCTGCCGTTCATTTCTGTCCACTGAATCCCCCGTACATCGGATCGCGATTTCCAACCGTATGATCCAACCGGAGGACGTACGGATGGCACTCGCCAAGGCTCTGCTTGCGGAAATGGAACAGGAAGGGAAGTCGACGGTGCGGATGCTGGAGCGCGTGCCGATGGATCAATTGAGTTGGACGCCGCACGCGAAGTCGATGACGCTCGGGCGGCTGGCGTGGCATGTCACGTCGATCCCTCAGATTGCGTTACGCGTGCTCAGCGCGTCGACGTTTGAAGTGAGCAACGCCGGGCCTGCGCAGTTGCCGGAGAATCCCTCCTTCGTCGACACGTATCAACGCAATCTCGAGGCGGCGATGGCGATGATCGGAGCGATGGACGACGAAGAGCTCAAGTCGCCGTTCACGCTCGCCCGCAACGGACAGGTGCTGAACGAAACGCGCAAGATCGTGATCATCCGCTCGATCCTGATGAACCATTCCTACCACCATCGCGGGCAGCTATCGGTTTACCTACGCCTGCTCGATGTGCCACTGCCGGCGATTTACGGGACGAGCGCGGATGAGGTGATGTGAGTGGTGGGGGGTGGGGTGTAGGGCGTGGGGGGTGGCGTGGGAGTGGGG
>Ga0247666_1000038_pt1 | contig 83325 bp, 73 predicted proteins | sample CNK07_metaG_FD_183025 | JGI IMG/M metagenome (GOLD analysis project Ga0247666, IMG submission 183025) | Soil microbial communities from Purdue University Martell Research Forest, Indiana, United States - CNK07 | ecosystem: Environmental > Terrestrial > Soil > Temperate forest > Bulk soil...
GGACGGTCGGAGGCATTCTTCGTGGTTATAGCATCCTGGGGGGTGGGGTGTGGGGGGTCGGGGGTGGGAGATGGCGCTGAACGAGGGGTAGCGCGGTTTTCGGGGGTCGGGGGTCGGAGCGAGGCGATGCGTCCGAGTGCCACGACTTCATTCTGCGCCTCTGCTGGGGCCCCTCATCCGGCCTTCGGCCACCTTCTCCCCATCTGAGAAGCGATGGGGAGAAGGGGCTCGATTGGAGATTTTCGCGATCCGGGATTCGTTGCGCGCGGATCGGATGTCGAAGCAACGCCGCGCTGCAGCGCGCTCCGACACCCGACCCCCGACTCACGACATCCTATTTATCGTTGTGCAGCTCTACGAACTCGTAGATGAAATTGCCGGTGCCGGCGGCGTCGGAGAATTCGTTGATGACGACGCCTTTGGCGCAGCCGGCGCCGGCGCCGCTGCCGGGGTTGGCCAACGTCGTTACGCCGACGTTCCAGTTCGACGTGATGCCTGCGCCGGTGCAGGGATCGATACGCTGAAGATCCTGATTCGCGCTTGACGACGTGGAGATCGTCGGGCCGTCGATGATGGTGCCGCTGGCGTTCTTGAGGGTGTAGTTCTCGCTACCGTTGATCTGCGGGAACGCGCCGGCGGTGGTGAGGTAGACGACGTTGGATCCGAGGGTGACGCCCCAGAAGGTCTGGAAGGCGGCCTTCGTGGCGTCGCGGCCGATGACGACGTAGCCGTTCGCGGGAATCACGGTGCCGGCGGGGATCGTGTAGACGACTGTGGCGTTGGCCTGCGTGACGGTCCAGCCGGAGATGTCGGTGCCGGTGGGATTGTTGACGGTGACACCGATGGCCGTGGACGTTCCGACGTTCAGCGCGGCGTCGTAGGCTTTCGCGGTCAGCGAGTGCGAGCCGTTGGCGACCGAGGTGGAGTCCCAGCTATAAGAATAAGGAGAGGTGGTATCGGTCGACTTGAGCGCGCCGTCGACGTAGAACTCGACTTTCGTCACGCCGACGTTGTCCGAGGCGGTGGCGTTGATGGCCACAGTGCCGACGACGGTGGCGCCATTCAGCGGAGCGGTGATCGAGACGGTGGGGGCAGTCGTGTCGCCACCGCCGCCGCCCGTTCCGTTGGCGATCCAGGAGATGCCGTTGGCGACGAGCAGGCCGTTGTCGTAGGTCGTGTCGTTGTATCCGAGGAAGGTTGAGTGGCCGCAGTTGTTCGTGGCATCCTCGGTGACCGAGGAGTCGGCGATGGCGGCGATGCGGCCGGTGCCGTAGGTCGATGTCGCGTAGGTAACGCCTGTGGACGTGTCATGCGTCGACGTCGTTTTCCAGACATGGCCCTGCGCGGCGCCGGACAACGTCATCGAGGAGGAGCCGAACAGCCCGAGGCCCTTCGTCGGCGAAGGAACACCGAACGTGCCCGTGAAGATGATCGGCGAGCTGGTGACGGTGGTGTAGTTGTGATCGGGATGATCGTCGAACCAGCCGAAGGTGCTGTCGGACGAGTTGTCGTTGTAGGTGATGCCGAAGATGCTCGGGCTCCCCATGAGCTGATTGAAGACGCCGGCCGCGTCGATACCATCACTATTCCGGTCGGCGCCGGCGTGGTCGGAGATCATGAAAAGTCCGCCGCCGTTGAAGACGAAGTTGCGGATGGCGGTGATCTCGGTGGACGTCAGGGCGATATTCGGCTCGGGCATGACGAAGACGTTGTAATGGCTGAGGTCCTGGGCGTTGGTGCCGTCGCCGTAGCTGATGCGCGCGCCGACGGGAAGGCTCTCCACGTGAAAGCCTTTCTTCACGAGGTCGACGCCCATCGCGGAGTGGGCGCCGTTCCAATACGTCTCGGCGGTGGACGACGTGATGCCCGACTGGTCAGGCGTTGGGAAACGTTGCGCGGTGCCGCACGTGTCTTCGTCGAGGGTCCAGTCGGCGTTGCCGGCGGTCTGGGCGTGGGCGGCGTCGAAGAGGATGGTCTTCTGTTGTGCGACGGCGTGCGTTGCGGCGAAAAGGGCAAACGTGACCAGGATGGACATCATCAGAAAGCGTTGTTTCATTCTTCCTCCATTGATTACAAGTGGTCTGAATATTGACCACTTGAGCGTTGATTGACCCGGGGAGTGTGCAGGTGTTGACCAGTTGGTGGGCAATGCGGGGAGTTGTGCGCCGAGGTTGTGCACGCGGAATGCCTTATCCGCAGATGTCGCAGATGAAACACAGATAGATTCTTTTGATCTGCGTTTATCTGCGTCATCTGCGGATTAGAATCGCGTCATGCTCGAACGAAACCTCACCGACGGCATCCTCACCCTTCGCCTTTCCCATGGAAAAGCGAGCGCGCTCGATCTGGAGTTGTGCACCGCGCTGACGACGGCTTTCGAAGAGGCGGCGGCTGATGATGATGTCGGCGCGGTCATCCTCACCGGCACGGGATCGATCTTCTGCGCGGGCGTCGATCTGCCGCGCATGATCAACGCCGGCGGCGACTACGTGCAGCTCTTTGTCGAGGCGTTGGATGCGGCGCTGCGGGCGGTGTTCGTCTTCCCGAAGCCGTGTGTAGCCGCGCTCAACGGACACGCGATCGCGGGCGGCGCGATCCTGGCCTTTGCCTGCGATCACCGTCTGATGGCAGGAGGCAAAATCGGAGTCCCGGAGCCACTTGTCGGCGTTCCCTTCCCTCCGCTGGCGATGGAAATCGTGCGCTTTGCCGTGCCGAAGCAGCACCTGCAGCCGATGGTCTATTTCGGCAAGACGATGGACGCGGAGTCGGGCCGCGGCATCGGCATCGTCGATGAGGTGATCTCCGCCGAACAGCTTCCAGTCCGCGCGCAGGTCATCGCCGAACAACTGATGTCGATTCCGCGGCACACGTTCCGTCTGACGAAGCGCCAGCTTCGCGAGCCGTACCTGCGCGATGCCGCGAATATCGCCACAGCATCCGCCGACGAGATCGACGCGATCTGGTCGGACCCGGCGACGCATGCGCATATCCGCGAGTATCTGGCGATGACGATCGGGAAGCGCTAGGCTGTCATCCGAAAGTCATCCCTCGTGTCATCCTGAGCCTGCCGGAGGCGCCCGCGCGACTCGCGCCCTCACGCAGGGTGGGACGGCGCCGCAGGACGGCGAAGGATCTCAAGTTGCCGCGCACGTGGCACGCGCATCGTAATTTGAGATCCTTCGATCGTCCTCCGCCGCAATGCCTGCCAATTGTCAGTGCAGCGTGAAGGCGCGGCTCCGGCGACTCAGGATGACACCACGCAACTAAGCTACGCTGCGTATTCGATGGCTCTACTCTCACCACGAGGCACCACAAAACCGACAAAAGAACAGCTCCTCGCTGCGGCCGGCACGACGTTGCCTGATGTGATCGCGCGCGATCTCGAAGTGCTGTTTTGCGGGATCAATCCGGGGCTGTACACGGCCGCGGTGCAGCAGCATTTCGGGCGGCCGGGCAATCGGTTCTGGCCGACGCTTCATCGATCGGGCTTCACGCCGCGGCTCTTTCATCCATCGGAACAACGTGAGTTGTTGCAGCACGGCGCGGGAATCACGAACGTTGTCGCGCGGGCCACGGCTGCGGCGGCGGAGTTGAGTGCTGAGGAGTTGGTTGCTGGCGCGAGGATTCTTGCGCGCAAAGTGGGGCGCTACCGGCCGCGCGTGCTCGTGATTGTCGGCATCGGCGCGTATCGAACTGGCTTCGCGCGACCACACGCGAAGAGCGGGTTGCAGGACGAGATGATCGGGAGCACGCGCATCTGGATTCTGCCGAATCCGAGTGGGCTCAATGCGAACTACCGGCCGGAGGATCTGGCTTCGCTGTATCGTGAGTTGAGGGAGTGGATCCGATCCGCAGATGACGCAGATGGACGCAGATGAGTGTCATCTTTATCTGTGTAGATCTGCGTCATCTGCGGATGAACTCCGCATCGCGGCGAGCATCCCGCAGGCGGCATGTCTCGCGGCGCCGCCGGAGTAGCGGCGAACGACTGGGGCGCCGAGGGAGCGGAGCGCGTCGCGAAACGTCGCGAGCTCTTCGTCGGAGGCACGGCGGAAACCGTCCGGGCGGGCGTCGTTGACGTCGATCAGGTTGAGGCGCACGGGTAAATCGCCGAAGAGCGCGCAGAGCGCTTCGACTTCGTCGTTGCCAGTGTTGATGCCGCCGAGGACGACCCAGGCGATCGTGACGCGCGAATTGCTCGATGATTGATAGGCGCGCACGGCATCGGCGAGCTCGCGTACCGGCCACGCCGCGGCGGATGGGAGCAACATCCTGCGCCGGGTGTCGATGGCCGAGGTGAGGGAAATGATCAGGCGGTAAGGGTGACGCTCGCGGGTGAAGCGAAGGATCTGCGGGACGAGACCGACCGTGGAGATCGTGATGTTCTTCGCGGCAATGCGTCCGCCGCACGGATGCGAGAGGATTTCGGCCGCGCGCATCACCGACGCATAGTTGTGCAGCGGCTCGCCCTGGCCCTGGAAGAGCGCGCCGGTGACGATGCCGTCTGCTTCGTCGCGCACGGCGATCCATTGCGCGACGATCTCCCACGGCTCGAGGTTGCGAATTAATCCCATGCGTCCCGTCGCGCAGAAGGTGCATCCCATCGCACAGCCGGCCTGACTGGAAATGCAGACCGTGAACCGCCCCGGGACTTCCAGCGGAATCCTCACCGCCTCGGCGAGCGCACCATCGTGCAGGCGGAAGAGGTACTTGACGAAGCCGTCGCTCGTGTCCGTCGCCCGCTCGATGATCTCGAGGCGGCTGCGTGTCGTCATCCGCTCGACCGCTTCTTCGACGGCGCGCGGAACGGGCCGTGCTGAAGGAAAGCCTTCGCGTCCGTGCGCGATCGCATGCGCGAGCACACGTCGCGCCTCGGCGTCACGAACAACCACGCCGTTGTCGCGAAGATACGCGGCGAGATCGTGAGGGAGAAGGCCGAAGATGTGGGAAGTCGGGAGTCGGGGGTCGGGAGTCGGAGCAGGCAATGGGATCGCCGCTTCATGCTCCGACGCCCGACCCCCGAAACCCGACCCCCGCAAATCTCACTCCCCGTTCAACAGCAGCACGATCTCGAGCGTCCGCATGTCGGTCACGGCTTCTTCGACGACGCGATACTCGCCCTCGTGCTCGCGAATCAGTTTGAGACGCTCGAGGTCCTGCAGGCTGATACCAGCGGACTTGGCGAAGGCAAGCCACTCCGGCGGAGCGTTGGCGACGATGGCGTCGTCATCCAGCATCTCTTCGCCGGCGCAGTTGAAATGCTCGCAGCCGAACTGCTCGGCACATTGCGGACACGGCGGCGGATCGTTGAAGTCCGCCAGCTCGCTCTCGGTGAGCACGCGCATCGTTCCGCCGCGCTTTTCGCGAACGTAACTGAGACCGCTCTCGCTGTTGGAAAGAAGGTCGAAGCGCTGGGCTTTGGGCGTGTCGTCGGACATGGGTGAGAGGAATCGTACCGCAGCAGTTTCTCACGCGAAGGCGCGAAGACGCGAAGAAGAACAGTCAAGCGCCTTCGCGTCTTCGCGTGACTTGCGGACTCGGCAATCAACGTTGACAACATTGAGCGCGCTTTCGCTGCCGCGTCGCCAACCGAATCCTGCAACTACAATATCGGTCCATGCAGAAAACGATTCGTGCCGCTCTCGTTGTACTCACGCTCGCACTTCCTCTTGCCGCGCAGATCGATCCCGGGATGTATGGCGACATACGCTGGCGGATGATCGGGCCGTTCCGCGGGGGGCGCACCGTCGCGGCGGTTGGTGTGCCGCAGCAGCCGAACGTGTTCTACATCGGCGTCAACAACGGAGGGGTCTGGCGGACGAACGACTACGGCCGCATCTGGACGCCTCTCTTCGACGATCAGCCTTCCGGCTCGATCGGCGCGCTGGCAGTGGCGCCGTCCGATCCGAACGTTGTCTATGCAGGCAGCGGCGAGGGCTTGCAGCGACCCGATCTCGCCACCGGAGACGGCATGTACCGTTCTTCCGACGCCGGAAAAACATGGACGCACCTCGGGCTCCGCGACGCGCAGCAGATCCCGCAGATCGTCGTCGATCCCGCCGATCCGAACCGGCTCTTCGTGGCCGTACTCGGGCATCCGTACGGTCCGAATGAGGAGCGCGGCATCTTCCGCTCGACCGACGGCGGCAAATCGTTTCAGAAAGTCCTCTACCGAAACGAACTCACCGGCGGCATCGACGTCATCCTCGATCCGTCGAATGCGCAGACCGTCTACGCCGCGCTCTGGCAGGCGCAGCAGGGTCCGTGGGAGAACGCGTATCTCGACGGGCCGGCCACCGGCTTGTTCAAATCGACCGACGGCGGGACAACCTGGAACGAGTTGAAGAGCGGCCTGCCCGATTCGAAGGTGATGGGACGTGTCGGGATCGAGGTATCCAAGGCCGATCCGAAACGGCTCTACGCGATCTGCGGCGTCGATGCGAAATCGGGCGGCCTTTATCGTTCGAACGATGGCGGCGCGACCTGGACGCGTCCGAATACAGACGAACGCATCTGGGGACGGCCCGGCGATTTCAACGAAGTACGCAGCGATCCGAAGAACGCCGACATCGTTTATGTCGCCAACGTCGTGACGTGGCGGTCAACGGACGGAGGCAAGACCTTCGCTTCGTTCCGCGGCGCGCCCGGCGGCGATGACTACCACCGCGTCTGGATCAATCCGAATGACTCGAAGACGATCCTCATCGCCTCGGATCAGGGAGCGATCGTCACCGTCAACGGAGGCGAGTCATGGAGCTCCTGGTACAACCAGCCGACGGCGCAGATGTTTCACGTCAACGCTGACAACGCCTTCCCCTATCACGTGTGCGGCGGGCAGCAGGAAAGCGGCTCGGCGTGCGTGGCCAGCCGCGGGGATGATGGCGCGATCACGTTCCGCGAGTGGCATCCGGTCGGCGTCGAAGAGTATGGCTACGCGGTCCCCGATCCGCTCGATCCGAACATCATCTATGGCGGCAAGATCTCACGCACGGACCGCCGCACCGGCCAGGTCAAGGACATCACGCCCAAGCCTCTTCGCAAAGGCGGCTACCGAACCGTGCGTACCGCTCCGGTCGTCTTCTCGCAGGCCGATCCGCATGCGCTTTTTTTCGCATCGAACACTGTGTGGAAAACGACCAACGGCGGCGAGAGCTGGACGGAGATCAGCCCCGACCTTTCGCGCAAGACATGGACGTTGCCTGAGAGCGCGCGCGGCTACGCGAATACGCCACAGACGAAAGTGACGCAACGGGGCGTGGTCTACGCCCTGGCGCCGTCGCCGCTCGACATCAATACGCTCTGGGCGGGAACCGACGACGGCTTGATTCACGTCACGCGCGACAGCGGCAAGACGTGGACGGATGTGACGCCGTCGGAGCTCAAGCCGTGGGCGAAGGTCTCGATCCTCGAGGCGTCGCACACCGACGTGAACGAAGCGTACGCTGCGATCAATACGATCCGGCTCGATGAGCTTCATCCGCACATCTACCGGACGCGCGACGGCGGCAAGACGTGGCAGCACATCGTCAGCGGCATCGCGGACGGCGCGACGATCAACGTCGTTCGCGAAGATCCGAAACACCGCGGTCTGCTTTTCGCCGGAAGCGAGACGCAGGTCTGGGTCTCGGTCAACGACGGCGATTCATGGCAGTCGCTGCGCCAGAACATGCCGGCGTCGTCGATCCGCGATCTCGTCGTGCATGACGATGACGTCATCGCCGGCACGCATGGACGCGGCATCTGGATCCTCGACGACATCGAGCCGTTCCGGCAGATGAACGCGCGTTTGTCCGAGGCGACGCTCTTCAAGCCGCAGCACGCGATCCGCACGCGTTGGAACAAGTACACCGACACGCCGCTGCCGCCCGACGAGCCGATGGGACAGAACCCGCCGGACGGCGCCATCATTGATTACTACCTGCCGTCTGCCGCGGCCGGTCCGGTGACGCTGGAGATTCTCGACAAGTCGGGCGCCGTGATCCGCCGTTACGCGAGCACCGATCCGGCGCCCGCGCCGAAGGATGAAGGCAACATCCCCTGGTATTGGATCCGTCCGCTGCAATCGCCATCGGCCGCGGCGGGCATGCACCGCTTCACGTGGGATCTGCACTACCCGCCCGCGCCGGGCTCGCGCAACGCTTACCCGATCGCCGCCGTTCCGCACGACACTGCGCCTGCGTCGACATCGCCGTGGGTGCTTCCAGGCGATGGCTACACGGTGCGATTGACGGTCAACGGCAAAACGTTCTCGCAGCCTCTGACGGTGACGATGGACCCGCGCGTCAAGACATTGCAGGCAGATCTCGAACAGCAGTTCGCGCTGTCGAAGGAGATGTACGACGACATCGCACAACTGCAGGCAGCCAGCGAACGGATCGGCGTGGTTCGCGGTCAACTTCGCGCGGCAAAGCCGGCCAGTGACGCCATCAAGGCGTTGCGCAAACAGGCGCGCGAGCTTTCGGGTGTTGCCAGCGAAGACGACGACGAAGGTCCGCCATCGGCCGCGCCGAACGGCGAAACGGTGAACAGCCTTCTGCAATCGCTGCGGGCAATGGAGCGTCTGCTGCAGCAATCGGACGAGGCTCCGACGACGCAGGCACTCGCCGCTGTCGAAGATCGCCGCGCTGCAGTGGCCGAGGTGCTGGGGCGGACGAAGACGTTCGAGACAGCCGTGCAGGCTGCGAAGCTGCCGCCGCCGGCGAAAGGATCGAGCGCGATCAAGCCGCAACCGTGACCAGCCGCATCTCTTCCTTGTGTTGCAATAAAGATGTCGTGCTTGTAACGCCCCCCTCATCCGGCTTCGCCACCTTCTCCCCCCGAAAAGCACGGGGGGAGAAGGCGCTCGATTGGAAGGGCTCGCGGTTTAACAGAGGGTGAGAAATGCGGCCTAACGTGCGCGTTCTTTCTGCTCGGCTCTTCGCTCTGCTTCTTGGGCTCTTCGCTCTGCTTCTTGGGCTCTTCGCTCTGCTCCTGGCGGCGTGCGGGCGGCGCGCGGAACGTCCTTCGATCATTCTCATCTCGATTGATACGCTTCGCGCCGATCACCTCCACGCTTACGGTTATCGCGGCGTCGGCACACCGAACATTGATGCGTTGGCGCGCGACGGCGTCCTCTACCAGAACGCGTGGTCGCACTGTCCGCTGACGCTCCCGTCGCATCTGTCGATGCTCACTGGGCTTTTGCCGCCGGAGCATGGCGTGCGCGACAACGCCGGCTACCGCTTCGACAGCAAGGTCCATCCGACGCTCGCGTCGCTGTTGCGGGACAACGGATATGCGACCGGTGCGGCTGTGTCGGCGTACGTCCTGCGTGCGGCGACTGGTGCGAATGCCGGTTTCGACGACTACGACGACGCCATCGGTGTCGTCGACGGCGCTCCCCTCGGCGCGCTGCAACGCTCCGGCCGCATCACGGAAGCGATCGCGGAGCGGTGGATCGACGCGCATCAGACCAAGCCATTCTTCTACTTCCTTCACATCTACGAGCCGCACACGCCGTATCAACCGACATACGACGCCGATGTCGCCGCGAGCGATGCCATAGCGGGCTCGCTTCTGGCGCATCTCAAACAACGCGGCATCTACGACGATGCGCTGATCATCCTCACCTCGGACCACGGCGAAGGGCTGATGGATCACGGCGAGGCGGAGCACGGCGTCTTTCTCTATCGCGAGGATTTGCGCGTGCCGCTGATCGTGAAGGTGCCGCATGCGGCTTCGCATGGCCGCATCGCGGCGCAGGCGCAATTGATCGATATCGCGCCGACGGTGTTGGATGCTGCCGGCGTGGCAACGCTTCCTGCGATGCACGGGAGGTCGTTGTTGCGGGGGTCGGGAGTCGGGAGTCGGGGGTCGGAGGGTGCAAGCGCGAGCTCCGACACCCGCACGTCTTACGCAGAATCGTTCTACCCCCGCATTCACCTCGGCTGGTCTGAGCTCCGTTCCGTCGTGCGAGGGAGTCTGCACGTCATCGATGCGCCCAAACCGGAGGTTTACGACCTTCGCGCCGACACCGGCGAGAGGAACAACGTTGCCGATCGCGAGCGGCGGGTGTTTGCTGAACTTCGCGATCTCGCACGCGCTACGTCGGGATCGTTTGCTGCGCCCGAACGGGTGGACGCCGAGGAGGCGAAGAAGTTGGCTGCACTCGGCTATGTCAGCGCGGGGAACGATGCGGGCAACGGTCCGCTTCCCGATCCGAAAGATGTCATCGGCCAGCTTGCCACGTTGAAGTCGGCGCACAGCATCGACGATCTGCAACGCCTGCTCGCTGCGAATCCGCGCTGGTCGGACGTTCGCGAGCAACTCGGCGGTGAGCTAGGCCGCACCGGCGAACACGCGGCCGCAGCACGCGTGTTCGAGGAAGGCATCCGCACGGCTCCCCGCCTGGCGGGAACGTTCGCGCTTTCGGCCGGCTTCGAGTTGCTGACGATGCGCGACATCGCCGACGCCGCAGCCCATGCGCAACTCGCGCTCTCCGCAGGCGAGCCTGGAGCGCATCTGCTGCTCGGAGAGATCGCGTTGGTGCAACGAAACTTGGCGACGGCTACCCGCGAGGAAACGGCAGCCGAGGCGGTGGCATCGCAGAAGGCGCACGCGCTTTTTCTGGCCGCGCGGATCGCCGCGATGCAGCACGACTATCCGCGCACGCTCCGCATCCTCGACGAAGTGCAGCGCACGCGCGCAATCACGGGCGAGTCGCTGCCGGAGCACTTTCATTACGTTGCGGGTGATGCGTTGGCGCGAACGAATCGGCCTGCCGAGGCGGAGAACGAGATGGTTCGGGAGATCGCAGCCGATCCGCACGACCTCCGCGCCTATGTCGATTTGTCGCTGCTGCAATTCATCGGCGGACAGCGTGACGACGCGAAGAGAACGCTGGCGAAGCTTGCCGCGATGCATCCGGACGCCGCTTTGTCAGCTGAGGTCGCCCGTGAACTGGCGACTTTCGGCGATGCGGCCGGAAGTCGCGAATGGGAGCATCGTTTACACGATGTTCACGGGTCGTTGACTGATCCTTCCGGTCACTAACTGACCCATAAGTTCCGGTGACATGGGTCAGTCTTTGCGACATTTTCGACGCCCATAAATTGAAATCTCAATAGAATCATCAACTTAGCTTCTGGCCTCTGCCTTGCGATAGGGTGCCCGCCTGCTAGTGGGCAACTAACCGATTCAAGAAAGGCCCGGACCGCTCAAATTATGAAGAAGCTGATTTCGTTAGCCGCTCTCCTCATCACCACGGTTGCTTTCGCGAAAGATCCAGCCGCGAACAGCAAGATCAAGATCCAGGATCAGGATTCAAAGGGTGTCCCCACCTTCGTTACCGGCGAGCTGGGCTCGCTCGGCGCGGGTGCTTCAGACCAGGCCGTGAAGGCCTTTCTGAAATCGCAGAAGGATCTTCTGCAGATGGCCGGCACCGAGGACTTCGACGTCAAGAGCTCGCAGCGGGATGCGCTCGGACAGTCGCACGTGAAGTTCCAGGAAAAGCTGAAAGGCCTTCCTGTCGTCGGCGCCGAGTACATCGTTCACTCGGATTCGAATGGGAACGTTTTCGCGATCAACGGCCGCTTCGTGGCCGACCGCGATCTTCCTCGCAACCCGAGCATCGATTCCGTCATGGCTATCCGGACGGCAGCGACGCAGCTCGGCGCGTGGGACGCGGACATCGTCGACGTACCGTCACTGACGTACGTCGTCAATGAGAAGAGCACAGCCTTCCTGGCATGGACTGCAAAGATCTCGTACAAAGATGCGGACGGCCCCGAGCTGACGCAGGTCTATGCCGATGCATCCGGCAGCGGCGATCTCGTTCACTGGAGCGGCTTGTTCCAGCGCCTCAAGAGCCGCAAGGTGTACTCCGCGAACAACGGCACATCGCTTCCCGGCACACTGCTGTGGAGCGAAGGTGGAACGCAGACGTCGGACACGACCGCACAGGCTGCCTACAACTACGCCGGCAACGTCTACGACTACTACAAGAATGTCCTCGGCCGCGACTCGTATGACAACGCCGGCGCGACGATCATCTCGTCCGTTCACTACTCATCGTCGTACAACAATGCCTTCTGGAACGGATCGCAGATGGTGTACGGCGACGGCGACGGCACGACGTTCATCCCACTGTCGAAAGCACTCGACGTCGATGCGCACGAGTTGACGCACGCCGTCACCGAGCGCACCGCCGCTCTCGCCTACTCGAATGAGTCGGGCGCGCTCAACGAGGCAACCTCCGACATCATGGGCAACTCGTGCGAGGCGTATTCGAAGAACGCCGGCACGCCGAACTCGAACACGTGGAAAGTCGGCGAAGACATCTACACGCCGAACACCGCGGGTGACGCGCTTCGCTACATGAACAACCCCACGCAGGACGGCAGCTCGAAGGACTGGTATCCGTCGCGCTACACCGGAACCGCTGATAACGGCGGCGTCCACTCCAACTCGGGCATCGCCAACCTCGCCTACTACCTGATGGTCATGGGCGGCACGCATCCGCGCAGCATGAGCACGGTTGTCGTGCCGGCTCTTTCAGCGACATCGTCGACGTCGCTCGATATGGCCCAGCGCATCTGGTATCGCGCGCTGACCGTCTACATGACGTCATCGACGAACTTCCAGGGTGCACGTAACGCCACCGCGCAGGCGGCGGCCGATCTTTATGGCGGCACCGCTGGCTCCGCGTACAACAGCGTCCAGAAGGCGTGGGACTGCGTTGGCGTTCCGGGCGGCACGGGCGGCGGCGGTGGTGTAACGACGCTTTCGAACGGCCAGACCGTGACAGGCATTGCCGGCGCGACCGGAAGCTGGACCTACTACAAGATCACTGTTCCAGCGAGCCAGACTTCGCTCAAGATCAACATGTCCGGCGGCACAGGCGACGCCGATCTCTACGTGAAGCTCGGCGCACAGCCGTCTGCCACGGTCTACGACTATCGTCCGTATCTCACCGGCAACACCGAGAGCGTTTCGGTTACCAATCCCGCGGCTGGCGACTGGTACATCGGACTCAATGGTTACGCGGCGTACAGCGGCGTCTCGCTGGTTGCCACGTATACCGGCGGCGGTGGTGGTGGCGGCTGCACGACGTACAGCGGCACGCTCAGCGGTACGGGCGCATCCCAGATCCAGCCGAACGGCACGTACTACCAGACGACCGTATCCGGCGCGCAGACAGCCCAGCTCACGGGCCCTGCCAGCGGCGCTGATTTCGATCTCTATCTCTACAAGTGGAACGGTTCGGCCTGGGCAGTGGTGGCTTCCTCGGAAAGCGCCACGGCGAACGAGAGCATCAACTACAGCGGCACGGCCGGCTACTACGAGTGGAAGGTTCTCTCGTACAGCGGCAGCGGCAGCTACACGCTCTGCATCAGCCATCCGTAGTCAACATCTCTCCGCATCGAACAAACGGCCCGCCGCGCGCAACGCGCGGCGGGCTTTTGCGTTACGGACAGTTTTTGAGAACGCGCTGCTGCACCACGACGAGCGCGTCGCGCAACTTCATGATCTCGCGCGGCACTCCCTCTCCCGCTTCGCCGTACCAGGACGTGGAGTACCCGCCGGCGGTGATGGTGTAACGAATCTGGTCGGGGGAACCGTGCGGACGGTCGGTACTGGCGTACGACTCCGGCCATGTTTCGGGACGTGCCGCCGCGGCGAGCTCCCGCAGCCGCGACTCCTCGTCGGCGCGAAGCGTGCCGTGACAAGAGCGCCGCATATCGCTGGCCTCGATGCTCGTGCCGTCGACGACGACGCCGCCGACGCCCTTGCCGGTGAATCCGCCGTCGCTCGTCAGTTTCAACGTCAACCTCGCCTCCGTCGTACCGCAACCTGACAGTAGCAGGGCGGCCACCAACATCGCATGTTTCATTCGATACCTCGTCGCTCTCACATGGACGCAGCATCTGTGCCCGGCAATCAGGAAGCAATTCTCGACGTCGTAGTGTTTGAGGCAGAGTATTCAGTGCGCGAGGCGCTTCATGCGAACAACTCTGACGATTGATGATCACATAGCCCGCGAGCTCAAAGAGATCGCGCTTCGAACCGGCAGACGCTTCAACGCTGTCGTCAACGAAACGCTTCTCGCCGGACTACCGAACCTGGGCACACCCGCGCGGAAACCTTACCGCCTCGAAACGGTCTCGCTCGGAGGGCTGACGAAAGGCTTCAACCTCGATAAGGCCCTGCAAATCGCGGATTCGCTGGAAGACAACGAGATCGCACGAAGACTCGATGCTTCATCGCATCGGAGACATCGAACCAGCGGCAATCCCAAATGAAGCTGCTACCCCTGATCCTTCTCGCGTCCCTGATCGTCCCACCCGCAAACGCACAGTGGCCGCAGATCGGGGCAAACCCGGGCCATAGCGGGAAGGTAACGGTCGCGGCGCAGCCACTGCTGCAGCTCATGTCCGACATCGTCTACGACCCGTTCGTCGCGCAGGAGCAGGCTGCGTTCGGCGGCGACCTCTTCGTCCACTACCAGGTGCCGCTCATCGATGACGACGGCGTCTACATGGAATTCAAGTCGGGCACGTTCACGTCGCCGGAACATTGGGAGACGCAGGACTGGAGCATCCACGGCCTGCGGTGGCAGGACGGCACGCTGGTGGACCGCTGGACGGCGCCGAGCGATTGGAAGCCGGTTCCGGCGAACGGTGCTGCTTTTTTCGAGCCGGTGTTTCACTCCGTGCTCGCGAACGACTTTCTCTACATGCCGGGCGCCGGCGGCACGCTGATGCAGATCGACCGGAACGATGGCCACCTGGTGAAGCGGATCAATCCATTCGGCTCACTCGATCCGAACATCTACGTCTCCGGCGTTCCTGCCGCCGATGCGGCGGGAAACATCTACTACGGCGCGTTCCGACTTGATGCCTCGAATCCGTGGGGAAAGGACATCACCGGTGCGTGGCTGGTGAAGGTGCAGGCAGACGGCAACACGCACGCGATCCCTTTCGCCACTCTCGTTCCGAACGCGCCCAAGCCAACGGATCAATGCACATATGTGTTCAGCCCCGGCGCGCCGCACCCGCTGCCGCCATCTCCGTCCGCGGTGGCACCGACGATCCCCTGCGGCTCCGTACGGCCCGGCATCAACGCTGCCCCTGCAATCGCCCCCGACGGCACGATCTACGTTGCCGGTGTCGCGAACTTCAATCCCTTCTGGTCGTATCTCGTCGCGGTCAACGCCGATCTCACGCCGAAGTGGAGCGCGTCGCTGCGCAATCGTTTTCATGATGGATGCGATGTGCTCATCCCGTATGGAACTTCCTCGGGTGCATGCCGCGCCGGCGCAACGCTCGGTGTCGATCCGAACGACAATCAGCCCGGCTCGGGAGTCGTGAGCGACGACTCCACCTCGTCGCCGGTCGTACTCCCCGACGGCTCGGTCCTGTATGGCACTTACACCGGCTACAACGGCGCGCGCGGACATCTGACGCACTTCTCCTCGTCCGGAACGTTCCTGACCTCCTACGATTTCGGCTGGGACATTACGCCCGCGGTGTGGGAGCACGACGGCACGTGGTCGATCGTCATCAAGGAGAACTTCTACGCGGCTCCCCAGAAGTACTTCATCACCCAACTCGATGCAAATCTGCAGAGGGAGTGGCAATTCAAGAGCACGAACACCCTGGCCTGCGGCCGCGGGCCGGACGGCAATGTGTTCTGCGCCGACGAGCAGCCGAACGGCTTCGAGTGGTGCGTGAACGCGCCGGCGATTGATAGTCGAGGAGTCGTGTACGTAAACAGCGAGGACGGCAATCTGTACGCAATCGGCCAGAACGGCATCGTCCAGGAGAAGATCTTCCTCCAACTTGCCCTCGGCGCCGGCTACACCCCCGTGTCGATTGGTGCGGACGGAAAGATCTACGCGCAGAACGCCGGACACCTTTTCGCGGTCGGCGGCTCCCGGCCCCGCGTACGGGCAGTGCGGCACTGAGTCCGTTCACTGTCCGCTCAGCGGAGTCCGTTTCGTGATAAAAGTAAAATAACTCTATGCGACCGCTCCGCGCGATGTTCATCACGCTGGTCATCGCGCTCTCGGCGCATGCCGCGATCCGCGTGACGCCGGAGACAGGAATCGTCGACCCCGTGCGCGCGCCGATCGATGGCGAGCAGAGTGCGCCAATCGTCGTTACCGACGGGGATCAGTTCCTTGTGCTTTGGATCAACATGCGCGGCGTGTATGTCGCGCGCGTCGATGCCGAGGGCCGGCTCGTCTCGTCGCGCCTGGCTGTGCCTCGCACGACAGGAGACTTACTGACTGCAACGTGGACAGGTTCGGTTTATCTGGCCACTTGGAGAGACTTCGCGAAGGCGGCGCTGGTTTCCGCCACGTTTTCGAAGACAGGCGATCTGCTGTCCGGGCCGGTCCCGGTCGTAGGTGGGATGGTTGGCAGTGTTGGAGTGGCAAGCAACGGCCATCGCACGTTGCTGCTCTACCGCTACCTCGATGGGGTCACTCCGGGCGTACGGGCGGCGATCTTTGATGCGGACGGCCATTTGATCAGGACGAATGTGGCGATCCCGACCCCGGAGAATGCCCCTCGTATCGCTAGTGACGGGCAAGAATTCGCCCTCGTGTGGGGCACCCTGAAGCCCGATCCCGGGCCGACATGGTCCGGTCTTCCCATACAAGACCTTCACTTACTTCGGATGGACGAGGATGGTGCGGCCATTGGTTCTCCGATCGACGTCGGCAGCGTCGAGCAAAAGGGCCCCCTCGGCTTCTCGTTCGGCGGTGGACGTTACGCGATCGCGGCCTTCGAGGGTCTCTTCACACCCGCCGGCGAGCAGTCGCGCCTCTCGCGCTTCGTGGTTGATGCCCGCCGCGGCAGCGTCACCAAACTGCCGATCGTCGAAACCACCAACGCCTCCACGAACCTCTCCATGCTCTGGAGCGGAAGTTCATTCGTTGCATTCTGGTCGCGCTACCCGACTCCGGTTAACTCGGGATTCGACATCATGACGCTGCCATTCAGCGGTGCAGACGAAAGCGTGGCGCCTGCGGCGGTGTCGGCGTGGACCGGCAACCCCGGGGGTTCTTTCTTTTCGATGATGTCGAACGGGCACCAAACCATGCTCGTCTGGCCCCAGGACGCCGGCCTTTACTACGAAGGACGACGGTCAGAGATTTACGGCTCGCTTTTCGATGCGGCAGTTCCGATCGCAGCGGCGCGCCGTGAACCGACGCTCCTCTCGATCGGTTTGACGCGTCAGCTTCAACCGTTGATTGCTTCGTCGCCAGCAGGCTCGCTCGTCGTCTGGATCGAGGATGGCGATACCGCACCCTTTGCTCTTCCTGACACGACGGGCCGCCGGCTCCTCGGCATGCGTACAGACGCGGCCGGTAAATTCATGGACGCCGTTCCGTTCGAGATCGCGACGGGCGTTTCTCAAGCAGCCGTCGTTTTCGCCGGCGATGTCTATGTCGTGGCGTGGCAGAAGAACGACGTTTCGGCCGTGAGGACCGTCAGCGTGGCGTCGCCCGGAATGCTCGTATCGATCGGACCACCCATATCGCTCGGGCCCGGCGGTTACGGCATCACAGCAGCGTCGAGCGGCAACACGGCTCTCGTCGTTTTCAGCGAGATCCAATCCCAGCGCCTGGTCGGGTATCGCTTTAATCGATGGGGGCAGCAGATCGATACGAGCCCGCTCGTCGTCGGCACTAACGGTTACGGCCCGCAGGCCGCCTCGAACGGCAGCGATTTTTTCGTCGCATGGAGCACGGGCACCGATTGGTCTCCGTTTCCCTCGGCCAACCTTGTGGACGTTCTCGGAACACGGATTACAGCCGCGGGAACGGTCGATGCCGCTCCGCTGCCGATCGCGACCGGCCCGCGCGATGAGCGCCTTTTCGCGGCGGCCAGCGATGGACGCGACTACCTGGTCGCGTACCAGTTGGACCAATTTGAGAGTGCCGTCATCGCGACGAAACGCGTCTTGCGCGAAGGACAGCTCGACGGCACCACGTCGACCGACGCCGGAACGATCATTGCGCGCGGAGAAGCCTACAGCATCGCGCTCTCAGGCGACGTCACCGGGTACTGGAGCGCGTACGCGGCCGGGTACTGGGACGCCTACTCGTCGAGCGGAAACAGCGACCTTCTTCGTCTCGACAAACGCGGGACACCCGCATCGTCCGCGGTGACGTTCACTGCAACGCTGTCGTCCGTGGCGCTTGGGCGTCTGCCGGGAGGAGCCGTCCGCCTTCTGTACGCGCGCGCAATCGACGACGGCAACTTCGCCGGCACGACCATGGTGTTCTCGCGTTTCGCCGAAGACGATCTCAGCCCGCGGTCGCGCGCCGTACGTCATTGAGGCCTCGTAGCAAGGTGTCGTCAGTTTCGATTTCGACGTGACCCCTTCCGATCTCGCTGCACGAAGTCACGATCTGCTTCGGCGAGATCGCAATCTCCCTCGATGTGATCCCGATCTCCTCCTCCGAGGTACCGATCTCCCGCTGCGTGATCCCGATCTCGCTCCCCGAGGTTCCGATCTCGTTCGCCGAGGTTGCGATCTCCTCCGGCGAGATAGCGATCTCCATCCACGAGATCCCGACCTCGTTCCTCGAAGTGCAGATCCCCTCCGTTCTTGTCTCGATCTCCAGTTTTGAGATCGCTATCCCCCTCTTTCCTAAACTGACCACTCGGAGTCTCGTTTCGACCCCTCGGCTTCTCAAATGGACCCCTCCCGATCGCAAAGCGATCCCTCGGCTTCTTATAGCGACCTCGCGAATTCGCAAATCGATCTCGTTTCGAGAGATCGCGACCACTCAGAATCTCGAAACGATCCCTCGGAATCTCCGATCGATCTCCTTCCCCGAGGTCGCGATCTCCTCCGAAGAGATCGCGATTTCCATTCTTGAGATCGCTATCCCTTCTCATTTCAAAACGACCCCCTCCATCCTCATCTCGATCCCCTTCCTCAGGATCGCGAAAGCTTCTTTTCCTGGAAAGACCCCTCGGAATCGCCTTTCGATCCCTCCATTTCTTAAATCGACCCCTCCCGATCTCAAAAGAACGAGTTTTTTTCTTAAAACGACCCCTCTCCATCTCAAAGCGATCTATCGGCTTCTCAAAACGATTTCGCGAAGGGAGATAGCGATCTCCTTTTTTGAGATCGCGACCCCTCTGATTCTCAAATTGACCCCCTGATTCTTAAAGCAACCCCTCCGATTCTTAAAACGACCCCCCTTGATCTCAAAACGACCCCCTCCAAGTCTCGGATCGGTATGGGGTTTCGAGATCGCGAGGCCTCCGAAGGTGCTGCGGATGTCGCCCTGGGCGCGCAGGCGCGAAAGGTTCCTTGCAAGTTGGAACCTCTTTCTGGCGAATCTGGAAACTCACGACCCCATGGGGGCCGATCGTCAGCTCTGTCCCGGCCGCAGCGCGCTCGCAGGCACCGGCTCACCGAAAAGGAATCCCTGCACGTCTTCGCATCCCTGTTCGCGCAGGAAATTGAGCTGGCGCTCGGTCTCCACGCCCTCGGCCGTGACGCGAAGGCGGAGGCCGCGCGCCATGCCGATGACGGCGGAAACGATGGCGCGGTCGGCAGCACTCGCTTCGATCTCCTGCACGAACTCCTGATCGATCTTCACGCTGTCGATCGGGAAGCTTCGCAGGTAATTGAGTGAGGAGTGGCCGGTGCCGAAATCGTCGATGGCAATCTGCACACCCATCTCCCGCAAACGATGCAGCGTTGCGATCGTTCGTGCCGTGTTCTGCATCGCCAGGCTTTCCGTGATCTCCAGCTCGAGGCTACTCGGCGCCAGCCCGGAAAGCTCGAGCGCTGCGGCGATCAGTTGCGGGAGATCGGAGTGCTGGAATTGCCGAGGAGAGAGGTTGACGGCCATGCGAAACGAGGACTGACGGCCCTGCTCCCACGCCTTTGCCTGGCGGCAGGCTTCGTTCAGCACCCACTCCCCGATCGGCACGATCAGCCTTGTCTCTTCGGCGACAGGAATGAACTCCAACGGTCCCACCACTCCAAAACCCGGCCGGTTCCAGCGGATGAGCGCCTCGACGCCGGTGATCCGGCCGGTGGCAATGTTGATCTGCGGCTGGTAGTACAACTCCAGCTCCTCGCGTCCGAGCGCGTGACGCAGATCGCTCTCCAGAGACAGCCGTTCCAGGGCCCGGCTGTTCATGGCCGGAGTGAACATCTGATAGGAATTCCGGCCGGCATCCTTGGCCCGATACATGGCGTGGTCGGCATTCGCAAGCAGCGTCTCGGCCGTGTCGCCGTCGCTCGGAAAGAGCGCGATGCCGATGCTGGTCGTGAGAAAGAGCTCGGTTCCCTCGATGGCCAGCGGCTGCGCGACCGTCTCGAGCACCTTCTGCGCGATCTTCGCAGCATCGTTGCTCGTCTTGAGATCGGCGAGGAGCACGGTGAACTCGTCGCCTCCCATCCGGGCCACCGAATCTTCTTCGCGGAGGGCGGCCTGCAGGCGCATGGCCACGGCTTTCAGAAACTCGTCGCCGACCGAATGTCCGAGGGTGTCGTTGACCACCTTGAAGCGATCGAGATCGAGGAACATCACCGCGAGCGGGTGTTTCAGGCGGCGGGCATGGGCCAGCGCGACGGTGAGGCGGTCGCGAAAGAGCCGACGGTTGGGCAGGCCGGTCAGGGCGTCGTGATACGCCTGATATTCGATGTGCTCTTCGACCGTTTTTCGCTCGGTGATGTCGCGGGAGACGCCGACGACTTCGCGGATCTCGCCTGAGACGACGTCGAGGATGATGCGGCTCGTCGTCTCGAACCAGACCAGCGAGCCATCCTTTTTCTCGACGCGGTAGGCAAACGTCGTCGGACCCGCCTCGTTGATCAGTGCCGAGAGGTGGCGGACTTCTTCCCGGTCCGGCGGGAAGATGAAGTCGTAAAACGAGTGTCCGACGAGATCGGAGGGCTCGTATCCGAGCAACCGGCGTGACGCGTCCGATGCATAGAGAATGATTCCGCGGCTCGAAGTCCGCGAGATCATGTCGGTCGAATTCTCGGCCATGAGCCGGTAGCGGGCCTCGCTATTCCGCAGCGCTTCCGCGGCCATGCGCCGTTCGGTGATGTCGTTGTGCACGCCGATCGATCCGATTACGTTGCCCACGGCGTCGACTACAGGCGAGCCGCCGATCTCCAGCCAGATCACGGTCCCATCCTTTCGTCGAATGCGTAGCTCATACTGATCGGCGATGTGGCGTATTCGCAGCCGCGTCTTCTGATGCAACAGGGCCACGTCTTCGGGATAGGCGAGCAACAGATCAGCCTTCGTGCCGACGAGCTCTTCGCGCGAGTAGCCGACCATCTCGCAAAAACGATCGTTGACGAACTGCAGGACACCGTCGTTGTCCGTCCTGGTGAGTCCTTCGCGCATCCGCTCGACGAGCAGGCGGTAACGCTCCTCGCTTTCCCGCAGCGCGTTCTCAGCCAGCTTGCGGTCGGTGATATCGATGACGGTCCCTTCCAGAATCTCGGGATCTCCTTCGAGCAGGTGAACGCTTTCGATGAGCCAGCACGGGCGGCCGTCTTTCCGCCGCAGGGAGATCTCGTTGCTGGTCATCATCCGTTCCCGGCGAAGGATGGCGATGTAGTCGTCGCGTTGCGACGGATCCTGATAGAGGTCCCGCGCAGAGCGCTCCATCAACTCCTCACGAGAAGAGAAGCCGAGAATGCAGGCCAGGGCTTCGTTGCATTCCAGTATGCGGCCGTCGATCGTGGTGCGATAAACGCCGGCAAGATTGCGCTCGAAGAGGAGACGATGCTGTTGCTCGCTGGCGCGCAATGCCGCCTCCGTCCGGTGACGCTGGATGGCACTGACGAAAATCTCGCCGATGATTCGCAGCAGCGAGATGGCGTCCTCGCTCCAGCGCCGCCGCTCCGTGGAAGCGACTCCAAGCGCGCCGAGCGACGCGTGGTGGTACATCATCGGCACGAAGGCGACGGAGCGGTTACCGGCCCTCTCGTACGCTTCACGCTCGGCGGCCGCTTCTCCCGGCAGATCGTCGATCGAGATCGTCAGTTGCCGACGATCGTTCAATTGCCCGGAAGTCCAGGGGAATGCCGCGAAAGGAACTTTCTCGCCGAGGCCACGGGTCACGGCCGGATCGGCATTCCATTCATGGGTGAGCACCGCCCACGCCCCATCGTCGCTGAACATGTAGATGTAGGCGCGGTCGGCACCGACGAAACGGCCCACGCTCTCCAGAGCGGCGGTGATCTCCCGATCGACGCCGGCGGCGTCAACGTTGATGAAGTTCGTGGAGATGCCGGAGATCAGCCTCTCGAAGGCGAGGCGGTGATCGAGCATCTCATGCGCAGACTGCGCCCCAGACTGTTTAGTGAGCGGAATCACGTCCGACAATCGAGTCTCCCAGGGTGAATTCGTTACGTTAGCACCGTCCGGCAGGAGTTGCTGCACACTGCTTCGGAAGCTTGTATTCGTCGATGTCCAGGCCCGGATCGCTTCTTGCTCTAGAATCGGAGGATGAGAAACCTCCTCATCGCCGCCGCGCTCGTTCTGGCAGCCTGTTCATCCTCGGCACCGGCTACCCCGCAACAGAAGGCCAACGTCCCCGATCCCGATTTCGAGATCCGTCAGATCGTCGGGCCGCGGGAGCAGAACGCGGACGAGGGGCCGTTGGAGGTGAAGTATCGCCTCGATATCGGCAACCGCGCGGACGTGCCGATCACGCTCGCCCGAGTCGAGATGTTCACGGTGAATCCCCCGGGCGGGGCGTACACACTCGATCTCCAGCATCGCACGTATTACTTTCGCAGAGCGATCGAACCGCACCAGACCGCCAGCATCGAGTTCTGGGCCAAGGCGATCGCCTACGGCGCCGGTCCGAGGGAAAACGAGCCGGTCACCGTGCGAGGCACTCTTTATTTCGAGTCGCCGAACGGCTATCTGCGCCACGTGTTCGTGAAAGAGCTCAGCCAGTATCCGGGGCAGAACGACTAGGGATCACTGGAGTTTGCGCGGCGGAGATTAAACCCGTACTTCGCGCCAACGAGAGCCTCGACGAATCTCGGCCTCCGCCCTGACAGCACTCGGGCGGGGACGCCCGAGTGCCCGCGGTCGAGACGACCGCACTCCGTCATAAGATGCGCGGCGAATGGTTCGAACGATATGGGCTGTGATTGTTGCCGTCGCTGTGACGATTCCGCTGGCCACCGCGGTGCTGATCATTGCCATGCTGTCGTCGGCGTCGCCGTTGATCGAGCCCATCATCCGTTGGTGGGCGCGAGCGATCGTCTGGGGAGCGGGGATCGATCTGCGCAGCGACGGAACTGAGCGTATCGATCGCGGTAAGCGCTACATCCTCATCGCCAACCATCACTCGTACTTCGATATCCCCTGCATCTTTGCGGCGATCCCGCAGCCGATCCGGTTCATGGCCAAGAAGAGTTTGTTCAGCATTCCGATCTTCGGGTGGGCCATCGGCCGTGCCGGGTTCATCCCGATCGATCGAAAAAACCGGCGCACCGCGGTCAAGTCATTCGATCTGGCCGTCGAGCGTATCCGGCGCGGCAACACGATCGTCATCTTCCCGGAAGAAGGGCGCTCGCGCGAGGTGGCGATGAGACCGTTTCAGCGCGGTGCGTTCCTGCTGGCGATCCGCTCCGAGCTGCCGATCCTGCCACTCGCGATCGACGGCACGTACGAAGTGTTCCGCGTTGGAGCGAAGACGATCACACCGGGAGTCGTCACGGTGCGTGTGGGCACCGAGATCGAGACCGCGGGTGCCGGCGTCCGTGCCAAGGACGCGCTCAGCGAGCAATCGCGTTCACAGATCGAGATGATGCTCGCGCGCGGCGGCGTCAGCGCGGATTCGAAGAGCGTCGCAGCAGCACCGGTTCATTAATAGGCAGGCCAAAGACGCTCAGTCGGTCATCCACGGGATGCGTCTGAGAGTGAGCCCGCGGCCGCGCGACGAATGTGCGTCGCGCGGCCGGAAAATCCTCTGACACCGGCCAGCCCGGCCATCGATGCCAGGGAGGAGCGCGATCACGGCTCCGATCCGTTGCTGCGATCTCGATAAAATTACACCTGTCGATCATTTGCAGCAAGGTGCAGTTACGGAGTGCACGCCCAAACTGACAAAGTTAAGCGGGCGCGTCCTTTATCCGCGGATGGCTTCGGCCACGATCTCGCGCTCCCGATCTCCAAGCATCCGCACTTCGATCGTGAAGCGGTCGTCGACGATGCGTCCTGCGATTGGAGTGGGGTACCGGAGGAAGCGCGCGGCGAGAGCGCTGGCATCGCCGGGCACTTCGATCGCGATCGAGCGGATCGTCTCCGTCGGCGTGGTGCCTCCACCCAGCGCACATTGGCTCTCGATCACCCGGCTCTTCGTTCCTCGCACCATCTCCTCGGCATGCGCCCGTAACGCGTCGAGTGGCGTTGCCAGCATCCGGTAGATCGGAATCTCCGTCTCGTACCGGGCCGTGGCGAACGCGCGCAAGGTCTCGGCGATGACGGCGTAGGATTCCTTCCCCGCCCGCAGAGCGCGCATGAGGGGATGCTTGCGGCAGCGCCGGATGATGTCTTCGCGCCCCAGGATTAGACCGCCCTGCGTGGCGCCGATGAGTTTGTCGGTCGAGCAGGTGATGGCGTCGACGCCGCTGGCGAAAAGCTCACGAACGGTCGGCTGCCGCGAGAACCCGTAAGGCGAGAGATCGACGACGCGCCCGCTCCCTTCATCGTAAAGAAGCGGAAGCCTGTGGTCGCGTGCGACGGCCACGAGCTGATCGATCGACGGCGTCTCCGTGAAACCGACGATCTCGAAATTCGATCGATGGACCCGAAGGATCGCTGCCGAGGCGTCGGAGGCCGCTTCGTCGAAGTCGGCGGCGTGCGTCCGGTTGGTCGTTCCCACTTCCCGCAACCTTGCGCCACCCTGCTGAATGACGTCGGGGACACGGAAGGAACCGCCGATCTCGACCAGTTCGCCGCGGGAAACGATCACTTCCTTTCCGGCGGCGACGGCCGCGAGCAGGAGCAGCGTGCCGGCGGCGTTGTTGTTCGCCAGCACCGCCGATTCGCAGCCGAACAGCGTGCGGCACAGCTCCGTCAAGTGCTCGTCGCGCCGTCCTCGGGAACCTTCTTCGAGGTCGAACTCTAGATTCGAATAGTTGGTGGTGACCGCGGCGGCGCGCGACCAGAGCGCGGGATCGATCGGCGAGCGCCCAAGGTTCGTGTGGATGATGATGCCGGTGCCGTTGATCACCGGCCGCAGCGTCGATTCGGTGGCGACGTCAAGCCGTGCCCGAACGTCGCTGGCTGCTGCGCTCTCCTCGAACAGGACGCGGTCCCTGCGAATGGTCTCAAGGTGGAGACAGACGGCATCCTTCACCCGCTCACGGCCGAATTGCGCAACCATGTCCCGCAACGACTCGCTGGAGAGAATCCGCTCGACGGACGGGATGCGCCGCAGTGAGGAATCTCCTGAATCAGCCGTCGCTTTGGGCATGGAGCGCGTATTGTAGTTGCGGGAGTTGGGTGTCGGGGGTCGGGAGTCGGAGACAGGCAGGCGAGGTTCTTCGCTTTTCTCCGACCCCCGACCCCCGACCCCCGACACCCGACACCCAACTCCCGAGAACCGACTCCCGCGAATGATCAAACAGGACGACGAGCTCGACAAGCTCGAAGAGGACATCCGGAAGATCAAGAACAAGTACGACCAGTTCTTTTCCGGCATCCAGAAGCTCCCCCCGATGCACGAGCGCCGGCTGCTCGAGGTGTACATCTACGAGCTGGGAAAACAGAAGATGCGCGACAACACGCGCCGCTTCCGCTACTCGCAACTGCTGACCCGATACAACCAGTTGCGCGAGTTGTGGGGCCGGAAGATGCGCGAGCGGGAAGAAGGGCCGATCGACTTCCGGCGCCGTGCCGCCGCCCTGAGGGAACCGGCCCCACCCACCCCTCCGCCCGCACCTCGCGTAACTTCGGCAAGGGCTGATCCGTATGTAACAGTAACGCCGGGCTCGAACGGCGAGGAGATCCAGCGGCTCTTCGGCGAAATCGAGAAAGAGCAACTCAAACTCGGACGGTTACCGAACATCACCATCGAGCAACTGAAAACCATGGTTCAGAAACAAAGCGATCTCGTTCGTGCGAAATATCACGTCGCCGCCGTCGCCTTTCGTGTGGACGTCGTCGACGGCAAAGTCAAACTGAAAGCGAAACCAATCCAGGAATGATGATGAAACGACTCCTACTTCTTGCCGCAACCGTAGCTTTGGCCGCCTGTTCAACCACCACGAAGCATCACGACTCGAATCCGTACGCGAACCCGTTCTACGCGAAATACCTCAACACCGGGGCATGGGTCGACAACGAGATCACGCGCACGATCAACGACCTGCGGGCCAATCCGCGCTCGGCCACACTGCACAACACCCTCGGGCAGCTCCTGATCCAGAAGGGTTTTCCGAAGGACGCCGAGACCGAGTTCGAGCGCGCCGTCAACGCCGACTCGCATTTCTACCCCGGCTGGTACAACCTCGGGCTCGTCCGCATGTCCCGCGGTGATCTCATCGGTGCGCACCACGCCTTCTCCCGGACCATCCATTACAAGCCCGGCCATTCAGCAGCCCTTTTCCAGCTGGGCCTGATGGAAGAGAAAAGCAACCATCAAAGCGCCGCGATCGACTATTACTCCAAAGCGTTCACGATCAATCCCGCTCTCCTGGACGTGCGCGTAAACCCCCGCATCCTCGACTGCAACCTGGTCGACCTCGCCCTGCTCAAGGCCTATCCGAACGATCATGCTCGCCAAAGCATGGCCTTCAATCCCGCACCGCCGGGCTATGTGCAGGAGGGCCTCATCACGCCGCCGGCAACCGCGCCGCAGCCAGTGAAGCCTCCGAAGTAGAAGATCCGAGTCAGAGATCAGAGACAAGAGATCAGGGGCTACCTGCCGCCTCATCGGCTATCTCTGATCTCTAACTATCTCTAATCTCTGATCTCTGAGTCATCGGCACGCGAGAGGCATTACTCTTCCCGCATGAAAACGCGGAACAAGATCCTCCTCGGTCTGCTGGCGGCATTCGTATTCATTCAGCTCATTCCGGTTCCGAAAACCAACCCCCCTGTGACCGGCGAGATCGCGGCGCCGCCGGAAGTGAAATCGGTGCTGCGGAAGAGCTGCTATGACTGCCATTCCAACGAGACCGTCTGGCCCTGGTATAGCCGCCTCGCGCCCGTTTCGTGGCTGCTCTACCGCGACGTGACGCAGGGACGCCGGACGATGAACTTCAGCGCCTGGCAGCAGATGCCGCAGGATCGGCAGAACAGGCGCCGCAAGGGAGTCTGGGACGAAGTCGCATCGGGCGACATGCCGCTCTGGTTTTACAAGCCGCTCCACGCAAACGCAAAGCTCACCGACGCCGACAAAGCCACGCTCAAAGCGTGGAGCGATGCAGGACCAGCAGTTCCCAAACGCAACGCAGGCGGATGACGCGAGCGGCCGATTCTCTTTCCGTCCTGCATCCCTACGCCCAACCCACCAATCGAGCGCCTTCTCCCCCCGCGCTTTTTGCGGGGGGAGAAGGTGGCGAAGCCGGATGAGGGGGGATTCGCAACTGGCGAACTGAGGCCAATGCCGGCCAGTTTGTGAGCATGCTTGCGGATTGTTGCCCGTCCACGGATCAATTCAAGCGCCCCCTCATCCGCCTTCGGCACCTTCTCCCCAACTGAAAAGCGTGGGGGAGAAGGCGCTCGATGTTTGAGCGCGCTTGAAGTCATCGAGCGTTCTCTTTTGCGCAAGAACTTCCAGCCGTCGCCGAAAATTGACTGGACGATTCTGATCGTCCCATCCTCCGATCCCCGATCTCGTCCATACTCCTTGCATGACACTTCCGGGCGGTACGCGGCTCGGACCCTACGAGATCGGAGAGCTGATCGGCCGCGGAGGCATGGGCGAGGTCTACCGCGCCGCCGATACGCGCCTGGGCCGCGATGTCGCCGTCAAAGTTCTCGCTACGCACCTCGCTGACGATCCGGCGTCGCTGGCTCGTTTCCAGCGTGAAGCCCGCGCGGTCGCGGCACTCTCGCATCCCAATATCGTCGCCCTGTTCGATGTCGGCAGCGAAGGGCAGACACACTATGTCGTCACGGAGTTGCTCGAAGGAGAAACACTTCGCGGGCGCCTGTCCGCATCGCCCCTACCGGAAAACGAGATTCTGCGGATCGCGAGCGCCATCGCCGATGGCCTTGCAGCCGCGCACGCGAAAGGCATCATCCACCGGGACCTCAAGCCGGAAAACGTCTTTCTGACGAGCGCTGGGGGCGTGAAGATCCTCGACTTCGGTCTGGCCAGCATGCAGCAGACCTACGCGGGCATCGACACCGCGATCCAGACAGCCGCGTTGACCGAGCCCGGCGTCCTGATGGGCACGATCGGATACACATCGCCCGAGCAGCTCGCCGGCAGGCCGCTCACCACCGCGACAGACGTCTTTTCGTTTGGCTGCGTTCTGTACGAGATGTTGCAGGGGCAGCGTCCGTTCAAACGCGACAGCAACATGGAGATCATCGCCTCGGTGCTTCGCGATGCTCCTTTCGATCGCGACGCCGCAAAGCATCTTCCGGCCGGCATGCGGGACATCGTCGAACAATGTCTGGAGAAAGATCCGCGTAAACGCTTCTCGAACGGCGCTGCCGTCGCTGCCGCGCTTCGCAATCGAAGTCATTCGGCTATCAGCAGCCGCATCGAACCGAATAAGTCGCCGCGAACACTGACGTGGATCGCCGGATCTGTGTTCATCGTGATTGCGGCCGCCATCGTCGCATTCTGGTTGATCCATCGTCAGGCCGAGGTCATCGACGACGGCTACGACCTGCGAAGCGCCGACGTCACCGGAGACAGCGAAACGCGGCGTCTGCTCGCTCTCGCGCTGCATGCGGACAGCGCGGGTGATCGCTCCGAGGCGATGCAACTGCTGACCGAAGCGGCGCGGCGCAACGGAGCGCCGCCGCTTCCTGCCGCGTTCCTCGCTTCGTTCGCGTACTACAGTGGCGATCGAAAGGAAGGCTCGCGCTGGTCCGCCGAAGCGACGAAGCGCATCGTCAGCTCAACATCAACCTACGAGGCACTTCTCTGCCGCTATCTGCTACCGGGAAACAGCACGGGCACGGAGATGGCGCTGTCATCGTCGCTGCTGGAGTTGCGTCCGAAAGCGTGGCGCCTGCGCCTGGCGCTCGCGCATTTGCACCTCGCCAGGCGCGAGCTGCCTGCCGCACTCGCACAACTGCAGCGGATCGATGTCGGCGCTCCCGACGACCGTCGCCTCGCGATCGTGCTCGCCGACCGCGCCTCGCTGGGCGATGTGGCCGGAGCCAGCCGCGATCTGCAGCGAAGCAAACTGGCCGGCAAGCCGGCGCTGCTCGCATACACGCGCGGCCGTATCGCCTGGAGTAGCGGACACGCATCCGAGGCCGTGCGCCTTTTCGATGCTGCCGCCGAGAGCGCCACCATCAGTAACCTCGGTCCGGTCGCGATCGAGTCGCGCATTCTCGCCGGAGTCGCGCGCATCGGCGCGAACGACCTCGGCGGCGCAGCGTCCGCATTCGATCTTGCCGCAGTCAAGGCGCACGACGCTGCGATGCCGGAGAATGAGCTCGAAGCGGACGCATTCGGAGCGTACGTGGCGTCGCGCCGCGGCGACACGGACGGCCGCGATCGCCGAATGCGGCTCGCGGCAAAACTCGCCGAGCCGGGAACCGCGAACTATCTGGCGTTGCGTCTCTTCGCAGCGCGCGAAAACGTCAGAACCGCCTTTGGCGCCGCTCCGGTACCGAACGAGGCTGACGAGAATGCGGCGGTTGCGACACTGATCAAAGCGCGCGGTGCATGGTCGCAGAAGGATACGGCAGCAGCATCGCGGCTGCTGGAGCAAGCGCGTTCTGAGGGCATCGAAGCGACCTGGTTCAGCGAAGAAGCCACCCTCCTCGCCTACGACCTCGGCGCGCCGCCACGCATGTTCCCGCCCGACCCACCCTACCCGAATCGCTTGCGGTTCATCGCGGTGTGGGAGCTTGCTGGTCCGCGCGCTTCGCGCTGATTGTTCGTTTCTTTGTTAGCCCTTGTTCACAGCGACTCAATCGGCGCCGCGATATCCTTCGTAAACCATGAAACGCACAGCAATCGCCGCCGTGATCCTGCTCGCCGCCACAACGACTTTCGCCGCCGAAGTCGTCAAGCGCGGAGCCCCGGTGTCCTCCTCCAAACCGGTCGCTCTCGAAACAGTTCTCGAATCACCGAAGGCGTACACAAAGGACGCCGTCGTCGTCGAAGGCGTGATCCAGAAATCGTGCACCAACATGGGTTGCTGGATGGAGCTCGCGCCGGCTCCGGGTAAGAAGAGCGTGCGCGTCACGTTCAAGGATGAGAAGTTCAGCATTCCCCTCACCGCCAAAGGAATGCAGGCCCGTGCCGAAGGCGTGACGACGATCAAGACGCTGAGCAAGGCTGAGGCAGATCACCTCGCCGAAGAGGGCGCAACGCTGAAACGCAACGAAGACGGAACCGCGGACGAAGTCTCGTTCGTCGCGACCGGCGTGGAGTTGACGCGGCAGTGAAGCTTTAGGTCAGACAGCGATCAGACTGCGATCAAGTGAATCTCGTAGCGCCCAGTCGCGTCCTCGAGGCGAAGCTCGACGCGCCAGTCTCCGTTGCCTGGAAACGTCTGATCGATCGATGCGGCTCCCTTTTCGAAGGTCTTCTCCCAGCGTGCTGCTCCTTTGGCGTCGATCAGGCGCACCGTGGCGCCGCCAGCGTCAACGCGCATGGCAACCTTCAGCCGCGCGGCGGTCCAGGGTGCTGTAATCCTATGCGTGAATACTTTGGTCCGCGTGACCGAATGGAAGTTCTCGGTTTCAGACATCGCCGAGTAGCCTTTGACCGCATAGGCCGGCGACTGGATACCAATGACGGCCACCGCTACGACGACCATCAGGCGTGCGATTCGGTGCTTCATTCTCATGATTTCCTCCGGAGTGTGCGTCGGGTATAACGGCAGCATGACCGTTTGGTTGCGCGATCAACATCGGCGCTTCCCCTCGACACCAACGTGCGGTATACATAAGGCATGAAGAAGACGACGATCTATCTTCCTGACGAGCTGAAAAAGAGACTGGAAGACTTGGCGCACCGAACCGGTAGAACGGAAGCACAAGTCATCCGCGATGCCATCGGCGCAGCGACGTTCGTCGCCGCCGCGCCAGCTCCCCGCGTTCCGTTGATAAAACGCGGCCTCGGAGACTCGACCATCGCCGGGAACGTCGATCCGCTGCTCGACAGATTCGGACGTTGATCCTTGCCGAGATCTTCGGCTGATTAATCGCGCCGCCACCTCCATCACATCTCCGAGTGACGGCGATCATGCGCGGCGTCTCGGCACCGACCTACCTTGATCACAGCGGGCTTCTAAGTCCGCGGCGGCACTGCCGCCTTGACCGAGGAGGTGAAGCATGGAGTCACTCGTTCCGAGACTAATCGTCGTGCCTACGGATTTCAGCGCTCCGGCGTCTCATGCCGTCCGCTATGCCAGCGCGCTCGGCGAACGATTCGGTGCCCACCTCCTCGTCGTTTATGCAGACACATTCGTTCCGCCGTTTGATTTCACCGGCAGCGGCGTCGGAGTACCCACTGTCGAGCCGGAGTCGCTGATCGCCGCGGCGCGCGAGCAGCTCGCGTTGCACGCGGAGAGAAATATCAGCGCCAGAGTTCCTTACGACATCATGGTCATTGTCGGGCACCCGATGGAGTCCATCACCGAGGCGGCGCGCGACTCCGGCGCGAACCTGGTGGTCATGGGAACGCACGGACGCAGCGGCATCCGCCGTCTGCTTACCGGCTCCGTCACCGAAGCGGTGATGCGCACATCTCCCATCCCTGTCATCGCCGTCAACTCCAGCGCCTCGGAGAACGCATCCGTCGGCAGGATTCTCTGTGCCGTCAATTTCACGCCTGCCTGTTCCGCAGCGCTCCGGCAGGCCGGCGCTCTCGCCGACGACGATAAGGCACCGATCCTTCTCGTCCACGGCCTTGACGACCAGGAGCTGCAGCCCAGCATTCAGGAGTTGATTCGCCTGCACGAGTGGGCGCCGCCGGAGCTTGCCGGCCGTTGCCAGTTGAAGACCGCGCCGAGACGTGGTTTGGCAGAAGAAATCCTCGACCTGGCTCTGGCAACTGCGGCGGATCTCATCGTCATCGACGTCAGCGCAGATCGCAGTCCAGCCGACAATCTTCGCGGCTCAATCGCCGAGCGCATCGTGCAACAGAGCCGATGCCCCGTACTTACGGTGAATGCTCACGCCGCGCAGTCTCATGTGGCCCTGGGACATGCGAGGGAACAACTCGCCGCGATTTAGACCGCGAGACGCGATTTACGCGCGTCCGAACAACAGGCGCAGGATTCCGCCGACGCGAAAGTTGCGCAGAAGCGCGCCCGGCTGGAACAGCTCGGCTTTGTCGTTCAGCGTTCCTTCCGACACCGCGTGGGTTTCGCCGCCCAGCCGATGCGCGGCGCTCCGGCGCGCCTCGACACGACCCGCGCGCTGGTCGCTGATCCTGCCGTAACGCCGCTTCAGATCGTTGAGACGCTCCGCGGCGTTGTACGTCGCCTCGACGATCTCCCGTCGCGTCATCCACTCGGTCTCATAGTTGAGCATCGACTCCCAATCGCTCGTCTCCAGCAGCGCGCGATGCTCGGCCAACGTCCTCGCGCGCAAACGGTAGCCATGCGCTTCCGCGTCCGCGAAACCGTCGCTTCCCGGATCGACGAACGGCGCCATCGGCGTGATGAATGCTGAAAGGCGGTGGTCGAACCGGACGAAGAGCTCTTCGATTGCGTCTACCGTCTCCGTCACGTTCGCGGTCGTCTGGCCAGGAAGTCCGATCATGAAGAAGAGGTCGAGGTTTTCGCAATGCGAGGCCATGACCGATTCGATCGCCTGCATCATTCGCTCATTTGTGAATCTAGCCTTGCCGAGAAGGCCGCGAATGGATTCGTCATGACTCTCCGGTGAGAGCTCGGCTCCCCATGACCGAATCGATGCGTCGATCCGGGCCACGAGCTCCGCGTCGGGCGGATCGAAGAATTCGAACACGATGCGGTTCGACACCGGGGTGCGTGCGAGGGCATCGATCACGTCATGCGCATAGGTCCCGCCGCCGTCGCGAAGATCGCCGACGAGAAAGATCGGCGTGCGCGTGATCGCTGCCAGTTGACGCACCTGTTTGGCAATCGCCTCCGGACCGCGCAGGAGCGGATGATGTCCGGGCATGAAACGCCGGAATGCAGCATTCGACGCGCCGCAGGTGATGCAGCGCCGCGCGCAGCCGCGAACGGTGAATACGGCGGTGATGGGATGCCGCCACCACGCCTGAAACGGAACGCTGGTCCAGAAGTCGAGGTGACGGGCAACGGAGCGGATCATCGCGCCGAGGTCGAAGTCGTACTCGTCGAGGGAAGTGGGCAACACGGCGTCGGGGTTCACGCGCACTTCACCATCCTGCTTCCAGGTCAGTCCTGGGACCAACTCGAAGCGGCGCTGACCCTCGAGCTCGCGCACGAGCGCGAGCAACGACGGCTCAGTGACACTGCCGCGCAGAACGAAGTCGACCGCGGGATCTTCGATCAGCTCGCGATGAAAACAGGTTGCCGAGATACCGCCGAAGACGATCGGGATCTCGGGATGAAGTTTCTTGAGCAATGCAGCCACCGCTGGTCCGCCGTGCGCATGAGGGAGCCAGTGCAGATCGATGCCGAATAGTTTGGGATGAAGCTTGCGCAGGAATCGCTCAGGCTGGAAGCGGCGACTGCGCATCATCCGCAACGCAAGGTTCACGATGCGCACGCTGTAGCCGTGGCGGCGCAGATACGCGGAGAGCGTCAGGAATCCGACCGGGTACATCTCGAAGACGGGCGTCGACGGGATGACGTCGCTGATCGGCCCATAGACGATGGCCCGCTCGCGAAAATCGAAAACGCTGGGCGGGTGAATCAGGATGACATCAGGCGGCACGTTCTCACGATGCGCGGTTTTCGCGAGCGGGACCGCACCCGGTGTCACGCGAGCGTGTGATGAGGGCCACGCCGGCCTCTCTGGCGCGACGTCAGCGGCGCAGCACCCGAGGCCACTCGAAGGCGGATCCGTTCCGCACTTGCTCGATCACCGTCCGCAACTCGTCCGCCATCCGGGCGAGATCGTAACCGCGGTCGTTGGTCACGCGTGCGATCGCGCGGACTGCTTCGTCGAGGCGCTGCGCGGCAGCGCGCCACTGCCTGCGCTCGAGGTGAACACCGCCGGTTGCAAGCTGCAGAAAGACCCGCGCGAACTCCACTTCGTCGCGAACGGCTTCGAAGAAGAGCTCCTCGAATTCGTCGCTCGCCTCGAAGTAGTCGTGCGCCGCGAGCATCGCGAGCGCCGCATGGAAACGTGGATCGTCGCCGATGTCGGGGAGCGATTCGGAAGGCGGTTCGAGCACGCCGGAATGGTATGACAACGGAGCGCCGCCGTCGGGCGGCGCTCCTCGTTCCCGCGGTCTATTTCAAGGTGCGCATATGCGCGACAAGAGCGCTGATGTCGGCGTCGGAGAGCTTGCCTTTGTAGGCCGGCATTTTTCCCTTGCCGTCGGCCGTCACCTTCGTCAGCTCCGCGTCCGTCAGCTTCTGCACGTCAGCAGAGCGCAGGTCGCGCAGCTTCATCGCCTTCCCCATCGGCGTCATGCCGCCGCCGTCGGCGCCGTGACAGCTCGCGCATTTCGCCTTGTAAAGGGCACCACCGTCGGGCGCGGCAAACGCGGCCGGCGCGGCGATCAGAATGACTGCAACGCTCAGGATGATTGCTACCGATTTTCGACTCATTGTTTACCTCCTGTGATTCATTACATGCCGCCGCCGGTATGGCAGTCGGAACAGTTGACGCCGCGCAGATCGCCGATGTCGACGGGGTGCGCGAATGTGGGGCTCGCGTTGGCCGTGGCATCTGGCAGAACCGTGTGGCAAATCTGACAGTCTTTGCTGATCTTCTTCCCGTCTTTGCTGACGTGCTGATCGTCGTGACAACGGAAGCAGCCCATCGTCGCGAAGTGCCCGAGGTTGTCGGGGTGCGTGCGCCAGTCGACGCGCATCTCAGGAAAGCGGATGGCCCGGAAAATGTCCTGGATGGCGGCTGTAGCACCGGCGACCTGCACTCGTTTCGCTTTATAAATATCGGGATAGGTCTTTTGGTAATAGGCGGGAATCGCCTTCGCAATGGCATTCACGCCGGCATCGGTCGTCTCATATTCCGCGGCCAGCACAGCGACACTCTGCTGCTTGATGAAAGGCAACGTGCTGTCGATCTTCCCGGTGAACATCGCGGTGTCGACGGCGCGGTCAGGCGAGCGATATATATGTGTGGGACGGTTATGGCAGTCAACGCAGTCCATACGCCGTTTCGTAGCCGTGGCGAGCTGCGCATCCGTCAGCTTAGAGTCGGCTGCCTTGTATTCAGTAACGTTTCCATTACGGTCTTTGACTCGCACCCAGGGAATGACCTGCCGTTGCTTGTCGGTGGCGATATAAGTGATCTCATTGGCGATGTTCATGTGCCAATGGATACCGCTCGTCTGACCGCCGGACGCGCTTCCGCCACCGGTCTTGATGAGCATCCGCACTTCTTTCGGCGTGTTCGTCTCGTCGTACGCGTAATGGTCGAACACCTTCAATTGCGCGCCAAAGAACTTCGCCGGCCAATGACACTGCTCGCACGTTTCCTGAGCAGGACGGAGGTTCTCGACCGGACTCGGAATCGGACGGGGATACTTATGCGCAATGACCGAATACAACTGATACGAGCCGGAGAGTTTGGAGCGTACGAACCATCCAGCTCCCGGTCCGATGTGGCACCCAGCGCAGCCGACGTGTGCGTGCGGCGACGCCTGGTACGCGGTGTATTCGGGGGTCATGACCTTGTGACAAGCCGTGCCGCAAAAGGCGTCGGAGTCGGTATATCGATATGCCTGGTAACTGCCGATGACGGACATCGTCACAAAGAGAATGAGTCCGACCGCAGTGGAGACGATGATGACGCGGGTGCGGCGCTCATTGAGATCGATGTGCGGATATTGCGGAATGTCTCCGGGAGCGAGACGCCGGCGCCGGCGGCGCTCCAGTAGCATACCGCCGACGTAGGCGAGGATGCCGAAGATGAAAATGATCGGCGCGATGATCCAGGTCAGAATCCCCATATAGGGATTCGAATTCGCTCGTGTAGCGTCCAGATAGATCAGAAATCCGAGGTTGGCGAGAGCTACAACTGCGATCCCGAGACCTGCTTCACTGATTAAGTTACGCGAAAGCCGCACTGGCTTGGGCGATTCCGTCATTAGTCTTTCCCTTCGACACTCGTAGTTGTATGCGTTTCCTCTGATTCAACTGCTTTGGGGTGCTCTTCCTTGAACTGCTCTTCGGACATCTTCCCGTCGAACCACGCCCAATTCATCGGATAGACATCGGGGTCGAAAATCACGTGGTAGAAGTGCCATACGAGAATGGCGAGGGTTGCCAGGATTGCCTCGTAGTAATGGACTGTGGTGGCAACGTCGATCCACCAGCGGGGGATCCACGTCGCGACGGTGACAGAGTACCAGATCATCAATCCGGTCAGCGCCATGACAATCGTGCCCCACATTCCGGCCCAGTATTCGACCTTTTCGGCGTAGCTGAATCGTCCGAATTGCGGCTTCTTTTTGGAAAGCCCGAGGTAGTAGAGGAAGACACCGATGACGTCGCGGCCGTCGGAGAAACGGAGCCAGAGGTCGCGCAGACCCTTGCGCCCTTCGCGGGTAAACACCATATAGGCAAGGTGATAGAGCCCGATGGCGATCATGACGACGGCCGCCACACGGTGGACCATCCGCCGCAACTGCTCGCTGGGACCGAACAGAGCCGCGAAATACGAGTTCGGCCACGCCAGCGCGAATCCGCTGATGACGAGGATGACGAAGCTCGTCCCCATGACCATGTGCTGGATCCGCTGGTTGAGATTCATCCGCTCGACGGTGTGGCCGCGCCCCTTCCGCGCCGCGACTGCTTTCTTCCACCACACCAGAGCGTTGTGCAACAGCATGAAACCGATCGTGAGGAGGATCAGCACGATGTAAATCCGCTTGATCCAGGTGACGATGCGTGAGGGCGTGTCGCTCACATCGCCATCGACGCGGTGGATTTTGCCTTGGGTGAAGTTGATCTGCGCACCCTGATGGCATTTCCCGCACGTCTTCTGCAGGTTCCTCGGGTTGATCGCCGAGCGCGGGTCGGATGACGGCAGGACGTCGTGCGCGGTGTGGCAGCTCGCGCAATCGGCGGCCGTCGTCGACCCCATTTGGCGCGCCAGCCCGTGATAGCTCGATTGATAGGTGGCCACGCGAGTTCCGGCGACGCCGAACTCCTTCGTGAGACGCACTCCGGCGTGGCACCGTTCGCAACTCGAACGCGGTCCGTTCACCGCATCGCCGGCGCGCGAGATCGTGTGTATGCCGTGGCAGTCGGTGCACACCGGCGCGTTCCAGTTTCCGCGGGCCAGCGCCTTTCCATGGATGCTCTCCGCGTAATGCGCCGCAGTCGTTGCGTGGCACTTCCCGCACGTGCGGGCAACGTTGAACTTGAAGATGCCGGAGAGCGGGTCGTTCGCCGGACGGACGGCGTGATGGTCATGACAATCGGTGCAGACAGCGGCCTTCGCCGATCCGTTGGCAACGGCCCGTCCATGGACACTCGCCTCGTACGAGATCGCCGACTGGTTGCTGAGTCCCGCTTTCGCCATGACGAACTTCTGTCCATGACATGCCGAGCAGGTTGCGGGGACAGCGCCGTGCGCCGTTTTCGATTTGGGATCGGACGACGGCAGCACCTCATGCGCCGGCCCGTGGCAATCGGCACACTTCGCTCCTCGCGCCACCCCCGACTTCACCGCCTTCGCGTGAAGACTGGTGTCCCAGGCGGCAACGCTGTCCGGATGGCAGGAGGCACAGTCGACTGCTTTCGGAGCGGGATCATGAGGATAGGCTTTGACGTCGGCGTGGCAGTTCGTGCAGTCGAGCGGCCCGTGCACCGATGCGGCGAATTTCTTCGGATCGACGCTTACGCTGACCGTCTTGCCGCCGCCGGCATCTTTGGTGAGCTCCTTGTTGTCGTGACAGGAGAGGCAATCGGTATTGGTAAGTTGCGAACGCACCGGTAACGCGGCGGCAAACAGAAAGACGGTAGCAATGACAAACGTTCGCATAATGACTCCCGCGGGTCACAATAGGCGGTGAGGCCATAGCGGACGATGCGGAGAGTCACCGCTGACGGGTGATCACGAACACGCCTCTGTGTTCGACGCGCATTTCTTTGAGGACTCACGTCATCCGATGGTGAGCTGGTGTCCCGCGAGTGACGCAGGTCACCCAACCCCATGACGTTGGTCATCAGTCGATGGTTGCCCTCTGACTATGTTCGATTCATGAGTGTCGTGACCGAAGGTTCGGCGTCGTCCGCGTTTCCGCGAAGAGTGGCCCTCAGACCACTGGCGCTGCCATCCGAACATGGCGGATGGTCGACGTTGTTCGAGCCGATCGTCCTCGGCCTCCTCGTCGCTCCCTCGCTCGCAGGATCGCTGATCGCGGCCGCCGCGGTTCTTGCGTTCCTTGCACGACATCCGTTGAAACTCTTCGTGCAGGACATACGGCGAAGGAAACGGTACGCACGAACGATGATCTGTGCGTGGCTCGCCCTCGCGTACGCAGGAGCATCGGCGATCGCGCTGTTTGCCGCCGTGACGATCAGCGGCTCGCGCGTCCTCCTGCCGCTCACGGCCGGCGCGCTCCTGGCGCTGATTCAATTCGCGCTCGATCTTCGTCAGCGCGGCCGTTCGTTCGTCGCGGAAATCTGCGGCGCATGCGCAACCGCGACGACCGCCGCTGCCATTGCCGCGGCCTCGCAACGAAGCTGGGAAGTTGCTCTCGCGTTGGCGCTCCTGGCCGCGTCGCTAACCCTTCCGGCGATCCTCTTCGTGCGCGCCGTCCTGCGCCACGAGCGGCGAACGACCACCATGGTTCTGCACGGCGCGGCGGTCATCGGCGCGGCGATTCTCTGGCAACGCGGCGTGGCCCCTGCCAGCGCGATTGCCGTCATGGCAATGCTGCTCGTTCGTGCCGCGATCGGATTGCAAACCAAAGCAATCCCCGTGGCAAAGATCATCGGCATGCGCGAGGCGATCGTGGGCGCCGCTGCAGTCCTGATCATTGCGGTGGGCTACATCGCTTAGGTGGTTACGGGCGAGCGTGACTGATTACGGCTCGCGTAATGCCTCGTCACCGCGCAGCGTGATCGTCCCAAGAGCTGGTTCGACGATTCGCTCAATATCGTCCACGAACCCCAATGTTCGAACGAGTGCGAATGCAACGATCTTCGCCTGTTAGAAAGCAACTTCCTCGAGCGGAGGCAGCCCGATCGGCAGAGCGTCGAGGATCTGCTCCACATCCTCGAGCACTTGCGCACCGTACTTCCGCATCTCCTCGGGCCAGGTCAGAGCTTCGTTCTCGAACACCGACTTGAGAATGAAGAGTGGGCGGTTGAGCCGGAGCGCTTCCCACCCTTGGGACAACGTTCCGCTCGATTCGCCGGCTTCAACGATGACCGATGCGTGGCAGAGAAGAGCCATGGTGCGGTTGCGGCGAGGGAAGTTGGAGCGCAAGGTTGGATGACCCGTCGGGAACTGCGTAACCACTAATTGGCTCGTCATCAGTTGCGCCTGGAGTTGCGCATTCGCGGCGGGATGAGCCTCATCGATCGGCGTTCCGAGAACCGCGACCGTGCGACCTCCGCGTTTCATGGTCTCTTCGTGAGCCGCGGTGTCGATTCCGGCTGCAAGGCCGCTGACGATGACGACATCGTGGTCGACCAACGCGGCGACGAGTTTCGCGACCCGTTTCCTTCCGGGCAGCGATGCCTTCCTCGAACCGACCACCGCGACACGCGCTGCCGCCTGGAGAAACGACACGTCGCCACAGGCGAACAGTTGGGCAGGAGCATGGCGCTTCTCGAATTCATTGAGACCGCCCATGATGCGCGCAGGGTCGAGCGTCACGATCTCAGCCGGGATTACTCGCGCGTTCTCTGTCGTCATGGGTGAAGGGAGTTTACAACGGGGAGCTGGTTTTCTCCGTGTTGCGGGCACCAACCCGATAGAGCCGTTGAGACCCAGCCCGACTGACTCCACACCTTGTAGATCCCACAAGCCATATGCCGGCTGACTGGCGTCGCTATCCCCTCCAAGTGACGCGCATCACCACCCGGCATGACGTACATCATCAGTCGATGGTCACGGCAAAACTATCGTTCTTTGCATGACAGTCCTCGCCGAAAAACCGACGTCATTCGCCACTTTGCCGCAACCAGCCAAACCGCTCGTCGCGATGATCGACGGCAACGAAGCCGCGGCTCGCGTGGCCTATGCGATGAGCGAGGTGATCGCCATCTATCCGATCACGCCTGCCTCGAACATGGGGGAGTGGGCCGACGACTGGGCGGCGCAGAAGAGGCCGAATCTCTGGGGCACCGTCCCCAGCGTCGTGGAGATGGAGAGCGAAGCGGGAGCGGCGGGAGCCGTTCACGGCGCGCTGCAGACTGGATCGCTGGCGACGACCTTCACCGCGTCGCAGGGGCTGCTGCTCATGATCCCCAACATGTACAAGATCGCCGGCGAACTGACACCGGCCGTCTTTCATGTGGCCGCGCGGTCCCTGGCCACGCACGCGCTCTCGATCTTCGGCGATCACAGCGACGTGATGGCGGCGCGCGGCACGGGATGGGCGATGCTCTGCTCGGCCAGCGCGCAGGAGGCGCATGACCTCGCCCTCATCGCGCACGCAGCTACGCTGGAGTGCCGCATTCCTTTCCTTCACTTCTTCGACGGGTTCCGGACGTCGCATGAGATGGCGAAGGTCACGTTGCTGAACGACGATCAGATGCGATCGATGATTGATCTGGAGCTCGTCTTCGATCACCGTTCGCGCGCACTCACGCCCGACCATCCGGTCATGCGCGGCACCGCCCAGAATCCCGACGTCTTCTTCCAATCGCGCGAGCGGGCCAATCAGTTCTATACCGAATGTCCCACGATCGTCGCGGAGACGATGGTGCGTTTCGCGAAGCGCACCGGCCGCCGTTACGCGCCGTACGAGTATCACGGCTCACCCGATGCCGAGCGCGTCATCGTGGCCATGGGATCGGCGTGCGAAACGATCGGCGAGACGGTCGATGCGCTGAACGCGTCGGGCGAAAACGTCGGCGTCGTCAACGTGCGGCTGTTCCGTCCGTTCGACGTCACGCGCTTCGTGCGATCGCTGCCGGCGAGCGTCCGGGCGATTGCGGTTCTCGATCGCACGAAAGAGCCGGGAAGCGCCGGCGAGCCGCTCTACCTCGACGTCGTCACCGCGCTGCACGAGGCAGGACGCCGGATCCCCATCGTGATCGGTGGCCGCTTCGGTCTCTCCTCGAAAGAATTCACGCCGGCGATGGCCAAAGGTGTGTTCGATGAATTAGATGCCACGCATCCTCGCCAGCACTTCACCGTCGGCATCCACGACGACGTCACCGGGCTGAGCATCGCCTACGATCCGTCGTTCACCGTCGAGCGCGATGAGATGGTCCGCGCGATGTTCTACGGACTCGGCTCCGATGGCACCGTCGGCGCGAACAAGAACAGTTGCAAGATCATCGGCGACACCGGCCGATACGCGCAGGGCTACTTCGTCTACGACTCGAAGAAGGCCGGCGCGGTGACCGTCTCGCATCTCCGCTTCGGGCCTGATCCGATCCACGCGCCGTACCTGATCGAGCGCGCCTCACTCGTGGCCTGCCATCAGGCTTCGCTCATGCCTCGGAACGACGTCCTCAAGAACCTCGCTCACGGCGGCACATTCCTGCTCAATGCTCCGATCACATCCTCCGACGAGCTGCCCGAGCACATCCGCACTACGCTCGCGGAGAAAGAGGCTCGGCTTTTCGTGATCGATGCCTCGCGCGTCGCGCGCGAGTCGGGCATGGGCAACCGCATCAACACGATCATGCAGGTGGCCTTCTTTGCCTGCGCCAATGTGATGCCATTCGACGAGGCGCTCGACGCCATCTGCAACGCCGTGCGGAAGACCTATGCGCGCAAAGGCGAAGCGGTCGTTCAGAAGAACCTGAAGGCGATCGACGCCACGCTGGCGAATCTGCGCGAGATCACCATCAGCTCCGTTGATGCCACCACCACCGGACGCATCGATCACGTTCATGCTCCCGAGTTCGTGCGCGACGTTCTCTTCGAGATCATCGCCGGACGCGGTGACGACCTGCCGGTCAGCGCCATGCCGTGTGACGGCACCTTCCCCACCGCCACCGCGCAGTACGAGAAACGAAACCTGGCGCAGGAGATCCCGGCGTGGGAGGCTGCGGCCTGCATTCAGTGCGGCAAGTGCGCGATGGTTTGCCCGCATGCCGCCATTCGCATCAAGGCCTACGATCCAACCATCCTCGAGACAAAGCCGGCGACGTTCAAGTCGCTGACGCCGATGCACAAAGATTGGGCAGGGCTGGCCTACACGATTCAGGTCGCGCCCGAAGACTGCACCGGCTGCCAGATCTGCGTCGATGTCTGTCCTGCGCGTAGCAAGACGAACAAGGAACAGATGGCGCTGGTGATGCAGCCGCAGGCTCCCCTGCTCGAATCCGAGCGCGCCAACTGGGACTTCTTCCTGGGCATCCCCGACCGGGACCGCCGCTCGATCACACCGGGACTCATCCGCCATCAGCAACTGCAGCAGCCGCTGTTTGAGTTCTCGGGCGCCTGCGCCGGCTGCGGTGAAACTCCGTACTTGAAGCTGATGTCGCAGCTCTTCGGCGACCGCGCCGTCGTCGCGAACGCCACCGGCTGTTCGTCGATCTTCGGCGGCAATCTTCCGACGACGCCATGGTCCAAGAACTCGGAAGGCCGCGGACCGGCATGGGCGAACTCCCTTTTCGAAGACAACGCCGAATTCGGCCTCGGCTTCCGCCTCTCGCTCGACAAGCAGCGCGAGTACGCCATCGAGATCCTCAAACGTCTCGCACCCGTGCTCGGCGACACCCTCGCCGACGAAATCATCAACTGCGCGCAGAAGAACGAGGTCGAGATCTTCGAGCAGCGCCAGCGCGTCGAGCTGCTCAAAGTCCGCCTGCGCCGCATGGAGCTCTCGCTGCGCATGCACAAACTCGACGGCACGGACGAGCAGCAGCTCCTGGCAATCGCCGATGCGCTCGTAAAGAAGAGCGTCTGGATCGTCGGCGGCGACGGATGGGCGTACGACATCGGATTCGGCGGGCTCGATCACGTGCTCGCCAGCGGGCGCAACGTCAACATCCTCGTCCTGGATACCGAGGTGTATTCGAATACGGGCGGGCAGATGTCGAAGGCGACGCCGCGCGGCGCCACCGCACGCTTCGCCGCCGCCGGCAAACCCTCCGCGAAGAAAGACCTCGGCTTGATGGCAATGACGTACGGCAACGCCTACGTCGCCAGCGTGGCGATGGGCGCGCGCGACGAACACACGCTCAAGACGTTCATCGAAGCCGAGGCGTATGACGGGCCGTCGCTGATCATCGCGTACAGCCATTGCATTTCGCACGGCATCGACATGACGACGGCGCTGCAGCATCAGAAGGCGATCGTCGAGTCGGGCCAGTGGCTGCTCTATCGATTCAATCCCGACCGCGCCGCGCGCGGTGAGAACGCACTGCAACTCGATTCGCGCGCGATCAAGCGCCCCGTCGAGGAGTTCATGAAGACGGAGAACCGCTTCCACGATCTCAGCGCCGAGAATGTGGCCAGCGTGCAACACGACGTCGACGCCCGCTGGCGGATGTATTCGTACCTCAGCACGATGCAGCCGGCACCAGCGGCGGCTCCGGAACCGGGGAAAGGATGAGGATCTCGATCTTTGCCGGTGATGTGACCGACGCGCCTGCCGAGGCGCTTTGCACATCGACGAACCCCAGGTTGTCGCTGGTGATGGGGACCGGCGCATCGATTCGTGGCCGCGGAGGATTCGAGATTCTCCGCGCATGCAAAGCCATCGTCAAAGCGGAATTCTCGCGTACAGGAATCCACGGACTAAGCGCCGGCTCCGTACACACGACGGCTGCCGGACAACTGCCGGCGAAGGCCGTCATTCATTGCGTCGCGAGTGATGCCGCGCATCGTTCATCGGCCGCAATCATTCGTAGTTGCGTGAAGAACGCGCTCGCCGCTGCGGACGCGGTGGGTTGTACGAGCATCGCCATGCCGCTGTTCGGCACCGGCCATGCGCACTTCAAAACCGATCAGGCGCTGGCAGCGATCGCGGACGCGCTACGCGACGCCGTGACCGAAGTCAGCCACGTTCTCCTCGTCGTCCGCGACCCGGACTACGTGAGCGATGCAGTTCAAATCATCGAGCGGCTCATTCCGGGGTGCGATGTGGACGTGCAGCGAGGACCGTCCGAAACCAGCGAGCGCCCGAGCTTGTGGTCCTCGAGTTGGGGTGAACGCGATGAGATCTGACGCCTACGGACAGCAGATGTCCTCGGGAGGATGCGATGCGCGTCACATCTATTCGTGACCCGATTCCTTCTGGCGCCCGCCTCGCAGCCGCTATGGTTCGACGACCTATGAACACCGACGCCTCCGCGGTCCTGGCCGCCGCCGTCACTGAAGAGTTGCGGTGGGATCCGCTTGTCGACGTGGAGAGGATCAATGTTTCTGCCGAGGACTCTAAGATCACTCTTCACGGCGTCGTGCGCACCTACGCGCAGAAGTGCCGCGCCGAGAAAATCGCAGGCGAGATCCGTGGCGTCGTCGATGTGAAGAACGAGCTCGACGTGCGGCTGGCCATCGGCAGCTATCGAACGGACGATGGTCTCGAACAGCTCGCTGCGAGCATCATGCAGAATCACAGCGCTCTTTGCGATCCCCTGCCGCGCGTCACCGCGCACGATGGATGGCTGACACTCACAGGCGTTGTCACGACCGAGGCGCAGAAACGTGCGGCCGAAGATGCGTTGCGCGATCTCACCGGCATTCGCGGCATCGCCAATTGCATCGAAGTCGCTCCGCCCAAGGAGGATGCCGGTGATGCCGGCGTGTTCCTCGCCGCGGTCCTGCGGCGGGGAAAACTTGGCGTGAACGATCTCAAAGTCGAGGTGAACGGCGGCGCCATCGCCATCGACGCCAAAGTCACCTCGTGCGCCGAGCGCGATGCGTTGATCGAGCTGGCATCCTGCAGACGCGGTATCGTGAGCGTCGAGGATCGTGTCGTCGTGCAGCCAACTCCTGCGCAGCCAGACTCGAGGACATCATGAACAAGAGAACCGTAGCGATTGCCGGCGTCAGTCTGATCGCCCTTTTCTTCGCGGCGTATGCAGCGATGCGCAGCAGCGCGGTAACGGCGCCCGAGGCGCCCGAGGCGCCCGCGGCCGTCAGCAACACCTCGGCAGCACCGACACCGGCACCGATCAAAGAGGCCGCAGTGCCGACGGGCGCGTCACTCAAAGCGATTCCGCGCATCGACGCAAAGACCTTGAACGATCGGATGGCGCGCGGCGAAGTCGTCGTCATCGACGTGCGCGATATCGATTCCTACACCGCCTCGCACATCGCCGGCGCGATGCACATCCCGTTGTCCCGCATCGAGGGAGAGATTCCCTATCTCAAAGGATCCAAGCCGATCGTCACGTACTGCACGTGACCCGACGAGGAATCGAGCGCCGGTGCGGCGTTCTACTTGAGGAAAGCAAAAATCGAAGCCTCGGCGCTGGCAGGCGGTCTCGATTCGTGGAAAACGGCGGGCTTTGCAATTCGCGAGGGCCGCGAACCGTAGTGTTGCTTACAAAGGAGAAACGAGTTTGATCAAAATGAAGAAGACATTCACCTGCTCCCTGCTGTTTGCTCTCGCATTGCCGGCGGTGGCTCTCGCCGACGGCGCCGCGATCTACAAGACGAAATGCACGCCCTGCCACGGCGCGGACGGCAGCGGCCAGACGCCTGTCGGCAAGAACCTCAAGGTGCGCGACCTTCGCTCCGCGGAAGTCCAGAAGCTCAGCGACGCCGACATCACGAAAGTCCTCACCGACGGCAAAGGCAAAATGCCGAAGAGCAAGCTCGAAGCGGCCGATATCAAGGCCGTTGTCGCGTACATCCGCACGCTGAAGTAGGGGTGTGGGGAGTAGGGGGTCGGGGGTGGGAGTGGAAGAAGCATGCTCCCACCAGGAAACCAGTCAACGCTGATTTCTCCCGCTCGCGCTGAGTATCCATCGGATGAGGGGGCATTGGACTCTCGCGGCAAGGTCACCGGCCATAACTTCGTGTCAGTAGATTGCACGACACCCCTCATCCGCCTTCGGCGCCTTCTCCCCTCGAAAAGCACGAGGGGAGAAGGCGCTCGATTGAAGAGCATCGCGTGATTACTTGAACGCGAAGGCACGCGAACGCGCCACTACGCAGCTATATTTTTCGCTTCGCGGCCACTTCTCCGACGAGCGCCTTCTCCCCCACGCTTCTTGTGGGGGAGAAGGTGGCCGAAGGCCGGATGAGGGGGCATTGGACTCTCGCGTCAAGGTCGCCGGCCATAACTTCGTGCCAGTCGATTGCACGACACCCCTCATCCGCCTTCGGCACCTTCTCCCCTCGAAAAGCACGAGGGGAGAAGGCGCTCGATTGAAGAGGTTGAGGCGAGGAGCTGGTCAAGAACCCTAGTCCAAGAACAACCGTTTCAGCGGAGAGAGCCTCCCTCACCCTCACGCGCTCGCAACCGGCGCTCTTCGCAACCTTGCGATGCCGAGCATTGCGCTGCCGTAGATGGCCAGGGCGACGAACATGATTCCGGCCCTGCCCGTGAGGAGCTCCTGGACGATGACCTGGACACCGGTCAGCACCAGCGTGACGGCGCCCAGTTGCGATGCTTCGGGCACGCGCCATACACGGCCGATCGATGCGAGCGCTAATGCCATCACGACGAGGATCGCCGTCCGCAGAAGCGCATGCGTGACGGCGCTGCCATCGAACATCCTCATCGCGGCGTGAATCGTCAGGCCTGCGGCGCCGCACGCGGCGATGGCGAGGAGAGGCAAGCGTGCGAAGTTGAGGAGAAAGAAGGCTGCCAGGCAGAGAGCCGCGGTCGCCAGTGCCGGCAATGGTGTCGCGATCACTGCGTCGTTCTCGACGAACGCCGACGCCGTGTACGTAAAGAGTCCGCCGGCCACTCCTGCGAACACGCCCCACGCAACGCTCTGCAGTGCAAACGCACGCCACGATGTGTGCCGCGCAATCTCCGCGGCGACTACGGCGGCGATGCCGCCGAGGATCGCGGAGGAGGCGGTTGGAAGAACGAGCGCGGCCGCGCCGGCCAGGCCGATCAATGACGCCACCGCAACCTGCTCGCGAACGCGCGCGGTCACGATCATCCAAAGCGCCGCGAACAGTAACAACGAGATCACGATCGGCGAGCGGCTGTCTTTCGACTCGTCGATTACCGCCGCGATGATCAGGAAGATGGCCACGAGATCGCTCTCGATCGCCAGCAGCCAGCCTGCGTAGTTCATCGATAAGAGGAAGGCCACGATGCCGACGACCGTCAGCTCGAGCGCGAACGGGATCACTTCCTTCGTCGCGTAGGCGAGCAGGAGGGCGTCGAACGTCGCGCCGGCAACGGCGATCCACGCCGCCGTGTGCAACGAGAAGCGGCGCGCCATCGCGATCAGCGCGATGCTCATGCCGGCGAGAAGCATTGCCGCACCCGTCGCCGAGAGCACGTGAAAGCCTGTCGTCGCTTCCCACACGATCGGATAGGCCACGATCGCCGCGACTACGATCAGAAATACGGCATTGAGTCGTCGTCCCGCGCGCGCTGCATACACCGCGGCGACGCCCCAACCGACGGCGTACAGAAATCCGAGCAGTACGCCGATCTGCTTCGGCAAAGCCGCAGACTCCGTCGCCGCGCGCAGGAGAAATGCGCCGCCCAGAACAAAAAGCGCCTTCCCGGCAAGGACGAGCAGAACGGTGCCAGAACCACTGTCCGGCTCAGGCGCAACGGCCACCGTCGCCGGAAGCGGCGCCTTCGCCAAAGGCCGGCCACTCTCCAAAAGTGCCAGTCGTTCTTCGATGAAACGCAGCCGCTGATCGATCCCCTCGAGCTTTTCGTCAACGTTCATACGTCACCCAAGCATGTTCAGGACTATGCTGACCGTGTCACGCCGCACCGGCGAGAGTGACCTGGAACACTATAGGCCCCATGTGACGCGCGGTTTGATACGCCCGTTGCATCACATGAGAAGGAGCGAATCGTCGATGGAAAGTATGGTCCCGGTGCCGCGGCGGCGCTTTATCAACTGGCTCCTCGGCGGCACATTCGGCGCGCTCGTAGCGAGCGTCATTTACCCCATCATCCGCTTCGCCAGCCCTCCGCGAATTCCCGAAGCGACGACGAATCAGGTGGAGGCAGGCGACGTCTCCGATCCGGTCTTCTCGGCGAAGGGATTCAAGATCATCCGCTTCGGCGCCGAGCCCGTGATCCTGCTCAAGGCAAGCGAGACCGAGTTCCGCGCGTTCTCCGCCACCTGCACGCATCTCGACTGCATCGTCGGATACCAGAAAGACCGCAGCCAGATCTTCTGCAACTGCCACGGCGGCACGTATGACCTCAACGGACGAAACGTCGCCGGCCCGCCGCCGCGCCCGCTCATCGCCTACAAAGTGAACCTCATCGCCAAAGGCTCCGAGCCGGCGAAGATCGTCGTCTCGCGCGCTTAGGCAGGACCATGCTCGAACGAACAAAAAGCTGGCTCGACGACCGTCTCGGACTGTCGAAGATCATCGAATTCGGATCGCACAAGACCGTTCCCGCCCACCGCTACAGCGTCTTCTACTACCTCGGCGGGATGACGCTCTTCTTCTTCCTCGTGCAGGTCTGCACCGGCGTCCTCCTGATGCTCTACTACCGGCCGTCGGCGAACGAAGCCTTCGAGTCGGTCGAGTTCATCATGACCGTCGTCCCCTTCGGCTGGCTGATCCGCTCGATCCACTCCTGGTCGGCGAACCTAATGGTCTTCTTCGCCGTGCTGCACATGGTCAGCGTGTTCTTTCTGAAAGCCTACCGCGGGCCGCGCGAGCTGACATGGATGAGCGGCGTCGTGCTGCTCTTCCTGATCATGGGATTCGGTTTCTCCGGATACCTGCTGCCGTGGAATCAACTGGCATTCTTCGCGACAAAGGTCGGCACCGACATCTCCGGCGTCGTACCGATCGTCGGCCCGTGGATGGTGCGATTCCTTCGCGGCGGCGACCGCGTATCCGGCGGCACGCTGTCACGCTTCTACGGCTGGCATGTCGCGCTGCTTCCTGCGATCACGTTTCTCATCCTCGTCGTTCACCTGGCGCTCGTGCAGGTGAAAGGCATGAGCGTTCCGGCGTCGTGCGAAGACGAGGCGAAGAGCCGCAAGCCGATGAAGTTCTTCCCGCACTTCGCGATGCGCGATCTCTCGGGATGGATCTTCGCACTCGGCGTTCTGGCCGCCCTCGCAGCGCTCTTTCCGTGGGAGCTCGGTGAGAAGGCCGACCTCTTCGCTCCCGCGTACGAGAACATCCGTCCGGAGTGGTACTTCGTCTTCATGTTCCAGACGTTGAAGCTGATCCCGGGCGGCGAGATCGCCGGCATCGAGTACGAAGCGATCCCGATCCTGTTCTTCAGCGCAGGCGGACTACTTCTGCTTCTGATCCCATTCCTCGACCGCGGCGCGCAACGCACCGGGCGCAGCAAAGCCTGGTCGATCGGCGGCGTGGCCGTGCTTCTGTGGGCCCTCGGTATGACGTGCTGGGGCTACGCCTCCCTGCTTCCGCTCTACGTCGTCCTGATCAGTGCACTACTACTCGGGCTTCTGGCCTTCATCACACGCGGCAGCCGCAAGCCGGAGGATCGATGAGAATCGCTGCTGTGCTCTTCGCCTCGGCGACGCTGCTCGTCATGAGCAGTGCGGCCGCTGCGCCCCCTGCCGGCTCACCCGCTACTTCAACTACGGCCACCACCACCGCTGCGCCCGCGCGCGTTCCCGCGCCTGTGCCTTCCGCAGCACCGAAGCCGGAAACGTCGTGCATTCACTGCCACGGCGGCGAGCTTTTCGATGAGGCCGGCCGCGCGAAGGTCAAACACTTCGGCGTCGACGTTCACTCGCAAGTCGGACTCTCCTGCCACGACTGCCACGGTGGCAATCCCGATCCGAAACTCGGCGACGACATCGCAGGCGCGATGGATCCGAAATATGCGCCGAATCCGTACGTCGGCGCGCCGAAACGCACCGCCATCCCCGATTTCTGCGGCCGCTGCCATTCCTCCGCCGACTACATGAAGCGCTTCAATCCGGCGGCGCGTGTCGACGAAGTGAGCGAGTACTGGACGAGCAATCACGGGCAGAAACTCAAGAGCGGCGTCACCGATGTCGCCACCTGCATCGACTGCCACTCCGTCCACAACATCCGCCGCAAAGGAAATCCCGACTCGCCTGTCTATCCGACCCACGTCGCGGAAACGTGCAGCCACTGCCACTCCGACGCCAAGCGGATGCAGGCCAACGGCCGCAATCTCCCGATCGATCAGTACGCGCGCTGGACCCGCAGCGTTCACGCGAAGGCGATGTTCGAGAAAGGCGATCTCACCGCGCCCACCTGCAACGATTGTCACGGCAATCACGGCGCCACGCCGCCGGGAATCGGCAGCATCCGCTTCGTCTGCGGAAGCTGTCATGCCCGCGAGGCCGATCTGTTCCGGGCCAGTCCGAAGGCCGCGGGATGGGATCGTCACAACGACATGCTTCCTGCGACCGAGGGGAAGTGCGGCGGCTGTCATGACGACGCGCGCTCCAAGCTCGTCTTCGCGCAACTCAGCTCATGCCTCGTCTGCCACGGCAATCACTCCGTCGTCCGTCCGACCGTGGCCATGCTCGGCGAGCTGCCCGACACGCCATGCGCGTTCTGTCACGAAGGCGTCGGACCGCTGGCCACGTTCGTAAAAGAGCCGGAAGCGAAGGCCGAGAACTTCAAGCAGATGCGCGCCACGCTTCTGGCTGCCGCCGACAAACAGCATCTCCAAGGCAACGCGCGGTTCGACTGGCTCGTCGATCAGGCGCTCCAGCTCCCGACGCATCGCCTGCAGACGCCGGCGGGCGGAAAGGTCGTACTCCGTCCCGAGTTCGCGCGCCTCTTCGAGAAGTTCCGCATCGGCAAGACGCATTACACCTATCCCGATCCAGTCACCAACCGCGATGTCAGCGTCCCGATCCGACGCTGCGTCGACTGCCACCTCGTTCCCGGCTTCCAGGGACGCGACACCGCGCAGGCGCTCCTCAACGACACGCGCGCCGTGACCAGCATGATCGCGCGCTCAGAGCGCATCCTCCTGGCCGCACAGCGCGGAGGCGTGGAAGTACGCGCCATCCGTCCTGAGCTCGACGCCGCAATCGACAACCAGATCGAGCTCGAGGCCCTCGTCCACACGTTCTCGCCCACGGGCGCGTTCGCGGAGAAGAAGAAGGAAGCCCTCGGGCACGCGCACGCCGCGCTCGAAGCCGGCCAGCACTCACTCGACGAACTGAACTACCGCCGCCGCGGCCTCTTCATCGCCCTCGGCGTAATCCTCGCGGCACTCGTAGCCCTGGCCCTGAAGATCCGGCAGACGTAGGGCGGCTGAAGCAATTTCCCCGACACGCACATCCATCGAGCGCCTTCTCCCCGTCGCTTTTTGATGGGGAGAAGGTGGCCGAAGGCCGGATGAGGGGGTTGGACTGTCGCCGGAACCCTGCACAGGCCGCCGTCAGTTCACGCCAGGCCTGAACCTCGTGTCCGTCGATTGCACCACACCCCTCATCCGGCTTCGCCACCTTCTCCCCTCGAAAAGCACGAGGGGAGAAGGCGCTCGATTGGCGGTTGTCGCGCAAAACCTCAAAGGGAAACGAGGCACGAGCTAGGCTTCCACTTCGGACAACGAGCGTTCACCGTCTGAGCCGGGCGGCTCACCATCCGAGCCGGGTGGCTCACAGCGTGAGCCGGGCGGCTTGCAGTGTTAGCCGGGCGGCTTGCAGTGTCAGCCGGGCGGCTTGCAGTGTCAGCCGGACGGCTTGCAGTGTCAGCCGGACGGTTTGCAGTGCAAACCGGGAGGTTTACAGCGCGAACCGGGAGGTTTGCGGTGTGAACCGGGAGGTTTGCGGTGTGAACCGGGAGGTTTGCAGTGCGAACCGGAGGGTTTGCAGTGCGAACCGGGAGGTTTGCAGCGCGAACCGGGAGGTTTGCAGTGCGAACCGGGAGGTTTGCAGTGCAAACCGGGAGGCTTGCAGCGCGAACCGGGAGGTTTGCAGTGCAAACCGGGAGGTTTGCAGCGCGAACCGGGAGGTTTGCAGTGCAAACCGGGAGGTTTGCAGCGCGAACCGGGAGGTTTGCAGTGCAAACCGGGAGGTTTGCAGCGCGAACCGGGAGGTTTGCAGTGCAAACCGGGAGGTTTGCAGTGCGAACCGGGCGGTTTGCCGTGTAAGCCACGACGGCTCAAGGTCTTAGCGTGGCTGGCAGCAGTGCGAGACGACGGCTCGTCAGATTCCCAGCATCGCCATCGCGATGCCGAGGGTGATGATCACGGCGCCGGCGACGGCGTGGCTGTGGCGGTCGATCCACGGCATGCGCAGGGCGCGGACGCCAGCGTGGGCGGCGGTGACGAGGACGACCATCGTCCCGATCGTCGCCAGTTCGTACGAGGCGACCACGGCGCCGGTCGTCCGCCAGCCCACTCCCGCCGCGGCCATGACCATCGGAACGACAGCCACACACGGATCGGCGGAGAAGAGGAGAAACATCGACCACTCGGTGAGACCGTGGTCGTGATCGTTGTGTCCCTGGACGTGGCGATGATCGTGCGCATGGGTCGGCGCCAGCGGATCGCGGCGCAGGCTGCGGCGGATTCCCCAGATCATGTAGACCGTTCCGAACGCGATCAGCAGCGCGTTGCCGATCGATTGAAACTTCCCGCCGAGGAGGTGAATCACGCTCAGTCCGGCGAAGGCGGCGGCGATGCCGAGTGCCGCCGATACCGTCACGTGTCCGAGCCCGCAGAGAATCGTCGTGCGGGCCGTGCGCGCAGGACTCCAGCCTCGAGCTCGCGCCAGCGCGGCGAACGGCATCCAGTGATCGGGTGCCGTCGTATGCAGCGATCCCACCGTTGCCGCGGCCAGGACGAGCGTCCAGGTGATCCCGTTCATGCCGGCACGGTCTCATGCATGAGGGCTGCCCGCCGCGCACGCAACCACGCCACCCAGCCATCGACGCCCACATCATCCTGCGCCGACATGCGAATGATGTGTGGATCGGGCATGACCTTGGCGATCGCGTTGCGGATCGCGTTGATGTCCACCCTCGGCAGATGCGGCAGCAGATCGAGTTTCGTCAGGAGCACGAGATCGGCTTTCGCAAACATGGTCGGGTATTTGAGCGGCTTATCCTCTCCCTCGGTCACCGAAAGCGCAACGACGTTGACGCTTTGCCCGAGGTCGTAGACGGCCGGGCAGACGAGATTGCCGACGTTCTCGATGAAGAGAAACTCGACGCCTTCGAGATCGAGATGATGCAGCTCGTGGTGCACCATCTCCGCATCGAGATGGCAAGCCTGGCCGGTCTGGATCGCGCACGAGCGGATGCCTGCGCGCGCGAGGCGTGCGGCATCGTTGTCGGTGGCCAGATCGCCGGCAATCGCGGCGAGGTGCCGGCCGCCTTTGAACATGCGGGCGGTCGATTCGAGCACCGCGGTCTTTCCCGAACCGGGTGAGCCCATGAGATTGACGGTGAAGATCCCGCGATCACGAAGATGCTGGCGATTGTGCTCGGCCGTGCTGTCGTTGCGCGCGAGAATGCGCGTCTGCAGCTCCAGCGGCACGAGGTTGACGTCTCCACATCCGCAGTCCTGACACATCAGGCCACCTCCAGTTCAACGCGTTGCAAAATGATCTCGTCGCCCGCCGCCATGAACGCCGGCTCGTGGCATTGCGGACATTGAAGGACCGCCCCGCGCGCGATGGCGGCGCCGCATCGCGGGCACTCCCAGCGCGCCGGAATGCGATCGATCGTCATTGCGGCGTTCTCGCACAGCGTGCCGGCGCGGAAGACTTCGTAGGCAGTGGTGAGGAGGCCGCAATCGACTCCGGCAACCTCGCCGATGCTCACGCGCACGCTGCGAACGACCGCGTCAGTACGCGTTCCGACCGCCGCGGCAACGGAATCGACGAGCGACTGGACGATGGAGTATTCGTGCATCACGACACTCCGAATTTCGGCTGCCGTTTGGCGAAGAAGGCGTCGATGCCTTCCGCGAAATCGGCGCCGTCGGCGATGCGCGCAAGGTGATCGATCTCGCGGTCGAGGTGAACGTCGAGCCGGTCCATGCCCGCGGCTTGGTTGATCAACTCTTTCGCGATTCCCATCGCCTCGGTCGGCCCTTCTGCGATCTTGTGCGCGATCGCATCAACCTCGGCGTCGAAGATCACAGCCGGATAGACCGCCGTGATCAAGCCGATCTCGAGCGCGCGCTCGGGTGTGATCCTCGGGTTCAGAAAGAGGAGCTCGAAGGCGCGGCGAAGGCCGACGAGACGCGGCAGCATGAAGGTCGAGCTTTCGGCGCCCGTCAGGCCTGTCTTCGCGTAGGCCCACTCGAACATCGCGCGATCGGAGGCGATGACGAGGTCGCAGGACATGGCCAGGCCGAATCCGCCCGCGGCTGCGATGCCGTCGACCGCGGCGATGAACGGCTTCGGCGCGCGGCGGATCTCGGAGATGGTGCTGTGGATGTATTCGAGGATCTGTTTGAAGACGTCGCCGTAGCGGTTTTCTCCGCCTTTCCGCGGCTCCGCGTGAGAAACGGTTTCACGCGGAGGCGCGGGGGACGCGGAGTTGGGTTGCAGGTAGCCGAGGCCTTTTGCGTCTCCGCCGCCGCGGATGTATTTCAGATCGGCGCCGCTGCAGAAGACGCCGCCGTTGCCGCGCAGCACCACCGCGCGGATTGCGCTGTCGCGCGCGAGTTGCAGGCCGGCCTTGCGCAGATCGCGGGCCGTCTCGACGTCGAGGGAGTTGAAGCGCTCGCGGCGATCGATCGTGATCGTCCCGACGGCGCCGTCAACATCGATGCGGATCGATTTCACGCGGCCGCCTTCTGCGGAATCAGGCGACCGAGGGCCTCGCTGGCAAGCGCGCCCCAGGTGCTGCGCATCATCCACTCGCGTTGTGCATAGGCATACGCGCGAACGATGTCCTGCTCACCGCGCACCGCGGCCACGCTCACAAATGGGGCGACGGGAAACGCATTGCTGCGCGCGAGGACCGGACCGGCGTCGGGATGCTTCGTGACGAGATGCACGCTGCTGCGCGTCTCATGCTCGCCGGCGTTGATGGCGTCGCACGTGGCGTGCAGGCCCGGATAACGCGGACCACCGTCGTCATTGCGCAGCGCGAGATCGGAATCGTGGACGTTGAGGATGCGCCCCGGAAACGTCTCCAGCATCGGATCGGTGAGGATGTAGAGATAGCTGAGGAGGATGACGGCGTCGACGTCGTACGGGAGAAGCAGCGAGGCGGTCTCGGCATCGAACGCTTCGCGGTCGTGGCGGCGCGGAAGCTGGCGGTCGAGGACGCACGCAACGTGGACGCGCTCTCGCAAGGCCTCGAGGCCCGGCGCGCGTTTCGAGCAGAGGACGGCGACGTTCAACATATGCGTGGTAACGGCTCGCCTTCCGGCTCAGCGAGCAGCCTCTTTCCGAATCCGGTGTTGAGAATGACGCCGCCCGGCCGCTCGGCAACACACGTGCCGATGACCGCGGCATGACGGCCGAGGGGATGCGCGCGAAGAATGTCGAGAACGCGATCGGCGGCATCGGCACGGACGCCGATGAGCGCTTTTCCTTCGTTGGCGACATGCAGCGGATCGATGCCGAGTAGCTCGCCGACAGCGCGAACCGCGGCAGTGACCGGGATGGCGCGCTCGTCAAGCAGGATGCCGACGCCGCTCTTCGACGCCATCTCGTGCAGCGCACTGGAGACGCCGCCGCGCGTCGGATCTTTCATCGCCGTAACGGCGCCCGGAGCACCAGCGAGTACCGACGCGATCATCGCGTTGAGCGGCGCAACGTCGGAGACAAGATCGCCTTCGATCCCGATCTCGTGCCGCTTCGCCATCACCGCCAGGCCGTGCTCGGCAATCGAGCCGGTGACGATGATGCGGTCGCCGAGCGAGAGGCCATTGTCGCGAATGAGCGTGCGCGTGAGGCCGATGCCACAGGTATTGATGACGATGCCGTCGAGCTCGCGCTTGCCCATCACTTTCGTGTCGCCGGTGACAACGGGAGCACCCGCCTCGCGGCACGCGGCGATCATCGATCGCTGAATCGCTTCGAGCGAGTCGAGCGCGAATCCTTCCTCAAGAATGACGCTGCACGTCAATCCCAGAACGGTCGTGGCGCCCATCATGGCCAGGTCGTTCACCGTGCCGCAGATGGAGAGACGCCCGATGTCGCCGCCGGGAAAGACGATCGGATGGATGACGTGCGAGTCGGTGGTGATGACGAGCCATTCGTCGCCGATGCGAATGGCCGCGCCGTCGTCCATCGCGCCGACGCCGACGCTGAAGTCAGGATTGTGCAGCGGCATCGTGGCGAAGTCGCGCACGAAGAGCTTTTCGATGAGCGCGCGCATGGCCCGTCCCCCGCCGCCCTGTTTGAGCGTGACGCGGCCACTGCTTGGCGCCGTGAGGATCGCGGTCATGCGGTCGCCTCCAGATCGGGAACGCCGCCGTAGAGATGCCAGATCTTGCACGTGCCTTCGTTCGACACCATGCAGGCGCCCACCGGGTTCTCCGGAACGCACTCGCGGTTGAAGAGGCGGCAGTCGCGGGGGTTGCGGATGCCGGCCATGATGTCGCCGCAGATGCACTGCCCGGCCAGCGCCGGCGGCGCGTAATCCCACAGCGAGGGAAGATCGATCGTGAAACGTTTGCGTGCATCGACGTGCGCGAACTCGTCGCGCAGACGAAGGTTGCCGTTCGGCACGTGCGCGATGCCGCGCCACTTGCCGCCGACCGGCTTGAAGACGCGCCACAGTTGCTTCTGCGCCGGAATGTTCCCCTCGGCAGACACACACCGCGGAAACATGTTCGCCACGCGCGGGGTCTTGTTGCGGATCAGCTCGAGCAGCTCGACGAGCCCTGCCAGAATGTCCATCGGCTCGAATCCAGCTACGACGACCGGCACCTGGTGCCGCTCGACGAATGGTTCGAAGACCGCCGAGCCGGTGATCGCCGCGGCGTGACCAGCGGCGAGAAATCCTTCCACGCGCGATCCCGGCATCTCCGCGACGATCTCCATGACCGGCGGGATGTATTTGTGCGCGGAGAGAACGGAGAAGTTCTTCGGCGGATTGTCGAGGATCACCGCGGCGGTGGCGACGGCCGTCGTCTCGAATCCGGTGGCGAAGAGAACCACTTCCTCATCCGTCTCCCGCGCGATCTCGATCGCCTGGCGCGGACTGTAGATGACTTCGATATTCGCGCCGCTGGCCTGCGCGTCGGCGAGCGATTGCACGGTGCCGGGCACGCGCAGCATGTCGCCGAAGGTGACGATGCGAACGCCCTGGCGCGCGAGCACGACGCCTTCGTCGACCTCGGGAACGTCGGTGACGCAGACAGGACAACCGGGGCCCATGATCACATCGAGCGCTTTGGGGAAGAGCGATCGCAGGCCGAACCGCGCGATGGCCTGCTCGTGACTGCCGCAGACGTGCATGACCGCGACCGGCCGCCCGATCTCATCGACCAGACGGGCCAGCGTCGCCGCGAGCGAGCGCGCCAGCGCCGGATCGCGGAACTGCAGCTCGTTCGTCACGAGGCCCCCGCGATTTCGGCGCGTACGTCGAGGGCCATCAGGTCGTCCTCGCCGCCGGCGTTCTCGCGCAGCAGCATTTCGTAGAGCTCGAGCGTCTCGGCCACCGACTCGGGGGCAATGCGGCGAATGGCGAAGCCGACGTGGTTGAGGATGTAGTCGCCCGGCACCACCGGCTCATCGACGATGTCGAGCCGTACGTCTTTGCGCACACCCCAGAAGTCGACGACCGCGGTGTAGTCATGAATCGAAATGACGCGTCCCGGTACACCTAGGCACATACGAGCTCCTCTTCATCGACGCTCACCGACATTTCCGCGCGAAGCCGCGCATCGGCGATGAACGCCTGGCCGAGCGCGATGCCGCCGTCGCCGGCCGGAACGTTGCGATTCATGACGACGCGCACGGACGGACGAAGCGTGTCGATGATCGACTCCGCCAATCGTTTGTTTTGAAAGCAGCCGCCGCTGATCACGACCGGCATGCGCCCGCGACTGATGAGCGCAGCGCGCGCGATTTCCGCGGTGGCCGCAGCCAGCGTGTTGTGGAAACGCGCCGAGATCGTGCCGGCGGAACGACCGGCCAGCAGATCGTTGACCGCCGCTTTCACCATCGGCCGCGGATCGATCTGCCACGGTCTGATTCCGTCGTGGATGACGACCGGATAACGTCCGCGCTCGTTTTCGTCCGCGATCATGTTCCAGCGGAAGGCCACTTCGCCTTCGTAGTGCGCGTCGGTCAGCCCGAGGACGATCGCGCCGAAAGCGTCGAACAATCGTCCGACGCCGCGTGCCGGAGTCGTATTCAGGTTGCGATCGATCATCAGCCGCACCTGCGTGATCATCTGCAGCGAGAGCTCACGAAAGAGAGGAAGCGATGCCAGCGGCGCGTCGCCGCCGTACGTGTCATCAAGTAGCGCCAACGCGATGCGCCACGGTTGGCGGATGGCCTGGTCGCCGCCGGCGAGCAGAATGGGACGGAACGTTGCGAAGCGCTCGTAGTCTTCGTAGTCCGCAATCAGAATCTCGCCGCCCCACGACGTGCCGTCGGTGCCAAATCCGGTGCCGTCGTACGCGATCCCGATCACCGGCCCTTCGATCCGGTCCTCGGCCATGGCGCTGGCGATGTGCGCGTGATGATGCTGCACGCCGATCGTGCGCACGCCCTGCTGCGCGAGCGCGTAGCGCGTGGAGAAGTAGTCGGGATGCAGGTCGTGCACGAGCACGCGCGGCGCCACGCCGATGAACGATTTCGTCCGCTCGATGGCCGACTCGTACGCGCGCAGTGTCTCGACGCTCTCGAGGTCGCCGATGTGCGGCCCGAGGAATGCGCTCGATCCGGAGGCGATGCAGAAGGTGTTCTTGAGATGCGCGCCGCAAGCGAGAATCGGCTCGGAGAATGTGCGGCTGCCATTGATTGACGTATCGATCGATCGCGGCACGTAGCCACGCGCGCGCCGCAGAAGCGCCGGCGCGCCGTCGATGACTGTGGCGATGGAGTCGTCGACGCGCGTGACGATCTCGCGGTCGTGCAGGAGGAAGACATCGGCGACGTTGCGGAGTAGTTCCAGCGCGTCCGCGTTGGTCGTGATCATCGGCTCGTCGGCCAGGTTCCCGGAGGTCATCACGAGGGGGATGGCGGCATCGCGAAGGAGGAGATGATGCAGCGGTGTGTACGGGAGGAAGACGCCCGTGATGACGATTCCCGCACCACATACTTCCTGCGCGAGCGCTGAGCCCTCGCGGCTGCGCGCGAGCAGGATCGGCCGTTCGATCGATGTGAGCAGTTCCCTCTCCGCGTCGTTCAACTCCACCAACTCCTCGGCCATCGCCAGATCGCGCACCATCACGGCCAGCGGCTTGTGCTCGCGCTGTTTGCGGTCGCGCAGACGCTGGACGGCCTGCGAGGAGGTGGCATCGCAGGCGAGCTGGAATCCGCCGAGTCCTTTGAGCGCGACGGTCATGCCGGCGCGGATGGCGCGGGCGGCGAAGCGGATCGCGTCGGGCGTCACGATCCGCTCGTGCCGGCTTCCCATGGCCGTCAGCTTTGGCCCGCAATCGGGACAGGCGTTCGGTTGCGCATGGAAGCGCCGGTTGGAGGGAGATTCGTATTCAGCGAGACAGTGCGCGCACATGCGGAACGGCGCCATCGATGTCTTCGGCCGGTCGTACGGGGCGTCGCGAACGATGGAGTAGCGCGGCCCGCAGTTCGTGCAGTTGATGAACGGATAGCGGAATCGCCGGTCCGCCGGATCGAGCAACTCACGTACGCAGTCTTCGCACGTGGCAAGATCGGTGGGAATCGAGACATGACGCTCCGCGCTCGCGACACTGTCGGTTATCGCGAAGGCGGAGTGCTCAACGAATGGGATCACCGCGGACTGGACGGACTGCACGCGCGCGGCGGGAGGAGTACCTCCGCGCAAAGCAGCAACGAATTGGTCAAGAGCGTCTGCAGTGCCGAACGCGTCGATCGACACCCCAGCCGAGTCGTTACGAACGACCCCGCGGACCCCGGCGCGCTGCGCCAGTTGATACACCCACGGCCTGTACCCAACTCCCTGTACCGTCCCACGGATCTCGATATGAAGTCCACCTGTTGTCATGTCCCGATTCCCGTGCGCTCAAGGTAGGCGCAGCGCGAACGCGGAGCGATGTTTGAGGACACAGGAGGTGGTGATGGATGTCACGTGGAGGGTCGAGTCTCAGGGACAATCTGTCGTCAAACTGCATCCGATCCACACGGAGTAGAACTTCGCGGGGTTATCCCAAGGCCGCTGCTACCATGCGTTCGTGGCGAAGGAACACAACGAATTCCGTGATCCGATCCATGGGTTTATCGTCCTTACCTCCGATGAGCGAAAGGTCGTCAACTCGCGGCCGTTTCAACGACTCCGTCACATTCACCAACTCGCTCTGACGTGGTTGGTCTATCCCGCAGCCACGCACAAGCGCTTCGAGCATTGCCTCGGAGTCATGGATCTGGCGGGTAGAGTCTTCGACGTTCTGACCGACCCCGAGAACCGGCGGACGACAGGGCGCCTCAAGGCAATCTTTCCGTCGACCGACCCCACTGATGGCAAGCATCGGTATTGGCGCTCCGTCGTGCGGATGGCGGCTTTGTGCCACGACCTGGGACACATCCCGTTTTCACACGGCGCTGAAGAGCTGCTCCCAAAAGAGACGCATCACGAGAACCTCTCGGTCGAGGTCATTCGGTCGCCCTTGATGCAGCAACTCTGGGCCTCGATGACGCCTCCTCTCAATGCCGACCACATCGCCAAGATCGCTGTCGGCGTTGAAAAGTGGAACGGTGAGACATTCACCGAGTGGGAGGAGTTGATGACCGAGATCGTCACCGGCGACCCGTTTGGCGTTGATCGAATCGACTATCTTCTTCGCGATTCGCTACACGCTGGAGTCGCGTACGGCCGGTTCGATCATCGTCGGGTCATCGATACGCTTCGAATCCTGTGGGATGACGAACGGCAGAAAGCGGTGGTCGGCATCGAAGCAGGCGGCCTTCACGCTGCCGAGGGATTGCAACTCGCGCGGTACTTCATGTTTGAACAGCTCTACTTTCACAGAGTGCGCCGCGCGTTGGACGTTCACCTCAAACAGTACCTTCGGGCTTTCCTTCCGAACGGGACCTACCCGGCCACAATCGATGGCCACCTGCGTCTCACCGACGATCACGTACTGGCAGCAATGCAGGATGATGTTGCCGATAGCGAGTCGCCTCGTCAGGAAGTCGCCTCGAGGATTCTGCAACGCCGATTCTTTCGGGTCCTCTACGAGATCCGCTCCGAAGATCTGAGAAAGAATATTGACGCCGTCGGCCTCGTGTATCGTGCGGCGCGCGAACGCTACGGGTCGGACCAGGTCGTACGCGATACGAATATCAATCCACAGAAGGCCGAATCAGCAGCAGGAAAGCCGCTGCGGATAGCCGTCGAACGCGATGACGGAGTAGTTGTATCCTCGATTCAGATGTCGCAGATCCTCGGTAAACTTCCGAAAGCCGTTTTTGACTATGTTTTCATCGTACCTGAGTTTCTCGAAGAAGCCCGCACCTGGTTGCACGAAAACCTCGAACAGATTCTTGCCGAGAAGGAGGCATCATGAGCTCGGAGTATCTGAAACAAGCCGCGATTCTGGCCGCATTCATTGAGAAGGTCCGCGAGTCGGGACATGCATGCGGCGAGACGCTCATGCAGAAGGCCGCGTACGTCATGAAGGAGCTTTTCGGCGTCCCGCTTTCGGACGAATTCCGAATTCACTACTACGGCCCTTTCTCTTTTCAGCTCGAAAACCGGCTTTCACTGATGGAAGCGGAAGATTTCGTTCGCGTCTCGCCCCGCGAAATCGGTGTGACGTACGACGTCGGTGGGCGATTTCATCAACTTCGCGAGCAGTTCCCGCAAACGCTGGCGAAATACCAGCAAGCGATTGATTTCGCTGCGGAGCAGCTCGGGCCGCTACGCGTGAAAGAATTGGAACCGCTGACGACGGCGCTCTTCGTAACACGCCTGCAACCGACGGCAACCAGCAACAGTCGTTCATCGAAGCTGATGGAAATCAAGCCGCATGTGAAGCCAGCCGAGGCGGCGGCTGCGATCGCGACGGTGGACGGCTGGATAGCGTCGACGGCCGAATAACCTCGCGGCTACACCTAACCGGTTCCCTTCGTGGGTCTTTTTCGGTCGCTCAGTTCGCAGCCAGCGCCCGAGCCAGCATTGCTGCGCGCGGAATCGCCTTGCCGACTGCCGGCGACAGGTTCATCCCGTTCTCAAGCGTATGCGGCACGATGCCGATGAGGACAACCTCCCGCGGCGCGCCGCCCGCGAAGTCGAGCACGATCAGCGCGTCGTTGATCGACGGCTCGTGCGGGCTGATGCGGATTCCGGGCGCGGCGGCGATGATCTCTTCGCGCGAGAAAAGGCGGATCGTTCCCGGCGGCGCATCGACAGCGACGGCATCGATGAAGACGACGCGGTCGAAGCCGGTGAGGTAGTTCGGCAGATCGAGTGAGGGTGTGCCGAGGTCTTCGAGTGTGACATCGTCGCCAAGCGTGTGGTTCGCAAAGAGATAGTTCACGACCGCCGGCCCGATGCCGTCATCGCCGAGAAGAATGTTGCCAATGCCATAGACGGCGGTTTTCACAGCACCTTCACCTTCGCCACATTGTTCCCTGCGGGATCGAACATGTGAACCGCGCAGGCCATGCAAGGATCGAACGAGTGCACCGTACGCAGAACCTCGAGCGGATGCTGCGCGTCGGCGATCGGGTTGCCGATCAGCGACGCTTCGTACGGGCCGACCGCGCCGCTCGTGTCGCGCGGGCTGGCGTTCCACGTCGTCGGAACGACCGCCTGGTAATTCTTGATCTTGCCGTCGTCGATGACGACCCAGTGCGACAGCGTGCCGCGCGGCGCTTCGTGGAAACCGACGCCGGAGATTTCGCCTTTCGGGAACGTGGGCGGGTTGTAGATCGCCGTGTCGCCTTTGACGATGTTGTCGGTCAGAAGCTGCCAATGCTTGACGGCGAGATCCGAGAGCACCGCCGTGCGCACCGCGCGCGCGCCGTGACGGCCGAGCGTCGAGTGCAGCATCGCCGGCGTCGCCTGGACCTTGGCGATCGATGAGATCTTGCTGAGGGCGGCGTCCGTCCACTTCACCATTAGAGGATTGCCGGCAGCGTATCCGGCCAGCACGTTCGCCAGCGGACCAACCTGCGCGGGCTGTCCGTTGAAGCGCGGCGCTTTGACCCAGGAGTACTTGGCGTCTTCCTTCCAATCGGTGAGCTGCGGATCGGTCTCCCCTTTCCACGGATGCAGCGCGCCGCCGCTCTTGTACCAGGCGTGCTCGCTATCCTCGGTCACCGCTTTGCGCCAGTACTCATCTTTCTGGCCGGTGATGGCGTGGAACTTCGAAAGATCGCCGTTCGGAATGAAGCCGCCCGGCAGATCGAATTTCGTGCTCTTCTCGTCGAGCGGAAGATCGGGAACGGAGAGGTAGTTCGTGACGCCTTTTCCGTAGCCGAACCACTCGGGATAGAAACCGGCCACGGCGCAGACGTCGGGCACGTAGACGTTCTGGACGAAGGAGACCACTTTGTCGAGCAGCCCTTTCATCTGATAGAGCCGGTCGAGATTGAGCGCCGCGCCGCTGTCGAGATTGATGGCGTTCTGCACACCGCCGACTGCCACGTTCTGGATGTGCGGCGTCTTGCCGCCGAGCATGCCAACGATCTGGTTCGCGTAGCGCTGGTACTCGAGCGCCTGCAGATAGTGCGCGACGGCGATGAGGTTCACTTCCGGCGCCAGCTTCATGGCCGGATGTCCCCAATATCCGTGAGCAAACGGACCGAGCTGGCCACTATCGACGAGCGCCTTCACCTTCGTTTTCACGGCGGCCATCTCCTTGGTCGAGTTGTTCGGCCAGTCGGAGAGGCTTTCGGCGATCGATGACGCCTTCGCCGGATCCGCCTTCAGCACCTGCGTGACATCGACCCAGTCGAGCGCGGAGAGGTGGTAGAAGTGAACGATGTGATCGTGCAGCGCATGCGCGATCAGCGTGAGGTTGCGGATGTACTGCGCATTGATCGGAATGGGCAGATCGAGCGCGTCTTCGACCGCGCGTACCGAGGCCAACGCATGTACGGTCGTGCAGACGCCGCAGAAGCGCTGCGTGAACAGCCACGCTTCGCGCGGATCGCGCCCGAGAAGAATGCGCTCGATGCCGCGGAACATCGTTGAGGAAGCCCACGCCTTGTTGACTTTCCCCTGATCGACTTCGATGTCGATGCGAAGGTGTCCTTCGATACGTGTGATCGGGTCGATCGTGACTCTGGTCATTGTCGTACTCTCCTATGAAGCCAGTGCGCCGCCAGGTTGGGAGACATTGCCAACCGGCGCAACCGGCTGTGCCGGCCCGCCGAGAATTGGGAACCACTTGACGATTGCGATGTAGGCGGCCAGTTCGATCGCGATCAGACCGAAGCTGATGAACATCTCCGAAACGGACGGGAAGTAGTGCCAGCCAGGACCGGGATTGAACGCGACGAGGTAGGTGTCGAACCGGTAGAACGCCCCGGCCAGCGCCGCCACCATCGCTCCTCGGAAGAGACTACCGAGCGTCGGCTTGGACGTCGTCAGCATCATGATCATCGGCAGAATCCACAGCACGTTCTCGAGCCAGAACATCGATCCGTAGAAATCGAGCTGTCCGGCGTAACGAAGATTTCCGCTGACCGCGAGGTCTGCCAGCCGGACGGCGACGAAAACGACGCCGGTCCATGCCGCGATCTTCTGCAGGTTGACCAGCATCGGCATGTCGGGATTGCGCTTGAAGGTGGTGGACGAGAAGACGGTCTCGAAGACGACGATCGCGTAGCCCATCGCCAGGCAGCTCAGGAGGAACAACAGAGGCAGCCAGCCGGTGAGCCAGAGCGGATGCAGTTTCGGTCCGGCCAGCATCATGAGCGAGCCGAGCGACGACTGGTGCATCGTTGGAAGCAACATGCCGAGGGCGATGATCCAGATGAGGGATTTATTGAGGAACGGGAGAATCTTCTTCGACAGTCTCTGCAGACGTGCCGGACCGTCGGCAGCAAATTTCTCCAGGAACGCCGGCGACAACTCGATCCACAGCACGAAGACGTAGGCCATGATGCAAAGGGCCACTTCGAGCAATGACGAATTGAGATTCCAGTTCCAGAAGTAGGTTGGAATCTTCCACATGTTCCACGGCCGCCCGAGATCGACTGCTACTGATGCGCCGGCGATTGTGTAGCCGAGAGCGCTGGTGAGAACGGCGGGGCGGACGAGCGGGTGATAATGCCCTTTGTTGAAGATGTAGACGACGAGCGCGACGGCGTAACCACCGCACGCGAGCGCAGTGCCTGTAACGACATCGAGCGCGATCCAGAGGCCGAGCGGATATCCGTCAGACAGCGCAGTGGCGGCACCGAGTCCGACCGCGAAGCGCCATAAGATCAGGACAATTCCAATCCCCGCCAAGCCCAGTAGCAACAGATAGCTGCGAGTGAAAAGCGGACCACCGACCGGTTGTGCCTGCGTATGCATCAGCTCTCCTTCTCGTCGGACTTGCCGCGATTACGGAACATCACCGCGCCCAGCAGGGCGTACAGTGCGACCGGACCGACAAACCCTTTGTAGACGCCGTGCGTGACGGTCTGTTGGAGGTGCGGGACGGATTCTTCCTGTTTGAAGCGGAAGCCGAGCTTCTCGAACTCAATGTCGGAGAGGTAGAGCACCTGCGTTCCGCCAAGCTCGTGCTCGCCATAGACCTTGGGGACGTAGTGTTTGGCCGTATCGTTCTTCAGACGGCGATGTGCTTCATCCAGCATGTCGGCGTAGGTGCCGAAGATCACCGCCTTGCGCGGACAGACTTCGGTGCAGGCGGGCTCTTTCCCTTCTGCCAGACGATCCTTGCAGAGCTCACACTTGACAATTTTCGGCGCGGCTTTGGCCCACTCGAATTTCGGTACGTTGAACGGGCAGACGGTCTCACAATAGCGGCAGCCGACGCATTTGCTGACGTCATACGAGACGACGCCGAATTTCCCTTTTTGCAAAGCGCCGAGCATGCACGCGCCGACGCATGCGGGGTCGACACAGTGCATGCACTGTTTCTTGACGAACGACTGCTCGTCGCCTTCCTTGTAGAGCTGAATGACGTTCTTCGTGTACTGATTCAGAGAGTCGGGCGAGTCATAAAGACCGCGTCCAAAGCCGGAAGTGTCCGGCGGCATCTTGTTCACGACTTTGCAGGCCGCGACACAGGCCTTGCAGCCGATGCATTTGGTCGTGTCATAGAGCATCCCGACCGCATCGGATGGCACGCCTTGTTTTTGGCGCGCCAAGGCCGCGGTCGGCACGGCGGTCAGCGTGACCGCCGCCGCGATGCCTTTGAAGAAACCTCGCCGGTCCGTGCCCATCGCTTACTCCTTCGGCTGTTCGCCGCTGGTGCTGTCGAGTTTCCGTGACGCGATGTATCCGGCACCGACCAAGGCACCGCCGACGAGTCCGGCCACGCCGGTCGCCACGGGGCTCATGCCTTTGTGCTCGGGCGAAACCTCCGGGTAGAACGCGGGGGGAGCCTGCCCCTTCATGTCCGCAGTCTGGAAAATGGGGACGTTGAAGGCGATGTCCTTTTCCGTACAGCCGACGCAGGGAGCGCCGATGCCGATCGGCCAGCAGTCCACCACTTCATTGAAATGGCGCGTCGAGCACGGCGCGTGCGTAACCGGACCTTTGCAGCCGAGTTTGTAGAGGCAATAGCCTTGAATGTGACCGGCGTCGCCGAATTGCGCGGCGAAGCGGCCATTATCGAAGTGTGCGCGGCGGGGGCAATGGTCGTGAATGAGTCGGTCGTATGCGAATTTGGGCCGGCCCTGGGCATCGAGTTTCGGCACTTTCCCCGCCGTTGCATACTCGAGCACCGTGGCCAGGAAAACGTACGGATTGGGCGGACAGCCCGGCAGATTGATGACCGGCTTGTCCTTGATGATCGAGTCGACGCCGGTGGCGCCCGTGGGATTCGGGCCGCTCGACGGCACGCCGCCCCACGAGGAGCAGGAGCCCATGGCGATGACCGCCGCGGAATGGCTGGCCACATCCTTCAGCATGTCGATGCCATTGCGTCCGGCGATCTTCAGGTAGTTGCCGTTCTCTTTGGTCGGAATGGATCCCTCGACCACGAGCACGTACTTGCCGTCGTTCTGCGTCATCGCGTCGTGCAGCGCCGCTTCGGCATCCGTACCCGAAGCTGCCATCACAGTCTCGTGATAATCGAGCGAGATGATGTCGAAGAGGAGTGTGTCGAGCGCGGGCTCCGAGGTGCGCAGGAGGGTTTCCGTGCAACCGGTGCAGTCCTGCATGTGCAACCAGATGACCGAGGGCCGTCTGGCTCGCCCGATGACCGCCGCGACAGCCGCGGGACTGGTGAAATTCGTCAGGGCTAATCCGAATGGTGCGGCAACCATCAATTTACCGCAAAACGTCATAAAGTCCCGCCGGCTGGTACCGGACCGCTTCATTTGTTGCGCGATGGTAGGTGGCAAGCTCAATGCGCCCTCCTTCGGGCTCACGGCACTCTGTGAGCACGCGGTGGAATGTAGGCGTCTCGCTCGGTAGCTGATGTGCGCTGGAGTACGAGTCGTTGTGCGAATGCGCACAGGGCCTTGTGTGCGCAACGCCAGAGATCACATACTGATGTGACGTGCGCCACCGCGTCATGTAGCGCCTCCTTGTTGAATGCGCGGGTCGCGGGTCGGGTGTCGGGTGTCGTAGACACTGCCGACTCCGACTCCCGACTCCCGATCCGCGACCCCCGCAAAAGAGGCCAACCACCTATGGACGACGAGACTCCCTTCTTCCCGCGCGGCGCAGTGGCGTTCTTTGCCGCGATGGTCGTGTTCTACGCCGCGTTCTGGTTGCTGCTCATGTTCGTCATGGTGTCGCGAGGCTGAGCGATGACCACAACGACCATCGGCATCGAGAAGCGCATCGTGATCACTGCCGCGCTGTTTGTCCTCACCCTTACCGGCGTCATTGCCATGTCTGTCAAGGTCTTCGGCTTCGGACTGCCGACCTGCCTGACCGATGTGCGCCCCTTTCGCGACGGCAAAGTCATTACGCAGGCGCCGAAGCGTTACGAGATTCACTATCTGGCCCGCATGTGGCGATTCGAGCCGGCTGATATTTCCATTCCGCCGGGATCGACTGCGGACATTTATCTCAGCACCGCCGACGTCACGCACGGCATGCAGATCGTCGGCACGAACATCAATTTGATGGCCGTGCCCGGCGCCGTGAATTACGCGCGTGTGAAGTTCGATCAGGCAGGCGAGTATCTCGTCGTCTGCAATGAGTACTGCGGCATTGAACACCATCAGATGGCGGCACGCATCCATGTCACCGATCGCGCCGCGGCGCCACCTCCGCCACCCGTCGTCGCAGCGGCATTGGGCGGACAAGAGCTTCTAGACAAATACGCCTGCACGGCCTGTCACTCACTCGACGGCAGCCCGATGCCGGGACCGACCTTCAAGGGCCTCTTCGGGAGCAAGCGCACATTGGCCGACGGAACGATCGCCGTTGCCGACGACGCCTACCTGCTCGAATCGATCGAGAAACCGAACGCGAAGACGGTCAAAGGCTTCGATCCGGTGATGCCGGAAACGACGATCCCTCCCGCGGAGATGCGCGCGATCGTTCAATTCATCAAGACAGTCAAGTAGCTGACCGAGGAGCAAAATGAAATCAGCGGTGCAGCCGTATTCGCGAACGGATGTCGAGCCAGGCCTGACGAAGATCATCCTCTTCGAGATCGTGTTTCCGATGATCCTTCTCATCCTCGGGATCACGATGGGTCTTCTGCAGGTGCTCTTCCGCGCAGGCATCATCAAGTCGCAGAGTTTCCTCGGCATCAACTACTACCAGGGGCTGACGCTGCACGGCGCGATCAACGCCATCGTCTTCACGACGTTCTTCGCGGTTGCGTTCGGCCACGCTGTCATTCGTTTCTACACCGGCAAGCCGCTCCTCCTCGGTGCCGCATGGTGGTCGCTGATTCTGATGACCGTGGGCACGATCATGGCCGCGATTCCGATGCTGACCGGCAGCGCCAGCGTGCTCTACACGTTCTATCCGCCGCTGAAAGCGCATCCCGCGTTCTACATCGGGCTCGTCCTGCTCGTGATCGGATCGTGGGTGGCCTTCTTCAGTTGGATTCCCGTTTTTCAGAAGTGGAAGCGCGAGAATCCGGGGACGAAGATGCCTCTGGCAGTGCTCGGCGTCTTTGCGACGTTCATCGTCTGGTTCATCGCCACGATCCCCGTCGCGATCGAGATCATCGTCCTCCTCATCCCCTGGTCCCTCGGCTGGACGCAGACCGTGAACGTGCCGCTGGCGCGAATGCTGTTCTGGTTCTTCGGACACCCGCTCGTCTACTTCTGGCTGCTGCCGGCGTACGTCATGTACTACACGATGCTTCCGAAGCTGACCGGCGGGAAGCTCTACTCCGACTTCGCGGGGCGCTTCACGTTCATGTGGCTGATCGCGTTCTCGGCGCCGATCGGGATTCATCATCAATATACGGAGCCGGGCATCAGCACGACGTGGAAGTTCGTCCACGCGTTCTTCACGATGCTGGTGGCGATTCCGAGCCTCGTCACAGCATTCACGCTGGCCGCGTCGATGGAGCATGGCGCACGGAAGAGCGGCGGCACAGGGCTGTTCGGATGGTGGAAGAAGCTTCCGTGGCTCGATACCGATCGCTGGATGTTCGCCTATCTCTTCTGCGGCCTCTTCATCTTCATCTTCGGCGGCATCACGGGCATCATCAACGCGTCGTACAGCCTCGACAACGTCGTGCACAACACCGCATGGATGCCGGCGCACTTTCATCAGACGGTTGCCGGGCCTGTGTTTCTCGCGTTCATCGGCGGAAGCCTGTTGCTGCTCTCGACGCTCGGCGGAAAAGAGATCGCGCTCAAGCGGCTGAACGTCTGGATTCCGTATCTCTGGACCCTCGGCATCATGGTCTTCTCGACCGGCCTGTTCATCGGCGGCATCGCAGGCGAGCCGCGCCGGACGAACATGGGACTGTCGTACACGAATCCCGCATCGCCGCTTTATCAACCGTCGTGGAATGTGGCGAGGGTGGCCGGCACGATCGGCGGCGTGATCATGTTTTTGACGATGCTGCTCTACTTCGTCATCTTCTTCGGCACGCTATTGCGAAAGAAGACTTCGGAAGGCGTGCTCGAACTGCCGGTGACTGAGCCCTATCACGACGAAGACATCGTCGCTTTGCAGAGTCTCCGCCCGTGGCTCGTATCAACGGTCATCCTGCTCATCGTCGCGTACACGATGCCGTTCGTAGAGCTTGCGAAAGCCCGCTACGAAGGCGCGCCGCGATACTCACCTGCCAGTCCTGTCGCGCTGCGAAAATGAGACGCTCGCTTGCAATCGCCGTCCTGCTCACAGGCGTGGCCGTGGCGCTGCGCGCGGGCGGGCGTGTGAACGCCGCGCAAGAGTTTCCCGTCGGCGCGACGATTCCGACGATCGAGCTGATCGACGACACCGGCCGCACGCGCTCGACCGCGGAGTGGCGCGGAACACCGACGATCCTCGCGCCGATGTATGCGCGTTGTCCGATTGCCTGCCCTCTCATCGTTCAGGGCCTGAAGAGCGGCACCGCCGAATCGTCGGCAGATCCGTCGACGTATCGCGTCGTCATCTTCTCGTTCGATGCGCGCGATACACCCGCCGATCTGCACCGGTTTCGCGTACGCCACAACCTCCCGCTGGCGTGGACGGTGGTGACGGCGAAGCCGGCGGATACACGACGGTTGCTCGATGCGATCGGATACCGCGTCGGCGATGCGAATGGACTCCTTGCTCACCCCAACGTCGTGGTCGCACTGACACCGGATCTGAAGACGGCGAAGTATCTGGCCGGCACGACGTATCGCGGAGGCGAGATCGATGAAGCGCTCAACATCGCCCGCGGTGGCCGCGACTGGATCGCTCAATCGGGCGGATTGGTGCTGGCCATCCTTCTCCTCGTCTGCTCGCTCTCCGCGGTCCATCTCTTTACGCTCTTCGGAACTCGTCCGTCTGATGCGACCCCGCCGTCGATCGCTGCGCCGCCGCAACATCACTACAACGGGTGACGCGCGTCATTCCCAAGCGTAGTGCATCGCATCGCCTGAGAAAATTTCGGGACGCAAGATCCCGACGTAAGGAGACCAGTCATGCGCAAAACACTCTTCTGGTGTAGTTGGGTTCTATTGATCGCGCTGCCGGTGATTTACGGCATCCAGATCTACATTTCGCAAGACCTCCCCGAGGTCCAGCCATGGAAGTGGGCGATTCTGTTCGGCTCCGTGGTGGTTATCTATTTCTCACGGAACACGGATGACGTGCTGAAGCACCATCTGGCCTGAATCTCAGTTCTTCTCCCGTACAGGAAAAGCGTTTCACGCGGAGACGCGGAAAACGCGGAGAGAACCTCTGCGCTCTCCAAGTCTCCGCGTGAAACGCTTTTTTGCCACCGCAAATCACACAGCACCGAGACCTACGAACGCATCGACCGGTGACCGCTGACCATTGCGTAATCCCACCACCGACCTATCTTCTGATTGCCGCAGTACGCGGCAATGAAAAACAGGAGGTACACCATGAATTTCCTCACCAGGTTTGAGCGATGGGATCCCTTCGAGGAGCTGCAGACGCTTCGCGGACGGACGGATCGTCTCTGGGCGCAGCTCACCCAGGACAAGACGCCGCTGGCGGATTGGGCTCCGAAGACCGACGTCATCGAAACCACGAATGACATCGTGCTTCGCGCGGAGCTTCCCGGCATGAACGAGAAGGATGTCGACATCCAGATCGAGAACGGTGTTCTCACCATCAAAGGTGAACGGACCGCGGAAAAGGAACTGGAAGAGAAAGGCTATCGCCGCATCGAGCGCGACTACGGCACGTTCTTCCGTTCCTTCACGCTGCCGGTGAACATCGACGCCGAGAAGGCCGCGGCGACGTTCGCCAACGGACTGCTCGAAGTGCAGCTGCCGAAGAAGGAAGGAGCGAAACCGAAGACCATCAAGGTCGAACCGAAGAAGCTCCTCACCAAAGCCGCATGAAGCACAGCGGCAGTTCCCGGAGAGACGCGGCAGCGTTTGCTGCCGCGTCTTTCTTGCGGAAGGGGTCAGACCCAAAGTGAAAGTGCAAGAAAGGACGACGCGTCAGACAATTTTCGTCACTTTCACTTTGGGTCTGACCCCTTCCGTTGATCGCGTATGCGGCTCGCCCTCCTGCCGCAAGCTCTGACTTGATCCCTGTCCAGAGCGCGGTACATCACTCCATTCTGCGACATACTTCGTAGATAGTCGTTCCACACGCGGCGGGGTGACTCGGATCACTGCCTCACACGGCGCAGTACTGGACCGTGCATCGCGGCAGGTGACCACGCATGCGATCAAAGATCAGAGTCGTTTTCGGCATCGTCTTTCTCATTACTTCTGCGCATCTGTGCGCGCAAAATACGGACCTCGAGGCGTTGGCGGGACTCAAATTCAATTTCGGGAATCCGGGGGCGCGCTCACTGGCGATGGGCGGCGCGTTCATCGGACTGGCCGACGACGCCTCGGCAGCCGAGGCCAATCCGGCGGGGTTGACGATCCTGCGCAAACGAGAGGTGTCCATCGAGATCCGCAATACCGCAACGTCGCAGAACTTTCCCGTCGGCGGCGTGTATCCACTCATTAATGAGAAGGACTTCCCCTCACGCCGCTCTGCGATCGGTTTTGCGAGCGCAGTGCTGCCGCTTCACAATGCGGCTTTCGCCGTGTATTACCACCGGCCGCTTCAGTTTCAGAACAGTGCCAATGTTGGCGAGCGTTATTCGACTCCCACGTTTTACCTCGGACCAAACGGCCCGGTTTCCGCGGCGGAGTGCGCGCATACGGCCGGTTGTCAGCAACAGCAGGTTTATCCCTACACCGCCAACGCCAATGTTCAGTTGAGCACCTACGGAGGCGCCGCCGCGTATGCATGGCGCAATGTCTCCTTCGGTGCCGCAGTTCGATATCAAGTCTTTCGCGAGCAGGCCACGACGACCCGGACCGATATCGACCTCCCCGGCTCCCCGGTGTTTGTCGTCTCCCAGACGCATGGCAACAAGATGTTCGGCAAGAGCGCCAACAACGATCTGACCTGGATCGGCGGTGTGAAGTGGTCTCCATCCATAAAGCTGAGCCTGGGCGCCGTCTACAAGAAAGGGGCGAGTTTCCCTGCTCCTGTGTTCGCCGGCCCGGTGACTGCTGGCTCGACCGCAAGCCCCACGATGGTGGCGGTGACTGAGTTTCACGTTCCTGATTCTGCCGGCGCTGGGGTCTCGTACCGGCCGCTCTCCAACCTCACCGTGAACGCCGACGTCGTTCGCATGCGTTACTCCAGCCTGACTGATCACTTCATTTCAGTGATCGAGTATGGAACCGAGGGGGTGGCCAGCGTCGAGGGTCTGAAAGGTTATGAATCGCACGACGGCACCGAGCTCCATGCGGGCGTCGAGTACTTCATCCTCAGCAAGACTCCCTTCGCGATTCGCGCCGGATGGTGGCGCGATCCGCCGCACACGATTCACTATGGGGCGCCTCTCGTCGTGCCGCACGATGTCGCCGCGGCAATTCTCTTCCCCGACCGGCGTGGCGAAAACCACTACTCCGTCGGTGTCGGAATCGCCATTCCGGCGTTCCAGATCGACGTTGCGTACGACACATCGGAGACGTTGAAACAGGCCACGGTCTCGGTCGTGGCGCGGTATTGATCCGACCCGTCGATTATGACTCCGACGGCGCAAGCTCGCCGGTCGCCACGATCGCGGGCTCGCTCTCGGACGCCCGCGGGCCGAACACGTAATAGAGAATCGGCACCGTCATGCGCGACAGGAGCAATGACGCTACCTCGCCGGCCATGAGCGAGATGGCCAGGCCTTGAAAGATCGGGTCGAAGAGAATCACTCCCGCTCCCACGATCACAGCCGCCGCGGTCAGCATCATCGGCCGGAAGCGGACGGCACCTGCGTCGATGACGGCCTGATCGAGTGGCATTCCCTGCTTCAGACGCAGCTCGATGAAGTCGACGAGGATGATCGAGTTGCGCACGACGATGCCCGCGCCTGCGATGAAGCCGATCATCGACGTGGCCGTGAAGAACGCCCCCATCATCGCGTGCGCCGGAATGATGCCGATGAGCGAAAACGGGATCGCGGCCATGATCATCAGCGGTGTCTTGAACGACTGGAACCAGCCGACGACGAGGATGTAGATCAGCGCCAGCACGACGGCGAAGGCCAGGCCGAGGTCGCGGAAGACTTCGTAAGTGATGTGCCATTCGCCATCCCACTTCATCGCGAAACGTTCGGTCGATGATGGCAGACGCGATACGAGCCGCTCCATGGCGTAGCCTTCAGGAAGCCGAAGCTCGTCAATCGCATGATTCAGTTTCTGGATGGCATAGACGGGACTCTCTTCGCGTCCCGCCACATCGGCGGTGACATAGACGACCGGCATCAGATTCTTGTGGTAGATGCTTTTCGGCGCGATCGTCTCGTCGATGGTGACGAGCGTGCCGAGGGGTATGAGCTTGCCGCCGGTGCCGGAGACGGGCAGCGAGCGGAGTGCCTCGATCGACGACCGCAGCGCGCGAGGTACCTCCACACGCACAGCCACATCCTCGGCTTCCCGCTCATCGTGCAGCAGGCCGGCGTTCATGCCGGACAACGCCAGCCGCAACGTCGCGTCGATCTCGGATTGCGAAACGCCGCTGAGCGCCGCCTTCTCGCGGTTGATGGCGAAGCGGTATTGCACCTGGTCGTCTTCGATGTACGTGTCGGTGTCAGTGACGCCCGGCGTTTTGTCGAAGATCGCCTTCACGTTCTTCGCGATGGCCATCTGGCGCTCGTAGTTCGGCCCGTAGATCTCCGCGACCAGCGTCTCCAGCACGGGCGGTCCGGGCGGCACTTCCGCAATCTTGATGCGGGCGTGATTGCGGTTCGCAACAGCGAGAACTCTCGTGCGAATGTTCTTGGCGATGTCGTGGCTCTGCGCGCTGCGCTCGCCCTTCGGCAGCAGATTCACCTGAATGTCTGCCACGTTCGCGCCGCGGCGCAGAAAGTAGTGACGCACCAGTCCATTGAAGTTGTAGGGCGATGCGGTGCCGGCGTACATCTGCCAGTTCGCCACCTCGGGCACGTCGCCGATGACGGCGCCGATCTCCCGCGCCACCGCGGCCGTCCGTTCCAGCGTCGTCCCCTCGGGCATGTCGATGATGACCTGCAGCTCGCTCTTGTTGTCGAACGGCAGCATCTTGACGCGCACGACTTTGAATGCGACGAGCGACATCGCGGCGACCAGCAGCAGTGCCACCATCGCCAGAAAGGAGATCCGCCATCGCGCTTCGTGAATGATCCTGCCCATCAGCCGGCGGTACATCCGCGTCGACCATCCTTCGGTCACGGCGTGGTCCGAGCTCCCGCGGGACAGAAGCCGCCGCGCCGCCCACGGCGTGACGACGAAGGCGATGACGAGCGAGAAAAGCATCGCCGCGGACGCACCCACGGGAATCGGCCGCATGTACGGCCCCATCAGTCCGCGCACGAAGCCCATCGGCAGGATGGCCGCGATCACGGCGAAGGTGGCCAGGATGGTGGGATTCCCGACTTCAGCCACCGCCTCGACCGCGATTGACCGCAATGGACGCCCGTCATTCTCAGGCAGTCGGTAATGGCGCACGATGTTCTCGACGATGACGATGGCGTCGTCGACGAGGATGCCGATCGAGAAGATCAGCGCGAAGAGCGTCACGCGGTTGAGCGTGTAGCCGAACAACAGGAAGACCGCGAGCGTCAGCGCCAGCGTGACAGGAATGGCGATAGCTACGATTCCGGACTCGCGCCACCCGAGGGTAAGACCGATCAGGATGGCGACCGAGAGCACGGCCAGCAGCATGTGGAACAGAAGCTCGTTCGATTTCTCCGCCGCGGTCTCGCCGTAATTACGAGTAACGGTGACATCGACGCCGGATGGAATCACGACACCGCGAAGCTCTTCGACCTTTCGCTCGACGGTCCGTGTCAGCTCGGTTGCGTTCGCACCTTTGCGTTTGGCGACGGAGATCGTTACGGCGGGGCGGATTCCGTTGCGGGTCCCCGAGAAGACGTAGTCAGCCGGCTCTTCGGGGCCGTCGGCGATCGTCGCAACGTCGCCGAGGTAGACGGGATGGGCGTTGCTGACCGCGACGACGATTCGTTTGGCGTCATTGGCATCGCGCAGGAAGCCGCTCGTGTGGACGAGCACTTCGCGATCGCCTGATGAGAACGCGCCGCTGCTGCTCTCCCCGTTTGCCTGCTGCAGCGTGGCCGCGAGTCCCGCCGGCGAAATGCCATAGCCGGCCAGCCGTGCAGGATCGATCATCACGCGCAATTGCCGGCGCGATCCGCCGATGATCGTGACTTCCGAGACGTTCTCGACCTGCTTAATGGCCGTCTGCAATTCGGCCGCGACGCGACGCAGCGCGAAGTGGTCGTAGCGATCGCTTGCCAGCGTGAAGGCGAGAACAGGAACGTCGTCGATCGAGCGCGCCTTAATCAGGGGAACGATCAGAGGATTGGCGGCGTTGGCCGGGATCCGGTCCGCGTTCGCGTGCAGTTTTTCGTTCAACCGCACGAGCGCCGCTTCCTCGTTCTGGCCGACCTTGAAACGGACGACGACCATCGAAGCTCCCGCCGATGACGTCGAATAGATGTACTCGACTCCTGGAATCTCCCACAGCAGCTTCTCCATCGGCGCGGTGATGCGCTGCTCGATCTCCTTCGGCGACGACCCAGGCATCTCCACGAAGACATCGACCATCGGCACGACGATCTGCGGCTCCTCTTCGCGCGGCAGGAGCATCACGGCGCCGAGCCCGATGAGAATCGATGCGCCGATCACGAGCGGCGTCAGCTTCGACTCGATGAATGCGCCGGCCAGTCTGCCGGCGATGCCGCCGTGAGCATTGCTCATGCGCCGCTCCGCACGATCATTCCTTCACGGATGCGCTCGGGCGCCGTGACGATCACATCGCCTTCATCAAGACCGGAGAGTATTTCGATTCTCGCGCCGGCGCCGGCGCCGAGCGTGACCAGCCGCATCCGCGCGATGCCGTCCGATCCGACGACAAAAACGCTCGTCAGTTGGCCGCGCCACACCAGCGCAGCCTCGGGTACTGTGATCGCCGGATGCATTCCGGTCGCGAAGGAAACTCGCACGAGCGATCCCGCCCGCATCGGTGTCTCCATCGCGAGCTGCACGAGCGCCGAGCGGGTGTTGCGATCGACGGACGGCTGTACGCGAATCACGCTCGCGGCGATCCGCTGCGATCCCGCTTCGACGACGACATGATCGCCTGCATGCACGACGACGCCTTCCGGCACGCTGGCATCGACGCGCGTGGCCCGCTCTTCCTCGATCGTCAGCAGCGCGACGCCGGGCGCGGCCTGCGCTCCCGGATCGGCGAACCGCGCTCCGATCACGCCATCGACCGGCGCGCGAACGCTGCTGTATGCGAGCACAGCATCTGCCTGCGTCGCGGCCGCGCGTGCCTCCGCGCGCTGTGCGATCAGCCGCGCAAGCTCTGCCTGCGCCATGCTGCGCCGGTTAGTCGCTTCTTCGAGCTCCTGCTTGCTGGCCGAGCCTCGGGTGTGCAGCGCGTCGTAGCGGCGCCAGGTCGCTTCGGCGAGCTGCGCGTTCGATGTCGCGGCGTCGATGGCACGCTCCACTTCGTCGCGTCCTGCTCGAGCCCGATCGGCCTGCGCGCGCGGTTCGCGCGCATCGATCGCAACCAGCACGTCGCCTTTGCGCACGCGGTCGCCCTCGGAGACCGATACGCGCATCACCGTTCCGACCACGTTCGCAGCCAGCGTGCTCGCGGTCTGCGAGCGAACCGTTCCGGCGACGACTTGAAATGTCGGAAGACTCGTACGCGACACTACGAGCAGCGGAGCGGTGACGATCTCGCGAGGTTGCGTTGCCTTCGGTTGCGCACAGCCAGCCAGCAACAGCGCGGCAACAAAGGCGATGGATGTCTTCGAATCAAAGAAAGGATTGAACATCGTCGAGGTCTCCGGTGGCGCGCAACAACGCAGCTTTGGCAGTGACGGTCTCGTAGCGCGCTGCGAGCAATTCGAATCGAGCGGTCACCACCGCACTCTGCGCGTTCAGTTGTTCAGTGATCGTGGTGAGACCTTGCTCGTAGCGGTCGTCGACGATTCGCGCCGCGGCCTCGGCCTGCGCCACGGCACGCTCTGCGACGACGGTCGACTCTCTCGCCGCGTGCAGGCGATGCCAGAGTGTGACTGCCTCGATCGTCGCAGCATCGCGTGCGATCGCCTCGGCGGCGCGGGCCGTATCGAGGTCCGCGCGTGCAGCGGCAACGCGCGCGGGTCTGGCTCGATCAAAGAGCTCGAGCGTCACGGCGATCGCCACCGTGTGATCGCTGTTGCGGCGTCCCAGCTCGGAGCCGCTCGCGCCGAGCGTGCCGAATGCATCGACACGCGGGAGTGCCGTCGCGCGCTCCGCCGCAACGTGCAGCTCCGAATCGGAAGTCGCTCGTGCTGCGGCCTTGACCGCCGAGGCGCGCGCAACGGCGCGAGCGACCGCGGAATCGAGATCGGGCTCGGCGATGGGAGAGAGAGGAAGCGATCCGGTGATGACGATGGGATCGCTCCACGGACGTTGGAGCAACATCGCCAGCGCCGCGTGGACAACGGCCAGATCGCCCTCGGCGGCGATGACGCGCTGCCGGAACGACGCGAGTTGCACGTCGGCCGAGAGCGCATCCGATTCGACGAGCAGCCCCTGTTCGAAGCGGTCACGCGTCTTCTTCGCGCTCGATTCCGCGCTACGCACCGCATCGCGAGCTGTCGCCGCCTTTTCCTCGGCCAGCACGACACCGTAAAACCGGGCGATGACCTCGGCCAGCAAGCGCTGACGCTCGGCGGCGGCTTCGATGGACGCCCGCTCCTCGGCGTTCTCGCTTCGCCTCACATCCGTGCGGGCGCGAAATTGATCGAAGAGTGCAAAGCGTGCCGCGATTGCCGTGCGGTAATTCGTCAGCGCAGCGGGCGCATTCAGAAATGCCGGATCGAAACGCTGCGCCGTGAACCTTCCCTGCTCGAGTAGCGACCCAAAGACGAAGACCGGATTGTTGCCGTGTGTCACGCTCTCGCTGACGTCGACGCGCGGAAGCCACGCCGCGCGCGCGGCGCGAAGCCGGGCCGCGGCAGCCGCCTGTTGCGAGACCGCAGCGACGATTGCCGGATTCCGAGCAAGCGCCTCGGCCGCAGCATCCGGCAGAGTGAGGTTCTGCGCCGACGCTCCCAGTGCTCCGGCAAGGACGAGCGCGATGGCGGCAACCTTCCGGAAGACGATCATGCCGCGCGCGGTATCTGCTTCGTCGCGCAGCACGCCGGACGTTCCACGCCGGCATAGCGAAGAATCGCCATCATCGGGCACCAGTTCGTGAGGCCGGACTGAAAGAGGTTGAGGCCGACGAATGCGGTAAAAAGAAAGAACCACGGGCTGACCCAGTAGCCGAGGGCCACGGAGGCCAAGACGAAGGCTCCGCCGATAAGGCGAAGGTAGCGTTCAACGGTCATGACGATCTCCTTATGATTTGCAAACGAGCGCTCTTGAATGGAGTCACCCAGCGCACAAAGCCATGTGAGCATCGCGCGCGCGTGCCGACATTAAGCAGACTGCCGTACTAAGGAATGTGACGCAGAACGCCCAGGCCTGTGATGGGGGTCAGACCGGAAGTGGAAGTGACAAAAATTGCGATGCGAGGAGGTCCGGAGTCGTTTTACGTCACTTCCACTTCCGGTCTGACCCCTTCCTTGAATGTGACGTAGACCAGCAACGGCTGTGACGTACGCGATGGGCATTCGCCTTCGCTTCGGGCAGATTCGCGTTTCATGAGCGAACACGTCATCGACACTGTCCTGCGCGTGCGTGTCGAGCACCGTGCCGGTCAGCTCGCGCGCCTCGCCAACACCATCGCCGAAGCGGGAGGATTGATCGGCGACGTCTCCACGATCCAGGTCGGCGAGACCGCCACTTTGCGCGACGTCACCATCGAGACCATCGACGAAGCGCAGACGATTCATGTCGTCCGCTGCATCGGCGAGATCGACGGCGTCGATGTCGTCGAGTCCACCGATCGTGTCTTCGAAGCGCACCGCGGCGGCAAGCTCCACTCCACCAGCCGCGTTCACCTCGACCAGCTCGCCGACATGCGCAGCATCTACACGCCCGGTGTCGCGCGCGTGTCGCAAGCCATCGTCAAGGATCCGAACCGGGCTTGGGATCTAACGTCGGTCGGAAACTCCGTCGGCATCTTCACCAACGGTTCCCGCGTCCTCGGGCTCGGCAACATCGGCCCGCTGGCAAGCATGCCGGTGATGGAAGGGAAGGCCGTGCTGTACGACGAGCTTGTAGGCATCAGCGCCACGCCGATCCTCATCGACACGCTCGATCCCATCGAGTTCGTCGAGACCGTGATGCGCGTCTCGCCCACATTCGGCGGCATTCACCTCGAGGACATCCGCATCCCCGATTGCTACGTTATCGAAGATGAGCTGCGCCAGCGACTCTGCAAACCGGTAATGCACGACGATCAGCACGGCACTGCCACGGTCACGCTGGCCGCGGTCATCAACGCCTGCAAGATCACTGGCCGCGATCTGAAACGCTCGCGCGTCGGCATGATCGGACTCGGCGCGGCCGGCAGCGCCATCGCCATGCTCGCCGTTTCGTACGGCGTCGGCGAAGTGCTCGTCAGCGATATCAACCCTGACGCCGTCAGCCGCGTGCAGCGCGCGGGTGCCATCGCCTCTGATGCCGCCACGATCATGGCCACCGCGGACATCGTCATCGCCGCCACCGGACGGCCAGGCCTCATCGCCGCAAGTGACATCCGTAACGGACAGGTGATCTTCGCGCTGACGAATCCGAAGCCGGAGATCCTGCCGTCCGAGGCGAGAGCGGCGGGGGCGGCGTTCGCTGGGGATGGAAGGTCGATCAACAACGCGCTGGCGTTCCCGGGACTCTTCCGCGGCGCGCTCGAAGCACGAAGCTGCGCGATCACCACCGAGATGCTGATCGCCGCCGCGGAAACGATTGCGTCGCTCGCCAAGCCGGGCGACGTCGTGCCTTCGTGTCTCGATCGGAATGTTCATCAGGCCGTCGCAGCGACGGTCGCAGAAACTGCCAGAAATGCCGGCCTTGCCGGAACGGCGAAGTTGTAACCATCAACAATCGAAAGGAGAGAGGTTCATGAGCACCGCCACGCTGTTGCTGAAGGGAAAAGAATACGAGCTCCCGGTGATGGAAGGATCGGAGGGTGAGACCGCGATCGACATCACCTCGCTCCGCACGAAGACGGGCGCTGTCACGTTCGATCCGGGCTATGGCAATACCGGTTCGTGCGCCAGCGCGATCACGTTCATCGATGGCGAGAAGGGCATTCTTCGCTATCGCGGTTATCCGATCGAAGAGCTGGCCGCCAAAGCCACCTTCGTCGAGATCTGCTATCTCCTGATTCACGGAAACATGCCCTCGATTCCGGAGTTGGACGCGTTCAACGAAAAGCTGACGCGGCACAGCCTCATTCACGAGGACATGAAGAAGTTCTTCGAAGGCTTCCCGCCGTCCGCGCATCCGATGGCGATTCTCTCGGCGATGATCGCGTCGCTCTCCGCCTACTACCCGGAAAACGACAACGAGCTGAACATCATCCGTCTCCTCTCGAAAGCGAAGACGATCGCGGCGTTCTCGTACAAGAAGTCGATCGGCCAGCCTTTCATCTACCCGCGCAATGACCTCAGCTACACGCAGAACTTCATGCACATGATGTTCGCAGTGCCGGCGGAAGGCTACAAGGTGACCGCGGCCATCGACCGCGCGCTCAACCTGCTGCTGATCCTGCACGCCGACCACGAGCAGAATTGCAGCACGTCGACCGTCCGCATGGTCGGCAGCAGTGGCGCGAATCTTTTTGCGTCGATCTCGGCAGGAATCTGCGCGCTGTGGGGACCGCTGCACGGCGGCGCCAACCAACAGGTCATCGAGATGCTGCAACAGATCCGCGAGTCGGGCCAGAGCGCCAAGACGTTCGTGGAGCGCGCCAAGCAGAAGGACTCCGGCTTCAAGCTGATGGGATTCGGCCACCGCGTCTACAAGAACTTCGATCCACGGGCCACGATCCTCAAGCGCGCCGCCGACGACGTTCTCTCCGCCCTCGGCAAGCGCGATCCTCTTCTGCAGACCGCGACGGAGCTCGAGCAGATCGCGCTGTCGGATCCCTACTTCATCGACCGCAAGCTTTATCCCAACGTCGACTTCTACAGCGGCATCCTCTACCGCGCCATGGGCATTCCCACGAACATGTTCACCGTCATGTTCGCCCTCGGCCGCCTGCCGGGCTGGATCGCGCAGTGGAAGGAAATGGTCGACGACGACAAGACCAGGATCAACCGCCCGAGGCAGTTGTACGTCGGAAGCAAGGTTCGTGAGCTCGGCGAAGTGAACGAAGAGCTTGTTTTGACGACTGCGTAACTTCTCTGCTTAGAACAGCCCCCTCATCCGCCTTCGGCACCTTGTATGTTAGCGAAGAAGAAAGTGGGGAAGCCGTCGGCACCTGAAGCCTTGAGCTTGTGGAGAAGATAGGCTCCCCGCCCTCTTCACCAAGGTCGCAGAGTA
>Ga0247666_1000039_pt1 | contig 79603 bp, 89 predicted proteins | sample CNK07_metaG_FD_183025 | JGI IMG/M metagenome (GOLD analysis project Ga0247666, IMG submission 183025) | Soil microbial communities from Purdue University Martell Research Forest, Indiana, United States - CNK07 | ecosystem: Environmental > Terrestrial > Soil > Temperate forest > Bulk soil...
TAAGGTGCATCCAGTACTTCTTATTACTGGAGAACTTTGGTAATTTAGACATTAGGAACAACCTTTCTTACTTGTTAGCGTTACAACTACAAGTTTACTGGTTGTTCCGTTTTAGTGTAATGAGCCGGCCTGAAATAGTCCTTGTCGTCGACCCTTCAAGATGTGTTCCGAATCAAACCTGCAGTGAATTCTGTACTTGTATGCAATTATATTGACTTTTCTACCTTATAATGATAGAATTAGTATTAAACGCTCGGGCGTGATAAAGTAGTACGAGATTATTGACAATGACGATAGCTTGTTGCAATACTACACAGTAAAGTTACGAGGAGGTGGCTTCATGAAAGTAATACAAACTATTAAGCAACGCTTCAGTTCTAAGAACATCGCTGTTGCTGCTGCGTTTGCCTGTGCTGTTATAACAGCCGCTGGCTTGGGTGCAGCCTCACGACAAATAACGTCGGCTGCTACCGCGCGCGATTGTAGTACAAATTCTGTTGACTACAAAAACCTCAATGGTGGCTGTGGCGCAGCAACGCCAGGTGAGCTTATTAAGGACATTAAAAGCAATGATCCAAATGACCTAAAGAATATCTATGCGCACTATGGCCTAGATACGAGTAGCTACGACAAATTCGTAAGCTCCGCTCAGATGGGCACTGTGTATAAGGATGGACGCGTAGTTGTCAATGGGCAAACCGTTGCCACCAGCGCCTGGAGTGTTGGCCGTCACAATTTTGCCGGGCGAACTAAGCTTACTATTGCTGGCAAAACCTACTACACAAGCCCCACAAGTGTATCGTTTGGTAGCGACAGCATCCCTGCCATGGTGATGTTCGATAGCACCGGTAAAATGCAGTATGCCGTATTAACAGCTTGTGGCAACCCCGTTACTGCTACTCCCAAAACTCCGACCTATGCCTGTAATGCGCTGCAGCAGACTGCAGTAAATGGCCAGAATAATACCTACAGCTACACCACCAGCGCGTCTGCTGGCAATGGCGCCAAGATCACGAAAGTTGTATACGACTTTGGCGATGGCAGCACGACGGTTACGAAGACCAGCCCCAGCGATGCTGTAACGCACACCTTTACGAAGTCCTCCACGGTTACAGTGAAAGTCTATGTGAGTGTTCCTGGCGTGACTGCTCCGATTGTGGTTCAAAGCACAAACTGTAGTAAAAAAGTTACGGTAACACCAACCCCTCCACCGCAGCCAGTCGTCAGCTGCGACCTACTGACCCTTACACCCGGTAAGGCTGATGCGCAAGGCAACACCCCATATACGCTATCAGCAAAGGCATCTGCCAAGAATGCCACTATTCAAAGCTACGTCTTTGACTTCAATGACAACAACCAGACTCAAACGGTGCCCACCAGTGCCACTACCGCAACTGCTGATGCGCATACCTATGCTCCAGGAACATATAACCCAAGCGTTACCGTAAATATGCTCGTGGATGGCAAGACTCAACCCGTTACCTCAGCAGCTTGTGTCGGTCACATTACCGTACAACAGCCTGAATGTAAGCCTGGTGTCCCAGTTGGTAGTCCTGAATGTCTGCCGGCCCCTACCCCACCCACATGTGATCTATTGACCCTAACTGCCAATGGCGGTGCCGACACAACAGGCAAGATTACTTACACGTTAGCTGCAACGGTCACTCCCAATGGCGCAACAGTACAAAGCTACTCGTTTGACTTCGGTGACTCAACCACACCAGGTATCGTCGCCTCAGCGGCCAATACGGCGAGCATCGCACATGCTTATGCCCCCGGTAGCTACACGGCTAAAGTAGTGGCCACTATGCTAGTAGGCGGTAAGACTCAAGCCGTAACATCTGCTACCTGTACGGCACCCCTTACTATTGCAAAACCGCCTATGTGTACCGTACCTGGCAAAGAAAATCTGCCCCCTAGCTCCCCTGAATGCGTGCCTGCAGCACCAACATGTACTGCGCCTTCCGGTCAGACTTTTCCTGTAGGATCAAAAGAGTGCACCCCGACAACACCTCAGGTGCTTGCAGCGGCTACCGTTATGCCAAACACCGGCCCTGGCCAAGTCATTGGCATATTCGTTGGCGTAAGTATCCTTGGTGCTGTTGCACATCACTTCTTCCTACGTCGTCGACTTGCCGCGCGCATTCGATAGCAACGAAAAAAACTATAATAAAAAGAGCACGACTGACCGCTCAAGAGAGCCTCTTTGTATAACTACTGGAGGCTCTTTTTCATATACTCAATAATACCTCAGGCATAAATTTGCTTATATATAAATATGATGTTATTATAATAATATGGTATCCTCGTCGGGCATGTTACGTGAAATACGAAGTGAACTTATACCAACTGTGCCAACCCTTGCAGTGGAGCTAGCAGAGAATCCTCTGGCTATTCATCATGCCATTGCACATAGCCTCGAGGTGAGAGACATTGACCCCAGTAGCATAGAGTCTCTGACTCTAAACAAAACTGAACGGCACGTTATTTCTGGTCATCTTATTGAACAGCAACGTAAGTCACTAGTAGACGGTGCTGGGGACGAGGCGAGGTTCACGGACTTCGCAACAACTCGTCCTACGCGATTTCTCGGAAGAAACCCGATCACCTTCGCACACGACTTACAGGCTACGCAAAAAAACGCTGCTACAGCAGTGGAAGCGTTCTATGGCAGTGACGAAGGAGGTAATATTCTTCAACCTCTGACCAAGCGTTATCGTCGATTAGGATATGAGGCACTAGTCAGCACCCTTATGCCGACTTCTTTGAAGGAATGGCTTTTTCCAAGGCCCGCTGTCATCCCGCGAGAAGGGCAGAGCCTGCATAAGGCACTGCGATCGAGAGCACTTTCTTCCACGATCGGTGGCTATTTTGACTTTATAAATGCGCGCGTTCCTGGCGGAAAAACGCGACGAATACAGGCTGCGCACGACCTCACGCATCTACTCACAACAAGGGCAGGGCTTCATTTTTCAGAATTCAAAATCACGAAGCAGCCCCTCGAGGCGCTGGACCTACGCGTGGTACAAGGTGAAGACGGAAGGTTCATGGCTAGACGCAATGGTAAGGATGAAAAGCGTTCAGAGGTATATCCTAGGATAAATCCGGACGATCTACAGGGTGCAACCTTAAAGTGTCCGGCCCATGCCAATAGAGGCGCGCAGGATACTAATCTGAAATATCTCATCCACGCTGCCATTAATCAGGCGGTAGAGTATGACTACTTTTAAGCAGCCTCGTTGGAATTCTTGACTGGGGCTCCTACTTAATAGAGCTGCAAGGACTCAAAAATACTTACAGCCTGTTTGTAGACTTCACTATCAAAGCTACCCTTGGGCACTGAATCGAAGCTTAGTGCATCGGTCGGATCAGTACCATAGCCACCCGCAAATAAATATGTCTGTCCGTCGAGCGATACCCCACCGCCAAAGGCCTGTCCAGCCTTAAAGCTGGTATAGCTTGTAATGATTGCGAAATTAAAATTATTGGCATCTGCGCCTGCATATGACAAGTTGGTATACTGACGTTGATCAGTGACTGGCTGTGCGTAAGCAATCACATCTGAATCTTTTACTGCGACTGCATTCTGAACGGTGGTCTTGATGCCTACAGGAATAATGCCATTTCGCAATTTAATAGTAAACGCTCCTTGAGTGGTTGTGCCATCCTTCTTTGTGTATGTCGCCTGAGGTGAAGTAAGAATGACTTCCTGCTTATCACTGGACTCACGCATAGTCCAGGTCTTTGGATACGTAACGCCTATATTGAGTGTCGGGCTTTTATACGTATTCTTGTCACCAGTGGACTGTACGCCTGGCACTGTCGGTTGGCTGGTCACGATAGGCTTTGGTGTCGGTTTAGGTGACTTGTGGAGAAGCAGATATGCACCGACCGCGCCCCCGGCGATAACAAGCATGGCGACAAGGATACTGATTACTATCCAAAATTTTTTCCTAGATTTCCTACGTTGGCTGCCAAAATGCGATGGATGGGTTTGGCCGTGATATTCCAAGTCGTCCATCGGTTCCTGAGGATAGTCATTTTCCACAAGTTACTCCTTAGTCTATCTAAGCATAATCTACAACACAGCATCTGAATTTGCAATGAATACCAAAAAGACCCGGGGTTGATCCCGAGTCTAGTGGAAGCCTCACACTCCCGTATTTTTCATAATACTACGCCTAGAATATAAGCACAAGCGCTGCGCCACCCTATTTAATTGATTGTCAATGCCAGTACTAGCCAATATCATCGAGCCAGGTTTGTCCTTCTATTCTGGTCTAAATATTCTTCATACGAGCCGAAAGCTTTCGGTTGTCCAGGCGCCAGCGTCGACTCTCTGCAGATGCATAGCAATACAAGACGGCCCGAAGCGTTCAATCCAAACGCAGGAGCTGGCGCAGTGAAGCTGGCAGCATACGCATTGCTGAGACTACAGCTAGACCAAGCGCGAAACCGCCTACCACATCTAATGGCGCATGCACACCCAAGTAAATTCGTGAAAGCGCCATAAGGGGGATACAGAGTAGCACTAACCATCGCCAGCCGCGCGGCAAATATGGCCATAGTACTAGCACCACAGTGGTCACAATTAGCACATGGCCGGACGGAAAACCAGGGTCTGTTTCGAATGCCCGCTGATGTACATTACCGACCATGGCATGTGGACGCGGTTCATTAATGACCTTCTTCATAACAAGACCTAACCCACCGGCACCAATGACAGCCGCTGCAAGCTGCCAGCTCAACTGATAAAGCTTGAGTGCGAAGCTGACTACAACTCCTGCAGCCCCAATAAGCAAACTATTAGGCGCCACAGTAAAGGCCAAAAATATATCACGTAGGCTATTCGGCCAATCATTAACATGTCGAAACAAAGTTAAATTCAAGCCCGTTAAGGTATGCTTATAAGCTATTGGCGCGCAAATAATAAACAATAACAGGCCTACGACCAAGCCGATTGACCAATACAAGCGGCCCTCGCGAGGTGCTCGCTCTGCTTCAACCTCCTGTTTGGCTTCTATTGCTGTTTTCTTTTGCAATTTGTGTTCTGTCATTTGGATAAGAAGTATATCACTTTATGTACACTAGCGCTTGATTTTACGATCTGCGAGCGCCGCTTGACGCGAAGCAATAATAGACGAGGCAATAATTCCCATGCCCGTTAAGCCCGTAATTACTTCTGGCACGTTGTACATGATGCTCACAAATAATAAGCATGATAGTACGACGATTGTGTAGTGCGCACCATGTTCAATGTATTTATAGTTGCCGAGTGTCCCTCGGCGCACCATGAACACGGTTAGCGAGCGTACCCATAAGGCGCCGATGCCAAGGCCAATGGCGATTAGGACAACCTTGTTCGTCACCGCGAACGCTCCAATCACCCCATCAAAGGAAAAGCTCGCGTCTAACACTTCAAGATACAAAAAACTCAAGAAGGCCAACCAGCCAGTATGCTTCAGGGTAGTCCCTCGACGTGATTGTAGTTTCCCTAGCCCTTCAGTTACACCATGAATCAGACTGTAGAGAACAATGCCTAAAATACCCGCCGTGAGGGTCGCTTGCTTGTGATGATTAAAAGGCAGGAGCGAGACAACAAACACAACCGCGGTAGTAATAGCCGGTGATGCCCAATGCCTTGCTAGCTTACGCATATTGCGCTCAAAATGAGTCAACCATAGCACCCGATGCTCGCGGTCAACGAAAAAATCTAATGCGAGTACCAGCAAGAAAGCACCGCCAAAGGCTGAGATAGCGGGATGCGCAGCGTCAAGCTTATCGGCGTATTGGTTTGGATGATAGAGCGCCAAGTGTAACACATTCGCCCAGCTTAGATGGGCAGTCACCGATACGATCAGGATCGGAAATACCACGCGCATACCAAAAACCGCAATGAGAGCGCCAACAGTCAGGAACATGCGCTGCCAGAAGGCTGACATCTTACCTAAAATTTTGGCGTTAATAATGGCGTTGTCAAAGCTGAAGGCAATTTCTACGGCGATAAGGACCATGGCTATGGCGACAGCTGCTAAACCCATGCTAAACAAAATGGCAACAAGAGCGCCAATAGAGATCAAGCCCGATAAACCAAAAATACGCCAAGCTGAATACTGTAGTGGGGTTGATCTCATAACGTACCTAAGTATATAGTACTGAGCTTCCTGTTTCGTGGTAACACCATAATCGTATCAAATACGACCCATAACCAATTAAGTGGCGACCCCTCTGGTGCGCGCTCAGACCTACCTATTTGCACAAGAAAGCTACCTTGACAAGCCACAAGCTTTAAACTTAAGCTTAGCTTAAGTATCCTAGTGGCTCAGTAGAATAATGCATAGGTAGCTACTTCAAATTCGTAACCTAGAAAGGAAGGCAAACGTACTGCAGTAATATAAAGCTAAGCTAATTATACCTGGTGGGAGGTTTAGTTATGAAGCGCACCTTTTTAAAATTTTTATTACTAGTCAGTATGGGCTCAGTAGGCTTAGCAAGCATCATGGCGCCCATTACCGCTCGAGCCGTGAGCTCGGGCATTAACCAACTTCCAACCGCAGTAGTCAATAGTTCGACTGCACTAGCCATATCGGGGACTGCAGTATGTACCGGAGGAGGGGCTGATACCGTTCAAACCGTCTTGGTGGTACAAGGATTAACCATCGGGTCAACTGACACACTCTCCAATAGCCTCCCGTGCGATGGAGTTACTCATCCCTGGGGGATTATAGAAACTCCCACACTCGGTAATTGGATTGGAGGTACCTCCGTTTCAAGCACGGTAGCTTTCACCAAGAACACATTGACCCTTTATGGGCCGTCTACTCTTTCTCCGCAGAATGGATTAACCCTTGACCAGGTCAGCACGGGGGGTCGCGAAACGAATATAGCTGCTAATATCAGTGGAACTGCCAGCTGTATCGCCAGCAGCACAGCTACCATTTCAGTTAATTACGACCAAACGATGAATGGTGGCGCCAGCGGCAGTAACTCAACCAGTATTACTTGTGACGGCACAGTTCAAAACTGGAGTCTTATTATCCAAGCAACAAATGGTACCTGGCTTGATGTAAAAGGTATGAGCGTTGCAAATATAACAAGAAACACGGATACACAAGCTGTAGGCACAGAGACGAAACAAATCGGCCTGGCGGAGTAATTGATCTAAAAGAAATTACAGTCTGCTCTTAATCCGATCATATACTGCCTGAGAAGTGGCGAGTGCACCACTATCTGTATGAGTTCCTGCCATATTGCCGATGATGTACCAGTTATTACCCTGCAAGACATCCAGCTGCGACAATTGTGCGTCCCAGAACGCTTTGTCACCAATGCCACTGACATCTTGCTTTCCTGTAGGCTTATTGGGGCCGAAGACGCCCACATTAGATGCTGCGCCAGCCGCGGTCTTTGCTGCTCGAGCCAATACCGTAACTGTCCTCCCGCTAGTTGCGCTTGAATAGCTACAGGTTGAGACCGCAATATCTCCACTGGAGGCATCGCCAATCCCATTGGCAGAGCCAGCCTTTGCATCATTCCCTAACACCACCTTAGCATCAGATAAGCTAAATGCAGCGCAAGCTGTTGTTACCTTATAACTACTAGTACTGGTTGATGTTGTGTTTGCGCTGTTCGCTTGCTTGGCTGGCTTGTTCGTAGCATGCATGGCGATAATCGCGCCAGCAACAATACCAACAGCTATAACGACTCCGCCGACAATAAGTACAATCTTCTTCATAGACAGGCCCCGCTTATTATTCTCCAGCTATTCTAAAGTAATATGCCGTTTAGCACTACTCTTTATGATACAGCCTTCATCCACCTATGGCCTAGCTTAGGCTAGCTGTGTTCAAGTTTATGGATTTGGTCGTGGTTTAAGCCAAAATAGTGAGCGATTTCGTGCCACAACGTATGATGAATTTTCGCACGTAAGTCATTCATGCTCAGCGCATCGTTCTCCATAGGATGTTTGAATATAGTGATTTTGTCCGGAGGATAACTGGTAACGCCTTGCCTACGAGCCAGAGGCACACCCTCATACAGCCCATAGAGAGTCTCATTGCAAGCCAAACGAAGTTGCTCCCGTTGGTCTGACGTTGGTTCATCGGCATAGACGATAGCAACATTCTTTACAGCCTTACGATGCGCTTTAGAAAGCGTGTCAAAAGACTGTTCTATGAGGTCGGCGAATTCATCATCTGAAACACTAAACATTTGCACTATTGTAGCAGGTGGCCAAGCAAATCGCCGCTACTTGGCACGTTTCCGCTTGTTGGGATCAAGTTCACGCTTACGAAGTCGAAGATTCTTGGGAGTCACCTCCAGGAGTTCATCGTTCTCAATGAAATCAAGACATTCCTCTAAGCTGAGAATAATTGGCGGCGTCAGCTGTACAACACCATCGCTGCTACTTGAACGCATATTTGTCAGGTGTTTTGCCTTGCAGACATTGATTTCCATATCGTCTTGACGGGTATTCAGGCCGATGATCTGACCTGCGTACACCTTTTCGGCAGGACCGACAAAACAGCTACCGCGAGCTTCAGCATTTTGCAACGAATATGCCGTCGTAATACCCGTCTCAAATGAGATGAGCACACCGTTTCGCAATTGTTGCAAAGCTCCACCCATAGGCTGGTAGCCAGTCATGAGTGAATTCATGACAATGGTGCCTTTCGTATTGGTCATAAGGATGTTGCGCAAACCGAGCAAAGCGCGCGTTGGTAGCTCGTATACGAGTTTCGTAACACCCTTTGGGCTAGCGAACTGCTCCGTAAGGGTTGCACGACGCTGCCCGAGCTCCATCTGCACCGTACCAACATGCTCAGCCGGCACTTCAATGATAAGTTCTTCGAGCGGCTCCATAAGCTTACCGCCCTCCTCATGAGTAACCACTTGTGGGCGACCTACCTCAAATTCATACCCTTCACGGCGCATAGCTTCGATCAAGACTGAAAGATGTAACTCACCTCGGCCCGCAACAGTAAAGCCAATGCCGTTTTCCTCAACACGCAGGCCAACATTTGTCTCGAGTTCTTTAGCCAAGCGGTCGCTAATCTGTCGCGAAGTCGTAAATTCACCTTCTTGACCCTTAAACGGACTCGTGTTAGGACCAAGATAGATTCGAAGGGTTGGTGCTTCGACTTCCATAACTGGTAACGCTTCTGGTTCATTGGCATCAGCGATGGTTTCCCCGATCTTAGCATCGCCGATACCAGTCAACTGAACAATATCGCCCGCCACACCAGTGGGAACTTCAAATTTTGTCACACCACGACTCATAAAAACCAACTCGACTTTCGCTTTCGAGAACGTACCGTCTTTCTTGCAAAGCGTCACTGAATCACCGCCGGTAACACTACCGCGCGTAATACGACCAATAGCATATTTACCCTTAAAGCTGTCCCAGGCTAAACCCGTTACGAGCATCTGAAACGGCTTGTCAGACTCAACTTGTGGCGCAGGGATATCCTTAATGATAGCGTCAAAAATGCTATCCAGGTTGGCGTCCGCTTCTGGGTCTGTCGGTGGTGAAGCCCAAGCCTTTCCTTCACGACCGATAGCATAGTAGACGGGATAATGCAGCTGATCCTCATGTACAGCAAGCTCCAGGAACAAATCGGCCAACTCATCTTCAACTTCCTTGATACGGCTGGCAGGTTTATCGATCTTGTTAATGATAACTATCGGCTTGAGGCCATTTGCAAGCGCTTTCGAAAGTACAAACTTAGTTTGCGGCATAGGCCCTTCTTGGGCATCCACGATAAGCAGGCAGCCGTCGGCCATATTCAGCGTGCGTTCGACTTCGCCAGAGAAGTCAGCATGCCCGGGAGTGTCAATAATATTAATACGATAATCATCATGCTGCACAGCAGTTACTTTAGCGGTAATCGTAATACCACGCTCACCCTCCTGGTCGCCGCTGTCCATAATCAGGCTTTGGCTCATTTCTGCCTGGTTCTCACGGAAGGTCTTGCTTTGCTTCAGTAGGCCATCAACCAAGGTGGTTTTACCATGGTCAACGTGAGCAATAATTGCAATGTTACGAATCTTTGTTGGGTCTTGAATTTCTGTCATATATAAATCTCACTAGCACCCTTGCAGCGCGCTCAAATATATTAGGATATATTATCGCATAAGCGGCTTATTTTTGCAAGTCATACTGTCTGCAATCCTGTAGAAATTCCAAAAAGATTGTATTTAATTAAAAAATATGCTTTAATTTATAACATGAGTAAATTTGAGGACTTGGGTATACCTATAAAAACCGATGTAGAAGGTCTAGTGGCCACCTACATTGACCAGGGTACAATTGCAGACCACGATGACAGGCGAAGCGCACGTAGGGCAGCACTTGGGATGTTTCTGGTTGGCGGTCTAATGACAGCAGCCAGCGTCTTCCCGCAAGGTGTTGAGACTGCCAATGATGCAATAGACAGAATTCCAGGAGTAGCCACAGTCACTAACTACTTCGAACGGGGCCTGGATGAGGGATTAGAGCTTATACTCCCCGCGATTTATACTGATGACCCGAGCCAAGATCCGAGCAACATTCAGCCGCAACCAATGTTCAGCCCCCTGGCCTAATTCCAAGTAAAAACGGCTAATGACATACAATGTATTGGGTTCGTGCTAGTGAATTTGAAAAAATAGTCTTGCATTAACCCTGAAGCGCTTACGGTATAATGATAGCGTCATGGGAGCGATATATACATGGACATAGTTGTGCTATTAACTGAAGTTATACTGCTCGTTGCTTTTTCATCACTATGCTCCGGGCTTAATGTGGCACTGCTGTCCTTAGATCTGGCGGATTTAAAGCGTAAAGCAAAGCTTAATAATCACGATGCTCGCAAGGTATTGCCATTTCGCAAAAATACTCACCTTTCACTGGCGGCCCTGCTGCTTGTAAATGTTGCAGTCGTTTCCGCTAGCTCACTAGTGCTAGAAACGAAGCTCTACGGCTTAATAGCGGGTGCACTAAGCACCCTCTTAATCGTTATCTTCGGTGAAATTCTTCCACAGGCACTCTTTAGTCGCCGGGCGCTCTATTTCTGTAGCCGCTTCAGCATACTACTCAGGCTTATGATAATTGCCACCTACCCGATATCCAAACCGCTGCAGCTGCTGCTGGACAGCCTGTTTGGTCAGACAGAAAGTGCAAAGCTGCAGAGTCGTCACGAGCTTGGCATGATGATCACCGAACATCTTGGTGATAGCACTAGTGAGCTGGATACGGATGAGGTCGAGATTATACGTGGTGCTCTACAATTGAGCGAAAAACACGTACGCGACATTATGACACCCCTGCGGAGCGTATATCAAATGCTACCGACCGACATCATTGATGCGGCTAGAATTGATAACATCAAGGAGCTTGGTTGGAGTCGCATCCCAATTATCAACAAGCAACGCACTGTGTGCTTCGGGCTACTGCTCATGAAAGATCTCGTTGATATTGATTTCGATGAACGCGCCGTACCAATAGCCGAATTGGCACTCTATCCTGTACAGGTGGTGGGCAGCATGACCGCACTAGATACTTTATTTCGTAAGTTTATTAATGGCGGCGCGCATCTTATTCCCGTAGAAAGGGATGACAAAATCGTCGGCATTGTGACTATTGAAGATTTACTTGAAGAAATTGTTGGGCGAGAAATTGAAGATGAGACAGATCGCAGTAAACGGAAAAAAATCCGGACGACTGCTAGCAAACGACGAAAGCCAGAGCGTCACAAATAAGCTTCAAGCCCACCGGGTTTCGGAATAAATGATGCTTCGAACGCCGTGCGATTCGCAGCACGTAGTTCTTTTTCGGTGAGCAGATCTTCTTCAAGCAAAAAGCTAAACTGACGACGTAAATGACAATCCTCTATTATCTCTGGCCAATCAGTGTTGATGCAAAAGCGCACCTTATGCTCAACAAAGGTGCGTAAAATGAACCGCATCTCGTCTAAACCCTTCACTGCCTTAGTCGCGATATTGGATAGTGGACAAACTTCCAGTACAGTACCGCGATCAGCCAATTCTTTCATAAGCTTCGGATCGTATGCGGCACGAATGCCATGACCAATACGAGCTGGGCTTATGTACTCCAGCGCCTCCCACATATCATTGGCGTTCTGTACCTCACCGGAATGTACAGTTATTTGCAGTCCGGCAGAGCGCGCCTGCTCAAACAATTTCTTGTAGTCTCTAAAGTTAAACTCAGCTGCCTGGGGACCAGCCATATCAATACCGATCACGCCGCGATGTCGATACTTAATGGCTTTTTTGACGATAATCTTATTCTGTTCCGGGCTAAACTGACGGTCCAAAATAAAAATAAGGCCGGCGCTCAGTCCCTGACACTCAAGCAAGGCGCGCTCCATACCCCTGAGCATAGCCATAATGATATGATCAAGGTCAAACTGTCCGTCCTGATTGTGCTTCATCGGATTATTGCGCAGCTCAATGAGCGTAATGCCATTCGAGCGATAGGCACCAGACATACAGTGGTACGTTGCTTGCTCCACTTCGTGCGCCCCTGAACTCAGACGATCAAGCAGCGGATGGTATATTTTTTTAAAATATACCTCTAGCTTCAGCCGACGACTCTGAGACAAGGTAATATATTGCTCGAAGTCGTTAAACTCTTTTTTCGGCAGTTTTATGCCGGCCTCATGTGCCAGCTGCCAAAGTATTGTGGGGCTAATAGAGGCGCCCAAGTGGGCGTGCAGCTCAGCCAGGGGAAACTGAGGAAAAACCTGTTGCCGCTTTGCTACTGCCATGAATCTTGCAATCCCCTCTCGCGTCATTTATTGTCTGTATTTAACGCGCCATTATTAGGGCTGTCAATAAACATTTACTTTTTCCTAGCTACAAGAGATACAATACAGCCATGAAACCTCTCGCTGAACGTATGCGCCCTCAAACGCTCGATGCGGTCGTGGGGCAGCAGCAGCTACTGGCGCAAGGACAGATCATTCGACAAATTGTTGAACGCAAGCAGCCAACCAGCCTTATCCTGTGGGGGCCACCTGGTAGTGGTAAGACCACTCTCGCACGCATAATAGCGCGCGAAATTGGAGCCGAATTTGTCGAGCTCAGTGCCGTGACGGCTAAAAAAGCTGACATCACGAAAGTGGTGGCTGATGCCGAGGTTAATCAACGCCTCGGCATGCGTACTATCTTGTTCGTTGACGAAATTCATCGCTTCAATAAAGCTCAACAGGATGCTTTCTTACCGTTCGTCGAAAATGGCACTATTACGCTGATGGGGGCTACGACAGAGAACCCTAGCTTTGAGGTTATTACGCCACTACTTTCACGTTCGCGCGTTCTCGTACTAGAGCGCCTCACCAAAGACGACATTATTGCAATTCTCAAAAAGACAGCAAAAGCTGAAAAGATAACCGCTAAACGATTGCCCGCTAAAAGTGTCGACTTATTGGCTGAACTTAGTGGCGGCGACGCCCGAGTAGCGCTTGGTAACCTTGAGTTAGCTCTCCAGTTGACTGACAAAACCATTACTCAAGAGGTAATTACTACTGCAGCCCAAAAACGAGTTCCTGGTTATGACAAGGCTGGAGAGCAGCACTACAATATTATTAGTGCATTTATTAAGAGCATGCGTGGTAGTCATCCAACGGCAACCTTATACTATATGGCACGCATGCTACAAGCTGGTGAAGACCCCAAATTTATCGCTCGCCGTATGGTTATTTTTGCTAGTGAAGATATTGGACTTGCGGCTCCAGCCGCTCTCAATTTAGCTATCTCTACCTTTCAGGCGGTAGAGCGTATCGGCCTGCCGGAATGCCAGTATGCGCTGTATCAATGTGCAACGGTATTGGCTAAAACCCCTAAATCCCGACAGATTACCGATGCCATGGCACAAGCACAAGCCACAGCCCGTGACTATCCTGACCTGGCAGTACCTCTGCACTTACGCAATGCACCCACCAAACTCATGAAAGACTTGGGATATGGCGAAGCTTATAAGTGGCAGGCTGACTTTAAGCATAAAAAAGGTTTTCTGCCTTCCGACATCGCCGATAAAGAGTTTTTTTAGAATTAGCCTAAAAAAGCCTTTGCATGTGGAGTATACTAGGAGCATATGAAACGAACCGTAAGCACTGTTGTGCTTTTTGTTTTACTCATTCTCACTGTCGTTGCGCTGGCCAAGATCGGCAGCCCGCAAAGCACTAGTGCACTTTCTACTAAGTTTTCACCGGTGGTCAAGGGTGGAGTTAACTAGTCCTGTCTTTAATGCAAATCAACCGATTCCTGCGAGTCATACGCACGGTGGGGCTGGTATTAGCCCGCCACTCATGATTAGCGGTGCCCCGGACGGCACCCAGGGTTTAGCTCTCGTGGTACATGATCCCGACGCCCCGACTGGTGACTTTACTCATTGGCTCCTCTGGAATATCTCAGGGTCCACTGGGGTACTGCCAGAAAATCACATCCCCACTGGAGCAGTACAGGGTATGAACGATTTCGGCAAGATAGGCTACGGCCCACCTGCCCCGCCATCGGGCATTCACCATTATGTCTTCAATCTATATGCACTGAATAGTCAACTTCCCCTAAAGGCTGGCGCCAACCTAAAGGCTTTGCAAGAAGCCATGGCAGGCCATATCCTTGCTCAGGCGGAGTTAGTCGGCACTGTTACAGCCTGAGAAGCTGCCATGGATAGAAAAACAGCCCCACTCCAGGAGGCTATTTTTCGCTTGAAGCTCAGCTGACCTTACTTTCTGAGCTGCTCCCAGGGTAATTTTTCTTTACCAAAATGTCCGTAAGCACTTGTTTGGCTATAGATAGGACGCGCTAAATCAAGGGTATCGATAATTCCCTTAACACTCGTGTCGAGTAACCCATCCTTGAACTCATAAAGCTCTTCCTCAGGAACATTAGCCGTGCCAAACGTATCAATGGTCTGCATCAATGGACGAGGCTGGCCGATGACGTATGCCAAACCTACCTCACAGCGCTCAGCTAAACCAGCGGCAACGATGTTTTTAGCAATGTAACGGGCCGCATACGCACCAGAACGATCGACTTTACTTGGGTCCTTGCCGCTGAAGGCGCCACCACCAACACGCGCATAACCACCATAGCCATCAACAACAATCTTACGTCCCGTCAGACCAGCGTCGCTTTCTGGACCAGGCACATGCCATAGACCTGTCCCATTCACGACGATGTCTTCATCCTTCGGCAATTCAAAGCCATACTTCTTGAGAACCGGCTTAAAAATATGTTCGATGACGTCTGCGCGAACTTCAGCGGCTGTTGTACTCTCGCTATGTGCTACAGCCGCCACCAACTTTTCAATGGCAACGGGTTTGTCATTTTCATAGCGCACCGTTACCTGGGCCTTGCCATCAGGGCGCAACCACTGCAGTTCACTCTTCTCGCGTGCTTCGTCTATGCGACGAGTCAATGCATGCGCCAGTGCAATAGGCAGTGGCATGAGTTCCGGCGTCTCCTTGCATGCATAGCCGAACATCATACCTTGGTCACCCGCGCCATCCTGATCAACACCTAATGCAATTTCAGGAGACTGTTGGTGAATATCGTTACTAAATACTGACTCTTGACTGAATCCCCAGGCAGGTTGATTGTAACCCAAGCGTTCTACCGTCTTACGCACAATATCCTCGTAGTCAATCTTAGCGCTTGTCTTAATCTCACCGAACAGGGAAATCTGATTAGCACCAGCGACCGTTTCAATGCCGCAGCGCGACTTAGGATCTTGTGCGAGGGCGGCGTCCACGATAGCATCGGAAATAGCATCACAGATCTTATCTGGATGCCCTGCACACACGGACTCGCTCGTAAACAAGCGGCTCTTAGGGTCTTTAGACATAAAAAATCCTTTCTGCATGTGGCGAGAAAGGATCCGTCTATGACAAATATCTTCCCCGCCTTGCGGGCTAGATGGAGCACCGTACTCAAAACAACGAGTCGGTTGCTGGCAGATTAGCGAGCTAGTACTCTCCCTGCACTCTGTATATTTATTAATTGTTAAGTACTCTTCCAGAATACGTCATGGTTGTATGTTTGTATAGCGTATTGTATAAAATACAAAATGCACCGAGCCAATTCGGAACAGATAGCCCTACTCTATACCGCGCCTGCTATGGTCAATACTCCCGTGCCTAAAGGTCTAGAGCCTAATCTCATGCCCTGTTTGATTGTTCAGTCCATAGAGAGCACTTGGACCGACGGAACACTGAGTGAAGCAATTTCGTCCATGCAACAAAGTCGTATTGAGCCGGATTCCTATAACGGGCCGATATATAAGCTACCACTAGACTATGCCGCGGCAAAGCTATTAGGGGCATTCTTTGCCGAGACTATGGCAGTACAAAATCAGGTATTGCCGACTTACGAATGCCACGATTTTATTGCTTACCTTTCCGGCAGGATGAAACGACTTGGAGAACGTTCTGGTGCTATGTTGATCGGTGAAGCTGTACATCCTTCTGGACTCAGGGCAGGACAACCATATGTTGCTATGCAAGGCAGGGAGCAACGACATAGTTTGATTGGTCTAGGTGATAGCAATCCAGATTACTGCCTTAGCGTTTTAGGCGAGAAGGGTCTACTAGCTATTGGCCGTACGGCATTACTACAAAGGCTGTATACTGCCCCACAACTGCACACAGTCAAATTCGTTGGGGCTCCAACAAAAAGGAGTAGAGGAAGGTAGCGAGACAGAGAAGTTTCTGCTACAATAGCTCCGATTATTGGGGATTGGCCAAGCGGTAAGGCACTGGGTTCTGGTCCCAGGATCGGGGGTTCGAATCCCTCATCCCCAGCCACAAGGGACTCAGGGTCCCATCTACGAATTCTTCCTCTGTTATTTTGTTACTAATAGTTTGTTCGAAAGTATTTCTTAGCTCTTTCTCCTTCTGTACCTTTTTAGCTATAGCAGCAACTAATGGAGAGCGTTCTACCTCTATTACATTGCCGTTTAAACGGATGTTCGAAAATAAGTCACGTAAAATGGCACGGCGATCCGTGTCATTTTTAGATTGGTATATTGAGGCTGCTTTTTGCGATAGATCCAATATGTCTATGCCCTTTTCTAGGACAGCTAAATAGTCCTCTTCAAAGTCCTCAAGTTTCTGAGCGATCATTTTCTGCTCATTTGATGCCTCCTTATGCATTTTGTCGTACTGATGGACGCTAATACGGCCATCTAGCCGATCTTCATATAAAATGTCCACGCGTCGACCCAATTGGCTATGACGGTCTTTGAGCTGCTTCTTGAGGGCCATACGAGCTTCCATATCGGCCTCGTACTTCGTTCGTAGTGTTACTTTCACCCACTCGATGACATCAGGAGAGGGTGATACAAGCTCAGAAAACTCTTTGAGCAGTTGTTCTTCGGCGACTTCTTGGCGCATATATACTTTCTGGCTACAGGGCTTGAAATGGTTACAGTGACCATACCAGTGTTCACGCTGCGTTTCCCATGCAACAGTGCCGCCACATTCAGCACAGCGCATTGTGCCTTTAAATACCGGGTTGTGTTTGGCGTACTTAGGCGTAGTTTTACGCTTCATGCGTTGCTGAACGCGCTCGAATAGCTCAGCGGTAATGAGCGGCTCATGCTTGCCGTCATATAATCGGTGCATCTGGCTCTTAACTAACGGTCGACCAAAGTGAGTTCTCAAACCCTTCTCGTCCATAGTTTTCACGAGTAGTTTAATGGAATAGTTGCCGGAATCATACAGCTCAACCGCTTCACGCATGAGTGGCCCCATTTGTGGATCTGGCACATGAATCTTGTGACCAGAATCTCCAACCGTCTTATAGCCTGTAAGCGGCTTGCCAGGGAGCCACCCTTGCTCAAGTTTCTCACGTACACCTTTATCAACTTCTTCGCGGAGATTATCTATGGTGTTCTTGGCAAACAGAACACGCAATCCCCAGTTCAATTTCTCCGGGAACGTGAATGTTTATGCATAACGAGGGAATCTTTTACAAGGTGAACCTCATGCTTTTCGTCTTCTTCCAGCCAATCGTCGATCATAACGGCGTCTTTAAAGTTGCGAGTTAGTCGGTCTACCTTTTCGCAGACCAGGACATTCGCCTTGTTTTCGGCAATGTAGCTAACAACCTCATTAAAGAGTTCACGCTGTTTCTTGCCTGATGCTGATTCGGATATCTGAAATATCTTCAGCACAGACAAGTCTTTGCGGAGGCAGTAGTCTTTAAGCAAACGTACTTGAGCAGGCAGCGAATAGCCTTCGATCTCCTGGTCGCGACTTGAGACGCGGGCCATAAGGACACATTCATTTTGCTTCGCCTTGTACTTCTGGCGTTTGTCCTCCATACTCATGTCAGGCAGATACCTCCATGAGCAGTGTTTGTCCAGCACCTATACTGTTATCAGCGAGATTGTCATAGAAGCTAAGGAGTAGCTTTGCTACTTGAAAAGCTTCCTCATATGTAATGAGCCTTTTCTGCTCGCGCTCTAGTATGCGGCGCAGTTGCTCAATCCGCTCGGTTGGTATAGTAGTTTTGTTACCCTCGTGACTACTCATAGTCCCATTGTATCAGTATATTAATCATAATGCTACTGTCAGTCGCTTTTATTTATCCACAGGTATAGTATTATCTAAAGTAATGAGTATTGTTTCAGCTAAACATGTCAAATTCGGCAAACGCGTAAAAGAACTACGCGGCAATGTCGGCATGACCCAGGATGTACTTGCAGCGAAGATCGGCAAAGACCGCAGCTACGTGGGCTTTATTGAACGCGGCGAGCGCAACCCTAGTCTTGAAGTCATTTTTGATATCGCCAAGGCACTCGGTGTTAATTCTGATGAGCTGCTCAAAGAAATAAAATAAAGCTATCGCCGTTTTTGGTTATTATATTTGACGTCCATATTGGCACCACCCCGATGCCAATATTTTTGTATTTCTAAAGTGTTGACGTAGAATATTTGTATCTCCTATCCTTACTAAATACGGAGTAGGTGGGCATGGCAAAAACTTGTAATTGCACTGCCAATCAACTACATCCCACCGCCACATAATCATTCTTATGAACTTACCTACAATAACTCCTACACAACAAACTATACTGACGCTACTCTATAGATATAGATTCCTAGAACGAAAACACATACAACAATTCTTAGGTCACACAAATAAAAGCCGGACTATACGATGGTTGAAAGATCTGAGAGAGAAACAATACATTGATTGGATATATGATGCAGATAACTCTTCATCCAAATCGACACCAGCTATATATTTCCTATCGACCAATGGGATACGTCAGTTACGCCAGCGTGGATATCCTGAAGCAGGACTTCGAAAGCGTTACAAAGACAATGACAGACAGCAAGATTTTATCAACCAGTGCTTGCTACTGGCTGATTGTGCAATTCATCTGGAAGCAAAAAATACGAACCCTGATGATCCAGTCCACTATGATTATGTGGTCGAGTCAGACTACCTCGATCCGGAGAATGCGTACGCATTCTTAGCCGAAAGTGAATTTGCACATCCAAGTCTTGCGTTTACGAAAACTATCGAGGGTGACGACGAACGGGCTACCTATTTTGTTGAGCTGTTCGATATAACTACACCGCGCTACATGGTCAAAAAGAAGACGAAAAACTATGTCGAGTACCTTGCTAGCGATGAATGGGAGGAGGCGCAACAGGAATATGCTGATCTTTCCGACGAACCACCGATTATCCTTATTGCGTGCCCAACACTAGCAGAGATGATTTACGCTAAACGATATGCTAAACGACAGCTTGACGATTTGTGGGACGATCAAGTGCCAGAGAACATAAAAATACGGGTGTCGACTATAGACAAGGTCAAAACAAAAGGCATGACGGCTGTTATTTGGGAAGATGTATAGCTCTAGCTCAAATCCATTTTCTTCTAGAAAATGGAGACTTCTACTGCAGAGCAGCCGAAGTGAAAATGAAGAGCAGTTTACCATGTTCAGAGCGTCAAGCCCAACTACTCCACTAACTTCTGCAGTCAACACGATTGAATGCTGTTTGTAGTAGATCAATCCAGAGGCCCGAATCACCGTCGTACATCTCATCTATTTGTAGATTAAGGAAACAAGAGCTCACGCCTTGGTTGCGATGGCATGATCTCTGCCACGGAGAAATACGATTCTACCTCTATGCTGTTGAGTTTCAGGGCTTTGCCACTGCACCGTTTATAAAAATGCTGTCAAATTTATGAGAGCACAAGCTAGTTTTAACTATTGCCGAACAATCTACTGCGCAACAGGAGGAACGGCGGCTGGTACAGGGTATGTTACCAAGAAAAAGAGACCTAAGACCGATACTGGCGAAAAGCCTGAGAATATGGCACATAGAAAAGACATCAAATGGTGATGAGGATTATCCTGTGGCTGATGTGCCAGCGGTTGCCCCGGAGATCTGAGAGGATGTGCTCTAGCAAGTTGGAGTCGATCATACTCCAAGTGATGCCATGATATCGATAGTAGAGCCCACCCTTCTTGTACTTTGATCCAACAACAGGTATTGTTGGATTGGTAAAAAATAATATCTTGTGGGGGGCATAAGCCGCGTATGATGAAACACTTTTCCTATGAGCCATCCGACACACCGGGTAAGTTTGAGGTATGCTTTGGCACCACTGTAGCAGAGGCCAAGACTTACTTTCGTCCTTTTCTTGCTAGCCATTCAGCCTTCGTTTATATAGTTGACAAAAATCTACCCAAAAGTATTTTAGAGACGGTAGTCAAAATTACCGATGTGCCCGCAACTACAATCGTCAGGATTGACCCGTCAAAGAAGAACATTGAACGTGTTATTAGTATTTGGGATCAAATGGTTAAGACTGTTCCAGCGGCAGCAATCGTAATTGGTGGTGGCACTACAGGAGATATTTCTGGCTTGGCTTGCGGGACGTATCAGCGAGGCATCCCACGGATCTATTTTCCCACCACAGTGCTATCAATGGTGGATGCTTCAATCGGTGGTAAGAGCGGCATTGATCATACGGATGTGAAGAATTCAATTGGCGTGCTGCATTACCCCGACTTAGTCATTAATTATGTCCCTTTCCTGGAGAGCCTTGAAGATGGGGAGTATTATTCGGGATTTGCGGAAGTTGTTAAAGCCGCCGTACTTTATGACAAAGAGTTCTTCAAGTATCTTGAGGGGCTAACCATACGTCCACGTCTATCAGAAGAAGCGCTCGTTGAGGTTCTATATAAGTCTTCAGTCATTAAGGCAAAAATTTGCGAAGAGCCAAATAATAAGAAGATTCGTCTGCTTTATGGTCATGCTGTCGGGCATGCATATGAGAAGTTAACTGATGGACACCGACGTCACGGCGATTGTGTGGCGATTGGCATGCATGTCGAGGGTGCACTTGCAGTTTTATCGGATCATTGGGGTGAAGAGGAATGGAAACGCCAAGCCAAGCTAATACAGCAATTCCACTTACCTATCGATTTACCCATAGAAACTAACCTCGACGATCTTGCAGCGAAAATGGAAAAATATAAAAAATTGGTCGACGCGAAAAACTTTTTATTCGTATTACCTGAGCGAATAGGGCATGTTGTAGCTCAAGATGGTGACTGCCGAGTTCGTTTCAAGAAGAGCGAAATGAAAGCATTGCTTACAAAAGTTCAGAATTATACACACGGCGACTAAGCTATGTGCGGTATTAATTTGATTGTGGGCTCCCCACCCGACCGGTTAGAGAGTGCCATTAATAGGATGTTGCTGTGCTCGGCTCACCGAGGACCGGACGAAAGCGTACTTTATGAGACGGGGGGCGTGGCGCTTGGCTTTAATAGGCTCGAGATCGTTGGTGGAGCTAGCGGGAAACAACCGATACGCAGTGATGATAGTTCGATAATTCTTATCGGCAATGGTGAGGTCTTTAACTATCGCGAGCTTAAAAACGAGGACGGTGAATCTTACATAAATAAGACGGGATCTGACGTGGAGGTTATTATTCGGCTCTATGAAGAGCATGGTGTCGAAGCCTTTGGAGACCTCGAAGGGCAATTCTCTTTTGTCTTGTTCGATAAAAGAAAAAAGAAAATTCTGCTGGCGCGTGATCGATGGGGTATAACGCCTCTGTTCTATTCTTTGCAAGCCGAAAAATTTATAGTGAGTTCAACGATTCGGGCTCTCATCGATTCTGAGCTTATTGAAGGCATTAGTTTGGACCAAATTGGGATTGCTGAGAGCTGGAGCCTCTACGGCCCCACTCCGCCACGTACGTGCTTTAAAAACGTTTTTCAGTTGCCCCCTGGCTGCTTTGGCCAGTATGACTTAGTTACGAAGACACTGTCTGTCCGTTACTACGTACCCCGGGTTTTTGATCGCCTAGCCTTGGGATCGAAACTCATAAAAGAGGTTCTTAGTAAGAGCGTTGACAGGCGCTTGCAGGGTAGCTATGGCCCAGGTATTTATGTGAGTGGTGGTGTAGACTCGTCAATCATCGCCGCCCTGGCTAACAGGCTGTCACCAACTAAACCTACCTTATTTGGGATTGCTTTCGAAGATAAGTTGTTCGATGAATCTCAGTATCAAAAGGAGCTCGCCAACTATTTAAATTGCAAGCTTCAAAATGTGCGAGTGAGCACTGAGGACATAGTCGATAACCTTGAAAAATGCATTGCTTACACTGAAAGCCCATTGATTAGAACCGCACCCATCCCCATGATGCTCCTGTCCGATAAAGTACATAGCATGGGTATCAAGTACGTCCTTTGCGGTGAAGGTGCCGATGAATTATTCGCTGGCTACCCAGTGTTTATAAAAGGAAAAAGTAGTGTTGGCGAGAAGTGGGCAGAGCTCTCAGCATTTAACAACTGCTTCCTAAACGCGACTATTGCCGATACCATCTCTTCTGCATTCCACGACTTATCAGAAGCTGAGGATGGTTCTCTGGAAAGCCTACGGAGGTTGGAGGTAGCCACCAAGCTTAGTCGCTATTTACTGGTCAATCAAGGAGACAGAGTGGCAATGGCGAATGGCGTTGAGCAACGTTTTCCGTTTCTTGATAATGATTTAGCTGAACTGGCTTTTGGTTTAGGCAGGCAGCAGCTCATTCAACATAATGAAGGCAAGGTCGCTCTCCGGCAGGCTTTCCGTGGCGTTCTCCCGGATTCGCTCCTGATGCGTAAGAAACAAGGCTATTTAACACCAGATTTGCATGTAGTGATTTCATTGTATAAGAAGGGCATTTTGGAAAAAGTACTCTCAGAGTCAATATGCCAAGAAGTTGGAATTTTTGATTATGCCAGGCTAAACTCATTGACTAAGATGATAGACACTGAGCTGAAGGCTAGATTCTTACTTTTCGCGTACTCCACTCATTTACTCTTCGGGCAGTTTATCAAGCGAGGTTTGTCATGAGCGAAGATTTGGACCTACATCAACCGTTGCCCTATCGTCTTACACCCGAGCAGCTCGCTGGAAATGAATTATTTAGAAATCTGGCGACCCCTATCGATCATAGTGCCTTTCCAGATATTCGCGACGCCCAACTTTTTATTCGACAAGATGGCCTTATTGTAAATGCCGAAGGGTGGTTCCATCCCAGTGGAAGCCTGGTGGGCGAAGTACTGTATGCACCGGACTTGCGGGGCGACAGGGCAATTTTTGGGCATCAATATAGAAAGCTTAGTCTATACCCAGGCACGTACGATCCTGTGCCCTACGACCAGCGTGGTAAATTATTTGGGCAGTATGATCCGAGTCTTGATCAAACGCACAGCAACCCCTATTTTGCTAGATACAAGCAGATATTTCCCCGTTCCGAATTTGCGGCTTACATATCCGGCGAGAGAGTATTTCAACAACTTATGCCTCGTCTTGCGGCCGAGGGTGATGAAGTCGTGCGTGATATTGAGAGCGTCGGAACTATTATCGGCTTGGACTTAAGCAATATCGAGATGGGCTTTACAGGCGCACCTTCGTTCGGCAATCTTGACGATCTCCATGACCTGGACATTATTTTTTCTGGTACGCTTGAAGAGAATCAAGCAATAGCAAAAGCAATGCGCGAGACAGTGCGAACACAAGCAGAGCGTCGGCTTACTGAAGGTGGAAAAGGGTGGAACATCAGACTATTCAACGACCGTCGTACACTTATCTGTAGCTTTTTTACCTACAAAAATCCTGAAGATGCGCCACTGCGTACCTTTGAGATGGAAATTTTATCGCCAGATGTCATTATCGAAGGAGAAGTCTTTAGCGATGTGCACTCCATATATACTCCAACCGTTCTTGGTGTTGATAGGGCGCGGCTTCTGCGGGTTGGAGACCAGGAATCGGACAGTTCTATCGACGAGCCACTTCAACTAATCGCTTATCACACAGCTACTCGTGGCGAGTGCTTCGAAGGTGATAATGTCAGGGCTCGTGGCGCCCTGGTTCAAGTTACGACGCCTACAAGCCAACATCTGGGAGTGTGCGTCATTGAGCGGGAAGGCATAAGGAACCTAACGCCTACCTGGCCGGATTTCTACGAAGAACAAGGAACAGCGGCATAATCATTTGGTAACGTGAGTTAGACTAAGAGAGGAACCATATGCTAAAAATTATCGCCCATCGCGGCTACACAGCCAATCATCTAGAGAATACCTTAGAGGCTTTTAAAGTTGCTCTAGATTTTAACGCCGATGCCATTGAGCTAGATGTCCACTTTACGAGTGACAATCAACTAGTCGTGCATCATGATTATTATTTAGGTAATCCGGACAATGGTGAGGGGTTGATCTTCAGAAAACCCTTAAGCTATATCCAAGATCTTACGATCAACGATAAGTACAAAATTCCTACACTAGAAGAAGTATTCGAGCTTGTGGGTAATAACATGCAGTACGAACTCGAGTTAAAGGGATTTACGAATGAGTTTTTACAAGCGCTTATTGCCATGGTCCAGCGTTTTAAACTAGCTAAGCACATCGAGTTTACATCGCCCAATGTGTATACTTTGACACGCCTCAAAGAGATCGCGCCTGACCTTAAGACAGGAGTATTCATAGCTCAATTTCCTGACTGGATGGATAAGGAATTGGGGCAGACACTAGCCATGCACAACGCATTACTCGGTGGGGCTGCCGTATTACACTGTCCTCTCGATGTAATTGACGATAAATTTATCGAACTCGCACGCTCGTATAATTTGCAGATTCATGCCGCGGATTGTAATACGGAAGAAGAGTTACGATTGGCCTTAGGTGTAGGTGTGGATCAGCTCTCGACGGATGAGCTTGAGCTTGCTTTGGCCACTCGAGAAAAATTATCTGCTAAAAATTAACGGGAGATGCTAGGCAAGCCATGAATACTTTGACTCTATCCCCCTCTTTGATGTGTGGCGATCTTCTTAATCTACGGGGAGATGTTGCTATTTTGAGTGAACACGATTTCGATTACCTTCACCTTGATGTCATGGACGGGCACTTTGTCCCTAATATAACTTTTGGCTTTGATCTCATAAATGGCATAGGTGCATTGGGTCCCATGCCGAAAGATATTCACCTAATGATGGAGCATCCCGAGCTAGCTATTAAAAGCTTAGACCTGAATGAGGAAGATATAGTCACCTTTCATATTGAGTGTAAGTCCGAAATCCTTAGCGTGATTAGGCAAATACAAGCTCGAAGGGCTCAGGTTGGGTTAGCGATTAACCCTGAAACACCGTTAGAAGAAATTTTTCGTTATCTAGACTATATTGACCATGTGCTTGTCATGACCGTTCCACCGGGCTTTGCAGGGCAACCATTCGTAACGGATTCTCAAGCAAAAATTAAAGAATTAGTGACCTTACTCGAGAAAGATTACCCCCAGGTTACTGTAGGGGTAGATGGCGCTATTGGAATTGAGGAGATTAAAATGCTAAGCAAGTTTGGTGTTAATCATTTTGTCCTTGGTACTACGGCGCTCTTTAAGGACGATCTAGCGAAGCGGGCAGCTGAGGTTTCACAACTTAAAAATAATATAGGATAATTTCCATGATTTATGTTGCATCTGACCATATTGGAATTTCACTCAAGCAATTAGCTATTGACTATTTGACTAGGCACGATCAGCAGGTAAAAGATTTGGGTCCAAACTCCACTAAACGAGTAAACTATACGGATTTTGCAAAAATACTATGTGCCCAAATGCTTAAAAACGAAGGGTCACAAGGTATTTTGATTTGTGGCACGGGTATCGGGATGAGCATGATGGCGAACAGGTATAAAGGAATACGCGCGGCAGTTTGTACGCATGAGTATATGGCTGAGATGACCCGAAAGCACAATAATGCAAATGTGCTCTGTCTTGGCTCTCGGGTAATTGGAGATGACTTGACGGTCGCAATTGTCGAAAAATTTTTCATGACTTCCTTTGAAGGCGGTAGGCACGCAAAAAGGGTGGAACAATTTGATTACTAAGAGTGAGCCAAAGGAACGTATACCCGTGACGGCAATGTTGCTTGCTGGTGGATATGGTATGCGAATGCATGACGCAACTGGCGGTGCCTATCCCAAGCATCTTTATAAAATCGGGGGCGAGACGCTGCTGGAACACTCATTAAAGCCATTTCGAGCCGCCAACGTTCAGAGGACTGTTCTAATGCTTGGCAATATGGCCGCGATGATAGCGGATCACTTTGATGGGAGCGAAGTCGAGACTCATATTGTTGAAGAGCCCATAGGCATAATTCCTGAGATACAGTTAGCAATCGATAGCCTTAGCATCGAAGGTGACATTATCCTCACTGAGGGAGACTCAATAAGGAGTAATCTTGACATTGCAAGGTTGTATGAACAGCATAGACAATCAAATGCTAATGCTACGGTTGCCGTAACGTCCAGACCGCTAGAGGGAGCCTCTGGCTATCATGGGGTAATCCTTGGCGATCAAGATGAAGTTTCTCGAGTTTTACAGCCTGGAGGAAATGTTCAAAATAAATTTCCCATGATCGGACTAGTCGCCCTGTCAGAATCGGCAGTAACCCTGCTACTTGACGCGTCCGAAGAGGTTACTGGTTGGTCCAGCATGCTGTCGGTTCTACATGACGCAAGCAATATGTATGCGAGTATTCAGGAAGTAGATTACTTCAACGTCAATACGCCGAAAATTGCCAATGATGCTGAAGTTTTTCTAGGTTCAAGAAAGCCTTAGTAAAACCCTACCCTCGCCAACCCATGCACCGCCGTTGCCACCATAGGCGCAGTCTCAATCTCACCTTTTAAGATCATCTGCCAGAGTTGTGCAAAGGTAACTAACCCCAGCTCGACATAAGCGCCTCCTCGTCTGGTTTTCCATATCCATTCTCCTCATTTTTTGACAGTTCGCGGCGTCGCTGAGCTTTAACAATCACGAAGCGCATTATTGCCATGCCAGCCTCTTGTGCCTGTTCATCCGTGAATTCCAGGCCACACAAATCTTTGAGCAGCGGTTGCAGGCTTTTGATATGCTTTTCGCTCAGCTTCATTTTTTATCTCTCGGAATAAATCCGATTCTTTAGCGTCTTGGTTGCGTCAAAGTATTCGCGCGCTTTGACTATCATCGCGTCATTCCAGTAGTTTCTTATCTGCTCTTCGGTACGGACATTGTTCATGAATATAAAATGCACGCGGCCATCATCGTCCTGCCGCGTACCAAGAAGCCTAACGCTCTGGCATACGAGTGCCGCCGCCAACCCCAAATCGCTTATTTCGATAGTATCTTTGCTCATTTCCATACCCTCTTTGCTTATGGCTGTAGTCTGCCAAACAAAAAAGGAGCCGTGATTCAGCTCCGATGAGTTACGGTGATTCGGCTAGTTTTACAGTGTAGCTTTTTCGGCGAGTTGCGGTTTAGTACGGTTCGAGTTCCGGCCGACAAGCAGGGCAACTTGGCTTAAGTTTAGTTCGGCCGTTTGCCTAAAACGCACTTTGGTTTTAGTGGTATCGGGGAAGAATATAGGCTTGAGGGGTAGTAGGTCATTGGTAAAGCCGCACTGCCGGGCAAGCTCGGTCATGCCATACTTGGCGTCTATTTTTGTTGCGGTTCTAATAATCGTACTGGTTAATAAAGTATCCGGGTGACTAGTGAGGTACTGCAAGAACTGGTAGGGGGCATTGTCTAGCCGCAGCGTGCTAACCCAGTATTTTGTGCCGTCGGCTAATCTGGCGTAAACCTCGCCCTTGTCGCCATTAATTATGCTTACCCTTTGATTCTGTTCACCTGCGCCAGCGGGCTTTTCTATCGCTTGCCGCAACGCTTGGGCTACAATTCTAAATTCAGCATGAGGGATTTTTCTGGCCGTACTCAAACCCGCGACAATTTGCAGCTTGTCAAAACCCACATTGTCGGTTATCTCGATTTCTCGGGTAATGTAGTGCATTGCGAATACCAATTCCCAGAAGTTTTGGACATCCACATCCATCTTGCTACCTCTGATAACCTGTCTAAAACTATGTTCGGGAAACTTCTTACGCATAGCCTCCACTAATTTTTCCCGTTGCACGGCAAAGCTAGCTGGCCGGTCAACCGTGCCTGTACTGAGTTCATCCATCTGAAATTTTTCTAGGTAAGCCAATAGTTTTTTAGAGGGCACTTTACGACTAAGCGAGCGCTGCCCCGCTAAAAACATTTCTTCTTCCGGCCAATACATATCCATCTTCATATTCATCGTCAAACTTGCTGCATATATTTTCCGACATAACAGATACAACAGCAAGCATGAGGGGATTGTCGTAAATCGTCTATGCTTGAGCAATACAGGGGTAAATTGTATAATTGGGATTGTCTAAGTCATTTTCAAGTCAGTTCGCAATTTATGTTGCGGTTCGCCGTTGAAAGCGGCACCGCATAAGCAACTCGGCGAAAGCTGGCTTGTGAATGGCTTAGACACCTTGCGGTGTCGCTTTTTATTTCACCGCAAAACCAAAACTAATTCGATGCGGGAGATAAAGCATGGAAACAATAGCAAAGTATTTGGGCATGACGGGTGTGTTTGGGCTGCTAGGCAGTTTGATTGGCTGGTGGAGGCATTGGGTTTGGGTATTTGCCGGATGCCTGATTTTGAGCTTTATTCTGTTTGTTATCTTGCAAAAGCGTGGCAATTTAAAACGCTAATGGCATTCGACATTTTAGAGACTATATAGCCTAGATACGTCGTATTTGCGTTATCATTAAAATGATAGTGTGAAACGGGCGCAATATGATACCTCAAAACACCAATATATACTTCAGCCTTGGCGATGCAATTTCGATACTTGGGATAGTGATTGCTGTTTATGGGATACTGAGGTCTCGTTGGAGGCTAAACTTTACCTTCAATCGACGGTTTCTGTGGTCTGTCCTCGCGCTGCTTGGCTTGGGTCTCAGCTCAGCATTTAGCGGTTTTGTTTTTGCGGCGTACATGAACGACGACAAACTAGCGTCGACATTACAAGGTGCGGCCTTTCTTTTCTTCTTATTTGCGGCGATCGACTTTGTGCGCGGTGCATACTGGAAAAAGCCACTTTACCGACATAAATTTAGGACGAAGAGAAAAGTAAAATTTATTCGCGGTATTCTCGATGAGGTTTTATTTGCTAAAGACGAAGAAACGTTGAACGCCATCATAACGATCATCCGCATTAGCATGAACGAGATTTGCCAGGACATAAATCGCGGAGATAACAAGGATAATATTGCAGCATACTTACTCGATACACTATTGGGTGAGAGCAAGATAGCCAGCCATATAGCTGAGAGTCGGTTAGACTTTATATCCGAACTAATACATGCAATTGAAAAGTATAGATTAAGAGGTATAGACGCATCGATCGGAGTCGGCAATCTTCTTACGGCACTCTATATAAACCCAAAATCTTACTTCTACCAGCAGGTGGGCTATGACGGGCTTACAAACTACGCCTCGGCCTATCAGATCATTTTTGAGAACGAATTCTTTTTACGCGAACATGGCCCTGTCGGCATATGGTACAACGTGAGTCAAAAGGTCAACTACCCTAACGAGGTCAACAACAATCCACAATTTGTTGAAGTCTTTTTGAAAGGATACGAGATGGCGCTCAAAAAGTTCGCATATACACACTCGAGCCTTACTCAGGAGTTGAGCCGTGGAATGTACCAACTCGCCGAGTATGCAGAATCTGCAAGCCATTCAATCAGAAAGCTCCACGACTATGACTACTTTACCCCTGCGGCAGAAGCTTTCCATAAGATCGTGCAGTTTACAAGCCATTCATTCTACTACGACATATTAGAGAAGAAGGCTTCAGCGGGGCAAATCCCAGCTGACGAGCTGACACCCCCACTTGAGACTGACCAGTATAGAGAAAACCTATCCTCATCATTCTGCAGGTTATTTACGGAACTGGCCGAGGCAATTATTACCATGCACGATAAGGATGAATATGAACGTATGGAAGTCATAGACTTAAATGAGATCTATGTGAATTCAATAGGAACTTATGCATACATCGAGGGTATCAGAACTAAGCTACTCCACATGTTATGGCAAAAGAGCGACGAAAATATCAAGCGCGGCCATTTTCCGGTCGTATTCAGGGCATTAGCAATAATGCTGTACTGGCAACACAATGCTATGCCTAATTGGGCTAAAAGTGAGCGTAATAAATTAATTGATACGCTAAGAAATGAAGTTAAACCACGCATCCTACGGGACGAATTGATGGCGAACAGACACACAACGAAAGAGGATGCCTTGCTTCCAACATCCATTGTCTTTGACCGAGCAACCAACAAATTCTATGCAATCGATGCCAATGACAACAGAACTGAGTTAAGGAAGAGATAGCAGAATGACAACCATGGATGTCAATAAGCCACCAAGCAAAGCTGAGCTTCAGCAATATATTCATAAGTACAAGCTTGATGCTCAACGCGAAGCCAACGAAGACATGGATCGCCTTTTCGAACGATCAAATATGTTGCAACAAAAGCTTAACGCAGACTTAATTGTTTTTGCATCAGTAGTACTCACGATTATGGGCGGTATTATTGCAGCACGAGAAGTAACCCTTTCCCAGCATGTAAAACTGGTTCTCGCTGCAGGCATGTTCGCACTGCTGGTATCAATCCTTGCTGGTCTGGCAAGCTACAAGACGATGTCAAATTTCTGGCTTAAATGGGCTAGGACCAAACATGAGCGCGGTGGCATTATCGAGAACGATACCTCAAAGACCTATGATGATTTGGTAGCGCTACGCCGAAAAATGATGGAGCACGAGAAGAAGCTTCCTGAAACCAGCTCAAAGTTATTCGAACAAATACAGCTCGCTTGTTTTATTGTCGGTCTGTTATTGGTCGTGGCCTCTATTGCTGGCGAAATGTTTGATTTTAGTTTGTTTAGGTGAAGTTATTCGTATATGAATGCTTTAGAAAGTATTAGAAACGCATTGGTTAACCACCAACTAAGCGAAAAACTCGAATTTTTGCGATCGATAATTGGGATCAACGCTTCTATTGTAATCGCTGTAGTCGGTCTGGTATTTCTGCTTTACCAGATTGATCGGTATAGCAAATTTAAGAGGATTAAGTATTCTCATATGCTTGTATATGCTACTTTGTCCGTGTTCACTGGGCTGGTGCTACCCGTTGCCTATATACATAGCTCAGGTTCGCCCACCGAAAATAATTTATATATTGCTTCTGCGACCTCTCCATTTCTGATGTTTCTGATGTCTGCTGCCTATATGGCCATGACTTTAAGAATGATGTCAACTACCCGCATAATTCGAAAGTTCAAATATACAGAAAAGCTAAGTGTTAGAATCGAGAAAGCAAAGATAGGTTTTTTAAACAGATGGTTTTCCCTTCTCGCCAAGACGGTGAAACGAAATAAAAAGCGACGAAGAAAAATTGAGCTTGATACCATCGGACGTGGCCGCAACCCCTTAGCAAACATGGCTGATTCAGTTTGTGGCCAGCACGGGGTTGTCATGCAAGAGTGGGACGCCACTCAGTTCTCTCCTCTTTTTACTAGAGACGACCTACTAGTTAGGATGGTTACAACCGCTGTAGAGGCCGACGACTGGAAGGTGCTTCGACATGTAGTCGCTCGCTATGCCGACCTGCTGCAGTCAACTAAGAGCTTCTTTAGTGAATACTCCGAAGACCTAGAATCAATAGGAGCAATACTCATACGACGTGAAAGAAACGATTTGTACGATCTACTGGTTGACGAACTTACTATGACGTGGGTTAAAGATAAAAAGGCTTTTGATGCTCTTGGCGACCAAGTTGGGCGAATATTCGCAGCCATATTATTCCAATATATTGACAAGGGTAGCGACACTGAATCTACTCAAAAAGCAATGAGCCGCTTAATGGCTTTTTACTTTCTCATCCTGACAGCAAGAACTCACAAGAGCCCGAAGGACTGGCTCTATTCCAGTGATGCTTGCGGCAGGTATGCTCAAAAAACTGTACTGAGAATCGCCGAAAATGAGCAAGAGTACAACCTTTGGCTTATGTACGAGAAGTCAGCGTACTATGCGCACCACGGTGCTGAAGTAAAAAAGGTAGGTATTACTGTGGTGTTTATGAAACTCATTGCAAATATCGGGATAGCCGGGCGTGTCTATCATCTCCACTGTGGAGCGACAGACTGCTCAAAAACCATATACGACCACGCGATCGATACTTTCGAGGAACTTGCAACGTATCTTAAAGATACGTTCAATAAAGCAGAATCTAGGCGATTCGTTGCCGCCTACAAAGAATCTTTTGAGAAATTAGTGGGCTTCGAGGTAAATATTCAACTCGATAAAGGAACCTACACTATTGACAAGAGTAAGCCCAAAACCATGCATGCAATCAAAATGGGGCCGACTAAAGGCACATCTGATTCTGAGACAATCGACTATAGCAAATTAGACAAGAGCTCGCTAAAACGCTTGCTACAGAGTCGCAGGGCAAGCTGGTAAAAGCAACCCGCATCGTACCTAAAGCTCTACGAAAACTGAAAATTTTTTGGGTTGAACCTATCGCCACACAAATGAACAAGTCGATATACCCTCCCCCCGCCATGGTCAAACTATATAGGAAACACCCTTAGGAGACATAGGCTGCCATCTGTGGCGAAGATATTAATAGGTGTTTAACTTGGGCGATAATGGCCAGCCAAGGTAGCATATAATTGCATTATGAAATCCTGGATTAAGAAACATCCGATTTGGACAACAATCATCATTAGCTTTGGTTGGGCTAACTACTCACACAGGCTCAATTGACCCCACTGACCCTTCAAACTTTCGTGTCCAAACCAATGCAGATTAAGGCTCTAACCTCGTTTACTACGTCCAGCCAGTAAAAACTGGTTTTCATTGCATCATTACACTCCTATAAAGCGAAGTGTTTTTGGTTGGATTATTTTGGGGACATATTGAATAAGATCGATGTGTGGCTATGGGATAGATTTTCAGCCGCTTTCTGAGACAACGCAACCCTTAGCCAGGCACGCTAACGTAAACATTATCGATAATAACGTCATTATTGCTTATTGACTCGCGATAATGACGTAGTTTATAATACTACTTATGATAAACCGTTACATCGAGTCACAAGTTACGAAGTCACTGAACGAAGGTTTTGTAACCATCTTGTATGGTGCACGGCAAGTGGGCAAAACAACCTTGGCCAACAAGATACTCGCGAAAGCTAAGAACGGACTATACCTTAACTGCGATGACCCCGCCGTGCTTGTCCGTCTCCATAACCAATCACTTGCAGGACTTCATTCTGTCATTGGTGACGCTGATCAAATAGTTATCGATGAAGCTCAGCGTGTTGAGAATATTGGGCTAACAGCAAAGTTAATCCATGACCAGATGGCCGACAAGAAACTTCTCCTAACAGGTAGCTCGAGTCTAGACCTTGCGAACAAGGTCAAAGAACCGCTCACCGGACGTTCGCGCGAGCTGCTGCTGTATCCACTTAGCCTAAAAGAAGTTGCAAAAAATATCATCGAGGCCGATGGCTATATGCAAAGACTTTTGGTTCATGGCGGTTACCCCGGCCTATGGTCTCTCAACGAAAATGAAGCCGCAGCTAGGGCAAGAGAAATTGCGAACCGCTATCTATACCGAGATGCCTTTGCGCTCGGGACAATCTACGACCAGACAGTTATCGATAATTTACTACGTTTGCTAGCCCACCAAGTCGGAAGTGAAGTCAGTTATAGTGAATTAGCTGGTAATCTCGAGGTCAGCAAAGAGACGGTCATGCGATACATCGATCTACTAGAAAAAGCATTTATTGTATTTAGGCTTCCGCAGTTCAGAAAGAACCAACGTGTACAGGTTGGGCGGCTTCGTAAAGTCTACTTCTATGATCTTGGCATGAGGAACGCGCTTATTGATGATTTCAACCCGCTAGAACTACGAAGAGACATCGGGGCCTTATGGGAGAACTTCGTGCTGCTCGAACGACTTAAAAAGAACCAAGCTGATCGAAGATATACCCGCAGTTACTATTGGAGATCACGAGATAAACAAGAAGTTGATCTCGTAGAAGAGTCTGGGGGTGAATTTGCGGCATTTGAGTGCAAATGGAGCAAACAGCCTCGGGTACCAGGTGGTTTTATTGCCGCATATCCCGAGATCATTGTTAAAGGTGTCACAAAAGATAATTATTGGGGGGCATTGTACTCTTAGTTCCAAATGATTACCCAAGAGCTTCATGCGCTGCAACACAATGAGTGGGCGTTCAATCACTGCCGTTCGTCCTCATCATCGAGCAGCTTCCGAATCTCCTCTATCTTGCACTTAATTTCATCATCTGGGGTTTGGAATAGGTTCACTATCCCCATGCTTTAAAAGATGGTTTCGCGCTAAGGCGCTGACGATTCCATTGCTTAGTAATTCGTCATGCATTGGTTCAAGCTCGTATGACAACTTCCACAGCCTGAAGTGTTTTTTGTTGAAGCGACCATCAAGCAAGCCTTCAGCAACGGCCTCTTGGATATAGTGAACAAAGCCACCGCGATGCTTCCACAAGAATTCTTTGTGGTCTTGGTAGCCGCCCAGGGCTTGGTAAATGGTTTTTAGTGTTGGTTGTGTGACGGCGATACCTATGCGTCTTCCTCCTTTTAGTAATAAAAAGTCGCCTCAAGCGGGGCGATTAGTTAGCTCACTGAACAATTTGGAAATTATGAGGCGCTTTGTTCTGGTGCCTTTTCTGCGTAGATTTGGGCGGCTTTTTGGGACAGTTCCAGGATGGCGAACCTGCGCCCAATTCTTTGCCGGCTGTCTTGTCTACGCTGTCGAGCTGGGTTAGCAGCTCGGTCTTCTGACTTACGAATGCATCATGTTTCTCCTTGTAGTTACTGGGTGCTATTTCTCCGGATAGTTTGTCATCGTAAAGCACCATCATCCCATGGTGCTGATGCGTCTATTTGCTGCTATATGAAGCTTATGAGTCGTTCGTGGTTGTCCATGCTTGTTTGGTTGTGGGCTCGCACGGTACTTACAACTCAGTCAATGATTTCAGGCGAGGGGCAGACGAGATTGGATAAAGTTATGGGGTTTTAGCAGGTGAGCAACAAAGAGGTGGAAACCTTTACCCTTATCATTTGGGGGCTAGGGCTCAACGGCCTGTCGCACACGGCCTAAAAGTTCTCTAATATTTTCTGTAGGTTGTGCATCTGCGTCTCTAAAGAACTCTAACAACGTCCATTTCTCTCTTGTAGAAAAACTAGCTCTGACTAGAAGACCGTCAACAGTTTCCTTTAGATTTGATGTTGCTTCGTCACCAAACAGAATATACTCAGGTGAATAGGTTGTATCAGGGATTCTTTCTTCCAGCGCCCTATTGCCTTCGGGCTTTACGTTAAATGGCAGTGCATTTAGAAAGTTCCAATATGCTATCACATTACTTATCAGTCTAGTTCGTCTAATATCTCCTTGTTGAGGATACTTTGCTACCGTGGCTGCCCACAAGCTTTCGGATACGCCACGGGGTCGGTTGGTTCGTTCTCGCTCAACTAAAGCAGCACGGTCTAATGCTTGGTCTGGCAGATATGCGGCTATCCAAACTGCCAGTGGATACGAAAGATGGAAGTTATTAGTCAAATGACGCGTGAGGGTAAGTATATCTCTTAGGCGGTCAACCGGGTCCCTGTCTGGGCTGCCGAAAACGACGCTATGAATAAGACTTGACTTAAATGTTGATTCTGCCTGCTCGGGAGATATATCTAGACTACTCGCAATTGCATCCGGAGTTAGGTCGTCATCATATAGACGCCCTATTCTTTTAACTGTCGCAATGAGTGATCTGCCCCGGCGAGCAACAGAGAGTTCCCTCAACGCGCTTGGTGTAAATATTGCTTTCGTTCTTTCAACGCTCCATCCAAGCATACGGGCAAGCTCTTCAGATGGTGGAGCGTCAAGGTTCTTAGCAATTTTTGCTAACGTAAGTTCAGGAGTTTTAGGTGAGCTGCTGAGTACACCTTTCCGGTGTCTCTCGGTAAGAACCGAACTTGTGCTAGCCGCTTCATTGTCTAATAACCCGTACGGGTTACTGCCATCTATGAAATCAGCCGTGAAGCTAGGCCCGTAGTACTTTATTCCGCTCACTGCCCATCCGGGGACTGCATTAGATGATTTCGGATGGTGCCTTCGAAGTACTATCGCAAATGCTGCTGCGGTCATGAGTATAAGCCCTGTTGCGGACAAAGCCATATCTTCGGGCAGTACGTTATCGATCACCATATCTTCAAATGGGGTTGGGAGGTTACGTCGAAGACATGCTCGCTCCCAATGCGTGATTACGCGAGTGGTAGCTGTCTTAATTGCCTCATTCGGTACAGTCTCCACGGTTTTGAGTACGTTGTTTGCAGCTCCGAATAAACCCTGTTCGCATGCGTCCAGTATCACGCTGACCCCCTGGGCAACTTCTGCCATAGTCGTATATTCAAGCTTGCGAGGTCTGCGCTCCATATAAGTGTAGCGAGCAAGTGCAGAGAGCGCTGTCTCTCCTGACGTAGGGTTAAGTTCATGCTCTTGCAGTTGGCCGTCGTCAAACAGTCGCTCGTACTGAGGTTGATGAGCGTTAACCCATTCATTTACTGAATATGCTTCTTGTGCCACCTCGTGAGACTATACAGTAATGACTCTACTTAACAAGATAGTGTGACAATAACCTTGTATCGAAGAGGAATCTACGCGTGAAAACTCAGCACTCGGCCAAGAGAATAGGCGTGGGCAATATTGTCAGTAATAAATCGGTGTATTGATCAAGTAGACTACGGCTGGGTGGGAGCTATGAGCTCCCTAAAAAAAGACCGTTCGAAATTAACGCGTGCGATTTGCTGACCTTGACATAAAAAACACCAAAGGTATATACTTTTGGTATGAGTAATTATGCCGTAATAAATCTTAAAACTGACCCTAAGCTTAAAAAGCAGGCCACAGAAGTCGCCAGTAAATTAGGCATTAGTATTAGCGCCGTACTTAATAATGAGTTGCGCCGTTTCGCAGCCGAACAAAGTGTTTCCTTCGATGTGCCCGAAGAGCCAAATAAACAAACAGCCGAGCAGCTTGCCGCATCTAAAAAACAAATCGATTCTGGTGATTATCATAAATTTGACGATAATGAAGCGTCTCTAGAATTTTTGTCCAACGAACTGCGATGATCATTTCGTATTCTAAAGCTTTCATTCGAGAAGCCAAGAAGCTCAGCCCACAGCAACGCCAAAAGCTACAAGAAAAAATGCGGATATTCGTCAATAATCCGCTGCACCCCACTCTTCGGAATCATGCATTAAAAGGAAAATATAAGGCATACAGGAGTATTGATGTTACAGGCGATCTCAGAGCTTTATATCTGCAGAAGGAAAATGAAGTTATATTCGATACGGTAGGTACGCATAGCCAGCTGTACGGTTAAGTCGTTGGTTTATTACGTCAAAATTGTTCGTAAATCGTCCCCTATGGCCCAGATTAGGTATCAGATGTGAAAATGCCTCAAAATTTGGAGCATTTGTCTTTAACTGAACCCCGCGTGTCCACGATAACTAACCTCAAACCCATTTCCTGGTATCATCAATAGCATGGCCAAACGTTTCAGCGAGATTGCCGCCAAACTCATAGCCATGGCGAAAGAAGACCGGGAGATGCGTATTAATGCTATGCACGACATGAGTCGCTGGAATGAAGATATTGATCGCAAGAATACTGCCCGCTTAAAAGAAATTGTCGCAGCTATTGGATGGCCAACCATCCCAAAAGTTGGGTCCGGAGCATCCCAGTGTGCCTGGTTGCTCGTCCAACACGCTACGAAAGAATTGGATTTCATGAAGCATTGTCTCGATCTCATGAAGGCAGCAGCTAAAGGTGATACTTTACCCGCAAATATTGCCCTGCTCGAAGACCGGCTATTAACCATAGACGGTAAACCACAAATATATGGCACGCAGTTCCAAACGATTAATGGCGTAACAAAACCGTTTCCTATTGAAGATTTCAAACATGTCGATGGGCGACGGAAGCAAGTTGGACTGAATACCTTTGCCGAGAATGAGGCACGGATTATGGCTCGATATAAGTGATTGATCATGTAGTTCCAGGGTTAATTAGGAGTACTTTGCCGCGATCGTAGATGAAGCCCAGCTTTCTAACCGGCGTGCTAGCAAGACAAAATCAGCCACCAAGGGATGCGATCCGTCGAACTCACCCCCAGTCAAGCATAAGTGCTATGAATTCTTCTGGAGAGTCTTCTTAATTATATAGCTACCTTCAAACTCTGATTTGTTCGACAAGCTCATCGACATGCGCCACGATTTCTTGAAAGATTTCTTCTTCGTAAATTAGTCTATCTTCGGCAACACTTCGATGACCTTCACCTATGTCGATGATACTCCAACTTATAGTGTTTTTAGGAAGCTTGACGATCGCTTTCGCCTCATCAATTACTCTCTGGTTCATGCATACAGTGATATCCTGACTATCCGTACGTTCCTCTGTGAGTTGGTCTGACGTAGCTTTTGCGTACTGTTCTATATGATGACGCTTGAATAAATCGACTGCGTTGGTGAAAAAAAGGCGTTCAGTTTTACTGGAAAGATCGACGTCCGTGCCACTTGAAGTAACGGTTATGCCGGGAAGCTCTAAGGATCGTAAATATGTTTCTGCGATCAGACTCCTTAAGACATTACCTCTACATATAAAATGTATTTTCATATGCTCACTATAACATCTAGCTACTAATGAGGATGGGCTAACAACATCTACGATAAATGATGAGCCGCAAGTATGGCATACAGCTTAGGGATATTGGCATGGCTTCGAACGACTTCCCCGGTATTGGGGGAACGCTATGGTGAACGGCAGCATGTACTCGCGAATGGAGGCTCAACCCTGGAGTCTGTCGATAGTGCTACTCTTTACCCTATTACGGATCCAAATACGATATTTAATGATCTTAGAGGCGAAGCACGTGCTGACGCGTACAACACAGCCAGAGACAATGCCATAAGAACTACTCGTCATCTTTTGGCTACTGGTCGAATGTCATTTGTCGAAACATACTGGGAAGATCCTTTACTGACTCGCGAACTCGCGAAGCGTATGCCCAGTCATGAAACTATCCCCAAGTACCTCTTTAAAATGAGGTACTTTTTATTTGGGCTTTGGGTAAGAGATAGACAATCGAGGGTCAACGCCCGCGTAAAAATACGGACAAAATCAGCGTTAACAAAAGACTGCCTGCGAGAATACTGAACCGTACGACAGGGGAGGCGTTCCAAGCCTTTATCCTCTTTTCGTCAAAGGTCAGATGCTTGCGTAACTCAGGCAACAGGTCTGCCTCGTTCTCAAAAGATCGCTCAACATTTGGAAATAGCTTGAAGTGGAATGTCCCCTGTGCGGTGTGCAACGAGATGCGATTGACGTAGCCATTCATCTGTCGGTTTATTACTTGCTTGGAAATCAGCTCCGCCCTAGTGATCTCGTCCCACTGAAAGGTGTAGGTTTTAGCTTTTCTTGTAAGTTGGATGCTGTCAGCAGTCATGACAATTTCGGTAACTCCACCAATGAGTCTCTGAAAATTAATGCCCGGCGAACCAAATCGATAGAAGAAAAGTGGTAACCCTTCCAGCCGCACCTCGTCCGTGTCGGTCACTGCTTTGTGTGCTGCGTGACTTGCCATGGCTTCAATGTCTTGAAGGGAGAAGTCAGCTCCGCCAAAACCTTCCAAGCTCTTCCCTGTGGCGGTGAAGTATTGCCCGAATAGTTCTTTTGCCTCGTTATACATGTTACCGGCTAAAAAAATTCCTGCGGCGCTACCACACAAATTTCGACTGGAGGGATTCTGCGCGATGAGTTGGTCTAGAATGGCCTTGGCCTCTGTTTTTTCGCCAAGTGTCATCAAATCATTCGCTTTTTGGATATCGTGCTTGCTATTCGTGGTAATATTCTGAGTATAGCATGCCTGTGCAAAGCCGTTAGAGCCACACCCCAAGTATCCTCGTAACGTTCATCGCTAATTTCAGCCATTGCAAACCTCCATGCCCATATCATAGAAAGCTTGGAATAAGCACTTCCTCTTCAGCCAAGCCTTGTAACTATTTCTACAGTTATTTCATGACCTCCTTGCGCGGTCTTTATCGTTCATTATTTTGTTAACTCCTACTTGTACCGAGTATTATTAACCTATGCCAACAAAGACAAAGCTTACAATCAGGAAGATCTACATTTACAAAGCCCTGGTCGACTTTATACTACTGTACCCGCTTTACAACCTTATGTTTGCAGCCCATGGTCTTTCTACATTTCAGATATCCACCCTCCTTATTACCTGGGCAGTAACAGACTTAGCAACGAATGTACCGACAGGTGTATTAGCGGATAAGTTTTCCAGACGGAAGTTGCTCGCATTATCTCCACTTATTGAAGCCCTCGGATTTGCCATTTGGTGGATCTTGCCTACCTATGGCGGATTCGCCATAGGCTTCGTACTATGGGGAGTTGGCGGAGCCATATTTGATGGAGCATACGAAGCATTACTGTTTGATGAACTAAAGAATGTAGCCAGCGAAGATCAGTACGTAAAGATCGCAGGACGCGCGCAAAGCTTTTCGCTTATCGCTAATTTTACAGCCACCCTATTAGCAAGCGCAGCGATACTGCTCGGATACAACTTTGTAATAGGTGCAAGTATAGCAGTACTAGTAGTGGCGGCGGGGATCGCTATAACGCTCCCAGAAACAAAACAGTATGAAGATGTGGCTGAAACCCAATATTTCCTCCTTCTTTGGCAGGGTATATCTGAGGCATTGCATAATCGCGTGCTGCTTGAAGTTATACTGCTTGGCGGTTTCATCGGAGCGATATATGGCTCGCTTGAAGAATATATCCCCTTATTTTTCAAACAGGCTGGGTATCACACACCTCTTATCCCACTACTTGATGCGCTCACCGTATTAGCTGCAGCTTTGGCAAGTTATGCAGCACATCGATTTGAGACCCTCAGAACTATCATTTTTATGCTCCTTCTTGCTCTGGCAGGCCTTGCCCTGGTTATCACAGGTAAGCTACTGGGCATTGGTTCAATTCCTCTACTCATTGCGTATACCTTTCTCATTAAGCTAATTGGGACTATTTATGATGGAAAAGTCCAACATTCCATTGCCGGAAAATTACGGGCTACTGTAACTTCGGTTTCGCTCTTTGTAGTGGAGGTTATGTCTATAGCCACGTACCTCATATATGGCCTGCTTTCTCGTCAAGGAGGGAACGTTACTGCCTTCAAATACATAGGTTTCGCCACAATTTTATTTGCTGCCAGTTATACCGTCTTCTCCCCAAAGCTGTTTTCAAAAGGCTTCTTACGGCAAACGCGGACTTAGTCCGATATTTATTAAACTGCGGGCAGATAAAACTCGTGATCAAGCAGATGATTGGGACTTAGTCGAATCCCTCATGAATGATGCAGCAGCAGGCGCGTAGAGAAACGGTTACCCACCAGTAAGGATTTAGTTCCATAAAGTGTAAATATTTCTACATTTAGGGGTATACTGGACAAATAGCTTCTAGCCTGAGCACTTAGGATGTCAAAAACGTTCGTAAAATTGTCCCCTATGTCCAGCCACGAAAACTACAGAGGTAGTAACAATTACTCTTGGATGCTTCTTTTGTTTTTGTGTCATCCTGTCTCTGTTACTTAATCTTATCCCCTAAATTGGTTAACTTTGTTACACTAGGCCAATGAAAGTGTCAGTCTTCACTGAAGGCAAGGTTCCGCCAAAAAATGAAGACTTTTTTGACAGCAACGAGTCTACATTTATTGTCTGCGATGGCAGTACGAGCAAACATGATATTTTATACGATGGTCGGAGCGGTGGTGAACTTGCCTCGCGGCTGATTGTAGAAACTGCGATTGGATGCAAGCTAAACGGCGAGGAGCTTGTTCAACTTCTTTCTTCAGCTCTGCAAAAGAAACGTGAAGAGCTAGAAGCGACAGCTAATGATCATGAATTTGGTACAGTCATGGCTTGCGCTCGAATTGTCGAAGACAAAATTGTCGTTACGCAAGTAGGTGACGTAGCCTTTCGTATTAACGCCAGAGACGAATATAGCAACTCGCCACTTATTGGTACGCTTATGGCCGGGCTACGTGCTCAGTATATTAAAGCAACGGGCGATATCCCTGGTGGGCGTGAATATATCATGCCATTGCTAACAACAGAATATAAGTATCGGAATAACCCCGACTCTTTAGCTAGCTACGGTGAGATCAACGGCATGCAGGTACCACGAAAACTCATCAGAATTTTTGAATTTGACCGATCAGAGGTTTCAACGATTGAGTTATATACAGACGGCTACTATGCGGTGCCGCTCAAGCCAACCATAGATGGCTTTGAATCATTACATGCGCAAGTGGAGAAAGAAGATCCCGATAAGTGTATCCGATACCTATCTACAAAATCACATGACGATAGGACTCTTATGATCGTTGAGTTTAGGTAGCATCGTTGAGCAATTCACATATTTTACATATCAGTTCGTTGTTACCTCGTCTAGCAAATAGAAAACTCCATAACAACTTCGGAAACCCCCGTCCAAATTATGGTGGGCAGCAAGCCAAGCCGGTGTAATCCTCCAAGCCACCAGGATGTAGACATCGCAAAAGTCTGTTCCGAACCCGATACTCGGCCATAAAATTATTACGACTATTATTTGGCTAATGATGCACGATGTCTTCAACCATCTCAGCTACATTTAAAAAGTCGGTTCGAATCCTTCCACCCGCTCTTCTCTTATTCATTACCTGCTCTTTTGAGATTTTTGGGCATTCGCGGCAAATCTAGTTCAGAAGCTCTGTCTGCATCCTGATAAAATTAAAATAAAGCGCCCCACCTAAGCCTTCTAAAAAAATAAGACCCTGGTTGCAATCCTTATATAGTCGACTATAATATTACACTTGTGCAATTGCATAAGCACTATATAAAAATCGTGGGGGGTACAACCAATGGAAGAACTATTAACCTATGATCACCTTAATCCACCAGAGCTACGGGAAGCTCCGTATCTAGAGCAGCTGCCCCCTGAAGAAGCTCTGTATGCCAATGAAGCGTTCCAAGAGATAGTGGAAGCTATCGAGCGAAATGCGCCTGGTGATCCAGAGCCGACTGAGATAATGTGCAAAGTTAATGGTGTAGGCGACGGTTCGGGGTGGAAATTTAGAAAGTGAGCTTCACAAGCTTTCTGCGCATTGTCTATAAGGACAATCGGCGCATCGAGCAAAAAAAGCTTGCCATATACTCTGAGCATACGGCGGATTACTTTCAGTTCTACGATGATTCGCGTCGCCTTCAAATACACCTCAGACGACGGTCAGATTACCCTACCGCCTACTGCTCTGTCAATACGCATCAGGGTGCATGGTTTGGCTATGGCGCTCGGTATCCTGGAGAAAACGATGAGGCCTTGCGTGTGCATGTTGCTCCCACTGGAGCTATCCGCATAGAGCGCGATATGTATTGTGCTCTACCACTCTTCTATGGCTACTCTGAGGGGATATTCGTGGTGAGCAATCAATATGATGAGGTCTGCTCTTTGTTGCCTCGTCTTACTTTGGCGCCAGATGCGGTAAGAAGCTATTTATGGAGCCCTTTCCCGCTGTTGCAAACTATGTGGCAAGAAGTAGGCATTCTTGGGGCGCGCGAAACATTGACACTAGAGCACGGAAAGCTACATAAAATTGCCGCGCCACCGCGTTCCTGGAAATATAGTTCCGAGCTCATGGCGGTCGATCCGAAGAATTTTGCTGACCTACTCGAAAATCGACTGGAGCAGTTTGTTGCCACGCGAATGACTGGCGCCCGGGTTGGCTTTGAAGTAAGCGGTGGCATGGATTCTGGGTTATTACCGCTGTACTTGGCTAAGCTAGGCTATATAGTTCGCATGCCAGCTGGCTCGCTAGTTGTGCCGCCGCCAGAAGCTGAACGTCAAATGCAAAAACTTGCGGCATTGGAGCAGCAGGCACCTTTGCATATTTTTCGAACCGCACTCAATCCAGCTAGCGATCATCCCCTTAGCATACTTCTTGAGGGTCACCCACTCCGACCACGCTATATCTTACATGAGCTATATGAGAAAGGGGTACAGCGTATTGCAACCCACCTCCAACAACAAGGAACGACATTAGTGGTCCGTGGCATTGGCGGTGACCAACTTTTCGAGTACATACCACGCCCCGACAACTATGCACCAGCTAGCCCTTTACGCCCTCCACCTTTTTTAAAGGGCACGTTCAGAGGGGAGAATGTCATTTTTGACCATGCGGGTAAAGACATACTAGCTTTTTCTCACCCGCTCGAGCAGCTCGCTAGTGCAAATATATATATTGAGCATGATATCTGGCCGGTTAGTCCATTTCATGATCAGGTTCTATATAATTTTTGTCAATCACTGTCTTTTGGGCTGCGCACAAACAAAAATATACTCAGAGCATACTTTGCAGCTAACCATTTTCCAGCAATAATCTACCAAGGTCCGAACGAAAGCTTCGAGCAATTCTTCAACCAAAGTATGCTACAGCCACTCTATAGCCAGCTTATTGAAGCTTGTGCCGAGCGGTCCGTCACCGACCAGCTTGGGCTGATTGACTCAATACTGCTTCGCCGGACATATGCCGACATATATGCCAACAGTCAAAATCCGGAACCTCTAATGGCTATCCATAATTGGCTATATACGGAAATAGAGCTACAGCTACGTTTGCTTGGTGACAGAAGTCAGGTTTCATAGCTGCTGCTCACGTAGGCATGAATATATAGCATAGATTTTCGATGAATCAGTATACTTACGATGGGCTCAAAATGATGGAGACCTGGTTGAGACGCATTAATTCCGAACGACGAAGCCTCATGCGTCGTGCATATATTTCGAAAACCTGCGTAGATTCAGGCGATGGGACGCACGAAGACAAAGGTACGTAGTTTATTGGTACTGGATAAATTTATAAACAAAATGCCAACAATTTAGTATAATTGCTGTGAACGTCGAGGTGTTATTTTAAGGCATACCCTTAAACGGACTGCACATGAGTTTACTTTATAAGAAAATATTACGACATCTTCCAGACAAGCCATACGTGTATTTGTATTATTTGAGGCACCAACGAGAGTTATTACATTTAAAGAATCCCCGCAAATTCACTCAAAAAATTCAGTGGCTGAAGCTATACGGCAACCTGGAAAGATTCTCTTCATACGCTGACAAATTTACTGTACGCTCGTACATCGAACAAAAGGTCGGTTCTGAACATCTTGTACCACTGCTTGGGGTGTGGGACTCGTTTGAGGACATTCCCTTTAACGCTTTGCCTGAACAATTCGTGCTAAAGGTTACTAGTGGGTGTAATTATAATGTCATATGTAAATCCAAGTCAGAGCTTGACCCGAAAAAACTCAAGACAACCATAAATGGTTGGCTGGGTGAAAACTTCTACCAACAAGAGCGTGAGACACAGTATAAAGATTGTAAGCCCAAAATTATCTGTGAGAAGTATCTAGAGGACGAGACAGGTGGGCTACGTGACTATAAAGTTTGGTGCTCCCAGGGGGTGCCCAAGCTTGTCCAGGTCGACAGTGATAGATTCACTAGTCATAGGTCTGATATCTTCGATACACACTGGAATAAGCTCAAACATCTAAACGCTTCAACCTTCGGGGCGACGGAAGCGCCGGTTACTAAGCCGAAAAATTTACAAGAAGTGCTAGAAATTGCCTCTAAGCTTTCTAGAGACTTCCCATTCGTGCGCATTGATATGTATATAGTCAATCAGAAGGTCTATGTCGGTGAACTCACTTTTACTCCCGGAAGCGGCATGGTCAAATTCGAAACAGTAGAAGCAAATATAGAACTCGGCGATCTCATCGATCTTGATGCTTATAAGCAGTGGCAGCTCTCGAGCGTCTGACGTTTAAAAGCCCAAGAATTAAAGTCTTGATCCCATTTCTGGCGAGCAAGGATGACCCATAGATAAAGACAGCAATATCCATGCCAAAGAGGTGAGCGATATTTCGCTGTAAGTTGTAACGTTTTAGCCCATCGGCATAGGGTAGCTGAGTATGTACGATGAGCGTATATTCGCTTAGCCAAATATCTGGCAGCAGCTTTTCGAGTGCCATTTCTATATTTGTCTTCGCCAGGAAAAATGGTGAGCTGTACTTGTCTTTTAGCGCCACCAATCGCTGCAAGCACAAGTTGGCTATAGCTTCAGTATCCTCTTGACGAATCGACTGGAACTGTGCGAATGCTTTTTCGATATCTGGAGAATGAGCCTTGATAAGTCTTGCTAGCAGCACGCAATCATCGAAAGCGGCGTTAACACCCTGGCCGTAAAAAATGGTCATGGCGTGTGCGGCGTCGCCAATGAGAGCAACTCGATCTCTATAGTGCCATCTAGAGGTATGCAGCGTTCGAAAAATCGTTGGCTGACGGGCAATAAAGTCATCTGCGAAGCTATCAATGTAGGGGCAAAGCTCTGGACAATTTGTTCTGAGGTATTGCAGAAGAGCATTTTTCGTTCTTAGACCTTCAAAGCCACCTTCGCCTGACAGCGGCAGAATAAGGGTACAGGTGAAGAACTCCCGATTGGCCATCCCTACCATGCTTGACTTTTTGCATGGCCAGCAGTGGAAAGCATCATTCCGAAATGGTAAAGCCTGCTCCCCATTTTTTTTAATGAGAATGTTTTTATACCCCCACTTCAGTTCGTCGATCTTAGCTACTGTCTGCCCTGCCTCCTCAAGTGCTTGTCGCACTCGGGAATTTATGCCATCAGCACCAATGATAGTGGCAGTCTTTTTGTGTACTTGCTGGCCCGTTTTCTTGTAGTTCAGCGTCAGCTCACACTTTTCAAGATCAACGTCAGCTGCCTCACAGTCGAAAGTAACTCGTATGCTCGGGTATTTTTTTATTTCATCCAGCAAGGTCTTATTCAATTCATTTCGATTGACTGTCCACTCAATAAACTTATGCTTTTGACCATATGGCTCGTATAGCTCTTCGCCATTCTTCAAGTGAATGATTCTTCCCGTTTGTGGTAGGGCGATCTTCCTTACGGCCTCCCATAGGCCAGCTTCTTTAAGAGCACTCACCCCTTTTGCGCCCAATGACTGGTTAATGGATCGCCCAGATATAATTGGCTGCTTGGTTACATCGCTTCCGGATTCATATACCTCTACCGCAAAGTTATCCTTCGCCAATAGGATGGCCATAAGGCACCCAGCCATGCCTGCTCCGATAATAGTAACGTCCCGTTTTGCTATGTCCCTATCTGTTTCATCGATCATTACTGATCAAGAGTATACTGAAATGGTTTCTGTGTAAAATATAACGTCTAGCTTGGGTTGTAGACTAGGTATTGAATGCATACTATATATACATGCTTAAAATTTACCTGGTGCGTCATGGCCAAAATGAAGATAATGCTAATGGCATTTTAAATGGCCACCGCGATAAGCCGCTGACAGACATCGGCATTTCTCAGGCGCATGAGCTCGCGTCGAAGCTTAAGAATAGCGCTATTCACTTCGGCAAGGTCTATTCCTCACCGCTACAGCGGGCCCACCAAACAGCCTTAATTATTACCGACACTTTACAATTGCCAAAGCCAACCATTCTACCTGAACTCATTGAGCGTGACTTTGGCGTAATGACCGGGGAACCGCTATCAAGAATTGAGGAATTATGCGCACCGGATATTCTGAAGACGAATACAATTACTTACTTTCTTAGCCCCAAAGATGCAGAGACTTTTCCACAATTGCTCGAACGCGCCCAAAACCTTCTCGCCCATATCCAGGAAAAGCACGAAGCTGGCCACATTCTACTTGTGACGCACGGAGATCTTGGCAAAATGATCTATGCCGCCTATTATGGCCTTGACTGGCTAGATGTGCTTACATTATTTCACTTTGGGAATTCTGACCTGCTTGAGTTATCGCCAGAATCACCTCGTACCGACACGCACATTCATAAAATCATACAGCACAATCCCTAGTGTGGTAAACACGCGCGCACGAAGGGTCCTCCAACTGAAGTAAGTATTCAAAAATTGGAGATATCCGCCCACCCCCGCTGTCATAAGCGCTCGACAGCTCACAGCCATAACAGCATGTTATTTAACATGATAGTATTAATGTGTTGCCCTCATGGAGCGCTAATCGATGCTTTACATGGCACAAGCTAACGCTAAAAGAACAATGGACTCCAATAGAAACCATCAGCCAAACCATATGATGATAACTGAAAATAAATACTATGTCTGAAGCTGCGCCATGTATCGGATTCAAACCGCATCCCTCGATCTCAAGGCAGCGAGCTGTCGAGGTTCTTATGCAGCGCGTACGCGAAGTCGATCTTTTAACGATGGAGGCAGCAGCTGCCAAATGTTCAGGTTACCTACCGAGGCCTACGATTGCGTCAATGCTAGGAAAAAGTATTACGGAAAAACAAGCTGAGGGGTTGTTGGCCAGCGATCAGACAACGATGCCTATTGAACTCGTAAGACTCCCAACTTCATTTGTACAGCGGATGAGGCTAATAATATCACCCCGCCGAGGAGCTCCCCTGCCAAATCTGCATAACTATCGGCAACTCATACGAGGTCCGCTACAAGATCATCGCTGCGCCACTCTGTTGGCAGGTGTGCCGCTTGAGTGTCGGATAGATAAACCCGGAGCAGGCTTGACGGGTACGGTCGACACTCGATTTCTGACAGACTCCGGGGAGCCAGCCAAAGTTGGATGGCATTTTGACGGCAAACCCACCGACAACGTGGTCGAATATGCAATTATCAATGGTGCCGATCCAAGCGATATTGACGCTGATCGACACTTTGGATTTGTCCCAGGTATAGCGAGAGGTGACTTCAGCGGCCGTACCGCCGCTGAAGCACATGCCAATGTTGTTGACTACATAACTTCGCGACGGGAGGCATCGTATGTACAGGGGACTAAACCAATTATGGGCTTTGCCGTACAGTTGCAGCCCTGCGAGGCGTTGCTTCGGGTGCGCTCCCGTGAATTGTTGCACGACGGCATACCCAACATCTTAGGGTCAATAGCAATCATGACCTCTATGGACCAAACAACACCTTTTCATCAGTTTGGACCTAGCCCCTGGGACGGGGAGGGATAGGACAATTTCGAGGAGTTCATGCCAAAAGGCGACCATTGAGTTAGGATACTACAGTGTGGAGTCTTATAGCTAGGCGTAACACGACATCCCCTTGCCTGAATTAAAGCTTTCGTAGCTCAAGGTGACGGGTAATCAACTGCTTCATGATTTTGTCATCGTGCTCGTCAGGCTCCGACATACAAACGTAAAGCACTGCTTTCGTATCAGGCCTAATATCCATAATAGCCACATAACCCGATATAGCCAGCTCCTCGTATGATTGGTATTCATGCCTAGGTATAAATTGCTTACCCTGCAACCTGAGGTTAGGCGTAAGTCGGTTCATTATATATGCCATACCGTCCATTACCACACGATTATGAAGGCTACGCGAATGCACGCCTACATCGCTCTGCGTAATTCCCGTCCAAGCGAATAGCTTGCCGTTTATTCCACTCATTGCAAGATTGGCAACCTTGTGCGATTCTCCAAAGTCCATTCTTGGAGCTGGCGCACCATAGTACCAAAGCCACTTCTTCTGATCAGCTTCCGCCAATTTCATATAATCTTTGGGCTTCCAGGAAGTGGGCTTATCAAATCTAAAAATATAACCACCGAGCCAGGCCTGATATAGCCTTTCTCCCGGTGTAAATCGAGTCGAAATGCCCTGTTTTACGGACCCAAGCGTAAAATAATTAAGCCCACTTATTGGCAGCCCGTAGTTGCGCCAGGTCGTTGTCATGTCAGCCAATGCGTAGCCGTTGATCCATTCCAACGGTAAATTTTTAAACTCAAGCTTGTACCCAAGCTCATTCTGGTGCTTCAATCCTCTACGCAAAACCTGAGAAGCGACAAGAGGTGCTAATAGCCGCAACATGCTCCAAGTATAGCAAGAAAGCTTCGTCATTCGGCTAGAGCTTTAAAAAATTTCCTAATTTAAAACATTGTCATCCATACCCTGGCTTCGACAAACCTTAACTGCTTCGTTACGAAGCTTGGTCGCGAGACGCATCAAAGCTATAAGACAAACGTAGCTTGCATGTGCTACTCTCAAAAATCACTCTGACTCACAAACGGCGTATCAGATGAGCTACTATTTGCGTCAGTATTGGGCACCCAATACCAACCATCGTGAGCTGCATTACCCCAGGCTGCACCAGCTGGTACCTTCCACCTGTTGTTTCGCCAAGTAGAACCCGTTGTTATCCAAAAGCTATCTGGGTATAATGGACCCCAATCGACTCTTAGTCGTGTTGAGAAAGTATTCCCCGTAAATGTCGTATAAGGGGCAGCGCCCAAGAGTGCTACTGAGTAGCCAAATCCACCTAATAGATTATTGGTAATTGTAAAGTGATCATAGTGGCCTGCCTGGAAGGCGATACCATTTGTATTGCCCGGGCTTTCAATGGTGTTATGATCAAGCACGACGTACGATCCTGATCCTGAACCCGATTCCGTGCCGATCCCATCGGTGTGATAGATACCGCCACCGTCATTAGCGGCATCGTGAATCCAGTTATCTCTGAACACTTGCGGTTTAGCTTGGGTGGAACCAGCAATGTCAATGGCATTACCAAATCCCCAGAAATCGCTATGCGTAACGGTGAGCTGTTGTACGGAGCTATTGTAGCTACCATCGGCTTCAATGCCATATTGATACGACTGGTTAAACGGAACTGGTGGGGTGGCGACTCCGGGCTCAAAGGAATCATAGTCGAAAGTAATATTGTCGCCAAAAACAGCTACGAGCACATCATTCACGGCAACACCGTGGAAGCGGCAGCCATGGAATGTGACGTTTGTGACATGGGACGAGGCAGAACCGACAAATACTCCGCCTGGGAAATCACAAAAGTTGTAGGTTGTGTTGCTCTGAATAGTAGCCGAACAGGCATGAAGGGAGCCGGGATATCCAGAGGCATTTCTATACCCGGTATTGGTCGAATCAGGGAATCCGCCACTGGAAGGAGGTGGAGGTGCTGGAGCTGGCGTGGGGGTCGGTGCTGGTGTTGGAACTGGAGTAGGGCTGGGTGCTGGAGCTGGGGAGGGTGTGGGGCTTGGGGCGTTGAATTGAATCATCTTACCACCTATGGCATCGCTTCTAGAAATGACCGTTGCACCATTAGAGACCAAGGCATCCGACAGTAAATAGCTCACGATATTTGAATTCGCAAAGACAAAATACGCGAATGCGCCACCGATAGCCGCAAAACTCCCAACAAAAGTGAACAGCAAGACACGTCGCCGTGCTTCCGAGGAATAGGAAGGGAGTACCGTCTCTGAAGGGATTTGCAGGGGTGTATGCACGATGAGACGCAGGATGCGTTTCCATAACCGGCTATCCCTTGCTAAATACCAGGCAATGCCTAAGCCGAATATAATAAGCCCCAACGCAATAGGGATATATAGCATAGGGCGACTCAATGCATGCGTAAGTCGGGCATGAAGGCTGGGATGATTCATGACAGTTAACTTTTGAGTGAATATTTGTACTTTGCCGTTAGCATTCTTTTGAACCACTTGCAGTGTATGTTGACCATCAGAGAGCTTTGTTGTGTCAAGTTTAGCTCCAGAGATCGGCTTGCCGTCCAAGAAATAGCTACGCGTAACACCACTACCTGCCGGAGGCTGGGGAAGCGTAACAACCCCTGAAACGACTGCCGAGCCAGAGATCGACCCACTACTGCCAGGCATAGTTGACACAATCGGCGCAGGTGTACCTCCCCCTATAGGAGGAGGTATCGTGGTTGGAGCGGTTCCGCAATTTGTCCCCTGCCCCACGGGCACGCACGATTGGTCAGATAGAAGAAGAATCTTGTCAATGCCTACGCCCGGATCCAATCCTGCAACTATCATAGTATGGCTGCCAGCGCTCAGCGTTAAATTAACCTTATTGGATGGCGTGGCGTTCTGGTAGTCAAGCCAAGTAAATTGCCCTGTAGGAATAGTCGCACTATTGCCAATGGTGATCTGGCAATACGCACTGTCTACCTGTAAATAAAAACCATTGTTGTTGGTTGATGGCGAATACTCATGTGCCCAAAAACGATAGGTCGTCGAGGCAGGCACAGAAACGGTAAATGTAGCTGTACCCATATTTGTAGGTAACGCAGAACAAGCAGCTGAGGCACGGCTCGCTCCACCAGCTATCATGAAAACTAGCAGCAAACCTATAGATACGAGCAATGGTCGGAATGATCGGAAAAGAGAACGTATACGCATAGTCATAAGCCTGACACGCTACCCTACACCCTGTTAAATTGAGGTTCTGCAATCATGGATTTAATATCTCTAGTTTAGCACAACCATCTAGAGGCGTGCTGCTTTTGTTAGAGCCTAAGAAAGCCTTAGGGTTACTTTAAGGTTTTGCCTGTAGAGTGGCAGCATGAAGGTACTTATCGTTGAGGACGAGCATAAAATTGCGAACGTAATAAAGGAAGGCCTAGTCGAAGAAGCCTTTGCGGTTGATATCTGCTACGACGGAGAGACGGGTCTTGCCACAGCTCAGTATGGCGACTATGACATTATCATCCTGGATAGAATGTTGCCAAGTGCTATCGATGGTATTAAAATTTGTGAATCATTGCGTGCGGGCGGCAATCACACTCCAATACTCATGCTCACAGCGAAAGATCAAGTCCGAGATCGAGTCATGGGGCTCAATAGCGGTGCTGACGATTATCTTGTGAAGCCTTTTTCTTTTGAGGAATTACTTGCCCGGATGCGCGCATTACTCCGACGACCTCACGATACTATCGGGGAGGTTTTAGTGGTCAGTGATCTTAGCCTAAACACTATCACAAAGGAAGTTCGGCGTTCCGGCACGTTAATTCAGCTTTCTGGAAAAGAATACGCGATATTAGAATATCTGCTGAGAAATAAAAACAAGGTCCTCAGCAAAAACCTCATCATAAACCACGTGTGGGACTTTGACACGGATATCCTACCAAGCACGGTTGAAGTATTTATAGTCTATCTGCGGGCAAAGATAGATAAACCTTTTCCCGGCTCACCGCTCATTAAAACAGTTCGTGGGTTTGGGTATAAAATTAACGATACACCATGAGGCGCAACATCTTTAATCGATTTGATTTGCCAAGCGTTCGCCTGGCGATATCATACCTTGCCATTATTATGGTATTGAGCATTAGCTTTAGCACCATTTTCTATAGAACGTCCACGGTCAACCTTAACCTTCAGTTGCAACCAACGCTTAATAGCGGTACAGCAATGGATGCCCACCCACCCTCAGAGCTGGCTATAGTTGGTGGGGCAGACAGCGGCCAACAGGTGACTGCCTCAACAAACGATATCTACAACCTTAATGCGCAGCTACAAAAAAATATAGCCGCGATACGCACAGGCTTGCTATGGCGGCTTCTTGGCCTCAATATCGGCGCCCTGTTCATTGGAGGCGTGCTTAGCTATTACCTAGCACGACGAACGCTACAGCCTATGGAATCGGCGATGGATACCCAGGCGCGCTTTGCATCAGATGCTTCGCATGAGCTCAGGACACCCTTGACTGTCATGCAAGCAGAAATTGAGGTGGTGCTAAAAAAAACCGACCTAAGCGTAGACCGCGCGAAAGCCGCTTTGCGCAGCAACTACCAGGAAGTTACAAGACTAAAACAGTTGTCTGAAGGTCTACTGCGTCTCGCGCACAACCCACAAAGTGACAATATATTTTCGCCTGTTAATCTAGACGAGGTGATTAACGACGCTATGAACCAACTATTAAAACCTGCGCAAGCAAAACATATTACGATAGATGATACAGTGCCGAGACTATCCATTCAGGGAGACAGACAAGGTCTTGTTCAGGTTTTGGTAATTTTATTAGACAATGCCATCAAGTACAGTCCGCAAAAGTGTACTGTCCATATTGAAGGGCGAGCCCAGGGCAAGCATATACTGCTTAGCGTAAGCGATGAAGGCCCGGGCATACGAGCAACGGATCTGCCTCATATTTTTGAGCGCTTCTATCGAGCCGATCCTTCACGCTCTGCACATAAAGTGAGCGGCTATGGTTTAGGCCTGTCGATTGCTCAAAAAATTGTGCAGCAACATCATGGTGAGATCAGCGCCGCGAGTACGCTTGGCCAAGGGGCCACGTTCACCGTAAAATTACCAGCTTGAAACGCCTTAGGCTGCCCTTAGGATTGGCCTGTTATCTTCATAACAATCAATCTAAACAAGGACAGCACATGAATGTAGTTAGTAGGGGTATCCGCAACGCGTTCCGCAATGTCATCCGAACGTTTTCAATCGTCATTATTCTGGGATTAAGTATCGGGCTTAGTCTCGTGATGCTTGTTGCGCATCAAGCCGTTGGCAACAAGATTGAGTCAGTTAAACGTTCTCTCGGCAACACGGTGACCATACGCCCATCAGCTTTCAGCGATTCTAGTCAAGCCAACAATGCGCTCACGACCAGCCAACTCGACAAAATCCGTAAACTGGCGCATGTCACTAAGCTGACCGAAAGCCTGAGTAGTCATGTGACGACAATCGGCACTACAGACATGCCAGTGGCGCCACCTGGGGCGGTGTCCCAAAGTTCAACCATTGAAGGCTCGAAAGAGGGGACGACAAGTCTTAAATCACCAGTCAAGCTGAACACTGACGGTAGTGGCGGTGGCCCGGGCGTGTTCATAGCTGGTGGCAATGGAGAGAAGCCAAAGCTGCCAAGCAACTTTAGCCCGCCCATTGATGTACACGGAACGACTGACCCCACCGGCACTATCAATAATGTGAACGCCACGGTCACTCTCAAAGAGGGTAAGGCTATCGATGGTTCGAAAAATACCGATGAGGCGATGATTAGTAGCGCTATGGCTGCCAAGAACAATCTGAAGATAGGCTCGTCATTCGAGATCTACGGCAAAACGCTCAAGGTAACTGGCATCTTTGACAGTAATACCGAAGCTGGAAACAATTTTGTCATTGTGTCATTGCCAACCTTACAGCGCCTTAGCAACAGCTCAGATTCAGTCACCGAAGCTGTTGCCACTGTTGACACCGTTACCAACATCGGCAGCACAGCCACGGCAGTTAAGAATGCCCTTGGTGCAGCGAATGCTGATGTGACTTCTAGCGAGGAAACCGTTAAAAATGCTATTAAGCCGTTACAAAGCATCCAGAGTATTTCCCTCTACAGTCTTATTGGTGCTGTTGCAGCAGGCGCCATCATCATCCTCCTCACTATGATCATGATTGTCCGTGAGCGGAAACGAGAGATCGGCGTTATCAAGGCTCTAGGCTTTTCAAACCTGCGCATTATGGTTCAATTCATGACCGAAGCCCTAACGCTCACCATTTTGGGCGCACTGATTGGACTAATTATTGGAATTGCTGGCGGTAGCCCGGTTACCAAAACGCTTGTGGACAATAGCACAAATAGCTCTAGCAATGCACCGATGGCCGGACCAGTTGGCTCTGGCGGCATACGGAGCTTTACCGATAACAGTACCGTGCAAGGCATTCGCGATGTACAAGCCGAAATTGGCTGGAATATCCTCATAGACGGACTTGGTGCAGCAGTTGTTATCGCCCTAATTGGCAGTGCCATGGCCTCCCTCTTCATCTCTAAAGTAAGGCCCGCAGAAGTATTAAGGAGTGAATAATATGTTACAAGTAACTGACGTTAAAAAAATCTTTCAATCCGGTGATGACAAAGTTGCCGCTGTGAACGGCGTATCATTAACCTTACCGCAGGGTGAGTTCGCATCAATCGTCGGCCAGAGTGGCAGCGGCAAAACCACTCTACTTAGCCTTTTGGGCGCCTTAGAGAAATCAACCAGCGGCTCGATTATTGTCGATGGCCAGGATATTACCAAGCTTCACGACCATGCCCTCATTAAATATCGCGGCCAGAAGATAGGCTTCGTGTTCCAAGGCTATAATCTAGTACCAAACCTAACTGCTCTTGAGAATGTCATGTTGCCTATGGAAATCGCGAACACCCCAAAAAAAGGGCGCAAGAAGCGGGCGCAAGAGCTGCTTGACCAGGTAGGCCTAAACATAGCGAAGCAACATCGCAAACCTGGGCGACTGAGCGGCGGTGAACAGCAACGTGTAGCTATCGCCCGGGCGTTAGCGAATAAGCCAAAGCTGATTCTTGCTGACGAGCCAACCGGTAACCTCGATTCAAAAACAGGCACGATGATCTTTGACTTGCTACACGCTTTATCCCGGTCTGAAAACACAACAATCATTGTAGTCACGCACGACCTTGCGATTGCCGGCCGAACGGATAGAGTATTTCAACTACAAGACGGTAAGTTAAAGGCGTAATAATGGAAGAGTCATATATATCAGGCGAAGAACATCAAGCGAGACAACACAGCAAATCCGCCGCCAACCAAAAATCTCCATTACTATGGATAGTTATTGCCCTAACGTTTATCGTTCTCTGTCTCGGTTCTTTCATAGTACTAAAGCTCATGAGGCATAATCCTACAAACCTCACTGACAATACGGGCATGGGGCAATCACTCAGCACAGGTGGTGGTCCTGGCGGCGGGAACGCAATTGTTACCTGTACTGCTGGAAGCCAATGTACGGGGCCATCACAATCGCAAAACGGCCACCCTCCGACTGCCGGTACAGTTACTGCCCGCAGCGCAACTAGTATCACCATACAGCCTTCAGGTGGAGGCAACTCTCAAACCTATACTATTACCAGCAGCACACAAGAAACCGATGGAGGTCCGAATCAGGGCTTTCATGGATACAACCCAAGCGACATTACGATCGGTGAAACAGTAGGAGTTGTAACCTCTTCGAATAATAGTCAGGCCGACATGATTATCCTTAACTTTAAAAATCAGCCTATAACGCAGTCCAATTAAGGCTGAGAGCAAGCTTTTTGGCCTCACGTTCCAATTTCTTGCCCACACCCATGTGCCGAAGTGTAAGATTTATGACAGCCAATTATTACTAAATCCTAGATTATGCTATATGTGTGATGCATCACATATAACATAAATATAATTTAGGAGGACGTTATGTTGAATGTAAGTTTGACAGTTGCGGCAGCCGTAGCAGGCATCGTGACAGCAGCCCTGACCTTTAAAGCCGGTGCTTAAGTAGTTCAAGGGCTGGTAGATAGTATCATTCTGAAGGCAGCATACATAGCTGCCTTCTTTTAATATCACATCGGGACGGACCTTAATTATCTGGATTATCTGGGATTAGATATGCCTTACGGACTAGGCAATCCCGTGCCGGGCTCTTTGGTCTCAAGCACTACATCTTCTTTCTGATTCGCAGGCTTTAGAATACTATCCACAAGCTGGTCCAACTGATCATTCGAAAGATTAGCCTTTACGGCATACCCTTCAATACCTTGATTACGTAATCCTGCCGGCGCGTCCGCTTCATTCAGATTGGAAACGATCAAGACCTTGATATCTTTGCCCCATTCACTTGCCCGCATAATCTCTAGTATTTGATCACCTGCGATCTTTGGCACCATGAGATCAAGCAACACAAGAGCTGGCAACTCTCGCTCTATTAGGGCTAATGCCTCTTTACCGTCATATGCCACAAAACAGGTATAGCCAAGTATCTCGAGCCGCGTTTTGTAAATATCAGCCAAGCTGATATTGTCTTCGACAATTACTATTCTTGATGATAATCCAAACTGATCCATAATAATATTGATTCTAGCGCAATGGAGGAATTATTGCTATCAGCTCTAGCTGACTTTAAACGACAGCCACAAGATCTTCGCTCCATACCGCAGGACGAATCCCGTCGTCACGGAAATAAAAACGCATCTGATTCCAAACTGATCGGATTAGTTCCGTGCGGGCGTCAGCGTTAAAGTACAGCGAGGCTCGCGCACCAGCCACGTTGACGTCACTCCTGCCCATTGTCCACGTGAGAAGGTCAACCGGCGGCTCATGACGCTCAAGGCGCCCAAGCTGCAGCGCAAAATACATTTCTTCAGTCGGACAGCTCATCCCGATAATAACCTCTGACGAGAGCTGACCTGCAACGTGCGGTAGCCGTTTCAATGCTTGTACTGCTTCTTGAACACCAGAACCATGCCCATCCTTACTGACATTCACAAATTGTGGACGCTCGGCTTCACTTATGATCGCAATATCCCATAAACCATTCGTTTGCCCCGTGGATTCACCAAAAAGCTCATACCCATCCCAGGTACGGTACACGCCTTTCGACCACCTATTGCCGCCAAGATCATGACCTTCAAGCAACGCATTCCATTGCTCAAGCTCTAGCCCTTTAGGTACAAATACCACTCCTGGCTCCCAAGCCGCATCTGTCATAACATCATAAGCAGGGGCACAAGCTATGATTTGGTCAAGCAAAGTGCCCGACTCGGGTAATCGATAAGCTTCGGGAAGTATGCCAGCCTCTATTTGCCGACTTACGGCTGCAAGTTTTATTGCATGTCGCTCGACAAATTGTGCTCGATATTCAGGGGATAACATGTCAAAGCATACATTTGTTTCGGAGTCGAATCTAGACATAGCCAAGGGCACTCTCTCAGCCGGGCGGACATCAAAAGGGCTATTTACCATTAGCATAACAGGGGCAGCCATTGCACTTAGTAGCTCGCAACTCGCCCTATCTCCCGCATCATAGGCGCGGTTCGCCGCCAATGCAGCCTCCTGGGCGATGTCAAAAGCAATTGTAGGTGCAGAGGCAAATTCGGTCATCGGTGTTTCCTTTCATGGCTAACGAATCAGTAGCGGCAACCTTCGCCGTTATTAAGCACAGTAGTATGAAATTATGATTAAAAAAATACAAGTGGCAATTTTCCCATACTCCGTATGCTAGAGTCCTGGTAAGATAGAAGTATTCTACGACAACCAAACACATCCAGAAGGAGTATAGATGGCACAGGGTAAGTATGTTGTTGAAGCGAAAGATTTGAAAAAATCATACGGCTCAAACGAAGTACTAAAAGGAATCAATCTAAGGGTCGAGCGAGGCACCATGCTCGCGTTATTAGGACCAAATGGGGCCGGCAAAACAACGACGGTGCGTATTCTCAGCACCCTTTTAGGATTCGACAGTGGCACTGTAAAAGTCGAAGGCTATGACGTAACAACAGAGCCGGATAAAGTACGAGGCGTCATCGGTCTAACTGGACAGTCCGCGGCCATTGATGAACTACTCACTGGACGTGAAAACCTCGTTATGATGGGACGACTATACCGGTTAACCTCTGCGAGCGCTAAGGCTCGAGCGCAAGAACTTCTTGAGGAATTTAGTTTACTCGATGCCGCGGATCGTCCGGCCAAAACTTACTCTGGTGGTATGCGTCGAAGGCTCGACCTCGCAGTAAGCCTGATTGCAACCCCGCCAGTTATTTTCCTTGATGAGCCAACAACCGGGTTAGATCCACGGTCGCGGCTAGCTATGTGGAGTATCATCAAAGAATTAATGGCTGCCGGAACCACTATCTTGCTCACGACCCAATATCTCGAAGAAGCCGATCAGCTCGCTGACCGTATTGTAGTCATTGACGGCGGAAAAGTTATTGCTGAAGGTACTGCCACTGAACTGAAAGCCAAGGTAGGCAAAGACAGGCTTGAGCTCACCTTTACTGACACGCAGACGCTCGGCCGGGCAGTGGCACTCTTGGGCAAAAAAATCATCGATAGCGACGAGAAAGAAAACACCGCCACGGTAGTGATCAAGGATACAAATTCAGACGTAAAAGAGACGCTTATCCACCTTTCAAAAGAGAAGATAGCAATACAGTCCATGGCAATACATAAACCTACTTTAGACGATGTATTCTTGTCGTTAACAGGTAAACAAAAAACAGTCGAAACGGGAGACGAAAAATAATGGCAACGCAGCTAGTATTTGAAACGCGACCAAAGGCAATTCTGGCACTAAGTGATTCGTTTATCATGATCAAGCGGAGTGGGCGCCATATCATACGTAATAGAGACCAGCTACTTGGAGCCTTCTTCCAACCGATCATGTTCCTTGTCTTATTCGCATCAGTATTCGGTGGTGCGATAGCCAAGGCTTTGCCACATGATGTAACTTACCTCAATTTCTTAATGGCTGGCATTATTGTACAAACAGCCGCATTTGGTTCGACAACAACAGCAATTGCCGTCTGTAATGATTTGCAGAAAGGCATCGTTGATCGCTTTCGTTCGCTACCCATGTCAAACATAGCAGTACTCAACGGACATGTTATCTCTGATCTATTCCGTAACAGCATTTCAACCTTAGTTATGCTACTCGCCGGGTTAGTAATAGGTTTTCGTCCGCATGCCAGCGCTACTGATTGGCTCCTTATTGCCGGCATCTTGTTCCTGTTTACACTTGCCTTTTCTTGGCTGTCTGCAATTGTGGGTGTATTGGCTAAAAGTGTTGAGGGCGTTCAATGGCTAACCTTTGTACTCGTATTCCCCCTTACGTTTGCAAGCACGGCATTCGTGCCAGCTGAAGGTATGAATCGAGTATTGCGAGCGTTTGCCGTAAATCAACCCATCACACACGTTGTCGAGGCAGTTCGTGCGCTGATCCTAGGAACCCCTATAGGAAACCATGGCTGGTTAGCGATATCCTGGTGTATTGGAGTGCTTATAGTTGCCATGCCACTTGCCTCATGGTTATTCCGCCGCAAAACATCAAATTGACATCCATGGCACAGACCGATCAAGAGCTTCAAACATTTATCGATAAAATGAGTGCATTTTTTGGCGTGGAGAGCCGCATGCCCGGCAGCGTCGCTCGAATTATAGCGTTACTGCTGGTCAGTGAACCCTCACAGCAATCCGCCGAACAACTCTCAGCCAAGCTTCACTTATCGGCAGGTGCAGTAAGCGGTGCCGTCAGTACTCTGCAGGAAGTTGGGTTGGTTAAGCGAGTTACTTTTTCGGGCGATCGTCGTTACTACTATGAATCTGATCCTGATGGCTGGAAGCGGGTCTTACTATTGCGGCTTAAGTCAGTGCATCATGGTGTTGCCTTGGCCGAGGAGGGCATGAAACTTTCAAAAAATAATCTTCGCCTACAAGGCATGCATGATATCTACAAGATCTTTGAGTCTGAAGCAGAAACGCTAATCGAACGACTTGGGACATCGAAGTAGACGGTATAGTGGCGAGAAGCGGATGGCTTTGAAGCAAGCCGATCCGTTGCTTCCGCTAAGCTTGTTGCCAGTTGACGCTATACTGTTTTACGCTTGTAAATCCGCACTGCTAACAAATACGAAATAATCAATAGACCAGTGCACCATGCCACGGCCGTCCAGGCACTATCCCCAGCCTTCCCATTTATCAACAATGAACGCATGGTTTCAACAATAGGGGTAATTGGCTGGTTATTCGCAAAACCGCGCAGTACAGAAATCATCTTGTCGGCTGGGGTAAAGGCCGAGCTCACAAAGACCAAAAGCAGCACAATATAGCCAAAGGATGCAGCCCCTTCGGCAGACTTAGCTAACAGGCCGAACACAATTGAGAGCCAGGTTGTAGCGAGCGTAAAAAGCGTGATGATTCCGCCAAATAGTAGCCACTGCTCTATACCTGCTTGCGACCTGAAGCCGATTAAGAAGGCCACTGCCATGACAAGAGCAACGGAAACAAGATTGGACAGCACGCACGACACGGCATGGCCGCTCAAGACAGACGAAGGGGCTATCGGCATGGTCCTAAAGCGATTGATAATTCCCTTGCTGAAATCGTTATACAGACGTAGGGCAGCATATGAGACGCCACTCACCACGCACATAATAGCGACGCCAGGCGTAATAAACTTAACGTAATCACTCGAACCTGCATGGAACGAAGCGTTGCCCAAAACATACACAAGCAGGAGCATTATGGCTATAGGGGTGGCGGCAACAGTAATGATCGTATCCGTACTTCGGACGGTGTGGCGCAGGCTCCGTTTGGCCATTACTAATGTATCGTGTATTCCGTGCATTACTTCCCCTCCTTGTTCTCATTAATAATTTTGAGGAATGCATCATCTAGGGTCGGCGATTTTTGAACGAATTCAGCAACTTCGAGATTAGCAGCTTGAATCTTATTGAACAGGCGGGCAAGTTGCGCGACGCTGCCATCGGTCGCTACGATGAGCAAACGAGTCTCATCCTGTCGAAGTAAACGGTAACCAGCAAGTAGTGTCTCGGCTGCATCCAGCTGTTTGATTGTGTGAAATCGGAGTTCAATCTGCCCATGCGGTAATAGTTTTTTTAGATCTTGAGGCGTTCCTTCCGCAAGAATCCTACCTTGCCCTAAAATGGCTATTCGATCGGCCAACTGATCGGCCTCTTCCAAATATTGCGTCGTCAGAAAGACTGTCGTGCCGCTTCTCGAGAGCTTCTTGATCGTTTCCCACATCATGTTACGACTTTGGGGGTCTAACCCGGTTGTCGGCTCATCGAGAAAAATAACTGAGGGTTCGCCAATAAGGCCCATAGCAATGTCAAGCCGTCGACGCATGCCGCCCGAAAAGGTAATAGTGCGGCGATCGGCAGCATCCGTGAGATCAAACTGTTTCAATAATACTTTAGCGGTCTGAGCCGGAGCGGAAACGTGGCGCAGCTCACTCATCAACTGTAGGTTTTCTCGGGCCGTGAGTACGTCATCAATAGCGGCAAACTGCCCAGTAAGGCTAATACAGCCACGAACAGCAGCTGACTGCTTCTCAACATCAAAGCCGCTCACCGTGGCAACTCCACTGTCAGCTTTCAGCAAGGTTGTCAAGATATTAATAGTAGTAGTCTTGCCAGAGCCATTAGGCCCCAATAAAGCAAAGATTGTGCCTTTTTCGACGGTGAATGATACGCCACGCAAGACGGCTACTTTTTTATAGGATTTCTGCAAATTTTTGACCGTAATTGCCGTTGTAGAGCTTTCCATGACCCCTCCTTATAGAATAGTGACATTATCTAGTGTGGCCTTGGCTCCTTTTAGGATAGCGTGGGTGACTTTATCCATGACGGCACCATCAAAAATAGCATGCTTAACCGCCGCATGGTAGAAAGTGACATCACGTAACGTCGCGTTCCGAAATGACGTTTGCTTGAGCGAGACATTGTTAAATACCACGCCTTGTAGGGTTTGATTGTCGAACGAACATTTTGTAAGGTCAGACTGGCTAAAGTCGGTACCAATCAGCAGTGCGTTCTTAAAGGTAGCGCCTTGGAGCGCGGAGGTCTTCAGCTTAGTACCGGTAAGGTTAGCATTATCAAAGGCTACGTCCTTCAAGTCACTACTGCTAAAGTTGGCGTCTGTCAGATTAGCTCCGGCAAAGTTGGCACCTTTGAGAGCAGTTGACCTAAAGGTTGCTTCAGTTAGCGTACTCCGATTAAACGATGCTTCCTTAAGAGCACTACTGGTGAAGTCAGCCCCGGAAAGATCTGAGTCGCTTAAATCTGCTTTGACCAATACAGTGTGTTTAAAATTACGCTGGCTTGATGCAGCTCGTTGACTGGGCTCATCGTGCGGAACATGCTCCATAATTTCGGACACGTCTCCAATCGAATCGACCGTTGCCTGGTAGGCTTCATCGTCACTCTTTCCTTGGCTTTTGAGATCATGATATTTCTCTGTGAGATTAGACAACAACTCTCGCATTACATCAGCTCGAGCCGGAAACTCACCATATGGCGCGAACGCCTCGTCTAGATGTCGCTTCAATTTCTCTTCCATGATGCTTCCTTTCTATAACAATTGATCCAGGATCTGCTTGGCATAATCCCAGTTACGTTTATTAACTTCATAAAGCTCTCGCCCCGTGGATGTGATGCGATAGTACTTACGCCGACCACCCTGAGTCTCATCGCCCCAATAGGCGGTAATCTGACCATCGCTTTCGAGACGCTTAAGACTCGAATACATGGTGGCTTCTTTTAACTCATATATGCGGTCGGACTTCTCGTGCACGAGCTTCGTGATTTCATAACCATACTTATCCCCACTCATTAAGTGCTTGAGAATTATAGTATCGGTATGCCCGCGGAGCAGGTCTGATGATAATTTTTTATCGATCATGAGTTCAGTGTATATCATATTACTATGACTGTCAAGGTACTATGCCTAAAGTTCGTTCTTCCTTGCTATGGGGTTGTATATTACCCCTAGCCCACAAATTCTTCTGCGGGCTACGCCAGTGATGATAGAAGGCAGTCGCTTGGAAGCTGCCAAAATTTAGTATACTGAGTAGCTCATTCCACCACTACAAAGGCCACGTAGCCGAACTCTTAGGCGATAAATTAGCATCTACATAGGACATCCAGCAGACCATCGAGGATGCGCGGAAACAGGCTCATAAAGGAGCTGGCAGTCTGGCGTTTATTATCCCTCCCCGCATTCAGGGGCCGCATCAAAGAGGCTGATTGAAGAAAACGGTCTACTGCGGTCAATTGTGCGGTGACGTGGAAACTATTAAGCATTTGCTCTGGTTGCGTAGCTATGCGGGGAGGATTACGTCCAACATTTTTATGTATATACCTGATTGCTATACTTGCACAGCAAGTTTGCTTAGTTTCTCTCTATAGGCTTGCTGGTTAAACCGACCAGGGTAGTCAATCAGTGTGGTATTCAGGACCGTAAAGCCCGCTCGTCTTAGCGGTTCAGCAGCGATATCAAATACATTCGACTTGATAAGAATAAGTTTAGTGTCGGGTCCAGCAAGCTCTCGCACCCGTTCTACTAGGCGCGGCAACTGCTTTCTAATGAGCTCTTGTCGTTGCGACTTAGTCACTTCATGCTTTTGTGAAGCTTCGAGAGCCTCTATCATATACCAGCCGTCAGACTGGAACTTTCGTAGCCATTGTTCCTTACTTTTTTCGAGCTCTATTTCTTGCATATCCGCAGCTTCTGGATAAAGCGCTCTAATTGTATTCGTAAATAGACGATCGCCTGATCGTACCTGGTCGCTGCGATAAAAATGTCTGCTGCTATCTATCCATGGCGAAGGGGGCGGCGACTCAGCGATAAGTAGCACCTTAATGTGCATCGGCCGGTACCTGCGTCTCGTTTCGTTATAGGAATTCATGCCTTAATGATACTACTACCCATTATATTATTCCTTATGTAGGCTTACAGTTCTCTAAATTCCCGGGCATCGAGAGTGCACAAGCTTTGCTCACAAATTGCGTTGCTCTTTCCGTCCTATACTGCGTTACAATTGGAATGAGCTTTAAACATCGCATGAAAAAAAACTACATCATACTGATTGGGCTAGCGAGCTTTGTTGGGATAATAATCCTCCTTGGGATCTTTGTTGCCTCCCATGGTGTAAGCAAAAAAACGCCCAACACAAATACGAATCAGATAACGTCGAACAATGGCGGCAGCTCCAATGGTAGTAGCAACGGCGGCAACAGCAACAATAATAGCCCCGGCAGTAGCGATAACAACCAGAGCCAAGACGTCAACAACGCACTTATTACAACAGCAGCAAGCCAAGACTTAGGCAAATATCTGTTGACCAGCAGCGGCTATGCGCTGTACGCCTACGACGGAGATAAAGAGGGCTTGAATAACACTGGCTGCACCGGATCGTGCACTATCGGCTGGCAACCATATGTAGCTACATCAGACCATGGAACGTTGCCAGATAACATGAGTACCTTTGTTCGAACCGATACTGGAGAGTCGCAGTATGCTTACAAAGGGCTAGCGCTCTACACATTTACCGGAGACAGTCCAGGACAGGTAACTGGACTAGGATTGGCTGAGTTCCAATTAGCAAGACCATAGTAAAAGTATTAGCGAAGACTATGTAATCGCTATACACTAAAAAGTATGAGACTAGCTACTACTTGTTCGAATGCTACCGTATCTCGGATGCCGCGTACCGGTCTCGCGTTTGTATTCGCCTATGCTAGTATTTCATCCCTACAACATCCTCTAGAATGGGTTAGGCTCCTACCGAGCTTCACCGCGAAAATGATTGACGGGACAACCCACCTCAAATCCTTTGCTATCTATGAAATGGCACTTACCTCATGGCTGATATATGGAAAGTTTCTACGCTACTGTTTAGCTGATGCCGAGCAATGAACCATCATACTAAACACATGTTCAATGTCTTCTTCCGCGACAAAAAGGGGAGGCTCGTACTTTTTCAATTCCCTAATCTATCGCTACTAGTCTTTGCTATAGCCTCACTACTCGCCAGAATAGTTACGAGCGTTGGGGTAGGCCAAGTTCTGAAAGTGATTTCCCTCTCAGCTATTTATACGTGGGCACTCCTAGAGATATTCACCGGAGCGACATACTTTAGACGACTTTTAGGTTTAGTAGTATTTGGGTGCAGCCTTATAGCCACAAAAACTTTTCTACAATCCATTGGGTAAACGCTTAAGCGGCTGCTTTTCAAAAAGCCTATCTCGATGTGTGAGCATGCGCTACCCGACGATGGTGGTGAGTAGTTGAACGACGCTTGTGGCGAACATGCCGATGCGTCATATGAAAAATATAACCTCCGACCACCGATAGAATAGCAATAATAAGCACTGCGCCCGGGCCAGTATTAGGCAACTGCGATGCTGCTGCCTGCGTTACGGTGGAATTCGTGGTTGTTGGAATTGGGGTTACTACCGGAGTTGTCGGGGTTATTGGAGTTATCGGCGTAGGAGTAGGCGTAGGTTTTGGTTTCGGCACTGGAGTCGCTTTTACTGGATTACCACAGCTTCCGAGAATAGCGGACTGAAATTGTCCATTAGCCATTACTACAAACGCAGCTAATGAATTCGACTCAAATGATACGCTCGGTGGGCGCTCGTAAAACGTCACACCGCCAGATGTCACTCTGGTACTGCCTGAAATATTCTGACGGCCTGCGGTGATTGCGCCAGTTGCAACCGTTTTACCATTTACTTGTACCTGGCCGTTCTTAAGTACCTGGCCTGCAACTGCCGTTGTAGTCAAGTTGCTAATACTCTGTGCAGTGATGCCAAACGCGGCGTAAATGGCTGCAACGCCTGCCTGACTATATTTCTGTTGTAGCTCAATAGTGCTTAAGGCACCACAATCTATCACCGAGTTAGCGTTACAGTCGCGCGTGCCGCTGACACTTAGAGCGTGGGCAGCTGAGTTCAATCGCAACGATACAACAAGCAAGCTGCCGACAAATGCGCCCAGTACCATGCCATGCACAAACTTTGGGGTTATGTGTAATACCTTCTTAGCATGTTTCATACTTGCTCCATTTTGTATTTTTATAATGTCTACACATAGTGTAGGCCTATCGCATAATTTGTCCAGACGCAGACTAATCTTGCCGCGCTGTTGAACTATCTGGCACCCATAACAGTAGTAGATTTACATGCTTGTAAGTGTATAAACAGGTAGAATCGCCATGAGGTGAGCCATATCAAGTGTCGTTGCTTAGACACGCACAGTAAGCCGCACCCCAAGAAGCAAGCATGGAGTTATCGGAAGCCTAAGCTAGGCTCATTCACCAAGGATCTTTTGAAAATATTTTTAGATAAGGATACACTGGAACATATAAAGCAGATATAAAAATGCTTCAAAAACTATAGCTGTTATATGTCACTGTTATACGATCCGCAGCCATTTACCAAAGCCCCAGTAAGCTGCAGGCACTGGATACATTAGCTACGCAAAAAAGAGTAAATGTAAGGAAGTATCATGATTGCTTATAGACGTCGGGTCAGGCATACTCAGCACTGGTTTGCAATCAGCTATTTGATTATAAGTCTTGCGTTTGTTGCCTCTGTGCTCATATTGAGCTTTGAAGCGGTTCATGCCACTCACGTCCAAAATCACACGATGGTGGTAGTAGCTGGGGCCCTACAAGTACACTCCACGCCCCCAGATGCTGCGAAGAACTGTGGGGATGCTTACATAACTACTAGTCCGTTGGGCGACACCATAGTCCCCAGCCCTCATACGACCGAGCCATGGTGGTGTGGATATCTTTACGACAAAATGCAATCACTGCTCGTAGTCACGGTTCTCTTTTTGAGTACAATCGGAGTAGTCTGGTTCATGCGCTCAAATCAGTCAAGCTCCAGATTAAAACGAAAGTTTGGCGTTGGCAATAATAAATAGAGAAGTCAGAGCGTTTCGTAGGATGGGCAGAACAACGACATCAGTGGCGGTATAGCCAAGCTCTTATGCCGTTTCATGCAAGGTAGCGAGCTGATAAGCACGAGCTTAGCTTACGAATCGCAGGCAGAGTGGATGCTGCTAGTGTTTGTAAAACTAAAAGCTCAAGAAAAAGTCATATGTGGAGTTCTGAATCCCTTGTGATTGGAGTAGAGTGCGCCGGTAGGACTTTTTTCGATGACATACCACCCGAAGCATCGATTCGTCGAGCATGAATGAGGCTCACTCCTTGATTATCTCGACTTCGGTAGAAACAGAGCAGCAATAGCTGCCAGCGCGGCGCCAGCACTCATTGCCAGCGCCGTGAGCATTCCCGCGTGTGGGGCATCGGCTGGTACACGAAAAAAATTCAGCAAGAGAGCACCATACACAGCGACACCAATAACCTGCCCTAGCTGGTTGACGGTAGCAAGCACGCCGCTGGCGTCGGCAGCATCGTTCGCCTTGATATGTGCCAGGGCAAAGGTGAATAAAGGACTAAAGGCAACGCCCATACCTCCGCCAAAACAAAAAATAGCAAATTCCATAGGCAATGTAATCTTGCCCGCGAGTAAACTCCACGCGAGTGCAACGAGAGCTGCGCTACTTATAAGCAAACCGATAGGTATCATACGTCGGTGCCATTCTGTAGGCAATCTCCGCCAGTTCAGACTTGTCATAGCAAAGGCAACGGCACTTGGCAAAAAAACCAAGCCTGCTACCAACGGACTGTCCTTTAGGCCCTTCTGGACGTACAGAGTGAGCAGGAATAGGATGCCACCATAACCACCCATGGCAACTAATATGGCCAGTGTACCAGCCATAAAACCTGGCGCTTGCAACAAACGACCATGAACTAATGGTTGACCGCCTCGCTGACCTGCCCATTTTTCTAATACTCTAAAAAGAAGCATTGCAACAAGACCGCAAGCTAGTAATCCCCACATCCATTCCGGCCAACCCCATTCACGCCCCAAGGTTAGCGGCACCACCAAGGCCAAAATCGTAAACGACAATACTACTACCCCGGGTAGATCGAGCTGACGCCCAAGCCGGCCAGAATCGGACGGTATAAATAGTTTGCTGGCCAGCCATAACACCGCACCAATTGGCACATTTACTAGAAATATTGGTCGCCATTGCAACCCGAGTACATTCGCGTTTACAAGCACACCACCGATAACTTGACCAGCTATGGCACCGCCACCGATAACCGTTGCATAGACTCCAAGCGCTCTGGCACGTTCGATATCAACGAAATACTTTTGGATAAAGCTCAGCACCTGCGGAATCATAAGCGCCGCACCAGCACCTTGGACTATGCGAAAGCTAATGAGAGTGTTAGAAGAAGGCGCCAAACCGCAGGCAAGCGAAGCGGCGGTAAATATTGCCACGCCAATAAGAAATAGTTTACGGTATCCGAACATATCTCCTAGTCGAGCTCCAGTAATGAGCAGCGCTGCATAGGTGGCAATATAGCCGACGACGACTAGTTGTAATTGCGCTCCTGAAGAATGAATACTCGCCTGCATTACAGGTAGGGCGACATTCACAATGGCAACGTCCAAGATTGCCATAAACACACCTGTGAGTACACAAGCTAAAAGCGCATTGGTGTGTACTGGCTTGGCGATAACCTTACTCATGCTTTTACATACCCCAACGCTTCTACAATTTTATCGTCTTGAACACGCATAATGTTTACACCTCGAACAGATTGGGATTTAGCTTCACCCCAGCGCAATCGCCAGCGAACAATAGCGCGGTCGCCCAATATATCTACCCCCTCTTGGTCGAATTGTAATTCAGTATTTTTTGCAAGATTGCTCCAAAATTCAATGCAAGCAGCCTTACCTTCATAGCGCTTGCCATCAGGTGCCGGACCTGTATTTTCTAGAATGCAGTCGTCATCGATAAGCACCGCAAGTGCTGCTGGATCGTGTTTTTGGAAGACCTCCTCATATTGATTGATTATAGATTGTGTTTGTCTATCCATACTGCAGTCTCCTCTTAACTCTATGCTTGATATTTTATGCAATTGCTTATAAAATGAATAGTACTAATATTATTATGAGTATGAAGAATCCTGGATCTCCCGCCCTTGCCGACACCTGCAACGTTGCGTTTGCCGTTAACCTTATCGGCGGTAAGTGGAAAATATCAATAATATGGGAGCTTGCGCATAGCAAGCGAGCACGTCTTTCGGCGCTTCGTCGAAAACTCATCGGTATAGCAGAAGGAGTCCTCATTGTGCAGCTCAAGGAACTTGAGCACGACGGCTTGGTTACCCGTATTGCTTATCCTGAAGTGCCGCCCCGTGTTGAATACGAACTCACTGAACGTGGTAATAGCTTGGTGCAAACACTACATCAGCTTGAACAGTGGGGAGCGGAGTGCCGCAGGCCACGATCCGTTAGAGAGGCAAGATAAGCCAATACAAAGCTGGCGAGCACAAACGTTACGCAGGCAGAAACCCTTGTCTATCATGCTAGCAGGCATATGAGTAGTGTATTTGCGCCATCCTCAAAAATTTGAAGGCATGGTATGAATGCAAGCGGGCTTTTAGTGATCTGATTTGGCAAGTTGCCTAGTGGTCAAGTGTGTCATGAGCACTTTCGCGAGGCTGTGAGGACTTGACTAACAGGCCATTTATGGAACATTCGAGGTATGCTACTATCAATCGATGACAGCAGTTCAGAGTCTTACTATAGGCACACGCGGTAGTCGGATGGCGCTAAGACAAACTGACCTCGTTGCGAACGCTCTTACGGCTCAAAACCCTGCCCTTACAATCAAAACTAAAATTATTATTACCAAAGGTGACCGTAATATGGCTCCTATTCCGCTTGATACCGTCGGCAAGGCTTGGTTCACGGCCGAAATCGAAGATGCACTGCAGAAAGGAGAAATTGATCTCGCAGTCCATAGTCATAAGGATCTGCCTCCAGAAATGCCGGAAGGCTTCGCTGTAGCCGCCGTACTCAAACGCAGTGATCCACGTGATGCATTAGTAGCAAGGGCGGCCAAACGTCTCACCGACCTACCCGAGGGAGCAATAGTCGGCACCGATAGTCTTCGACGCAAAGCTTTGCTATTACAGCACCGACCCGACCTAGTAGTAAGAAGCATCCGAGGCAATGTCGACACCCGCCTCAGGAAGCTCTATGATGAACAATATGATGCCTTAGTGTTGGCTGCTGCCGGACTTGAGCGTCTGGAAAGACTTGATGCCGTCAGCGAGTTCCTTGATCCAACGAGCTTTGTACCGGCTATTGGCCAAGGGGTCTTAGCGGTAGAAGCGAGAAGCGACAATACGGTACTCTGGGGCATGCTTCGAGCCATCCAGCACCAACCGACCCTAGCGGTAGTAGCAGCCGAACAAGCATTTTCCCGCATCATCGGCGGTGGCTGCAAACTGCCGGTAAGCTGCTATGTGTATTTCGAACGAAGCACTGCTCATATTATCGGCATGGTAGGCAGCAAAAATGCTCGGGAGTGCGTAGTGAAATCAATTACCGGGTCCAAGGCTGAAGCTGTGTCACTGGCAGAAGGGTTAGCCCGAAAACTTTTGGTCGAGCCCTTTATGACTAAACTATAGACATATGACTCTCACAAACCAACATGTAGTGCTCACTCGCAGCACAGCAGGCAACCGCAAATGGACGGCCAGCTTTACAAGCCGTGGCATCAACATCTATGAATTTCCAACCATTGAAACCCATCCGCTAGACCTAACCCCTGAGCTGAAGCAGACCCTGGGACGGCTCAACCAATTCGACTGGCTTATATTCACCAGCGTGGCTGGCGTACGATACACTGAATCTCTCCTTGCCAAGCTGAGCGAAAAACTGATCGATATCAAAATGCCGTCTGTGGCGGCGATTGGGGAAAAGACATCAGCTGCCATCCGAAAAGCTGGTATGCACGTCGCTTTCCAGCCCAGTAGCGTTGACGGTGCAACGCTCGCAGCCGAACTGACTCCCGTCAAAGCACAGAATATTCTCCTATTGCGCACTGCTATCGCCTCGACAGAGCTGGCTACCATACTTAGGCAACGTAATGCTAGCGTCACGGATCTAGCAGTCTATACTACTCGGCTGCGTACAGATAATGACCCCAGGTTCTCACGATTGCTGCAGTCTGGTAAAATTGGATTTCTTACATTCGCTAGCCCTTCAGCCGTACGCGGATTCAGCCAACGACTTTCGCCTGTCGATTTCCAGATTGCCCAAACACTCCCAGCCATCGCTATCGGCGCAAGTGTCGCCATAGAGCTCAACGCAAGCGAGTTTCGTCATGTTCACATCGCCAGCAAGCCTACTGCCGAAGCTATTATCGAAAGCATCTTAGAATTATCTCGTCATATCACCTGATATAATCAAACTCGATGGACACGCATAGCTACCACAACTATCTCTTCTTCGATCTACGAATGGAGTTCTATCGGCTATCGTCCGATGAACAAGCTAAGCTAAAGTCCGAATTTTCTAAGCAGCTCCTTATGGAAAAGCGAACATATATTACGCCCTATCTTACGCGAGGATACAAACCCGACACTACTTTTATGCTTTGGTGTCGCAGCCAAAACCCTGCCGATGTTCAAGAACTAATCGGCAAGCTATACCATACTCAGCTAGGCCACTGGCTAAAGCTCACGCATACCTACTTTGGCCTTATCCGCCCATCTCAATACAGCGGTCGCACAGGCAAGCCTGAGCAGATCATTCAAAATTACAAAGACCGCTTACCTTACTTCATCCTGTACCCATTCACCAAGACTCACACATGGCATCAGTTAGAGTTGCCCGAGCGCAAAAAAATCATGTATGAACATATGAATATCGGGGTTACTTTTCCAAATATTCGTCAATGTCTACTCTACACATATGGTGTCGATGACTATGAATTTCTTGTGTCATACGAGACCTCCAGCCTTGAAGAGTTTCAAGACCTCGTGATCAAACTCCGTAGCACCAAAGGGCGCCCCTACACACTTCGTGACACTCCCATCCATACCTGTTTGTATTACCCGCTAACCGATCTAGTGCATGCGCTATGAGCTCGTTTAACGACACTTTCCTTCGTGCGTGCCGCAATGAGACCACTGAGTACACTCCAGTCTGGTTTATGCGCCAGGCCGGACGGTCCCTGCCGGGTTATCGTGAGCTTCGCAAAAAGTATGATATGCTGACACTTGCCCGAACCCCCGAGCTTGCCGCACAGGTAAGTCTCGAGCCAGTCGAGCGGCTCGGTGTCGATGCGGCAATCTTGTTCGCCGACATCATGCTGCTTCCCATTGCTATGGGTGTTGATGTCAAAATCATAGATTCGGTTGGACCAATTATCGATAAACCTATCGCTGACGCCAAAGACATTGCTAAGCTCCACCTGTTTGATCCGACTAACGTCGAATACCTCCTGCAAACAATACAACTTCTTCGGTCCGAGCTCAAAGTTCCACTCATTGGCTTCTCGGCCGCACCTTTTACACTTGCCAGCTATCTCATTGAAGGCAAGCCGACGCGTACATGGCTCAAAACCAAACGGTTTATGTATGAAAAACCCGAATCCTGGAATCAACTCATGGGGACGCTTTCCGGCGCCATCATTGGCTATTTGCAGGCGCAAATCGCCGCCGGGGTTCAGGCTGTCCAACTCTTTGACAGCTGGGTTGGGTGTCTCGCTCCAACTGATTATCGTCAATACGTGCTTCCGCATGTGCAACGTATATTTGCCGCCTTAAAGGATCACGCTATTCCACGTACCCACTTTGGTACCAACACTGCCGGTTTACTACCCGACTTCGCTACTGTCGACTGTGAAGTAATAGGCCTTGATTGGCGCATGGATCTTAGCTGGGCTAAGCAATTCACTGGCACCAAAGCAATACAGGGCAATCTAGATCCCACTATCATGCTAGCAAGCAACGAGACCATTCAGACACACATCGACCAGCTTTTTGAGAGCCTGCCCTCTGATGCTGGTTACATCTTCAATTTTGGTCATGGTGTATTACCCGAAACTGATGACGCAAAACTAAAAACACTAGTGGAGTACATTCATGCCAAGTAATTCTCGGTCAAAAACAATCGGTGTTATCGTCATGACCTATGGTTCTGCAACCACAGCTGAGCATGTTGCCGAGTACATGAAGCATATCTATAAAGACAGTATCCCCGAAGGACTCATTGAAGATTTTGCTGAACGATATCGTCTGGTTGGCCATTCACCACTCGTAGACATTACTCGCCAGCAAGCCTCTGCGCTTGAGGAACGGCTTAAGCTATCAACCAATTCGAATTCTGTTCGCTATGTAGTCCAGACCGGCATGCTCCACTCCAAGCCGTTCATCGACGACGCCGTAGCTGCCTGCCACAAGGCTGGCGCCGAACAGCTCATCGGTATCATTCTCTCCCCACAATTTTCGTCATTTATCATGGAGGGTTACCGTAGCGCGCTCAAAACGGCGGCTGCAAAACACGGTTTCACTGAAAAAAGGCTTACTATCGTCGGGCCCTGGCCAACGGAACCACATTTTATCGAACTCCTCGCCATCCGTGTGACTGATGTACTCGCCAAGCTCCGGACTATATATGGCACCACTATACCCGTTGTCTTCACTACTCATAGCCTGCCCGAACGTGTGGTCGCCAACGACCCAACCTATCTCGACCAATTAAAAGCTACTGCGGATGCCGTCGTAGCCAAGCTACATAGCCCAAAGTTGCAATGGTACGCCGCTTATCAGAGTGCTGGGCACACGCCAGAAGCCTGGCTGAAGCCCGACCTCGTCGATATACTTGCTAAGCTGCGCGACCAGCACCAACCTGCTGTACTGATCGTACCTATCCAATTCCTGGCAGATCATTTGGAAATTCTATACGATCTTGATATAGCTGGCAGCGAGCAATGTCAGGAGTATGGCATCGCTTACAATCGTATTGAACTACCGAACACAGCACCATTATTCATTAGAGCGCTAGCAGCACTTGTAGATCATATCAAGATATATACCTGATTAATATGGACGCATTTCTTGAATATATGCCAAACTCCATCTCTTTCTTGATATTACGTGCTGGTGACATTTCATACTGCCTATGTCAATTTCGCCGATTCCGTGCTATAGTATAACCAGCAAGTTACTCTACACTCTACCCCGGCGTACGGTGCGGTTCTCAAAAGGCCCATTCTATACTCGGTTACAGCGAAGACCCTGTCTCGCCTAATATCAGCTTATAGAAAGGCTTCAACTTCAATGGCAACTCAAATATTCGTCGGTAAACTATCCTTCGACACAACTGATGACGCACTGCGCACTCTTTTTGCACAGTACGGCACCGTTTCAAGCGCACGCGTTATTATCGACCGTGCCACAAACCGCTCCAAGGGTTTCGCATTTGTAGAAATGGAAGACCCGAAGGCTGCGCAGGATGCAATAACTGCGCTTGATGGCAAGGACTTCGAAGGCCGTACCCTTGCAGTAAACGTTGCACGACCTCGTGAAGAACGCCCTCAGGGTGGCAACAACTTCAACGGTGGCTTTCAGCCGCGCCGCTAAAATCATATAGCCATAATCATATGACTAGCGAAAAGCTCGGAACGGCCGAACTGCTCTATAGGTGCGCCAAACAAATGAACCTACAGCCAGCTTGGATAGTCCAAGACGGCTTATTCACCATACAAACGAGTAGTGGTGAAAAGTACATAAATTTTGCTCGTAGCCCGCTCAACTCAGACATCGGTATCAGCCTGGCGAAAAACAAATATATCACACGACTCTTAATGGGGCGCCACCATTTACCAAATATTCCATTCGCACGACCGCAGAACCTCGCCGAAGCCAAACAATTTTTGAGAAAGCATTCTCAAATTATCGTAAAGCCAGTTACCGGCTATGGCGCGCAAGACATTCATATTGTCAGCGATAGCCATGAGCTTGAGACTATGAACATTCGAAAATACATTTTTGAAAAATATATCGCCGGGAAAGAGATGCGATACTTAGTGCTTAATAACACTATTATAGGCGTACATGAGAGCAAATATGGAACGTCGGTTGCGGAGGATCGTCCGCTGCAACGGATATCCTATCGGGATATAACTTGGGATCCATTGCTCATCGCCTTGTCCCTGCGCATTGCCAGTATACTTGACCTCCACTTTGCTGCCGTAGACTACTTAGTCGACGCAAAAGATCAAGTATACATACTGGAGGTCAATACCAATCCTGGTCTGAAGTGGTTCCACGCACCATCCGCAGGACCACCAGTCGATGTCGCAGGCATGTTCATCGGATCAATCCTAGATAGTCTGCCTCGACAACTGAGTCCGCGCACTGGTGGATTAGGGATACCTTTCGTCAAAGCGTATAATTAAAGGGTAAGAGGAATTTGTACATGAAGCATCCAGTCACCCAAACGCACAATGGTGTTATGGTGTACGTAGATCTCGTACGATCCCCAGCTGCAGCACACATTGCATCACAACCCCATTTATTAGGGCTCGTAAGAGAGGTGCTTGCAAAACGCAGCCTTAACACGGCAGAAATTCGCATGGAACAAGACATGGGACGCCCTATAGGGTATGATTTTGTCGCTCCTACCACGGAAAGCGATACGGTTTTCTACGCGCAACTCCTTCGTCAAAACACCTACACTCGTTTCGTAAAAAAAGGCGAACCGCTTGCAACGACTTATCTAACAATCATCTTGAAACGTGACGACTCCGGAGCATATGAGCTACGTGATACCTGGATTGGTCACTTAAGCCCTCCTCTCCCGGGTGCTACCAATGAGTCACAAGATAGCAAGACTTATTGGAGCAATCACGCACACATCTTTGACAAGCAGCCGCTGCAACTGCGAAGTGTTACCAAGGTGTGTCCATACTAAATTATCAGCTATAGGGAGAGCAATCATGTCAAAAGGCAGATCACCAAAAAAGCGTGAGCTAAAGAAATCAAAAAAGATTAAAGAATAAGAGCAGTCTGTTGCGAGACGTTTATCAGCGAGGCCTATTGCCACGACACAAAGTACCCTTTCTCGCATTAAAAATGCAAATAAAGTAGATGGGGCAAGGTGATGTTGAAGCGGATCGAGTGCCCTGTGTGAGCTAGCGTATAGCCGACGACCGCCGAACCCGTCTCTGAACCACTACCAGTCGTAATTTTTTACTCCGACCAATTCTTTTGCTAAGGCATCGACAGAAAGCTCAACGGTTAACTGAAACCCGTATCCCGGGTATTTTGCCAACATTATATCCCTATATTTTTTCTTTGCTTCCTTGGTTGGCTTTGCCGTACCGTAAGTGGCTTCTAGCAACACAGCGCTTGCTGTTGCAAAGTATTTTTGCTGTTGGTCGATGGCGGTAGCATCGACGGATGGACCATGCCCCAGATATAGCATTTTGTACTGCGCAAGTAGACCTCTGTACCGCTCCAAATTTCCAATCCAGCGAAGAATACTTCCATCCATCATGTATGAGTGGTAACCTTGATAAAGAAAGTCTCCGACAAATGCCGCTTCTTTGCCGTCCTCAAGCAGCCACATTGAGTTAGCGTCACAGTCACCACCTGCCCCTAAGTCAATCACTTTGAAGGTAAGGCCAGCAACCTTTACAGTATCTTCACCCTTCAGGAGCTGGTTAGGGTACACCCACTTTGGTATCCATTCCTCTTTGAATAGCGCCGACCATTGCTCATGCTTGTGCTGCTCTGAGGCTGCCATAAGGTCGTGAACAGATTGCAAAGCATATATAGGGATTTCACCATTAGGTGCTAGGTTGTACGTACCCGCAACATGATCAGGGTGTCCATGGGTTAATAGGATGCCTGCAATCGGCTTATCAAGGCTGTCAGCAAGTTGCTTCAACGCTTTGCTATCACTCATGGTCAAAGTCGTATCTACAATTACTAAGCCTTCATTCGACTCTACAATAAAAGCGTTTGGCTTAACCAACTGCTCTTTAGAGACGTATGTATGGATAATCGATTTCATTATTCCTCCGATTGTTATGTACTAGGTATTACGCTCAGCGTAGAAATGAGCGCGATTATAGTGTAAGGGAGGATACTAATTATTCCAATCTGTGGATATCTACTTAAAGGCGTACTTAATGGGCTTAGTGTTTTTACCGCCTATTCTCCTGTGGTGGCAGCAGCTTTTGGCCCGCTGCAGCGACAAAGAGGCCATTGGAGCCAATTACATTGACGACCACCCCCGCGTCGTGATCCCACGTTATTTTAGCGTGCTCTCTTGAAGCCGCTGGGTTATAATCGTCAGGTGGCACTAATTGGTTAGCAAAGGAATTGGTAGCCAACCTCCCCATAACAATCTCATTTCTACCCACTCCGATTCGAACGATTTCCGTAGGTTGCTCAAGAATTCCATATTGCCGTGGAGGATAAGGCGCTCCTTCTATAGGCCAATGATGTTCGGGCGATCTGTTAGCAGCGTGTACTGTTGCTAGGTCGGAAATGCTCGCTACCGTAAGACGAGGCTTTGCATGCGTCTGCCTACTATCCAACCTATGGTGATCGGCCCATGGACGTTCTATATTGGAGAAGCTATCTAGCCTTACAGCCTGCGCACTCGGATGGTCGTAAAGTAATCTAAACATCCTGTATACAAGCTCAGCCCCACGTGCACCTATCGGAATAGCAATTTCCGCTACCCTTCGTGTATTCGGAAAAGTGATGCTCTCTACTTCTCCTGCGACCCGCATATCTCTAGTCAAATCAATACTTATTTGCTGGTTCTGTGCATACTCTATGGCTCGAGGAGTAGCGCTTAACTCATCGTAGCCCCGGTCGAATGCGGAAATTCTGAAATATATTAGGACACTCCATAAGCACATTCAGATATGTAGAGTGTGCATATATGGCAAAGAACTTTACTGGGTTGAGCGACGCGGA